>Ga0315899_10008819_pt1 | contig 10808 bp, 5 predicted proteins | sample LakEriMetagenome_2_FD_203518 | JGI IMG/M metagenome (GOLD analysis project Ga0315899, IMG submission 203518) | Freshwater fungal communities from buoy surface, Lake Erie, Ohio, United States - Buoy 4 MA112 | ecosystem: Environmental > Aquatic > Freshwater > Lake | place: USA: Lake Erie, Ohio...
TCGATGGCCTGGTCGCCGCTGGCACCCGCGGTGGCCGACTTGGTCACGGAGCTGTTGGAGATTTCCACCACCTTGCCCACGAACGCCGTGTCGGGGAAGGCATCGATCTGGATGAGTGCCGAGTCGCCCACGCTGATGCGCGCCACGTCGGTCTCGTCCACCTTCACCTTGGTCTCCAGCACGCTCATGTCGCTGATGGTGAGCAGCGTGGCCGCGTCCTTGTTGAGCGTCCCCATGATGGCCGTTTCGCCCTCTTCCACGTTGAGCCGCGTGATCTTGCCGCTCATGGGGGCCGTGATGGTGGTGCGGCTCAGCGCCTGCCGGGCATCACGCACCGAGGCCACCGCCTGCTCGACGGAATAGTTGGCCGCCTCGGCCAGCGCCTTGTTCACGTCCATCTGCGTGCGCAGCTGCTCGAGCTGCTCTTCGCTGATGAGGTTGGGGGTCTGCTTCTGGATGGCGGCCGAGCGCTCGTAGTTGCGCTGCGCCTGAATGAGGTTGGCTCTGGCCTGCGCCGCCTGCGCGCGGGCGGAGGCCAACGTGGCCTCGGCGCGCTGCATGGCGGCGGTGGCCTGCTCGGGGTCGATCTGCAGCAGCAGCTGCCCCTTGGTGACCATCTGGCCTTCCTGCACCACGAGTCGCACGATCTTGCCGGTCACGTCGGCGGACACGTCCACCTTGGTGCGCGGCTGAATCTGGCCGCTGGCCGTGACCGACGCCACGAGGTCGCGTGCTTCCACGGCTTCCACGCGCACTTCGGTGGCCTTGGTCTTGTTCTTGTTGGCGGCCACGACCGCGAGCCCGACCACACTCGCGAGGACCACACCACCGATGGCGTATTTGGCTGTCTTGTTCATGATTGGACTCAGTTAGCGAAGCGGGCGACCGACGGCATTCTCGAGCGCGGCAAACGCCCGTTGCACGTCGTATACGGCGGTGATGCGGTCCGTCTCTGCACGCTCGAAGTCGCCGCGCGCCTGCACCAGTTCGACGAGGTTGATGGCGCCCACCCGGTAGCGCTCCTGCGCCAGTGAGAGGGCGGTGCGCGCCGTGCGCACGTTCTGTTCCTGCAGGGCGACGGTCTGCTGGGCCGTGTTGAGCTGCAGATACGCCGCCGTCACGTCGGCGGTGACCCGCAGCTCCTGGCCGCGGGTGTTGTTTTCGGCATTGCGACGCTGCACCTGCGCCTGTTCGATCTGCTGCTCGCGCCGGAACCCGTTGAACAGGGGAAGCGAGAGGCTCGCCGACACGCTGTACGGGTTGCGGGTGAAGTCGAACGGATACTGCCCCTGCGCGTCGCGAATGGACTGCTCCTGGGCCGGGGTGAAGGCAATGTTTTCACACGCGGCGAGGTTGTTGGCCAACTGCAGGCGCGCGCGGACCTCCTCCGAGCGGATGCATCCGGCACGCTGCGATGCCGCGCTGTTCCGCGCGGTGGTGATCAGCGTGTTGGTGTTCAGAAAGCGGTTGGTGAATGCCGAGACGCCGGCCTGGAGCCCGAGCGACGGATAGTAGCCGCTCTTGGCCGACGTCAGCTGCCGCCGAGCCGACTCCTCACGCATCTTGAGGGCGCCGAGCGTCGGATTGGCGCGCTTGGCCATGTCGAGGACCGAGGGCAGTTCGAGCGACGGGGTGGCCGGCAGGTTGGGGTCGAGGGTGGTGCCCGGCACGGGATCGATGCCGATCTGCTGGAAGAGCCGTACCACTTCGACCTGGGCCGTGTTGCGCGCCCGGAGCTGCGCCACGCGCTGCTGGCCATCGGCCACCTCCGCCCGCTGCACGTCGAGCTGCGTTCCCGAGCCCACCTGCAGCCGCGCGCGCGCCAGCTGCAGCTGCGCGGTGGTCGTGACCAGCAACGTGTCCTGCAGGACGGCGTTCGCCTGTGCCTGCAGGGCCGTGAGGTACTGATTGATGACGTTGTTGCGCACCGCCACTTCGGCCGCCGCAATGTCCGATTCGGTTGCTTCCTGCTCCGCCTTGACGGCGCGGCGATCGTTGAGCGCGCCCAGGGACAGGTTCAGGTTGGCCGACGCGCTGGCGTCGGTGGAGAGCTGGTCGTTGGTGGAGCCGAATCCCTGGCCCTGGAAGAACGTCTGGCGTCCTTCGCGATAGCCGCCACCGAAGCTGGTATTCACGCTGGGGAGGAACGCGCCGTTGGCCGCCCGCACGTTCGCGGCGGCATTGCGCCGCGCGTTCACCGAGTTGGCCAACGTCGGGTTGCTGCGACGCGCCAGCGTGAGCGCATCGGCAAGCGTCAGGACGTTCCCCTGAGCGGTGGCCGGGGCCTGGGCGTGGGCCACCGCCGGAGTCATGACCCCGGCCAAGCAACCGATCGCCAGCGCGAGCACGTGAAATCTCACGGGAAGTCTCATGATGTTGGTGCAAGATGAAGAAAGGAGGACAGGGGGGCGTACGGCGGTCCCCAACCGATGGTTTCAGCCTCTGCCAATGCGAACGCACAGAGGGGCACTGAACGTTGCCGCGGCATTATCGCGGCACGTCGTCGCGCAGTGCATCCACTCCGCGTGCCGGGATGCTCACGCGCAGCAGGGCGCCATCGGCCTCGGCCCACAGCAGCCGCACTTCCCCGGCGGCGGTCACGATCCGGTAGCGGCGGGCATCGCGTCGCGCACCGGCAATGATGACCACATCGTGCGCCGCCTCCAGCACGATTCGCACCGCACCCTGGCTGTTTGCAACCGGGGTGAGGGAGGGGAGGGTGAGGCCTTCACCCTCGGCCAGCATGCGCCCCCGCACGAGCAGGGCATACTGCACGATGCCGTCCTCCTCCACGACCACGGCGCCGGGGCGCAGCAGATACTCACGCGCCGCCTCCCCGGTCACGCTGCGCGCCAGCGTGGCAAACCGGCCTCGGACGCGCTGGCCACCCAGGCGCAGGATCTGCTCGGTCCCACGTCGCGCCTCGATGGAATAGCGCACGGGGGTTCCGGCGGAGTCCGCTTCGAGGCGCACCGCGGTCCGCGTGTCCCCCACCGCCGATTCCGAGCGCAGTTCAATGGTGCCGCCGTCGTTGGTCACCACCCGCTGCACGGAGAACTGTTCGCGACCCGTGCGCTGTCCGCCCACGCTGATGGTGAAGCTGCCCACGTCCAGCCGGGTCGATTGCGGTTGTCCGGCGTGGCCCGCCCCCGCCGGAGCGGCGGGGATGGCGCACAGCAGCCCCAGCAAGGCTGGGACGAGACGCAGGGCGGGGAGGGGCATGCGTGAAGTATAACCGAACCCGGTCCCCCCTTCGCCTCGGGGAACCCGTTGGGGTATTGTGGGCCATGGCCGACTCCGCTCCTGCCGAACACCAACTCGTCCCCACCGGTCGCTGGCCGGCGGGATGGGTAGCGAGCTGTGCCGTGGCATTCGTCGCGCTGGCCTATTGGCAGCAGGCGCCGGCATGGGGGTCGCTGCTGACGGCCGTGGGCGGCACCGTGGCCGCTGCCTGGTTCCTGCCGCAGGTCACGCGCCCCCGCGCGGCGGCGGGGCTGGCGGTGGCTGTGCTGGCCGTCGGCTGTCTGCTGGGCGCGTCGGACACGGCGACCTTCGTGTCCATGCGCAACGACTGGCCGGCGTGGTCGGCGGCCGAACGGGAGTCGCGGGCGCGGCGTGTTGCCGAAAGCGTGACGGAGGTGGCGGCGGTGCTGCGTGAGGCGGCGGAGCGGGCCACGGCCGACAGTGGGCTGGTGGCGCGCGCGCTGGCGGGGCAGACGGTGGACATCGAGGCGCCGCTGCCCCGGAACGTGGAGTCGGCGCTGCTGGTGTACCGGCGCGGCATGCTCGTGGCGAGCGCCGGCCAGATGCACACGCCCGTGAATCCCGGAGCGCCGGCGGGGGTGATGATTGTGCCCGGGGCCTTCCACACCTCGCTGGTCGCGCGGTCGCGCACCACCGACGACGCCATCGAGGTGGTGGCGACGGCGCTCGTCACATCGGCGCCGCCCGCCGATCGTTTCACGCGGACGCTGCTGCAGACGTTGCCGGGCAACGTCGACGTCGCCCACACGTATATCGAATCGCCGGACAGCCGCGGCATAGTGGCGGGGGAAACCGCAGTCGCCGCACGTGATGGCGTACGCGAGGTGGCGCGGGTGCGCGCCACCACGTACACCGAAGGCGAGACACGACTCGCGCTCGAACAGCGCGCCCGCTTCCGCAGCAGCGTGGCGCTGGCCCTGGCCCTGGTGGCCTTCCTGGTGGTGGCGTGGTACCGGCCGGCGCGCACGGCGGAGCGATTCGGGGCCACTGCCGCCGTGCTGCTCACGGTGGCCGTCGCGCCGCTGTCGGGGCTGTCGAATCTTTCCAGCCTCTTCGATCCGCGCAGCTACTTCGCGCCCATGGGGGGACCATTCACCTCCACCGTGGTGGCGTTGCTCATCACGGCAGCGCTCACACTCGCCATGTTGCTGTTCGTGTTGCGCGGCACGTTGCAGCGTCTGTCGCGCAGCGTCGCCGTGGCGCTCGTGCTGGCGACGGCCGTGGCGGGCCCGTTCCTGCTGCGCGATCTGGCACGCGGGATCACGCTCCCCCCCTCGGGCGCGGGCTACACGCTCTGGTTGGCGTGGCAGTCGTCGCTGGCCCTGGTGGGGGTCTCGGTGCTGCTCATCGCCGCCGCCGGGGGCCAGGCGGCGTGGGGGCGGCGGCGTGCCCTCTCACCGGCGGTCGCCGTATCGGTGGCACTGGCCGGGGGCGTACTGGCACCGCTGCTCTGGCGCGGGCAAGGGGCGTGGCCCGCGTGGTTCCCCGTGTTCTGGGTCGTGGCGATCGCCTGTCTCGCCCTGACCCGGCGCGGTCTCGCGCAGATTGCCGCAGCGGCCGTGGTCGCCGGCACCGGCGCCGCCACGCTGACCTGGGGCGCCACGATCAAGGCGCGCACCGCCCTCGCCCAGCACGACCTGCAGCTGATCGGCGAAAGCGACCTCGATGGGCAGCGACTGCTCGAGCGCTTCGCGATTGGCCTGCGCGACGACGGGCGCCCGGTCGTGAGCAGCGAGGAACTGCTGCGCCGCTATGCGGCCAGCGAACTGGCGCGCGCCGGCTACTCGGCGCGATTGGCGCGGTGGAGCCCCGCATCCATCGATGAGCCCGAGTCGGTGCTCGAACTCACGCCGGTGCTCGATACCATCGATGCCCAGTCGTATGTGGCCATGATTGCGCGCGAGAGCGGCACCGTGGAGTTCCGCGAGGCACGCGACGGATTGCGCCGCCTCCTGCTGGCGGCCGTGCCCGCGAGCGATGGCACCGTCACGACCATCGTGCTGCCACCGCGCACCAGCCTGCTCCCCTCCGACCCGTTCTCGTCGTTCATCGGCATCACCGGTGAACGGTGGCGCGAGGCGCCCTACCGCCTCACCCTGAGTGCGTCCGCCGAAGGCGACACCCCATCGCCCGCGCTCACCTGGCATCGGCGGGGCAATGCACTGCACGGCGATGGCGTGGCGGGCGAAGGGCGCGACGTGAATCGCGTGCACGCGGAAGTCGACCTGGGTGGGCTCGATGTGCTCCTGCCGCGCGGCGCGCTGCTGGTGATCTTCGACGTGTTCGTCGTGCTGCTCATCTGGGCCATGACGGTGCTGGCCGATGGCGCGCTGGGGCGCATGGTGGCCGTGCGCCGGGCGCGCTGGTCGCGCTCCTATCGCGTGCAGCTGTCGGTGGCCATGCTGGCCTTCTTCATCGCGCCGGCCGCCATCTTCGCCCTCTGGGCCTGGTACCGGCTGCAAGGCGACGACCGGGCGACGCGCGACCTGCTGGTGCGGGAAACCCTCCGTGTGGCGGCCGCCGAACAGGAGCAGCGCGCGCTCGGCTCCGCGCCATCGAGTACCGGGGCCCCGCTCTTCCTGTACCGCGACGGCGTGCTGCGACAGGCCAGCAACCCGCTGCTCGATGCGCTGGCCCCGCTGGGGCGCCTGCTCCCCGTCTCACTGAGCGACGAGGAGATCGGCAATGACGACACCTTCCTGTCTCGACGTCTGGCGACGGGCATGACCCGCCCGCTGGTGGGCTTTCGTCTGTTGTCACGACCGGGCGCCGTCAACCTGCCGGGGGCTGCGGTGAGCGTGCTGGCCACACCGGCGCGCGGCAACGAATTCGCGCTCGACGACCGCCGGGAGGACCTCGGCATTCTCGTGCTCTTCGCCACCGTGCTGGGGGCTCTCGCGGCGGTCTGGTCGAGCGGTATCGCCGCCCGCACGCTGGCGCGTCCGGTGGGGGCGCTGCGGGAGGCGGCTCTCGGTCTGGCGGCGGGACGCGCGGCGCCCGCGCTGGGCACCGCGCCGGCGACCGAGTTCGCCCCGGTGTACCGGGCGTTTTCCCGCATGGCCGAGGATCTGCACACGAGTCGCTCCGCGCTCGAGGCGGCGCAACGCCGTACCGACGCCGTGCTGCAGAACGTGGCCAGCGGCGTGATCGCCATGCTGCGCAGCGGTGACATCATTCTCGCCAATCCGCGTGCCGGCGCGCTGCTGGGGGAAGGGGTCCGGCGCGCGGGCGGCACCCTGGCGGCCTTGCCGCCGGAACTTGCCCCGCTGGCCGAACAGTGCCGCCGCTTCCTGCAGGCCGAGGTCGATGAAGAAGCCTTCGAACTCATCGTGAATGCCCGGCAGCTGCAGGCGCGTCTCACGCGGCTGCCCACGGGCGCGGTGCTCACGCTGGACGACATTACCGACCTGGCGTCGGCGCAGCGGGTGCTGGCGTGGGGCGAGATGGCGCGGCAGGTGGCCCACGAGATCAAGAATCCCCTCACGCCCATTCGCCTCGGGGTGCAGCACCTGCGCCGCGCCTATCGGGATGGGCGCAGCGACTTCGGCGACATTCTCGATCGCAATGTGGGGCGCGTCCTGGAGGAAATCGATCATCTCGACGAGATCGCGCGTGCCTTCAGCCGCTACGGGACTGCGCCGTCGGAGCGCGCGCCCGGTGTGCCGGTAGACGTGGGGGCCGTGGTGCTCGATGTGGTGGCGCTCGAAAAGCTCGGCGACCATGCCGAGCCGGGGCAACGCGTGGAATGGCGTGTGGTCATGCCGGAGCCGGAGGGTACGCTCGTGGCGCTGGCGCAGCGCGACGAGTTGCGTGAGGTGCTCATCAACGTGCTGGAGAACGCGCGCCTGGCGGGAGCCCGCTGCGTCACCGTGCACGCCCGGCTGACGGAAGCCCAGCTGCATCTCGACGTGGTCGATGACGGGTCCGGCATCGCGCCCGCGGTGCTGCCGCATGTCTTCGAACCGCACTTTTCGACCCGTACCAGCGGCAGTGGTCTCGGTCTCGCCATCAGCCGCCGGCTCATCGAGGGGTGGGGCGGTACGATCAGCGTGACCAGCAGCGCCGGACAGGGGACCACGGTCCATATCAGTTTGCTGCGTACCGTCGGTGCACCGCGGGAAGCATCGGCAGCGGCGGCACGTTAAACTTCGGCATGGATGCGTCCCCACTTCCCTCCGACCAGACCCTGACGGCGTCGCCGCCGGCGCATCTGGAGGAGTGGCAGTTGCCGCCCGGTTGGTCGTGGGGCGACGAAGCCATCCAGCGGGAGCACCGCCATTATCAGGAAGTGGTCGACGCGCTCGGTCGCTCCCTCTCCCTCGTCAGCATCCCCGATCCGGCGCATGCCGACTGGCTGCGTCATGAGGCGCGGGCCCTCGCGCATCGCAATCACCCGTCGATCCCCACGACGTACCACTACTGGGCGTCGTATCAGGAAAGCCGACGTGGCCCGGGCTATCTGCGTCGCTGGATCAGCGGCGAAACCGTGTACTCGCGCGTCTCGCGACTGGGTCCCGAGTCCATTCAGGTCGGCTTTCAGGTGCTCCGCGAAGCGGGGAGCACGCTGGCGTATCTGCACGACACCAGTGCCGCGCATGGCGCCGTGTCCGCCAGCACGGTGTGGCTGACGCCGGGTGGCCGACTCTGGTTGCTGGGATGGGAGTGGGTGCTGCCGCGCGAGCAGCGTCCGGCCGGTCTCATGCCCGACCCGGCGTTCACGCCGTGGGCGCCCGAATGGGGCGCCGGCCGCTGGAAGCCCACGGCCGCCTCCGACCAGTGGCAGTTGGCGGCCATGCTGTTCGTCATGCTCACCGGCGAGACGCCCCCCGAACATGACGTGCCGCCGCTGGCCCTGTTGCGCAGCGACTGTCCCGGGGCCCTGGCCTCGGTGCTGGAGCGCGCGCTGTCGGCAAATCCGGCCGATCGCTATCCCAGCATCGCCACCATGCTGCGCGAGCTCGATCGGAACGTATCCGTGCGCCCGGTGCTCATTGCCCCGGAAGGCGACGAGCTGCCCAAGGCGCTCGACACCGCCGAGGGACGACTGCGCTGGGCCACGGCCGACGACTACGAGATTCTTGCGCCCCTGGGTACCGGCCAGTTCGGCAGCGTATGGCGGGCGCGCGATCTGTCACTGTCTCGCGAAGTGGCCATCAAGGTGTTGCATCCGCACATCGCCCGCGACGACGTGGCCGTGGCGCGCTTCCGCCGCGAAGCGCGGTTGGCGGCCCAGCTCGCGCATGCGGCCATCGTGCCCATCTACGACACCGACGGGCGCGGCGGCGTGGTGTGGTACACCATGGAACTCGCCGAAGGCGGCTCCGTAGCCAACCTCGTGGCACGCAGCGGGGCGCGACCTTTCGAGGAAATTGCGCCGCAGGTGGACGAGGTGCTGGAGGCCATGGATGCGGCCCACTCGAGCGGCATCATCCATCGCGACCTCAAGCCCGAGAACATTCTCATCGACCGGTATCGCCGCTGGCGTATTGGCGACTTCGGTATTGCGTACGCGCTGGGCGACGAAAAGGCGGGCACGTCGGGTACCCCGTCGTTCGCCGCACCCGAGCAGCTGCTGGGTGAGTCGCAGGGGCCGGCCACCGATCTCTACGCGCTGGCGAGCATCGTGTACTACGTGCTCACGGGGCGTCCGCCCTTCGGCGACGGATCGGCCGAATTCATTCTCGCGCAGCAGCTGTCCGACACGCTGCCGGAACGGCTGCAGCAGGACGAATTCCCCGAAGCACTCGCGTCGTGGATTGCGCGCGGGCTCGCGCAACGCGTGGAAGACCGCTTTGCCGACGCGCAGGAGATGCGCGCGGCGTGGCGTCAGGTGGTGCGCACCATACGCCGGGCAGAAGATCAGCGGCCGTGGTGGCGCCGGCTCATCGAGGGGCTGCAGGAAGACGAGCCGGCCACTCCCGCTACGCCGGACTGGTAACGCCGCGCTCCATCGGCATGGCCGGTGGGAGCGCGCCCACCGCGAGCGTTGCCGAGGTGGGGGCACTGGCGGCCACGGCCACCGGCGACGGCAGGCTGCGCGCCGCGGCCATGGCCACGGCGGCGACCTCGGCCGGAATGGGGACCGTGGGGATGGTGCGCGGCGTGCGACGCGGCGCCCGCGCGGGCTTGGTCGTGCCAGCCACCGCGGCGTGCGCCCGGCGACGTTTGCGGGCGTACAGCAGTTGGTCGGCGCGCGCCAGCAGCTCGCCGATGTTCGCCGGGTCGGTCGAGCGCACGCGCGTGTAGCCGATGGTCAGTCCGATGCTGGCGGGAAGCAGGCGGCGCGCGTTGAGCGAGGCCAGCTGGTCCTCGATGCGCTGCTGCATGGCACGCGCCCCATGCCCGTCGGCATCGAGCGCGAGCACGGTGAATTCATCGCCACCCAGGCGCGCCACCACATCGCAGTCACGCACGGTTCGGCGCAGCAGGCGCGCCACTTCCACCAGGGCGCGGTCGCCCACCGCGTGACCGCACGTGTCGTTGAGCTCCTTGAATGCGTTCATGTCCACGTACAACACCACCGCGTCCTTGGCATGACGGCGCGCCAGCCGCAGCTGCTGCTCCGCCAGCGCCATGAAACCGCGGCGATTGAGCAGACCGGTGAGGTCGTCGGTGAGCGACGCCTTGCGCAGCCGCAGCTCCTCCCGCTTCTGCCGCGAAATATCCTGCAGGGTGACGGCGAGGCCATCAGTGGTGGGGGTGGCCTGATGCCGCACCCAGCTCGCGTTCACGTGGCGCTTGTGCGCCCGCGACTCTTCGGTCACCGCCGTCCGGTAGGTCACGGCGTCGAGATACTGCGGGAACAGGGCGCGTCCCAGATCCTCCAGGTCCCGGCGCAACCGCAAGCCCGCGACCTGCGTGGGGTGCCGATAGAGCATCGCCGCGCCGCGTGTGTTGGCTTCGGTGATCTCGAAGTCGCGAATCTCCCCGCCGCTGTCGCGCACCGTGCGCAGCAGGAACATGCCATCCATGCTGGCCTGCATGGCGTCGTGCAGCCGGCGCATGCGCGGCTCGAGCGCCGTCTCGTGCTGCATGCGCCGCAGCAACTCGCGATGCAGCAGGCGCCACCCCGTCACGGCGACGAGCAGCGACAGCGCCGACAGGTACGGCGCGGCGGCGACGAACGTGGGCAGGGGGAACACCCCGGCCGACACCAGGAAGGGGAGCGCTGACAGCAGGACGAGCGTACCCCAGAAGGCGGTGTGCAGAGCGATGCGGTCAATCATGGAAGAGTCCACAGGGGCCGGCAGGGGGCGCCGCCATCGTTGGCCTATCCCCCGCACCTCACCAGCCTCAGCTGGAGCGGCACCCCCGTCGCTTGCATGGTTCGTGCCAAAGCCTGAAGGGCGCGGATCCGCAGCGATTTCGCACCCGGTGGGTGCCGTGGAAACTGCTGTTTGATAATGACTTGCGGAAATTCCCGACGACTGGCGCGGGCGCGAAATCGCGGGCAAGCACGGTGATGCGGGCGTTTCGGCTGGGGGGAGTGCGGGTGAGTTCTGCCGAGTGATCCCCCGGTCATGCTCGGACAAGTCTTCCGCTTC
>Ga0315899_10008820_pt1 | contig 10808 bp, 13 predicted proteins | sample LakEriMetagenome_2_FD_203518 | JGI IMG/M metagenome (GOLD analysis project Ga0315899, IMG submission 203518) | Freshwater fungal communities from buoy surface, Lake Erie, Ohio, United States - Buoy 4 MA112 | ecosystem: Environmental > Aquatic > Freshwater > Lake | place: USA: Lake Erie, Ohio...
CATCAAATTATCGAAGAGCAACAAGAAATGAACAAGCGACCGCACATGCAGGATCTAATGGGCCAAAGACAGAGAAGTCCTGGGAAAGCCCAAGGTTTCCCTGAGGTATCTTGAGGGATCCTGAGCGGTGCCAACTCGTGCGCCTGCTAGCCAATCCTCTGCAATTGAGCAGTGCAGCTACCCGCACGCCGCCTGCTAGGTTGACAAAATCTCTTTTTTTTCGCCGGCAGGATGGATTGCGGACGCCAGCACCTGCTACGCTCTTACCCGTGAATATGTCAACAATCGCCAAGCCCCAAACGGTTCAGAGGGCAGACCGTCAGGAGTATTCTCCGCTTACCAAGAAAGAGCTTGCAGCGTCCCTGGACAGGCGCGCGAATGATGAAAGAGCTAATGGCTTGTTACATGCCCGGGCGTCGACGCCAGGAGATGCCGGTAATTCAAGGAACAATGTTTTGCAGGCAGGCGCGGTGGCGACAACCAACTTGCGCCAATCACTCGAGGATCACACCAGCGATGACGTGCGAAAGGAAGACACTAGACATGCCGTTATTGACGTGCACCATCAAGATTTCGAGGATCGGAAGGCGTATCCCTCGAATACATGGATGGCCTATGCTGGATACCAAGCAAGAAACATGGGTCCTAGTCAGAAAGAGTACTCAGGATCTGGAATGTCGCCCCGCCACCACAGCAACGCGGACCTGTACACAAGGAAAATGTCACGAAGAAATTCATATCCGCAAAATCCCGATCGGAGTCCTGGCAACAATGGATACACGTCAAGCGAGGGTCCTAGATACGAGTCAGGCGACAGGAGATACGCCTCAGGCGAAAGGACATCTCCTGAGCCACATGAATGGTGGGGTGGCCACCAGGATATGTACATTGCCTACGATCGCGCTGACCAGGACATTTACGACGAGCACCCTTTCGCGCTAAGTCAGCATGATGCACAGTTGGAGATGAATCAATGGCGCCAGGGCATGCCCAGATACTACCCGCCGCCTGGTACTTGCGTGTACGTGTGCGCATGCGCGTGATTGCATGCGTGCGAGCAGGGAAACCTAGTCTTCAGACCATGTGTAAAGTGAACAAATTTGTGACTTTCATGATCTCCAGATTACCGAAGACAACGCGCAAGACCATTGTATGCCCCACCGCTGCGGCCCCACACCGCCACGTCGACGGCCTATGGGGAGCGCAGAGTGAAGCGGGATCGTGTAACGGCGCGGAGTGGTAGCGTCACTGTGGTTCAGGATCAAGTGCTGTCTGAGCATATGGTCCACACGGCGAGTCGTAGTCGGGAAGGTATCGACAGCGGAGGATTGGTGAGCGGTGGTGTTGCTCGAAGGGGGGGTGAAGAGACTTCGGACGCCTGAGGACGACGGTAGGCGAAACGAAGCACTCGTGCTTCGTTTCGCCTACCGTCGTCCTCTAGAACCATGAAATGCTGGTCTCGTTGCGTTTAGGAATGTTGGTCTCGTTGGCCCTCGGGTCCTGTCTGTCTGTCGGTTTGTTTGTGTTTTCGCACTTGCAGATCAAGAGTCAACCCCTGGGTTCAGTATCTAAGCAAAGAGCCCGCAAAGCGTTTCTTGTTGCTTTGCCGCTTGTCAGGATGAGCAGAACATCCTATCTGCAAGTGGAGAATATGGGTATCGGGATCGGGATCCCGCGACAGCTGTCGGCTGTCGCGCAAAAGCACGAGAAAATCATTCACGAGCTTCAACGATGTTGTGTCCCGGACGAATTTTGCCGTAACGCATCGAAAAGCTTTCGATATATATTCACAATGGGAGGCAAAACGAGTAGACGAAAGAGTAAACGGGCAATATATTTTCTTGGCAGCGTTGAAGATCAACATGTGCTTGCTCATCAGCATGTGCTTGGGCGCAAGGCAAAACAAAAGGACTCAGGTTGAGGCTAGGTCCTCACACGATTCTAACCATTTACAGTATTGGGAGCAAGGCGATGCAAGATTGCCAGGTACTCTACCTTGGCCTGGGCTTCTTCTTCTCGGAGGTCAAGAAGCTTCAGCTTCGCCACGTGCAGGTCTTCGCTTTCCGCTGGTCCGTTCCTGGGGGGATATCTATGACTGCGCATTTCATCATCGTCAAAACGCGTGTCGCGTGGACATACAGGGCGCTGTATGCGCGCATACAGCGCCCTGCATGTCCGAAACTCAGGCATGGCACGTTTCACAACTGCATACATTCTCACAACGCCAGCAATGTAACCTTGCGCCGATGTAACCTTTCGCATGCGCGCCGGACAGTTGCGGGTGGGGGGGGCAAACGCACGCGAATCTTGAGAGATACGCAACAACTCTGAATAAACACAAGAACCCCTCTCGCCGCGCAGCGGCGACCGAATCTTGAGAAAGCCGCAACGCCGCGGAGCGTGGCATTGCGGCTTTCTTAATACCCGGTCGCCTTCGAGCAACAAGCGGGATCCCTGTGTTGATTCAGAGTTGTTGCGTATTCTTCAAGATTCGGGCCGTTGAGACCCTGGCCAGCTGTGTGCAGTCCTAAGTGGAGGGTTCAATCAAGAGAACCTGCTTCGGGCCATGAATTTGGTGGTCACGTCATTCTCAACCTGCGGTATCTCTCTTTGCAGCCTCTGCATCCACACGCCAGCACAAACAGACGCATAAAGCTAATGTAAGCTTGCCGCTACCGTGTAGGCAGGCGCACTTGATTCAGCAAACGCATGCGATAAGAGCAACAATTAGAGCAAGATGTCAGATAGATAACACGCGTACACATTCCTCCGGGAGGTTTAGGGTTTGAGGTCAAGGTATCGGGTGCAAACCTCGAGAATGGACGCTAGGTCAGCAGCGCGCTGATGCAAGGCGACAGGCGATGACTCGACCGTTGTCATGCCACTGTCCACTGAACTCTCCCACGATGGTGAAGCGAAGTAGCTCTCCTTCCCTCCCCTCAAAGTCGTTGGGTGTTGATGGCCGCTCGTCGCAGAAGAGTGGCCTGGCGCGCTTGGCCCTCTGCTAGCTGCCACTCCTGCTCCTGTTTTGTCTGCGACTGCCAGCCGGTTCCCGTGGTGCTGTGGATACATACACACAAACACACACACATACACACACACACACACAGTATATGCACACACAACACACACACATCCACACATCCGCACACACACTCTCACACGCACAGACAAGCTTACATGCAGACATGCATGTGCAAACTCAAACTCAGAACAACCATGCTGTCTGGCGCACGCACGCACGCACCTGCTTATTCGAAGACTTTGCCTCACAGCCCCATGGTGCGCAAGAAGTCAGGCTTTCAAGGGCGTTCCCTTCAGCCCCCCCCCTGTGTCGACAAGACCGTGGAGGCAGGGCCGCATCCCATTCGCTAATATATATTTAAGCAACAAAAAAACATTGTCAAATAGTTGATAGACGGTGAAATAGTTGATAGACTAGTTGTCAACTTCTCAATCTGCTTTATCTCTAGTTGAACTGCATAGTCCCATGCGCGAACTACTGCTGCATGCGCACCCAAAGGTCAGCACACTGACGCAAACACGCCCACGGATGAAGCAAAAATACGAGAGAGAATGGTCGTGGAGGGGGGTTGGTGAAGTAAGGAACCTTTTGGTATGATTGTCGCGCAGGGAAGGTGCCAGTTCCGGGGCAAAGCTGTGTCCTGCACAAGTGCGCGCATCCATTGGCATTTGCGTGTACTTGCCGCACGCACTCGAGGCCCACAAAACAGCTCGAGGCCCACAAAACATCGGTACCATGAAAACGTGAACCTATGTCTACAGTCACGTGCACAGCTCTTGTGCCTGTGCGACATGCGTCTCAGTGAGCGCATCGATACAACTAAATTCCAAAGAGCGTTGGCCTCACACAACTGACATGCAAAAGTACACATGCAAGAGCGGGGACCTGGCGCAGGGCGAAGAGGAACGTCGTGCCAGCGGTTGTTGTGTGTGATGATGTCATGCCTCTGCCCACGTTATGTGTGTCAAGGTGTTTTAGTACAGTACCTTGCTGCCTAGAACCGTTCGAGTACTCTTCCTCCTCTTCCTCCTCTTTTCCAGTGAAACGTGATGCTTTAAAAAACACACGCACAAAGCTGTTGCACCCCACGCCTGGCCGTGGGCCTCTCTGACTTGCAATCATTAATGCTCAAAGCAGCCGAGCTTTGGCGCTCCGCATATGCTGCCGCGTGCGTTCGCTCTTGATTGCAGCGCTGGATGCATGACATACTCAAGCTCACAAAAAGTGTGAGGAGGAAAGGAGAGTATGAAGCTTCATTAAGAACCACCTGGTGTGTGCCAAGCTGCTCTGTGCAGCAGCACCTGCTGCTCGTCCTGAATGTCCTCGTGTACACGACACAGACCGCTCTTGAGTTCACAGACGAGAGCAGCAGGCACGACGAGCAAACAGGCAAGCGCACACACTCACATGTAGACATTCTCGATCATCGAGACAGGAATCAGCAGACGGGGCAAAGGGGGGGGCGGACGCGCACGCACGTTCACGTACGCTCATGCACGATCACGAAAGCTCGCGCACGCTCACGCATATGAATAGATGCGCAGCCACGGCGTGGTGGCTCGCACGCGCAGGAAGCCACCACAGTTGAGAAGCAGCCGCAACACCCACCTAGCAGTGCCGTCGGCAACACCCTTACCAGTACACGCACCTGACGATGAGGGTTCTCGGTGTCTCTTTTTCCCCTCCCCTCGCGTCCGTCGTCGTGGTATTTCCCATAGTGTGAGGACGTCTTTCCTTGCAGCCGAAAGCGGAGCCAAAAATTTCAAAATTGGGTTTAAAAACTCTCGTCTTAATCTGTTCACGTGACAGAGATGAGGACGAGCGCGGCGGCAGTCGGCGCCGTCTCTGCGGTGGTTTTAGTGGCATTCGCCATCGCAGGAGCGCAAGCGGGGCTTGGTTTCGAGCTGGAAGAGGTCTTTGGGGCGCCCGGTGGCTACTCAGGTGCGTTTGAGATGACTGTTGCTCCCAGGCCCGTGCGGCGTAAGCACAGCCTGCCGCGTGTACACCACGGAAAAAGCAACCTGAGGCGTTGCCCCGCGGATGTACATCACGCAAAAGCAGCCCGAACCCAAACGCCTCCACAGCTACAATGCGCACATCCCCATCCCCCTCCATCCTTATTCACATACTCCCGTCGCAGCGTCAACCGGCAGGTACCCCGTGGACAAAAAGGCGCTCCGATCCTACCTCAGGTACCATGCACACGCGTATTTTCGCGCGTGCACGCACTGCGCACGCTCGACGCTTCCCAGTCTGCAGGGCAGTCTGCGTGCCGAAAGCGTTAACCCGCACGGTTAAGCTCACGCACGCTCACGCACACAAATGCACATACACTCACGCACCTGCATACACCAACACACAGCCATGCAGAGAGAGAGAGAGAGAGAGAGAGAGAGGGACGACAGACAGACGCATATACGCACAAACACCCACACACACGCGCGTGGCACCACGGCAGGCACCAATCGCAGAAACGATTAGCTCAACTAACAAGCCGAGGAGGCTCGTCACGGTGGGAGCTTCCCGCTGTAGTGAATCGCGACCCGTCGCTGCTCAAACGCCCCATGCCCACGCGAGAGCGAAGGATGCAGGCATGTGCGTGTCTATTTGATATTAGTTGGGATGCACATGGCACACTACAACTGATCTGGTGGCAATGATTGCGACGAGGACAGGAGGCCATGTCAGCATATCTCAGACACCAGCCCCTGTCGAGCATCGAGAAAGAGCTGCGAGGTGGCCTCAACGATGGTATGCCGTAGCCTAAACCCCAAAGAGGGTATGCCGTAGCCTAAACTCTCAACCTCTCAACCAGGGTACGGCGTAGTATGTGTACAGCATACACCCTTGTGTTTGTGGAGGGTACGGCGTAGTATGTGTGCATCTGCGCCCTGGCGCCAAGTATGTGTGTGTGGGTGCATGTGTGGGTATGTATAACAGTCTGTCTGTGGGTCTTGCGGTGCAGGGCAACAAGGACTGAGAGGGTGGAAGGCAGATAGGCTGAGAGGGTGGAAGGCAGATAGGCACTCGTTCTCAAGGCACTCATTCTCAAACAGTACCTTTTACAGTTACTTTCCATAGTTAATATACTAGTGCGCTGACTTTTGAGAATATCTGGCAGGCGCCTGACGAAGATTCAAGGTGGGAGGCGCCTGACCAAGATTGAGCGCATAGCGCAACGCATCATGGGGCGCCCAGCCACCCAACACACCAGTCTGGCCTCGGTTTGGCGGGGGCGCACGCGAGAGCTTGAGGCCTCCGCCTCTAGAGCCAAGAGCGCGCCCAGTGCCACGCATGCCGCTGGCGGGGAGGGGGTCAGCGGGGGAGGGCGGGATGGGGAACTGAGGGGTCGGAGCGGAGTGCGCGAGGTGAGGGGTCGCAGCGGAGTGCAGCAGGAGGCAGGGATGCGTGTCGCACTGTCGGCTGCCTCACGCATGGATGGTGGAAGCAGTAAGGGTGCGGTGGTAAGAGAAGATGCACGGACAGGCTGGGGCAGACAGGCTGGCCCTGCCCTCGAAGCTGCTGTGGACAGACGGCTTCACCACTCACGTCACTCTGCTACCTTGCCTCCACCGCCTGCGCTGCGAGGGGGTCACGAGAAGGACGTGGAGCGGCTGGTGTCGACGCTAGCCAAGGAAGTTACGCTCGACACGCAAGGTGCCCAAACGCCCAGAAGCAGCTGACACGCTCAAGAAGCTAACACGCTCAAGAAGCTAACACGCTCAAGAAGCTAACACGCTCAAGAAGCTAACACGCTCAAGAAGCTAACACGCTCAAGAAGGCTGGGGCTATTGCACACACACGCTCAAGAAGCTGCGCCTATTGCACACACACGCAACTAACACGCCCATTCATTGGACCCACAAGCAACTAACACGCTCAGAAGCAACTAACAACGCTCAATTTCAGAACAACTCCGAAACCCGGCTCTATTTCCTCAAAAAAGGGGCGGTTTTTTTTTGAAACGGAACGCCGTTTTTTGAACGCCGTTTTTTTGGCTGGCCTCAACATGGAAGCTAAGACGCCTAACTCGGTTTGCACTGCTATCTTGAAGCTAAGTGCCTCCCTCCGTTTGCACAGCTGTCATGGCGTTCCGAGCTCAGATGCTTGGAGCCGAGGACACCGGCAAACACGGCAAGGCGCACTTGCTCTCTGGCAGGGCTCTCGTGAAGGTTGCGCCAACTACTTCCCCTCCTCTCCCCTCCGTTCCTCTACTCTCCTCTCCCCTCCGTCTGCGCGCAATCTCTCACGTAAATGTCGCATTCCCCAGCAAGCTGCCTGCACATATACGCACGTGCGCACGCTAGCGTTTGTTTGGAGTAGTTGTCGTCTAGGCAGTCGGTCGTGTGCCATGCACGCCCCACCACCAATTCGTTTGTCCGGAAAATTGGGACCACGGTCCCTTGGATGAGGCAACTGCTGGTAACACGTCGTGTGCAAGCAAGGCGAGAGGCCCAGAGGCTGAATCTGTGTGTGTGGGGGGGCGGGGGGGTTGGTGTGTGCACATGGGCGAGCGCAGTTGCTGCCGGAGGAGGCGGCGCTGGAAAAGCAAAATGCGGCCGTGACCGCGAGCGTGGGCAAGGCTGGTCGAGACGTTGGCTCACTCTAGACGTTGGCTCACACTGACCTTGTCTCCACCTTGCCTCACTCCACGTTGCCTCACTCCAAAGGCATCAATACATACTAGTGCCGTCATGATAATACATACTAGCACTTGACGCCACTAGCACTTGACCGGCATGCCGCCAAGAACTCGACTGCTGCCTGTCCTCCTCCCTACCGCCACTCGCATTCGTGTTCGCCACCCAGGCTTTATTTGATTTTAGCTAGCAGGCGGCTTCGTCAGAGAGAGGGGGGAGTGTGTGTGTGTGCGTGTATGTGTGTGTAGCGTTGCAGGCGGACGTGTGTGTGTGTGTGTGTGTGTGTACGCGAGTATGACTGTGTGCGTCTATGCCATATGGTGCGGGAGTACCTGTGTGTGCAAGGGTGTACCTGTGTGCGTCTGTGCCATGTGTGCTGTATGTAACTCGCTCTCGCTCTCGCTCTCGCTCTCCGTAGCTCGATTCTACTTTTTTTGGGGATTTTTTTTAAAAAAAAAAGTCCACATGGACCTCGTTTTTTTTGGAAAAAATCCAAAAAAAATTGAAAAAAATTTTTCCAAAAAAAGTTTTTTTTAAAAAAAATCCCCATAAAAGTTAGAATTTCGCCGAACTCCCCATATTAGCGAGTGCCCAGGAGGGGTTGCGTCTTCCTTTTCCGCTCACGCGGCCTTCCATCGTGTACCTTTGAGTGTTGTTGGGCGCGAATATTGTAAAGTCAACTGCAGTTGACTGACGACTGGTGGCTGGGCAACGGTTGCCTCATGACTCAAGACTCATGACTCATGAGTCTTGTCACATCATGACGCACCACCCATCACCCATCACTCATGACTCATGGTCAGCAACCCGTCACCGTGCGCTTCTCACAAGACGAGGGGTGACGGAAGGGACTGGGGACTGGGCAGGGCTTAGTGGCTTGGCAGGGCTTAGTGGCTTGGCAGAGACCGGTAGACCGCTGGGCTTGGCAGAGACCGAGCGCGGGGGCAGGCCTTGCCATAGACCTAGCGCGCCCCACAATCTCCTGGTCCTCGGCACCATCTCCGAGACCCAATCACAGCGCAGGAGACCAGTTGCCTAAGGTGCCTACACTCGTAGCGCGCCAGTTGCCTCTACGCGTGCGCGCCGCGCAAGCGGAAAAGGAAGACGCAACCCCTCCTGGACCTAAACCCTAAACCCTAAGTCCCACCCCCTTAGGTGTCCCGCCCCCTCGCTGGGGGCCCGGCGCGGCCGAAGCGCAGCGGAGGTCCGCCAACGCGTAGCGCGTTGGTTGGCTCTATTAGCGCGAACAGCACGCACAGCACCAGCATCCGCAGCATCCTTCTCGCCCCTTGGATGGCTTCCCGCCTGAGAGAAGGCAAAGCACCACATGAGAGCAGGCAAAGACGAGTAGTAGTTACTGGACCGTTTATTAATTTTTTGCTTCACAATGACAGCATAAATATAAAAAAATAATTTTCTTTTTCCGGCGATGTAAATGCACCAACTGACACACACACATGATGGACATACGAGGCATGTGGGGCACCTTTGCGCACTGGGACTGCATGGTCGTCTGCATCGTAGTCTATATTGCCTCCAGCCCTCCCTCCGCCACCTTGATTCTGCAAAGTAGGGGGTCACATTCTGTGATACGCCACCGGAAGTGGCGCGCAAGAAAGCAGCAGGTGAGGAGGAGGTGAGGAGGAATGGAGCAAGGGTGTCGAGGAGAAATGGAGCAAGAGTGCGGCCACTGGAGCACGCCCCGGCAAGCTCTCTGGCGGGGGCAGACGAGCTTGCTTAATCTAGCCTCCATCACTTCGGGACGCTAGCAATCACGCTTCCATCATTTGCGCTGGCACACATCATTGGGCATTCATCTGTCCTTGCCCAAAAATCATTCGGCAATGATTTTGAGGACGACCTCGTGTCAGAGCGATTTTGGTCTCGCACGTTCCCCACCACCACTCCACTGCTCCACGCATCGCCCTGTGCAGTTTAGGGGCCGGTTTACCTTGATCTGCTGCACTTCTGCATTGAGCTTGTTCACGTCATCCTCTATGATGACGAGCGAGTCGGTAATTTGCTGCAGTGTGGGCGCTAGCGCCTGCCCCCCCCCAAACCAACAGTGTTCCACACGGATCAGTCAGTTACGCGTTGGCGTCGGCGTCAGTAAAGAGTGGCGTGCGCGTGGTGTCCTGGGTGTGCATGTGCGGGAGATGAGATCAGCATGTGCGCCATTGCAGGCCAGTGGCTAGCTCCAGGGACCGCTAGGGTACTGACCGAGATGAGGCGAGCGACAGGGTCGTCTTCATCTTTTGCCTTGGTCCCTGGCGGGATGGACGCTGCAGGCCCAGCCGCGGGGGCGGCCTCTACCTTCGGCGGCGGTGCAGGCGATGCCGGCGGCGAGGCCTCTGTGATCTCTGACAAATATCTCTCCGGAGATTGCTCTCCTGGCGTGAGGCGGACGCGGGGGCGGGTGTGCAAGAGTCAATGCGGCTCAGGAGATACCTAGGCGAATCATACTGGTCCAGGCTTAACACCTTGTGGTTGGCGCTCTGAGTCCAACACGATTGGAATCTTCGGGTCCCCCGCCTCCTCGCGCTCACCGCCTTGGCTATCTGCGGGACCGGCCGGACCCCACGCAGGGCCAGAGCCGGCGTAGGCTCCCGCACCAAGCTTAGCATGAGTGTCTTCCTCCGTCCTCTGCACACTCATGCTTTAGGAGCTTGATGTGGGAGAAGGTTGTGGTACCCTTGGCGCGTCTTCCTTCCCAGCTACGTATGACTTCGGTATCACTGGGGAGAAGCGACGGTAGTAAAATTATGTTCTCCTAATATGCTCAGTGGATTCCTGCGTTTTTTTAATCTTTACGACAAGAGTTGACCAAACAAATGGGTCAGCTCTGGTGAAATTGATCCTTTTCGAAAAATCTCGTGTGGAATTGGAATTCGTTTACCGAAACCCATAAACCATACAAAACCATGCGAATGCGATAACCATGGCAGTTGCGATGGCCCCTGGGGCATCTAGGTGTGCTAGAGGAGACAGGGGAGGGGCGGGAGATCGCACATAGTTCGGTTGAGATGATTGTATTCCAGGGCCCGGACGACAGGTGAGATTGACCTGACCTGATTGACCTGACCGACCAATCAGGTCAGGTACTGACCTGACCTGAATCTGACCTGAGACACCGATGAGACATT
>Ga0315899_10008821_pt1 | contig 10807 bp, 11 predicted proteins | sample LakEriMetagenome_2_FD_203518 | JGI IMG/M metagenome (GOLD analysis project Ga0315899, IMG submission 203518) | Freshwater fungal communities from buoy surface, Lake Erie, Ohio, United States - Buoy 4 MA112 | ecosystem: Environmental > Aquatic > Freshwater > Lake | place: USA: Lake Erie, Ohio...
TCACTACAGTCTGCCCTGGCGGAAACGCTCGGCCCCGATGGCGGGCCGCAGACACCGAAGTCGGCGCCCGGAGCGGCGGGGGGGCCGTCGGCAAAAGAGACATCCACACAGCATCTATTTCCGCCCAACATATCTAGTGGAACAAAGGAAGGCTGCTCTAACATGAGGGACAGCAGCACTAGCTCTCGCTGTATAGCTTCCGAGATCCCCAGCAAACCATAGATCCTTGTCCAAGACCGAAGGCAGTGGCCTCCAGCTTCTGGGTCTTGGATGAGGGTAGTGACATTTCGAAGTTGTTTGCCTTCCAGGTACTTCCAGATTTCGATCTTGTCTTGGCCTAGCCCTCGTTGGCCCACCAGTAGCTGATGCAGGGGCTCATTAGGTCGAACTAGAAGAGTCACCGCAGCCAGTGGCGGTCTCGCTCCTCGTCGTCGTCGGATAACGCATGTAGCTCTTTGCCATTCTTCATCCCCCGCATCAATCCCCGCATCTCTTAGCAATGTTAGTGACTTGTGTTTGGTCGAAGCTTGGATTCCCTGAAAACACAGTTGCACCTCCTGTTCTTTTTCAATACAGGCTTTCCCGATTCTTTGGCCTCTCTCTTCTCCCAGGATTTGTGCCATTGAAAGTAGCAGTTCGTCCCTGACTCGGATGGCCACCTGCCACTCTTCACTCGTGCAATTGAAGTCCACGTCGCCCGTTGTTAAATGCTGAAGACGGGAGACAAGTCTGGGGCCGACGCCGGCGGAGCGCGTGCCCAGGCTCAACACTCAGTAGGTAGGAGAATGGGAGACCAAGTGGGTACTATACTATTTACTCAGTTGGTCAGTGTACTATAATGTTCAGTTGGTGGGCCGCCTGGGCAGCGACGGTGTCTGGGACGGGGATTACCGGTGGGGGGTCCGGGCACGCTGCCATTTTGGCGCACGCGGGAGGTGTGTGTGTGTGTTCTGTACGGTATGAAACTCGGCTCGGTGACCTTAAAGAGAGTTGTTTTATTTTGTTTTTCAACTAAAATCCTCAACACACACTCCGACCGGTGCAAACGAGAATATCGGCAATACCGGACATGGGTGAGCTGGGAAGTGGGCCCGGGGTGGGGGTTGGGAGGCCGATACGAGTGCGCTATTTTGGGTAGCGGGCCTCTACAAAATATGGTATGTACCGGACGCAACCCCGCCCCGCTAGACCACCGCAAGCACCGCAACAATGCCATGCGCTGCGTTTTGGTGGGTGAAGAGGGTGACGGGGAAGTAATGCAGCTCTAGCGGGGCGGGGTTGCGTCCGTATTACATACAGATTTTTTTTAAAAAAAATCCGGCGCAGTAGAAGACAGCGTAATTCCCCCCCCCCTTTTTGAACTTAATAAGCTTCATAACCCTGTGCTCCCCCCTTGTGTCCATTTCTCAAATAAAAAATTACTAAAAAACCTTTACTCCCCCTTGTAAGGATATCATCTACCCAAAACCGTTATCAACTTTTGAAACCCACCCATCCACCCATTCTTTCAACCACCCTTTTACCTATCAATGTTGTCCGGGTGATGATTGTTGAACGTATGAACGTTTAACTGATATATATATCACTTGAACGTTCAAGGCAACGTCGCCGACCTAATACGCCGAAGGAGTATTAGTTTAAAATGTGTTAAACACCCTTTAGATTTGCTCGCAGAGAGTCAAAGACTCTAGAAAGCCGGAGGCTTTATCTATAGAGTATTTTATACTCTAACCCAAGAATTTAAAAAAAAGGGGGGGGGAAATACGCTGTCTTTTACTTCGTATTTTGTTTTTATAATTTTTTCTGGTATGAAGTGATTGTGAAGGACTCTGCACTTGACTCTCTTCTCATGATTGTCAATAAACTTCTCTCTCTCCCTCTCTCTTTCACCATCTCCCCCTGCCCCTTCCTCGTCCACCCGGTCCAATACCTCCTCCGCTGCCGCCACCATAGGCATCAAAAGAATCTGGACGTGGCGTTCCGCACTGAAAACATCGTGCCTTGCTGCTCGATCAAGGAGAGGGTGTGTGAGAGTGGGAGAGGGGGTGCCCGAGTGGGAGAAGGGACAGCGAGAGCGCGACGCCAAGGAGAGAGTGAGGGGAGCAAAGGGGAAAGTTGACATTGAGCACTAGTTGTTGAAAAAGAGAGATGCAAGTGAAAGTGCGAGAGTGCAGAGGAGACAAAAGGAGAATAAGGGGATGAGTGGGAGCTGGAGGCACGGGGAGGAAGGGAGAGGGAGGGAGGAAGGGAGAGAGAGATAGGACCTGGCAAAGACCAAGGCGTTACAACTAGGACAGTTCCAATCCCCCCCGCCACCACCTCCTCCGCCATACCCTCCTCCGCCTTCCCGCAACCCGCTGTATCACCGTCCCGCATAAAATTATTTTACCGGTATTTTACAGGCACAGGCACCGTCACAGGCACAGGCACAGACACAGGCACAGACACAGACACAGACTTAGATACGGACTTACACACCGAGGAGAAGGAGAGGCGAAATGAGCTTGCTCAGAAGACAGGAGTTTGACGACGGCATCCACCAGGCCCTGGCCCTCAGCATCAATGTCCATTGACGGGTTCTCAATCTTGCGCTGCAGGATGTCGTCCATGGCACTGCGCAGTGCCACCACCAACGTCCCCACGTCGCTGCTGGCTGAGAAGGAGGCGTAGCCGTTGCACATTGACAGCGTCGAGCCCTGGGTGGTGAGGGCGCCCCCGAAGAGAAGCAGCGCGTAGTCCGACACACATGAACTGTCGCGAATGAAAATATCGCTGGACTTGACCTTCTGGCTGTAGACCAGCCAGCGCCATGGGAAGCTGCCCACACCATGTGCACACCATGTGCACACCAAAGGGTTTAGGGTTTAGGCTTTCGGGTTTAGGGTCTAGGGTTTAGGGTTTATGCTTTAGGGATGGTTTGGGTTCAGGGTTCAGGGTTTAGGGTTTAGGGTTTAGAGAGCACCTGCGCACGAAAGAGTTTACAGAAGACGGGTGGGGCTTCACTTTGCCGTCGTCGTGCGTGTGCCATTTCGCCTCTGCCGCAAATTCTCAAAAGTCAGTGAAACAGTGGATCTACTATCTAAAAGTCAATATTCAGAGAACTTTTGAGAATTGGTACCTCGCTTGCCCGCCTGCACAGAGACGAGATTGGGATACATCCCCGCTGTCATCACCGCCCCAAGCAGCCGCTCGCTGATTTTGCCGTGCGGCTGCGAGGAGGCCTGGTCCTCGTCACCTCCGTTCGTAGAACACTATAAGTCTCAAGCATCAGTACACGTGTGTGTGTGTCTTGTGTGTGTGTGTGTGTGTGTGTGTATGTGCACACCTGGCCACCACGGACCACAAACCCAATGCCCTCAAGGAGTTGCAGAAACTGGCGACGCATGTCGCGCATCATTTCGAGGGTGTTTCCGGAGAGGTAGTGACGCCAGCACCAGTTTCGCGCCTCGTGCGCCGGGACCCTCCGCCATTCGTTGTAGGCGTTCAGGAGGGCTATGTGGTCGCTGGATGACTCGCCTGCAGAAAGTGGCAGAAAGTTGGTATCGGCGGTATCGGGCCTACGGCTAGGGTCTCAAGTGAGCGGGCTACCCCGTATGACTGTCATTGACTGATGAGCGATGACTCATCAGCATAGGCCACAGACTTTGGACAAGTTCTCTTCTACCGGCGAACCTGCGCCGCGCCTCGTCAGCCGCCAGCTTCTTGTCAAGAGGCATCACCCACGGGTCCTTGTACGCCATGCCTGCCGCTATCGTCAGCACCGATGGCAAGCATTGCAAGACTGAGCCGTAGATGAGCATCTTCGCCACCCGCGGGTCCACCGGCAGCGCTGCCAGGTGCCTCCCTGTATGTGTGTGTGTGTGTGTGTGTGTGTGCGCGCGCGCGTGCGTGTATGCATGTATATATATATATATGTATATGTATATATATACATACATACATAAATACATACATACATACATACATATGTGTGTGTGTGTGTGTACATACATACATAAATACAAAATACAAAATACAAACATGCATGCATACAAATACACACACACACACACACACACACACAGACACACACACACACACACAGACACACACATACACACGCACATACGCACACACACACACCTAGTGGCGTGAGGCACTCGCTACCGTTGTGGGTGAGGGCACCAATGGCGACGAGGAGGTTGATAGCGTTGTTGACAGACAGGGGCGGAGGAGGATCGAGGGCCTTTGCGAGGAAAGGCTGGATCATGCCCAGGTTCAGCGACTTGATCTGCAGACACAGCTCCTCCAGTGGTGTGCGCAGAATCTCGGCAAGCTGGTACTCATGCATCTGCTCGTGGGCGCCGCTGGGATACAGGTGGAAGCACACGCCCGCTTGCACCCGTCCCGCCCGTCCGCGCCTTTGCCGCGCTGACGCGCGCGAGATCCATGTGGGAAGCAGGCACGCAAGCTTGTTGACGGGGTCATACGTCTTCTCCTTTGCCTTCCCAGAGTCGACAACGAAGACGACATCGTCGATGGTGATAGACGTCTCGGCAATGTTGGTAGCCACTACTATTTTCCGCACGCCACTAGGTGGGCGATCGAAGATCTCGCGCTGATTCACCGTGGGCATGGAGCCGTGGAGCGGCAGCAGCCTGACACGCGACCAGTCAGACAGGACGCGCGACTTGTTGGCCTCCTCCAGGAGCTTGGAGATTTCGTCCCAGCCTGTCATAAAGACAAGGACGGCGCCTTCCTGCCGCTCCATGCAAATGTGCTCCAGGGTAGCGAGCACAAGGTTGAGGTCAGACTTGTGAGGGTCCCAGTGCATGAGCGACTGCTTCACTCGCGCACTGCACCCTTGGTACCGTCCGGCCATGACATGGTGGTGGAGGATGGGGAGGACGGGGGACAACCCATCCAAGCTAGTGCCAGCATTGCCGTTGGCAAGCTGCTCACGCTTCTTCGCCCGCTCTGCACAATCCATCCGGCCCCGGTCCCCACCCCCCCAGCCGCCGCCACCGCCGCCGCCCCCCCCGCCGTCAGCTGGAATGTCATATCGGATTTGTTCAAGGATCTCCTCCAAGAAGACGTCCTTGACAGGGTGCGTGAAGCCAGGAATGTGTGTCGTAGGGCAACCGCCCAGGTACTCGCTGAAGCGCGCCGCGTTGAGCGTCGCCGACATGAGAACGACCTTGATGGACGCGTTACGAACCAGCAAGTCCTTGAGAATGATGAGCAGGAAGTCCTCGTTGATCCCACGCTCGTGGATCTCGTCAACAATGATATGCGACACGCCCTCGAGCTGCGCATCATTGGCCAGGCGACGCAGCAGCACCCCTGTTGTGCAAAACAGGAGACGTGAGACGTAGAAAGGAGAGAATTCCAACTATCAGAGACGCAGAGAGAAGAGGATTCCAACTATCAACTCCAATTTCACTTGAATAATCAATGAAAACAATCGACGTAGAAAGAAGAGAATCTTAATCATTAACCTGTTGTGCAAAACAGGAGCCTCGTCTCGTCCGACCTCTTGGCTTCCAGGCGAATCTGATAGCCGACACTGAGCCCGAGGGGCTGGCAGCGCTCAGAGGAGACACGCTCGGCCACGGAAATGGCTGAGATCCGACGCGGCTGCGTACATATGATAGAGCAGTGCGCGCCTTCGCCTCGCGAATCCATATCGTCGATGACGAACTGCGGCACCTGCGTCGTCTTGCCACACCCGGTCTCGCCGGAAACGACCACGACGCGATTGCCTCGTATGTCGGCTAGAAGCTTGTCGCGCATGGCATACGACGGGAGCCGCATGCGCTTATCCATCATCCGAATGTACTCGGGCGACTGGGAGCGCACTTGCCACTCGCTGTAGAGACGCGCGCTCTTTTCTTGCATCGCCGCAGACGACACGCCGTTGCCACCCTGTGGCAGCTGCTGTGCGGTGGGGCGATGAGGCGCGCCGGTGCCATCTCCATCATCCCACGTGTCCGGCACGTAGGGCTTCTCCTCTGCAACCGGATGCTGCGGCTGCCGCGGCGCTGGCGCCGACGTCGGCGGCTGGCTGTAGAAGTCCCCGCCCGAATCGCCGAGGGGCATCTCGGGGAGACGGGCGAGCACATCCTCAACCATGGCCTTGGAGGCGCGGGACATTTCGACATGCTGCACCCGCCCCTCGAGCTTGGCGTCGAGATCCGCGCGGTAGTTGGGCAGCGGCTCGCGACTTACCACCAGCACCGTGTTCCTGCCCTTGCCATAGGCCTTGCTGTACAGGCCCTGCTCGGCTGCAAGCTGGTGAATCTCATCCACGCCCTGCCTGCCGTAGTTCTCGCGCACCTGCAGCTCCTTCTCCCCGCCACGCCGGAAGTGGTCGAGCTTCTTCCGCCACTCGGCATGGTCCACTTCGAGGCGGTCGCGACCGCCTCCACCCGCGCCCATGGACGCCAGCTTTTGCGCGCGCCATTCCGGGTCCCTGAAGCCTCGTCGCAGCCGCAGACGTCACGGGCACGCAGTCGGCGCGGGTGCAGCGTGCGCACCAAGGGCCTAGGCACTCACCACCAACGCTGCCCGCCGCGCCCGCCGCGCCCGCCGCCACGCATTTCGCGGGAATTTTTTTTCGCTGTGTAATGAATGACAAGGGCAGGTTATGGAGGGGGGCAAAAGGCCTGTTGGCAGTCGAGCTGGTAGTCGTCGCGGGCGCGTATGGCATCTTTCACGGGTGTGCCCGCCGCCTTGTCGTGCTCCCCCCTCCACTATTTCTCTGTAACCGCGGCCCTGATGCGTGCCTGCCGCGCGATGCCGCGCAGCCTGAATTCGTCACCATCCTTCCGCGTGCGCTGTGCCGAGTTCGCTCCCTTTCTCGTGGGCGGCTTCTACCAAATTGCCGAAAGCGTCAACCCCGTCGCAGCAGAGTTGGCCAGGTGAGAGCCGCAGAGAGTGCCACTCACTGGCAGGATGGAAAAATAAGAAGGAGATGTTGTGTTGAGTTCTGAACCTACTCCCGACGAACTTGGCCCGAATCTGAACGCCGACTCTGATCGGCGTTCACTCTGTCGAGCACTGCGCGTATCAGAGTCGGCGTTCACTCTGATCGAGCACTGCGCGTAATTTGCTTGCCGTGCGTTCCGTGCGTTGAACGCAAAGTCCAGCAGCACCCTTGCCTGCAGCAGCAGCTGTTGGTGTGCGAACGAGACCCCTGAGCCTGGAATCTCCATTATTACTCCATTATTATTCCGATTCTTTTGCCACACTCACACGTTGGCCGCTCGGCAGGCAGCAAGACAGTGAGTGGAGGAGGGCGCAGCAACGCCCCAGTTGACGCCTTCTTCCCACCACCGTGCGCCACCCCCTTTCGTCCTGCAAAACCTGCCGTCTCGCACGCAGCCGCCTTAGTGGGGCTTTTCCTCCTTGGTTGGACGCTTTGACGTTCAGGGGCGGGGTGGAAGTGGGGCTTGTCAGGGTTGAAATGGTGTCGCGATGAAGTACAAAAGGACAAGTCCGTCCTGTTTTCTACTCTCAAAAATATGGTGTTTCTGTGTGCGGTAGCAATGTGCTTTTCGCACCCGCCACCCCCTTGGAGCTGACCGCGGGGGTTAGGGCCGGAGGGGTGGCGCTCATCCGATTCTTGGCAGCTCTTGACACTCTGGCGGCGGGGCTATCTGGCATGGGCATTGTGCATGGTGCATGGTGCATGGTGTTGGCAGTGCCTACTCCTTGCCTGCAATACGCTTGATGAATGCACGCACAGCCTCCACGGGGCTGTCTTTTGAGTCTTGAACCACCCCCTCCTGCAGGGTTTAGGGTTTAGTCAGGGTTTAGGGTTTAGGTTAGGCTGTCATGTAAATCTTGAACCACCCCCTCCTGCACCCCCGCACCCCCCACCGCGAAGAATCGTATGAGCGCCACCCCTCCGGCCCTAACTCTCGCTGAGCCCTAATCCCCGCTCTCGCCCCCGCGTCAGCGCGACGCCCTCGCCCCCCACGCGCAACACGGCACACACAGAGGGAGGGGGTCCGCTGGGAGGGGAGAGAGGGAGGGAGAGAGGGAGAGGGTGTTTGTGCGCGTGCGTGAGACAGAGAGAGGGAGAGAGGGAGAGAGGGAGGGAGGGAGAGTGAGTGAGTTGAGTGAGTGAGTGAGGGAGGGAGGGAGGGAGGGAGGTAGGGAGAAGCTTGACTACGATAAAGAATAGCGCGCCGGCCGCTGGCACCCTCTTACTGAAGCTACCAAGCTTACTTTGCTACTCTATGAACAAGACCTGAAGCTGGGGCAAGCTCTGCATAGATACATGCATGTCATACGAGGAGGAGGATACATGCTCTCCATACATGCATGTCATACGAGGAGGAGGATACATACCTGAAGCTGGGCCAGGTTATGCAGAGCCCGCCTGCCGCTCCCACCCTGAATCCGACCAACATTCTCAAAAGTGAGTGCCCTGGCACATTTACTACGTAAAATCCACTGAGAGAGCACTTTTGAGAATATATGGCCTGAATGAGACGCTGCGCGCCCTGCGCAAGTAATGAAAAAAGTAAAGTACTAGTAAATGTACTAGGGCTGTTACTTAGTGTTAGTAAACGTACTGATACCTGTATGGGACGCTGGGCGCCCTTGACTGTGCGCCCCCCCCCCCCGAGGTTGCCGCCCTCTATACTCGCCTTGAGCTGGTCAAACGGCACAAATTCAAACAGAATATATTGATAGTAGGGTAGGTTGCTGCCCTCTCTTTGCTCTATAGTAGGTCTCTTTTGACACTATAGTAGGTCTCTTTTGACACTATATTGATAGTAGGGTAGGTTGCTGCCCTCACTTTGCTGCCCTCTCTTTGCTGCCTGAGAGAACACATTCTATAGCGAGAGAACACATTCTCTTTGCTGCCCTCTCTTTGCTGCCCTCTCTTTGCTCTATAGTAGCTCTCTTTTGACACTATAGTAGGTCTCTTTTGACACTATAGTAGGTCTCTTTTGAGCCCTCTCTTTGCCGCCCTTGCCAGACAATCATCATAATGGTAACCTTCATCATAAGAACATCCCCTAGCTTATTTACTCTCCCTACCATACACCATATTATTATAATATAGCATAGGTTTTTAGATGCCTTTTATAATCACAAGGTACAAATTAATACATATATATATATGTATATATTAATTTGTACATACATACGTACATACATATATACACACCCACCCACACCCACCCACACCCACACCCACTATACATATATATATACCTGGTCATTCTTGGCGCGAGTGTCAGAGAGCAAGAGCTCGAGGATTTTGATGCGCTGGTTGTTCTTGAGGAGGCGCTTCTCGAAGATCTGTATCTCCAGCTCGCGCGCCTGAACACAAAAAAAGAAATTGATCTAAACATGAGGAGGCGCTTCTGGAAGATCGGTATCTCCCGTTGGCATCGGTATCTCCCGTTGGCGCGCTTCAACACAATTCAAACACAAGTTAAAACAAAAAACGTTTCTAACACTGGTGTATAGCCCTTTAAAAAAAAAAATGAATCTAAAAGTGTATGCGGATAGCCTTTTTGCCGCGCTTCGCAAAGAACAATTTCTATAGAAAGTCAGTTCCCTGGTATAATCTCTATATAAACCCAGTGGTATCATGACTGCCTGAGGCACTGCGCTTCGCAAAGAACAATTTCTATAGAAAGTCAGTTCCCTGGTATAATCTCTATATAAACCCAGTGGTATCATGACTGCCTGAGGCACTGCGCTTCGCAAAGAACACGGTGCCCTAAACCAAACAACCTGAACTAATCCCCCCCCATGCGCGCCAAAAAAAAACATAAACACGCTATGCAGGATCTCTAGTTGGCGCCCTTGAACACAAACTGCAACGTTAGTGCCCTGGTACTATGACTATGTAATATCCCCTCAGAGAGTGCGTTTGAGAATATGTCCCTAAACCCTAAAGCGTAAACCCTAGTACATTTACTAAGTAATATCCCCTGAGTACTTTTGAGAACATGTTCCTCGAGCAGCTTGGTCCAAGCCAAGTCCTCTGAGAACATGTTCTCTTGAGAACATGTTCCTCGAGCAGCTTGGTCCAAGCCAAGTCCTCTGAGAACATGTTCTCTTGAGAACATGTTCCTCGAGCAGCTTGGTCCAAGCCAAGTCCTCGTTGCCTTGCCACACGCTTTAGGCTTTAGGGTTTAGGGTTTAAGGGTTTAGGGTTTGCCTCGAGCAGCCTCAAGTCCTCTTTGGCTTTTTTCAGGGTTTTGGGTTTAGGTTGTGGTTTAGGGTTTGGGGTCTGGGGTTTAGGGTTCGGGGTTCGGGGTTCAGGGTTTGCCTCGAGGAGCTTGGCGTCCTCTTTCGCTTTCTTCAGTAGCGTGCTGTTCAACTCCTCCGTCTGTTTTTAGGGTTTAGGGTTTAGGGTTTAGGTCAACTCGGTTTAGGGTTTAGGTCCACTCCTCCGTCTCTATTCCTGCATATATCATATAGATGTATATTATTGTATTTACACATGACACATGCTGCGTGTGTCTATACCGCCTTGCTCTCTCTCTCTCTCTCTCTCTCTCTCTCTCTCTCTCTCTGTACACACACGCACACACACACACATGTATATATGTATATCTATACCCACACACATAAAAAAACACGCACGCACGCGCGCGCACACACACACACATACACACACACACGGTTGCGTCATGGCACAAACTATCTCTATCGCCACGCCCCGGTGTGTTTGTGTGTGTGTGCGCGCGGTGTGTATGTGCGCGGGCGCGCGTGCTCGCGTGCCCTCGGGCGGGTCGGAAAGAGCGAGAGTCCTTATGGAGGCCATCTGTGGTAAGCGAGGGGGAAAAGGGGGGGG
>Ga0315899_10008822_pt1 | contig 10805 bp, 13 predicted proteins | sample LakEriMetagenome_2_FD_203518 | JGI IMG/M metagenome (GOLD analysis project Ga0315899, IMG submission 203518) | Freshwater fungal communities from buoy surface, Lake Erie, Ohio, United States - Buoy 4 MA112 | ecosystem: Environmental > Aquatic > Freshwater > Lake | place: USA: Lake Erie, Ohio...
TATCTTGCCATGCCCGCCACCAGCGCTTCAGTAGAACGATTGTTTTCTGTGTCTGTCCTGGTAGTGACAGCGAAGAGAGCACGTTTAGATCCCTCTACTGTCACTCTTCTTGTATTCTACATGAGGCCATTCCCGGGGGTATCGAGAGAGAGGCCTATGAGATCATTGAGGCGATGTCACGGTGAGAGAGGCCTATGAGATCATTGAGGTAGTAATGATAATAAACTGGTGTGTCGTGTTGAGAGTCCAGTGCACCCTTGACTCAACTTCATTCTTCGCCCTGTGTTTTCTCTCCCTAAACCGGCCCAGGTAACTTCGGTGGTGCTCTTTAATATCGGTCCCGTAACACCGAATCGAATAAACGGTTTATTCGATCCGGTCACGAAACCGAGGCAGATCCCTACTGAAAACCAGACTAAATGGGGTGAAATCGATTCGTTTCGAACAATCTCGAAAGTTTTAGTCTACGTTTTTTGTTCGAAAAGAATCGATTTCCGGGTCACTGGCAAGTGTTCTGAAAAGTAATTTTTCACAGTGAATGAATGTGACGTTGGATCTCATTTGTATCAAAAATCAAGACATATTATAGTCAACTATCGAAGCGTTGTGGTTTTGGAACCCCAGTTGTATCGTGCGTGAATGTGAAGTCGTCGTGAAGTCCGAATCGTGGGTGAATGTGGCATTCACGCCCTAAAAAAGACAGGAGGATTTTACAACAGGTTCCTCTGCGGAGATGGTTGTTGAGATTCACCATTACAGGAAATTCTACTTTTGTCTTTTCTGAAAAATAAATGTTTCACAGTTCATGGTGGGACGGAACACGACTGGTGAATCTCCGCAACCATCTCCGGCAATTCACTTGCTTGTAAAATCTTCTTTTTAGTGCAAGACTCTCAAAGAACATAAAAACCACTACTCATCAGGCGCGAGCTGAGCTTGCGAGCACCATCAGCGATCAGGGCGGAAATGGGCAGCGGCGCGTCACAATCAAGAGGAAGCTGGAAGGAGTTGCCGGGGGTGGAAGACGGCGCGGCAGTGCAGTCGTCATGGTTAACGTCGCAGGTGCGTTCTGAGAGCCTGAAAGCAACGGGTCGCACGTTTTCCTGCCTCCCGCGCGTGGCAGCCGTGCGCGATATTTGCTCCCGTCACAGAATCGTCTGCTTGTGGCGCATGCTCTTCCTCTAGTGGCGACACCTCATGAATAAACGAACACATCTCTCTTCCTCTTCCTCCCACCCTGTCCTTCCCGCAGGGCTACCGCGTGAATTTCAACCCCGGCGGATGCAGAATGAATATCAACTCCGGCCCCACCCGGCTGCACGCCTGCCTTAGGGCCGGGTCTCTGTCACCGGCCTGCAGTAGGGACTGGGCGCACGACGAGGTTTCAGGTCGAAGAGGACCTGATCGACGCAGCGCGGGCGTGGTGTGGGCAGACAGCGATGCCTTGCGCGATCTTGCCACGTAAGCCCCTTTTTCCCGGCCCATTTTGTGGATAACTGGGAAGATTGTACCGGCGCGCCCCAAACGTAAACATGTCTGACTGGCCATACTCGCTCCTTCTGTCTGGGTATGCAGGTTCCAGGAAATCCCCAACAGGAAGCGTCAAGTAGTTTTTACAAAGAGCAGCATCACGGAACCTGTTTCTTTGGTCGGACTCGCAGCAAACAAAGCGGCGGCGTTGGGGATCAACCTCAATGTCGAGGGCTGTGGCATAGTTGCAGTCCCAGTGCACGCTCCTTCTCGCGCTCCCCTTCTCCTCCCCCTCCTTCTCTCACAGAATCTCCCTCTCCCCCGCGTTCACTAGTGTCCTCCACTATCCCCCTCCCCGCACGCGAACAGCTTTGTAATAGGTACTGCAGTAATAAACACACACTCAAAACATCGGCAACGGGAGCCGAGCACCCACGTCACGACAACGGGGAGCCGAGCAACTTCGCAATGCAAACCAAACGAGCGGAGGTGGAGAGAAAGATATCGAACTCGAGAGAGAGCGTGTTTATATATACATCTTTTCGAGACTCGATCACTCGACGTCCTTGACCAGCACTTTTAAATAAATAATAATTCAGCATAAATCCATGCACAGCCAGCTTGTCGAAGATGCAGGATACCCTGACACTCTTTGGTTGCAGGAAATGGGGCTGGGGGTAGTATCCAAAAACCTATGGTCTGATTTTCCAGACCCGGTCACCAGCTACTACTCTAACAGTTCTAACATCACTACAAGGACAAGGAGGGGTCAAGTGCAATCCCAGAGTGACTTGTGACGGAGCGATAGAGGAGACTTGTGACGGAAAGGTGCGAAATTGGGGACTATTGACAATTTGTTTGTGTCCTCCAATTCGATTCCCCCCTACCTCAGGAACTAGGACCACCGGACCAACATCCTCTCGACAGCCGACAGTCTCCGTCACCACTGCAAACTCGGCAGGGGCTCCGCCTGATCCCCGGCACCAGTGTCTAGTCTATACTTCTGCCGAGGATCGAAGTGGGGTAGGAGGGTCGTCACTGACTTGTCAGACGGCGAAAACGAGCAAAGTCGGATTGTCCTACCACCGGAGATCGGGGAGCAGCCCTTACTCTCGCAAAGCTTGAGTGACGCGCCCTGGCTTGACCGCTCCGCAGCCTTGGGTCGCCTGTCCTCTCACTCAACGAAAGATGGAAACCCCTAGGTTGACGGACGCTTGACCGTGAGGCGCATGCGGCGAGTCGATTGGACGTGTTGAGCGCATGGGCGATCAAGAAGCGGAGGCTGTCATTGTTTGTTGAAGGAGAATGTATTGAAAACGTGTAATGAACTACCATATAAGGTTTACAATTCTGTCCCAGTAGTCCTATAACCATTCCGTGCGACCGGGTGTACCAACCGTGACTAAGCCATGAATTACAGCTAGCGGCAGTAAATTATCCCGTATAAGGGATCGCCATTATTGCTACTCACTTGTGCTCTCCTGCTGTTAGTTCATAGTTGATCCGCTGGACCGCCGCATCGTCGAGGAAGGAAACGGAGGATTAAAAAATATTCGCAACCTGCGGGCACCTCACGAGCTCAACACTTTTTCTTGCTCACGGACAGAAGTTCAAGGTGTCATACAATGGTGCTAAGGAAGTCAACTTGTACAAGAGTTATCTTCATTATCCTTGAATTAAGCTTAACGAACGCATAAACATCTAAGCTTGACGAACGCATAAATCTAGTCAAAGGCCCTTTTCAGGACCAAGCGAGCTAGACATTGCGCTTCCTCTTCGTCTTCCTCCTGATCAACCTGTCGTTTCTTCCTCGCTCGTTTCTCTGCGTGCTCTCTCTTGCCCATTTCCATCGATAACACGTTATCACCGCAAGGGAGGGGGGCACAACAGTGGGCAACAATCCTTGGCTGGGACTGTAGGTCTTTTTTGGCTATGTATTAGGTCTCTTTTGGCAAGGGGGGGGGCACAACAGTGGGCAACAATCCTCGGCTGGGACTGGCCTCCAATATTTTGGAGAGGCTCTTATTGATCATCTTCTTCATTTTGGTATTGGGCCGGAAAAGGGTCAGGATGTCGAAGTGCATGGGCATCGCTGTCATCCGGGTTAAGAGGTGGAAAGTAGCACAGACAGAAAGAGTGGGATGCCAGCAATAGGCGACAGGGAGGGATCAAGGAGCAGGAAAAAGAAAATCGTCAGAATGGGGTGTAATTCCCAGAAATTATCTTTGATTATGTACGTTTGTCCAAAAAAATTCAACGTGCATAGTCGTGCGCTCGAAAAAGAACGTGTGCGCGTAAGAGAGAGAGAATCTGAGAGCGCGTAAGAGAGAGACGGAGAGAGAGAGAGCGGGAGAGAGAGCACACGCGCGCGGACAGAGAGAGAGCGCGTGCACGCACGAGAGAATGAGAGAGAGAGAGAGAGAGAGAGAGAGAGAGAGAGAGAGAGAGAGAGAGAGACCAAGATTAATGTGCTTAGGGTCGTGGCAATCGAGCGGGTTGCGGGTCAACTCCTTGATCTGTGTGCGCATCTGCCCCCACTCGCTTTCAGGATCCTGATTGAAATAACAAACGTCAGCGTCCTCGCACATGGAAGAGCATCCCTGCACTATTCACGCAGCAGCACAACATTGCCAGAGATCTTCCCGTCGACAATCGACATAAGTGTGAGGGAAAGGCGCCAAGTCTAACGACTGCTGCTTACCTCAGCGAAAACTCTCATACACGAGTGAAGCCGCGCGATAGTGCTCGGCGGCAGTCCTGAGGTTGCTGAAGACACCGGGGAGGACGGTGGCCCTTTTTGTAACATTTCGGATGATAGAGCGAGTCTACCCTGCTTCTTTCCTTGTGATCTTTCCTTTTGAATGAAATTATGCGCGGCCTGCAACAGGCGGTCCAAAAGGGGTCAGCTTCTAGTCAGGCCAAAAAGCAAACTCCCAATGAAGATGACATACTGTGCAAGATTGTCAGACACGCAACACACCCAAACACAAATATACGCTCTCTCGCGAGCGCGTTTTCGTCCTCGCGCGATCTCTCTGACTCTTTCACGTACTCCGCCTCGCGCGCGCGCTCTCTCTCTCTCTCTTTGTCTCCCACTCTCTGACCTGCCCAGCAGTGGAGGCGCGGCGGCGCATCCAGCGTAGCTGATTCGTGTTGTCTACCATGGCTTTCTGGACATCCGACAACTCCTTCTGGAGCTTTTCAGATTTTTTTACATATGCTGCGTGCAGCTCCTCGTCTTCCCTGCGCAGCGCCACGGTCATTCGCTTCATCGCCAATTGCTTCTGACGCTGTGTCTCCTTCAGAGAGGTGTCCTCGATGGAGTTCGTGAGATCCTCGCTCCTTTCCTTCATTTCCTCGCGCATTCTAGAGAGCACTATTGTCTGCTTATAAGCGCAGCGTGAATAGATGGCGAGCGTGTGGATGATGTCCTCTGACGAACCGTAGACGTGATCCACTTCGGCGTTGCCTATGTCGAGAAAGTTCTCGATGTCGTAGCACTTTTTCAGCATCAGCTCCACAACATCAATGCAGCCCTCATACGCCGCTATTTCACAGAGCAGCTCAGCTATGCGCATACACTGCTTGATAAAGTTTTTCTGCTCCTCGTTTGAAAGGCTCGCAATGTCGATGACGTACTGCGGCACCTCCGCCACTTTCTTCTCATTCGCGAAAAACGAGTCGAGCGTTTGACCTAATAGATGGTCGATATCCGTCTTGAGGTGCTCCGCCATCGCTCGTACACACCACTTGATCGCGGAAAAGTCAAGTTCTTGCGGCCCATCGAAATCTTTAGTGCCCACTTCCGTACTGTTGGAAGCTCGCGACTTTTCGACCGGCAATGGACTCCGAATCCCCGTCGAAAAGCTCGCGTCTGACTTTCGACCGGCAACCGACTCTCCCTTGTCTGACGTCTTGCGGGCCTTACTCGCCTGCTGGGAAAGCCTGAAAAAGTTGAATTGGTCGTGCCTGCTCATCTTGCGGGACAGCCCCAAATGGTCGAGCATCTTGGTAAACTCCTCTATGTCGAGGGTGCGCGCACGCTGGCCAACGCCGCCACTCCCGCCGTCCGCCTCGCCGGCCACTTTGGCGCCAGCCGCGTAAAAGTTGAAAAGCTTGTGAAGCTGTGCAATGTGCAGGCTGCGATGCACCATGTCGTTCAGCTGCACATGCATGCGTTTACCGACCTCAATCAGCGCATGTCGGAACTCGGTCATGGAGATTTCGGCGTCGAGGTCGGAGCCAGACGCTTTGGCGAATATTGATGCAGCATCTTCCCGCGTGATACATTGATCTTCCGTGTCATCCATAAGCTCGAGGTACTCGACGGCGTGCATCCACTCGTCCAATGACATGGTGTAAGCCGTTTCGTTTTTGGTCGCAAAGGCCACCTTGGAGGCATGGTGCGATCCGTCGACGCCGCCTGCATCTGACGCCGCCTTGCGCACTGTAAACATGGTGAAAATCTTTGTCAGCGACGACGCTAGATCCGGACCTTGGACCGACTTGGAAGATTTGGCATTGGCCTCCGTCCCTGCCTCTACACGGACGCCAAACTGCTGTTGAAGACCGTCGAGGATCAAGCCTGCAAAGGTGGCCTTGCTGAGCTTTACTCTCTCCAGGTAGCTAGGCACAAGGTGCAGCTGGCTGCTGACGACGAGCAGGCTCGCGCTTTCGCTTGTCGTTATATACTCAAAAAGCTTGTTCATTGAGCTGTCTGAGCTGAAAATCGTCGGACACTCTACTGACCTGTAGCCACACACGCAGACACACACACCAAAACCAGCACATGCACAATACACACATCAGAAATACACACAAACACACAAGCATTGATCACAAAAGAGTGACACCTTCGTACAGCAGAGGCATTCTGGGGGTTTCCGAAGAAAGCAATCAAGGCCTCAAGGCAAGGCGTCGCCAGCGCCCAGTCCTTGCGAGACTCCCTGGCCAACATCGATCTGCACAACACAATTTTGAGCAATACACATATGTATGCATATTAATACATCCAGTTCGCGCGCCTTCTGGCATGGCCTTTTTGCGCTTTCTCGTAAATCTTCGACTTCTCACCTTCTTAGAGCCATTTTGAGCGAGGGGGTAATGAAATCATAGACGCCAAACAGCGGGAGTAAAAGCTCGTCGAGCAATATCTCCTTATACCGTCGCAACTGGGTCTGGTTCAGCGAGTCAATGAGTGCCAACAATTCCATCTCACGTAAGCCCCGATGCGACCACGCCATCATCAGAAGCACCTGTGGCAGGTTCAAGTGTGTGTGCGTGTGCGTGTGCATGTGCTTGTACGATGTCAGTTCAACAGGCGCTCAGGCACACGGAACCACAGACCAACACAACTTTTGGCCGCGCACACAATCATGAGTCACGAAGTAGACTTGAAAGTTTAAAAAAAACGTTCAAGTGTGGACATTCATAACGTATGCATATTGTGCATGCGTACCCAGATGACATACGTGGATAAACACACATACTGCTGCCGGCGTGCTCTCTCTCACACAAACATTGACTTTCGACCACTAAGAGGGGGCTCCCATCGTTGAATCTGTAGCCTAAACCCTAAACCCTAATTACCCGCGCAAGAAGGGGCTCCCATCGTTGAATCTGAAGCACAAGCTTCACAAAAGCCTCCTCCGCATTCTCGCTGTGCATGAGTGAGTGAGAGAGAGACAGAGAGAGACAGACAGAGAGAGAGACATAGAGAGATAGAGAGAGAGCGGGAAGGAAGAATGGAGGGAGGGAGGGAGGGAGAGAGAGCAAGCGTGTGTGTTTGTGTGTGTTTAGAATACATGCTCAAAAACAAGCCCTATGGGAAGGTCTACAACAATTGGTGTCTCTATAGTAGGTCTCTTTTGCCTCGATAGTAGGTCTCTTTTGTCTCTATAATAGGTCTCTTTTGCCTCGATAGTAGGTCTCTTTTGCCTCGATAGAAGGTCTACAACAATTGGTGTCTAGTAGCTCTCTTTTGTCTCTATAGTAGGTCTCCTTTTTTCTCGATAGCAGGTCTCTTTTGCCTCGATAATAGGTCTCTTTTGACTCGATAATAGGTCTCTTTTGTCTCGATATTAGGTCTCTTTTGCCTCGATAGTAGGTCTCTTGTGCCTCTATAGTAGGTCTCTTTTGCCTCTATACAAGGTCTACAACAATTGGTGTCTCTATAGTAGGTCTCTTTTGTATGATGTCACTGATATCGGCGAAGGGCGCCCCTTCCTGGTGCATGAGCCGTTGGCTATTAGTGCTAGTTATTAGTTAACTGTTAGTACCTATGTATGATGTCACTGATGTCGGTGAAGGGCGCCCCTTCATGGTGCATGAGCCGGTGCGCCATGAGGATCTGTCATGTAGATATATATATACACACACATCATCGAATCTAATATCTGTATATATAAACTGTCATATACATAATATATATATATATATATATATATATATATGACTTTGAATATGCAGTGCAGAATGCAGTATTTCAGTCTAGTATCGTGTGCATCGTATACAGTTTGCGCAGAGTATGCACACGGCTAATTGCGAGAGAACACGTTCTGTATATAGAGAACACCTTCCATCGTATACAGTATGCGCAGAGTATGCACAAGACTATATAGCGAGGGAACACGTTCTATATAGAGAGAACACCTTCCATCGTATACAGTATGCGCAGAGTATGCACACGGCTGTATATAAAGAGAACACGTTCTATATAGAGAGAACACCTTCCATCGTATACAGTATGTGCAGAGTATGCACACGGCTATATATATAGAGAACAGGTTCTATTGGAAGGTGTTCTCTCCATCGTATTACAGTATGTATATAGAGAGTATATGCACACGGCTATATATAGCCGTGTGCATACTCTGCACATAGTGTATACGATGGAAGGTGTTCTCTCTATATAGAGAACACCTTCCATCGTATACAGTACGTATACAGTATGCACACGGCAACTTGTACATAATTGCCAGTTGAGACTCATTAGCAATTAGCAACGTGTACATAATTGCCGTTGAGACTCATTGAGCTCGGCCGATATCTCAGTCAGCACCGCAAACGAGGCAACAGAATGACGTGCCGTCGACGTCACGTCTTTCGACACGCGCGCGCGCGCACACACACACACACACACACACACATGTGATATATATATATATATATTATCTATTATAATATATACATACATACATACATACATACATACATATAGTCATGTCGACGTCCCGTCTTTTGACACAGCGCACATGCTGGTTATGTGGGAAAGAAAAAAGGCAGGAAAAAAAAATTACCAATCGCACGTGACACAAAGTCTTGTCAGATTGGACCTCGACAATTTTCCACACCTAAGCAGACAAGCCCCAACGTTACCTCCTCCCCCTCCGTCTGAGCTTACAGCAATTCATTTTGCGGTTCTTTACACGGAGACTTCAAACTTCCGTCCCATTTGTTCCAGTATTTAACAAATAGGTATAATCATGATCTCTCTCTCATTCTCCCTTTTTTTTTGGTACCAGCTCGTCGTCGGGGTCCATGTTGTACATGTGGCAATAGTGTTGCTGCACACTCCAGATTTGCCCGGCGTCCAGCGGCCCGATATTTACCTGCGTCCACAGATGCACGTGCAAAACACGCGCGCGTTCATGCATACACACATACACACACAAAGACACACACAGACAGACGAGGGCTTCACGAACTAGGTTTCAATCCGTCTAGTAGGTCTCTTTTGAAAGTTTATTGGGTTTCTTTTGACACGTGACAAGCTATGTTTGAATCCGTCTAGTCCCTTTACGTCTGACACTCTCGCACACTCGCAACCACATATTTATACGCGCGCGTGCGCGCGCGCGCACACACACACACACCAAATGCGACGTTGGCAGCGCATCTATGGCCTTGACCACGTCATGTCGGCCGGCGTCGCACGTAGCAATCACCAGCAGGCCCTCGTAGACTCGGCCGAGGAACTGCCACTCGTCCACCCCAACTATTTGGTCCAGCCCATCGATCACCCAGACTGTGTGTGTGTGTGTGTGTGTGTGTGTGTGTGTGTTTGTGTGTAATGTGCTCGTATCGTTTCTGCTCGGGTATGCATGCACGCGCGCAAAAGCACGCACGCAGGTTGGATGTTAGCGTGTGAATGGCCGCATATCTAAGCCGTGTTGGAGCGCCTCTTGCATCATCCGAGGAAAATGAAAAAAAAATCCTAAGCCATAAAAAAACAATTACCTAAACCATGTTGGCGCGCCTCTTGCATGATCCGAGGAAAATTCTGTAGCATTTCCCCCTCCACAGGCATCGGGAAGTTGGAAGAGCTAAGCCGACGGATTTCAGTGTAAAGGTGGCGCAATACCGAATCGATGCGAGTGTCCCCGAGATGTGAAATGAAAGAGGTGATAAGCATATGCGGAGACAGATCAGGGCGCGGCCCGCCGTTGAGCAGGCACGAACTGAAATCGACCTTGCTTCCGTCCTTTACTTCGAAGTACTTGATGATGTGCTGCTTTTTGTAGTGCGCACACAAGGCCGTCTTGCCGCAGCATGGCGCGCCTGGAAGCAGCACAATCTGACAACTTTCTTCCAAGGCTGCCCTGTCGATTTGCTCCACCAGATCTGTGAAGATATCAGTACCGATAACTTGAAAATGGGCCTTGCTAATCGACTCTGTCATGATGCGATCCCTTTCCTGAGCCGTTGGAGTCGAAGAGGGCGGAAACCTAGTTCTGATTTCTCTCACAAGGTCTTGTGGCAAAAGTTGCGCTATGTGGTCGGGGTGGTCGTAGGCCTTTTGCTTCAGGTCTGGAACGGCGCGCAGGCGCATTCTGAGGTCCGCCATGGCCGACCGCGCTGCTGCAGTCTTCATTTCGCCGCAGCCGACCTCGAGGTACGTACTGCGCCGCTCCGGCGCAACGTAGTTGTGTATGTACCCGATATCGCGAGTGTACACCAGCGCCGCCTCTGGTTCCGCCATTAGCACTGAGTACAGCAGCTCTATCTCAAGCATACTGTGTATGTGCGTGATTGTGTGTGTGTGCGTATGTGCGTGTCATTGCATGTGCATACGTGTGTGCGCGCGTGAGCGTGTATGCTTGTATGTGCGTGCGCTTGTGCGCGCGAAATTACCTGTACCCCAAGGCCGTGTTGACAAACGGGTTCTTGTTTTTGGCCATCCACGGGTACTCCTCGTACATTTCCAGCATGCCTTTGCTGTCGCGTTCGCGGAGGGGCGGGACCAGTCCGTAGCGCTCACCCATGAGGCAGATAAAAAATGGCCGACACCTGTCCAATTCTCTGAGGCTACGTCGGAGAGCGTTACATACCCCCGT
>Ga0315899_10008823_pt1 | contig 10805 bp, 5 predicted proteins | sample LakEriMetagenome_2_FD_203518 | JGI IMG/M metagenome (GOLD analysis project Ga0315899, IMG submission 203518) | Freshwater fungal communities from buoy surface, Lake Erie, Ohio, United States - Buoy 4 MA112 | ecosystem: Environmental > Aquatic > Freshwater > Lake | place: USA: Lake Erie, Ohio...
CACACAAACAGGCACACAGGGCGCGCTACTACAGTACTATGACTGGGCTGGTTGCGCTGTCCGGCGGACCTGTCTGAGGATGGGAGCAAGGGGCGCGCGCAGGGCGCGCCATCGGACCTGAAAATGCCGTTGGAGAATGAGGGCGCCGAGGAGGAAAGGGTGAGTAGGGGGCAGGCGAGCGAGCGAGCAGTATGTGTGTGTGGCGGTATCTGTAGAGAAGGGGGCACGCCGTCTTCCGCTGCCGGCCTCCGTCGTTTGCCCGCCATGAGGCCGCCGACGCCTCGCCATAACGGCAGGCGTACTTATTGTGTGTGTGGGGGGAGAGTTTATCAGGAACAAATCTCGGAGCGAAACTTCCACTGCTGGATCCTGATCGGAGATACCGTACGGTACGACTCTGCCGCCACTTCCTATGACCTCGAAGGAGCCACTAAGTTACACAAGGTCTATCGCTTCCCATACGAGCCTTGTAAGTTTTTATGAAATAGTCGAGATCTAGAAATCGCAATCGTAATCATCAATCCATATGTATCAAGATGTGCATGTGTGCGCGCGCACATTAACTGAATGTTTAACACTTACCCTCATTTTCACACACATGTCCTATGGTGGGACATGTTTCCCACGAATGGGACATCGAGCTCCAAAAAGAAACGGTTCCCACAACAACCTTTCTTCCTGTTCCAGATCCTCACTAGCGACGACTGGGCTCAGTAGAAGCTTCTTCATGAACTAGTTCTCCTTCATAAAGAAGAAAAAAAGCTTCTACTGAGCCTTCTTTGCTGCCTTTTCTGCCATATACTTCTCGACAGTGTCCTTCATGTCGGCAAGAGCCTTGGAGATGTTGTCCATGAACCGCTTGCTGCTCGTGTTTTTCGAGCTGAACTTGCTGCTGATGTGGGCGTAGATGACATCATCGTTCGGGAACATATAGCTCACGCCATATCCGTCATCGGCAACAGGCCCGAAGCCGCCGCCAGGAGAGATTTTTTCCTTGTCGGTGGTCTCGGGCTTCCAGCGGCCCTCAGTCTGCTTCTGCGGCGTCTGCGACGTCGACAGGGTCCAGGGCATCTTTAATGCCGACTTGAGGAAATCTGAATCGTAGCCAAGCCCCACAGAGACCACGTACAGACCGAAGAGGTGCCGATCGATGCCGGCACCCACCATGGCGTTCTTGTAGAGGCTTGCGTGCTTGTCAGCGGCCGCATTGAGCTTGGCGACGCGATCAGCAGGCGAGGTGGAAGGGTCCAACATGGCGTCCACAAACGCCGCTGACTCATTCGAGAGCGACCGCACCGTTTCAGTGCGGCCCTGCGCGAAAAGACGCGTTACCGACGCCTCGTACGTGAGGGCGCGCTTGCCCTGGGAGTCGCGTTTGTACGCCAGCTGCATGGCGAGCTGGAAGAAGGCGTCGGGAGAGATGCGGGCCTTCTTCATGAAGCCCTTGCCGAAGGCAGAGTGGGTCATGATGACGAGGTCCAGGTCATCGCAGAGCTTGTTGTTCTCTGTCACTGCCTGCGTGATCACATCCTTGCACTCAGGGGCGAGATTCCACTTGGCGCGCATGGGCTTGAGCCACTGCGGCGGCAGTGGCGCATCATAGTCCTTGCAATGGCCGTCTTCACGGTACATGCCGCCAGCCATGCGCTCCTCCGTTGTCACCCACTCCCACATGTGGGCCACTGTGAGCGCGTCGGCGTAACTGTGCTCCGCGTGCAGCCCGGCTTTGCCGTTGGGGTAGGTGCCGAAGGTCACGGACTTGTCAAACCACAGGCTCTTGCCGTCGCCGTGCAGGAGGCTCTTGGCTTGGGCTTGGATGTCCACCTCTTTCCCGGTCATGGGCGTGACATCGTACATGTGGATGTGACAGAAGGCTTTCTCAATCATCGTCAGCGACTCCTTGTTCATTCCCTCCCAGAAATACATCTCTCGGGCCTCAGCCCAGCGCGTACGGTTCCAGCCAGTCAGCGCTGCTACGGCGTCCTCCCCCTCCGGCGCCGGCCTGGCATCCGAGTCCTTGATTATGAATTCAAACTGCTTCTCGAGTTCGCCCAGAAGGGCCGTGCGCCACTTGCCATTAGAGCCCTTCACTACCATGTCCACCTGTTTAGGGTTTAGGGTTTAGGTAAGGGCACTTGCCATTAGACCCCTTCACTACCTTGTCCACCTGTGTCATATATATGTACATGTGTGTTTGTGTGTTTGTATAATATCTTTACACACACGCACACACACGCACGCACACGCACACACACACACGCACACACACACGTACATGTCTTCACTACCATGTCCACCTGTGCACACGCACAGCCCAGACACAGAAACAGACACAGACACAGACACAGACAGACACAGACGCCTTTATGCACACGCACAGGCGTTGAGAAGCACAGACAGAGAGACACAAAGGAGACACAAAGGAGACTCAAGGGAGACACAAAAGGAGACACAAAGGCACCTTGCCCTTGCGGGACACGTGGCAGTTTTGGGTTTGGAGGTTGGTGTGTATGGTTTAGGATTTGGGGTTCAGGGTTTAGCACCTTGTACAGAAGCCCTGGCTGCACACGGTAGCGTAGCGGTTGGGGTCGTTCTCGTAGTGCAGGGTTTAGGATTTAGGGTTTAGTTGGATTTAGGGTTTAGTTTAGGGTTCAGGATTTAGGCACCTTGTACCAGACGCCTTTGCGTGACACAGCTGCGTAGCGGTTGGGGTCGTTCTCGTAGTGCATCACGATGTCAAACTCCTTGCCCGGCACGCGTGTCGTATCAAAGATGCGCTGTGTGTGTGTGTGTGTGTTTGTTGACCTAAACTTTATGCACCACGAGAGAGAGCGCGCGCGAGAGAGAGAGCGCGAGAGAGCGAGAGAGAGAGCGAGAGAGAGAGCGCGCGCGAGAGAGCGAGAGAGAACTGTTTAAGTAGTTTAAGGAGTTTTCATTTTGTGCTGTAATCACTTCATAAAAATAAAAATAAAAAATTTACTTCATATGAGGGCTAAAGCAAGACTCCCCTCTTTAAACGCCTCAAATACCAATAAAGAGAATAAATCCGGTAAAATTTCACAAAATTTACAAAAAAAAATTATAAAGTTTTCCATAAAAATATTTTTTCTTACCTTATTTAAAAACGGTTTTTTACTAATAAAAATTTATTATATACCATCATAAGAAATTATATAAAAATATCTAAATTATAAGAGCTTAATAATCATTAACCTCTTATAAAAAAAGCTAAGAAAAATATACAAAAAATCATTTGAACACTTTAAACGACTTAAAAATATGTCATATATATTATATATAAAAATGACCGAAGAATTTGACTTTTTTTGTAATGATTGCAATAATTGGAATTATAACCCATTTATAAATACACCAAACGCCGACCCGTACAATTTAAAAAGGACTGTAAATATTTCTAGTAATAATAGTTATAATTTAATGAAATATAATTGCGTAATAATGCTATAATTTCTTATCATGTTATATAATAAATTTATTTGTAAAAAAACGTTTTTAAATAAGGTAAGAAATAATATTTTTATGAATTTTTTTATAAATTTTTTTGTAAATTTTGTGAAATTTTACCGGATTTTTTCACTTTATTGGTATTTGAGGCGTTTAAAGAGGGGAGTCTTGCTTTAGCCCTCGTATGAAGTAAAATTTTTATTTATTTTTATTTTTTATGAAGTGATTACAGCACAAAATGAAAACTCCTTAAACTACTTAAACAGTTCTCTCTATATAGAGAGTCTATAGAGAGCGAGAGAGAGAGAGAGAGCGAGAGAGAGAGAGATTTGATACACGGCACACGCACCTCATACTGCTGCATGCACCACGAGAGAGAGACAGAGAGAGAGACACACACACAGAGAGAGAGAATGGATACACCGCAGACTCACCTCATACTGCTTCATGCACCACGAGAGAGAGAGAGAGAGAGAGAGAGAGAGAGAGAGAGAGAGAGTGAGAGTGAGTGAGTGAGAGAGAGAGGGTGGATACACCGCAAACTCACCTCATACTGCTTCATGCACCACGGGATGGTCTTTTGGAGGCGGATGGGCTCGAGGGTTTCCCAGTCCACCAGCGCCTTGAACCTGCATATGTATTAGTTAACTATGTATCAGGTACATTTAGTTAACTATGTATCAGGTACATTTAGTTAACTATGTATTAGGTACATTTAGGATAGTCAGCCAGCGCCTTGAACCGATCCCTAGTAACGACCTTCAAAAAACTTGTAAACATCAAATGTTTACATCAAAAAATTGTAAACATTTTTAACAAATGTAAACGTCTTTACATCCCACCTGCTGCTGGTAACTATTCCCCGGGCGTGTTTGTTCCCACGATGTGGGAACATGAAACATTCACTTTTCAGAAAAGACCGTACTGGACACAAGGTTTAGAGTTCAATTTGAGACATTCCAGTACAATATGTGTCAAAAGAGACCTAAGACATAGTGTCAAAAGAGACCTACAACATTGAGACATTTCAGTACAATATGATTCTGTGGTAAATTACAGTGGGGAATAGTTAGTAACTCGTCGCATGCGGCGCAAGAGAGCTTACACAAGGATACCCCCTTGTAACGACCTTCAAAAAAATTATTTTTATTTTTTGAAGTAATCACATCGTAAATTTTACTTGCATATATACTATACGTATGTATGTATTTATGTATGTATGTATGTATGTATGTATACATACGTATGTACGTATGTATGTATATACATACATGTTACGTCCTAATTAAACCACCCATGCCATATATTGCGTCCTCGCCGCTGTGTTTGCTTCGTGTTTTTGCGTCCTAAAATCTTTACTTCAGGAATGAGGACATATTTTTATTACGTCCGCGCCGCTGTGTTTGCTTCGTGTTTTACGTCCTATTTAAATTTCGGTTCGTGAGAGAGGCCACCCAAGGGGGGACTCTTTTAAACCCCTTATAAACCCCTTAAAATAATGTCTTTTTTTAATTATGACGCTACTTACTTCATAAAATTGCTTAATCAAAATTACTTCATAAATGGCTTAAAGACTGCACGATTATATATATTATATAGATATTGTTAGCACATCGCTAGAATATTTGAGCACATCATGCCTTATGCTATCACTCATAAGCAAAGATGTCGGTGTGGTAGTTAGTTGAACTAAACGATGTCAGTCAAACCTGGCTGACATCATGCCTTATGCTATCACTCATAAGCCCTCAGATAGTAAGAGAACACATTCTAGTAAGAGAACACATTCTAGTAATGTCATGCCTTTTACTATCACTCATAAGCCCTCAGATAGTAAGAGAACACATTCTAGTAAGAGAACACATTCTAGTAATGTCATGCCTTATGCTATCACTCATAAGCCCTCAGATGTTATTTGCCAATGCGGTGCTATTGTAAAGGTAACGTGTATGGCAAAGCACCTGCCTACAGCTAAACATCAAAGAGACCTACTACAGTGTCAAAAGACCTACTACAGCGTCAAAAGAGACCTACTACAGTGTCAAAGTATCGTATATGCAAAGCACCTGCCTACAGCTAAACATCAAAGAGATGTTTACTACGCCTCACTTTACGAAAGAGATCACTTTACTACGCCTCACTTTACTACGCCTCACTTTACTACGCCTCACTTTACTACGCTTCACTTTACTACGCCTCACTTTACTACGCCTCACTTTACTACGCCTCACTTTACTACGCCTCACTTTACTACGCCTCACAAGTACTACGCCTCACTTTACTACGCCTCACAAGTAAAGCACGTGTGCCTGTCCGCGGCAGGAGAGAGAGAAGAGAGAGAGAGAGACCTGTCCGCGGCCAGCAGCAGCCCTGCGGAGCACGCACTTACTGTTTTTGCTGTAGTTACCGTACTGATTTTTTTTTGTTCTTAAGTTGTTTTTTGCCTTAATTTTTTTTACCTGTCCGCGGCCAGCAGCAGCCCTGCGGAACGCGCCGCCTAGTCGGAACAGATTCAAGGGCGAGGGCAGGAGAGAGTGTGTGGAAGAGAGTGGGGGTTGGAGGGCGTTAGCCAGAGGGAGGAGAGAATGGAGGGTGTGTGTGTTGTTAGGGAGGAGAGAGTGGAGGGTGGGAGCCAGAGGGAGGAGAGAGCGAGGGCGTGAGACGGAGAGAGGAGAGAGCGAGGGCGTGAGACAGATGGAGGAGAGAGCGAGGGCGTGAGACGGAGGGAGGAGAGAGCGGAGATTGCAAGCTAAGTCAGAGGTCTTCGCGCCGCTGCCAGCGCCGTCGTGCACAGGTCTCTCTCTCTCGCTCGCTCGCTCGCTCGCTCGCTCGCTCTCTCTTCTCTCTCTCCTGCCGCTGGCGCAAGCTTGTACACCAAAAGTTTAGGGTTAGGGTTTAGGGTTTAGGGTTTAGGTTGGAGAGAGAGAGGCGCATGTACACCCCATGCACTGCACGCCAAGGCGCGTGCTCGCAAGGTAAGACCCATGCAAGCTCAGCACAAATTGCAAGTGCGAGAAAGAGAGAGAGAAGAGAGAGAGAGAAAGACAGACAGAGAGGGGGGGGGGTGGGGGGGGGGGGGGAGAGAGAGAGAGAGAGAGACCTGCAATTTCGTGGGCTGGTAGGCGATGGCGTCGAGCACGTAGTAGTTGGAGTTTACCATGATGGGAGCGCGGCCCTTGAGGTACACGTACTTCTCCCACCATTCCCAGAGCCACGAGACCGTGTACCACGTGCGCAGATGCAGGAAGAGCTGCAGCTTCCAGCCCTCGTTCTTGTGGAACTTGGCCACCTTGTCCTTCATCTCCTGGAACTCCTCGGACGTCAGCAGCGGCTGCACCGAGAGCAGGAACTTGTCGGTCGTCTGCCGCAGCGGGGGCACCGGGAGCGACGGGAGGGTGCCCTGGAAGTTGTACAGCGAGGGGTTGCGGCCCGAGAGTGCCTTGACCGCTGCGAACCACATCTTGGTGGCCGTCCCCACCTTCTGCCCGTGCTCCAGCCACATCCAGCCCTGGTAGTTGAGGAGGCAGCGCAGGATCGAGCGCTGCACGAACGAGATGCCCACCAGGCCCACGGAGCCCGCGACGATGGAGAGCCACGCGACGCGCACCTGCGTCGGCAGGTGCTTCTCCCACGGAAACATGTTGTCAACGTTCCACAAAAAGTTAGCGAGCGCGCCGCTCCGCCACCATGAGCCCTGCGGCGCGGTCATCACCCGCATGGCGACGACGGTGGTGACGCCGGACCATATGCCGGGCGTAAGCGGCCAGACGGTGTTGAGCGCGGCTTTGCGCACGCGGAAGATTGTGCGCTTCACGATCTCCTTCATGCGGCGCGGGTTGAACCTGAAGGTGAACGAGTACGTGCCGTCCTCGGAGCACACGATCGAAATGTCGCCGCGGATGGACACGAGCGCCGCATCGAGGCGGGCGCCGGCCGCGGCTTCGGCCATGGTGCTGTGCTGGTGCTGCGCCGCCTACGCAATGCACCCCAACGATGCGCCTGATGCGAAAAACTCTATGTGTGTTTCGAACGTGTGCAGAACGGCCCCTGAAAGTTCGGGGCCGTTTATTAGATTCCATACCGTGTTTGTTTCTTTGTTTCCAACGTATTATTATACTGGGCCAAAAGTAATAAGAAGTACGGTATGGGGTTTTGCCAATGACTCATAACTCGGCAGGGCAGAGGAGGCTGATAGGGATCTGGGCGGCGGTGGTGCGGTCCACCGCGATCGTGGCCACGGCCACCGCGCTAGTCCCAGCCCGCGGCCGACTTGCGCTGGCGGTCCCTCGCGCGCAAGGAAGGTCGTCACAGGCTGTCTCCTGCCCGGCGCTGCAGATACAGCCACGCAGGAGCGAGCGCAGGGGGCAAGAGACGGTAAGATTGTCAACAAAGGAACACGGACGGGAGCTCGCACTATGCGCTCGCTCCCGACGCCCGGCGCACGCCGTGCAAGCTGCAGAGCGGGATGACGCTGCCCGGCGCTCCGACGGCCTGGCTGTGTCCATGTCCGCGCTGCAGACGCGCTTCTGCGAGGGAGACTATTATGTCTGGCTGTACAGGGACGAGGCAGGCGTGCCGACGTCGTGGGAACGGTACTCGGTGACCAGGGCTGCTGAAGGAGATGGCACGATCACGATCGAGATGGCGACCAAGTTTGCGCACGACCACGACTTCTTCACGCACCATCGGATGATTGTGGATCTGCGCCAGCACGTGTTGGCAAAAGAGTCGAGGGACGGATGGAAGATTGGCTTCGAGTACCTGGACGAAGATGGTAGGTGGACCGCCAACGGTGCCGGTGACAACGTGCAGGCGTTTGAAGAGAAGTTTGATGTGTTTGAAATGCTCGGCGGGGCGCGCGCGCGTGAGACACTGGAGGTCAAGGTGAGAGCGCGCCTGCGCGAGCCTGCATGCGCACGGGAGAGCGCGAGAGCGCGGGCGGCACCTAACGAGGGGAGGGGAGCGGCAGATCAACGCTGAGTGGACGAGGCTCCTGCGCTCGGCACGCCACAAGTACACCAACTCCTGGTTTGCTCCCAGGGGGCACGCCCTGCAAGGGGTGGCCGTGTTCAAGGACTTCCAAACGCACTCGTTCACGCTCATTGCCAAGGGCGGGGCTGGCAAATGCGGCGAGCTTGCATTGAATGTCGCCGTCTGACCCTCGCCTCATGCCATCTCAGAAAAACTTGAAATAAAGAGTTTTTCATTTCCAGAAAAACTTCACCGTCGTCAGCCGATGAAACGTTCCAACATGTGCGCCTTAAACTCCGCCATTACTGTCAGTGATTTGCAATTCAACCCGAAGGCCAGGAAAACCTGCTTCTCTACTGTAAGGCCCCTGAGAGGCCCTTTCATGCTCTCGCTTCCGGCACTTACAGGCGCTCACAATCGCTCCGCCAGTCACTAGGAACATATCTAACTACTCCTCCCCCTCCTCCTCCTCCTCCTCCTCCTCCTCCTCCTCCTCCTCCTCCCAGTCCCCCCCCTCGTCCTCATCCTCGTCCTCCTGCTCCTGCTCCTGCTCCTCCCCAGCTCCCCCCATACGAGGAACAGGACGACCAGAGTCGAGTGGAAGAGTTGTGCTTTGATCGGAGGCAAGGACCAACACCATCTGCGCCCACACCATGAGGAGGACGTCCTGATTGCCAGCCACATCCTTCAGCATGCCGCTCTCGCTGGGCAAAAATGCGAAGCGTCGCGTTTCCCGGCGGCAGTCACGCCCGCACCGACGCTTCACATCGCCCGCACCAGAACCCAACCTGGGGTGGCTCGCCATGGCAAAAGCCAAATAGAGGCGCTCAAAGTGTGTGCGAAACAGCCCGCGTAGTGTGGCGTCGGGCACACAGACGATGGATGACGTGTCGCAGGATGCCGACAGCAGCGCTGACACCACCCCCGCGTGCCGCTCGTTTACAGCAGCCAGGAGCGCAGAGTTACCATCCACCGTCTTATCCTTCTCGCATCCGGCGGCAAGCAGGAGCTGCACCACGTGCTCGTGGCCTCCTTCAGCAGCGATGAGCAACGGCGTCACACCGCCATCTTCCTCGGCGTTGACATTGCATCGCGCAGCCAGCAACTCGGCCACTACTCTCTCATGACCCTCTGCTGCTGCAATCCAAAGTGGTGTGGCCCCCCTGCGTCTGGCCCTCTCTTTATCACTGCCCGCGGACAGCAGCTGGCGCACCACTTGCACGTGTCCTCTCTGCGCAGCTACAAACAGCGGAGTAGCGCCCCCGTCTGCCGCGATATTTACATCGCAACCTGCCGCAATCATCTCGTGCAGCGAGCGCGTGTGTCCTTTCATAGCAGCAATCCACAGGGGAGAAGTTCCGCCTTCCGCTTGTGCGTTTCTTTGGCAGCCCGCCGCTAGCAACTCGCGCACCACGTCCTCGTGTCCCACCTCGGCCGCAATCCAGAGCGGAGTGGACCCTCCGTCTCTTGCCTTTTCTATATCGCTGCCGGCGGCCAGCAAATCGCGCACCACTTCCAAGCGTCCTCTCTGCGCTGCTACAAAAAGCGGAGTTGGACCCCCATCCGCGGCCTGTGTGTGTGTGTGTGTGTGTGTGTGTGTGTGTGTGTGTTGATGGCTGCACCTTCGGTGCACACACCCCTTTTTCAATAGGAAGAGAGTATGTGTAGATTTGTCGGTACACAAGACAAAACACACAAAAAAGGTAGCCACTACCTTGTCGAGATCGCAACCTGCAACAATCAACTCGCCAATCACCCGGGCGTGCCCTTGTCCCGAGGCAATCCATAGAGGCGAAGTGCCGCCTTCAGCAACCTTTTCTTTATCGCACCCTGATGCAAGCAGAAGACGCACAACGTCGGCGCGCCCAAAGTTGGCAGCGGCCCAGAGGGGCGTGGCATTATTCGCTGTGACATTATTGGTTTTATCGACATCGCAACCAGCGTCTATCAATGCGCGAATGACAGCTTCGTGCCCCTGTTCAGCAGCTGCATACAGCGGCGTTGCGCCGTTTTGTGCAGCGCTGTCTGTGTCGCACCCTGCTGCAATCAAGTCGCAGACAACTTGATGATGTCCCGCTAGGGCAGCAGTGTACAGCGCCGTCGCATCTGCTGAGTTTAGTCTAGTGATATTTAGTGATGTGCGCTTACCCAGGCAGAGGGCATCTGCTTGTTTCGTTTGTTTAGTATATACTGGCACGCTCTTGGGTCGTGTGCATGTGCACCCACGCACGTGTGCATGCGCGCACGCTTCACCAATGTATGCGTGTACACCACGCGGGTGGATGCGCACACGCCGCAGAGGTGGCAGACGTGTGCGGTGTGTGTGTGTGTGCGCGCGCGCGCGCGCGCGCAGCGCTCCTCTCAGAGTA
>Ga0315899_10008826_pt1 | contig 10804 bp, 10 predicted proteins | sample LakEriMetagenome_2_FD_203518 | JGI IMG/M metagenome (GOLD analysis project Ga0315899, IMG submission 203518) | Freshwater fungal communities from buoy surface, Lake Erie, Ohio, United States - Buoy 4 MA112 | ecosystem: Environmental > Aquatic > Freshwater > Lake | place: USA: Lake Erie, Ohio...
GGCACTCAGTGCTCATCCTGCGATAACTCATCTCCCTCGCGCGCTGGCGCGTTTCATCGGGGTTGTGAGCACGCCTCCTCGGCCAGGGGCAAGCGCCTCCTCGGCCAGGGGCAAGGTGTCAGGTCGGAAACGGAGAAGGCGGCAACGTATGCGTGATGCACGCGGGGGCAGGAGACTGGATAAGCGGAGAGACTGGAGGCGCTCACGTGACTGGAGAACCGGTGCTACGTGGTGACTTACGGAGCGGTTATCGTGTGGCGTGTTCACTTATGGTGTGGCGTGTTCACTTATGGTGTGGGCAGGTGGCTGCGACGATGAACTGCGCCGACAACACGGGTGCCAAGAACCTGTACATCATCGCAGTCAAGGGCATCAAGTCGCGCCTCAACCGCCTGCCCTCGGCCTCCGTTGGCACCATGTGCATGTGCTCCGTGAAGAAGGGTAAGCCCGAGCTCAGGAAGAAGGTGATGCCCGCCGTGGTGATCCGGCAAAGGAAGACCATCCGCCGCAAGGACGGTACCTCCCTCTACTTTGAGGACAACGCGGGTGTTATTGTGAACCCTAAGGGTGAGATGAAGGGGTCTGCTGTCACTGGCCCTGTGGCCAAGGAGTGTGCGGATCTGTGGCCCCGTATCGCCTCTGCCGCTGGCACCATCGTCTAAGCTAACTGTAGCTCAGCCATTTTGACTTTTCTACCAACAAACACAAGAACAAATGACCCCTCTCGCGGCGCTATAGCACACCCGCCTGCACCGCAATTGCGCCTGGATGAGTCTCAGTGACCCGTTTGTTGGTCTCTGTTTACCTCTGTACCTAGTTCTCTTTTGAGTGTTTTGACACATGCCTGCAGCCAGTCACGATCGGGCTGGGTGTGGCTTCACACACCAAAGGTTGCCTTTGAAATACAGGACAGTGCCTCGGAAGTCTTGGTGCGCCTGAGTACTATGAGCCTGTTGTGACCCCTGTTCTGTAGCCATGTCTCCACCACACTGCTTCTCACATGTGACCACCACGGCAACATGTCGGTGAAAAAGAGACCTAGTACAGAGGTACAAGAGGCCTACAATTAAATGACGCCATTGCTTGATTCAAGACACAGTGCCCCTGGCGGTTTTGGGGCTCAAAGCCGGGCCCGCCAAGTCCGCAAGGGGTCTTCCTTGGAAGAGGATTCGTAAGTGTTGCGAATCGCAGCGAACAGGCCTATTTTTTTCAAAAACAGTGCTTAACCAACCACCTTTGCACAGTCCTACCTGCACTCAGAGAGAGAGTGAGAGAGTGAGTGTGTGTGTGAGAGAGCAGTATTGTCAATCAAATAGATGACTGAAGGTCGGTAAGTACAACGCCTCTTTCGGCATATGGCGGCGAATACTACACCCCCACTCTCCGTTTGGCCTTGAGTGGAGGGAAGAGAGAGAGAGAGATCTTTATTATCAAATTCTCTCCCTCCATATATCGTTGCCTCTTAACATAACACTTGATTAGATAACAATTCTGATTCTGTTTTCGCTTTAGACTACATGGAGTTGAATGGGATTAGTTAGTGCGTGAAGCGAGCGGTAAGCGTAAAGCTGTGCCTGGTGTGAACGAGGCAGTCAACAGACTGGGCATGTCAAGGACCAGTGCCGCACAGACATGGAGACCTCAGTCTGCGTCTGTCTATCTTAAGGAGGCGCCAGACTCGAAAGAACGGGCATAGGCAAAGCTACTCTCCCCCAAACCCATTCCCTCACTTCCGCGCAAGCTGTTGTTCCACTGGACCGGGCGTGGCACGGCCCTGGAGGCGCATGTTGCACTTGGCATTCCAGCTGTGGCAGGCCGCGTTGCCGGGTCCGGGCCAGTGTTGCCATTTCGGTTTTGATCTCCGGCTGCGCCCCCACCCCTTCCGCCTCCTTTTCCTCCTCCTTTTCCCCTAACATCACCGACGGCGTGCGCAGGTCTCGAGACGGTAGGCGTCAGCAGGTGCATCGGGAAGGTGCCTTCAATCAAGTCTGGGTGAGCGCGGGCGAGAGCCAACAGTCCTCCGGAAAGCACCACGAAGTTGTCGATGCCTTTCTCGTACCAGTTTGACCCGACTGCCGCCGCCAGCTTCTCCTCTGCCAGCCCATCCACCAACACGAGTCAGATGCCCTCCTTGACTCTGACGCACGCAAGAGGATGCGCCACGCGACCATGCGGGCGCATCGCCACAAGACACACGTGCGAGAGGCGGCGGGAGTGGGGCGCATCGGCGCCCAGGGAAATCTGTAAGAGACTGACCAACGTCGTAGAGGATCATCAGTTTTCCTTCCTTGTTCTTGAATTCAAGAATCTCCGGCGTGAATTGGTACATGCTGCGCGACAACATGCTGGCCGGGTAGTTGTGCGCGTCCTGCCAGCACAGCCACTGCCGTCACACAATACAAGTACCCCTGGGTTGAGCCGGACGCGCGGCAAGTGAACTCGCTGCGGCACATAGGGCGGCAACGGGGACAGGGCAACGGGGACAGGGGGGAAAGGGACCCGAATGCAGAAGGCCTCAAAATCGTCCTTTTCGCGCAAGTCGAGCAGGAGCACGTCTTGCATATTGTTCGAGCGCAACTCGTGTGCGAGTTTCTCTGTCTTTATCCTCCGGAAGCACTCGGTGCGCTTGTAGCGTGCCGAGACGAGGCCCAAACGGTCCTCAATCTTGCGCATATTCGGCCCGGTATCCGTCTTGGCCTCAACGTGAGCGTATCTGCAGAGCATCTGCTGCGTGAGCCACGCAGAGGGCGCGAGTGCGAGGGGGGGGTTGGAGGGTTTTGCCCAGCCTGCTGTTGCACCCTGCGCGCAGGCGTGACCGTCTCGCACCTGGGATTCGCGGCGGGTCGCGCACTTACGCTGGCAGACATGTCCAGAGACGCCCGGCCCGAGGCCGTCGTCGCGGGCCGCCATGTCTTCACGGAGCTCGCCGTGCTCGGGCGTGTTAGGGGCGGGTAGTGCTGCATAGAAGCGGAGGTCATCAGAACCCGGTCTTCAAGGGAGGAGGGGGAAGGAGCGGAGAGCGCACGCTCGCGCAGCGGGGCGGTTCTTTACCTTGCCCGACGCCGACACGACCTTGTGAGGAGCAGCGTTCGGTTGATAGTATTGCATTCTTGCAAATATTGCCTCTCTTTTTTGATTCAAACTCGGTTCGTGAAGTGGTAATGGGGTGCATGATATGATGCCTTGATTAGAATGCGGAAGCCGGGATGCCTGCGTGCTTCTCTGCGCTCCTTTCTCTGACGTTTCTGGCGGTCTGGGCGGCGCCCGCGTCGCCAGCAGGCGACGTGTGGGTAGAGGTGCTCTCGCCGCACGACGGGGCGGCGCTCTACTCCGCGGATGAGAGCACGCGCATCGAGTACCGCACCTCGAGCCTGCCAGTCGGGGCGCTTGTGCGCTTGTCCATCAACGGCCATGAGGCATTGCGCAACCCAAACACCGAGGTGGCCGTGGACGTGCCGGGGCTCATCGTCGGGCTGCACGAGGTATCTGTGGAGGTGCTCGACGCGGGCGGCGCGCCGCTCGCCGCGCGGCGCGTGCACTTTGAGATGCGCCATGGCTACAGCTGGGTGGCGAAGCATGTGGTCCTCGCTGACGCGGTCTCGGCCGCGACATGCTCCGCGGCAGACGTATGTAATTTCCTGATTGACGCGCGCGGCGACGGCTCAAGTCCGGCGAGCGGGCACTTTTTCCGTGTTCGGCTCGTGGGCCCCGCCATTGTCATGGGGAGCATTCAAGAGCTCAATACCACGTCCGGCGTGTATGAGGTCACCTACCGTGCGGTGGACGCTGGGCTCTACAGTATGTCGGTGCTACTGATGCATGCCAGCAACACGGGCCTCGCTGATCCAGGCGAGGGCATCCCGAGACAGTTTCTCAACCAGCACATCCACGAGAGTCCGCTGCTGGTCCGCGTCACGCCTGCTGCCCAGCTGCTGCCCACAGACTCGAGCGGCAACTCGCCAAGAAGCGACGAGGACAGAGGCAGTTGGGCGGTTGGGGACATGTTTCGGCCTCCTCTTGACGCCGCGTCGCCGCTGTGCCCCGGCATGCGCCGATATGCGCGGCTGTCTACGCCTCCTCTAGGCCCTCCATGGTCTGAGGGTCGCTGGGTGCACCGCCATGTCTGCCTGTGGCAGGGTGACTGGTGTGATGGTGTGGGGAGTGACAGAGTGGACAAAGACGATGCGCCGCAGCATGCCCAAGACCCCTGGATCTGGGTCCCCCACGGTCTTCCTCCTTGCCTCCCTCCTTTCCACACCATCTTTCCACACCATCGCAAGCAAGAGGTATTGTTAGGCTCCATGTGACGGCGGCTCTTGCGGCCAGGGTGTGTCTTGCGAAGGTACGATGCAGACGAGGCGCACAAGTGTATTGCCCAAGCTTGGTGGACGGGGGCGGCAAAGACGGCGCAGGCGGGCCAGGGCACAGCCCCAGGCGCGCCTCGCTGCTCGGCTGGGTGTGGCACAGGCAAAGGATGGTGGAAGCACGGCGTCGACGGCCGGTGGCTCCCCGGGAACCAAGAGGCGCCCAACAATCATTCGCTCTTGGACCGCCCTCCACCTTCCACTGCCCCAGCTCGTCTGTACCTGTCGGGGACGTCTCTGGTTCGCACAATGTTCTACGACATAGTCTGCCTCCTCGATCCTGCTTGTGAGTCTTCGTAGCAGACGAGGGAGGCGAAGATACGCCGAATCTTGAGAAACAAAGAACAACTATCATCTGAATCTAGAGAACCGAGCCACTACGCATCTGACCCTCACGCTTTTGACTTTGTTTTTTGTTGCTTTTCGCAATTTCGTTTGCGCGTTGTGGCCTGTTTCTCAAATTCTGCGCCTCCCCCCCCCGGCGGTGGCTAGTTTCTGGCGATTGGAAAGGATTGCTTGTTTCTCGAAATTCGCTTGCGGCGTGTGCTCCAGGGCTTGCTCTGTGGGTAGTGCACCAGCGCCTGGTCTAAGCCAGCGTGTAGAGCACCAAGCGGGGGCTAATAAGCTCCACGACTGTGCTGGCGTGGGATAGTGGGTCGACCTTGTCTAGACGCCCGGGTGTTGGGGTATTGGGGTGTTAGGAAGTGAGGAGGGATGAAGTGAGAATGCCAGGGACCGTTTGGTCTAGGCTAGGTGGTCGTAAAAGGACCTAGTACATGGGTAAAAGAGACCTAGTAGGCGGGCGCTTGCGCGTTTCCACGAGCAACACGTACTGGAGCAGCAAGCGTGGCATGTGAGGTCAGGGAGGGGAGGGGAGGGGAGGGAGGTATGACAAGGTCTGACAGGAGATGGGGGGGGGCGTGGCATGGCGCGCGATGATTTGGCGACAGGCAACGCAAGCAAGGAGCATGAAGACCTCGGATATGCTGCAGGGGACTCAGGGGTGCGGGTGGCCTTCCACTGGTTCGCGCGCTTTGCCGATCATGTTCTCTTTACGGATCCGCCTCTTGGACGTGTCGATGATCGAACCGGACGGCTGGCGTTCAACACGACTCTCACAGACCTGCTGCATAGCATTGGCACAGAGGCCGACAGTCCGGACAGCATCGTGGTCTTGGGCTCCCAGATTTTCGACATCCTCAAAGCGCCGCTGGCTGACTATGCCTCCAACCTCGCTCTCCTCATACAACATGTCATCCCTAAGGTAACACACCTGCCGCTGCCAGAGCACTTGCACCGGGCCTTGAGCTGCACGCGTCTTGCGTGTGATGCCTGCAGCATTCGCCGCGCGCAGCGAGCACACGACGAGGCAGGAGAAGGCAGGCCAGTGGCGTGCTTTTGCCCTCGCGGCTGCTTCGTATGATAGCCTGCGCCCCACGAAAGCGTGCCCCTTGCTCTCTCTGCCGTCCAGCTCTGCTGCTGATGTCGCCCGGTCCTTGACAAGTCGGTGGCGCGCTGTCCCACAGTACTACGTCTCTTTTGACACCGCACTACGTCTCTTTTGACACCGTACTGTTGATGTCATTTTGCATTGTGTGTGTCAGGTAAAGGGCACCGTGATGTGGCGCACAGGAGAGGCCCTCCATGACTGCACCTTGGATGCTGGCTGGGACTTTGGCGCTAATCCTGGGCGCTACATGAATGACCCTCGCATGCAGGTGTGTTGCTAAATGTGTTGCTAATGTGTTGCTAATGTGTTGCTAATGACCCTCGCATGCAGGTCTCCCTGTCATGGTCTACTCGGCATCCTTTGCCTGTTCCTACGCCTCTTGTGCCTAATTCCCAACACTGTGCTGCCTTCTGCCACCCTGCTACGCGTGTTGCTACGCCTGATTTCCTGCCTTTGGTTTGTTTTGGCTTTGTGTTGCCTGTGTTGTGGCAGGAGGCCAATCGCATAGCGGTGAAAATGATGCGAGAGGCCGGCGTCGGCATACTCGATTTGCATGCCCTGACGCACGGGCGTGAGGATCGGTCGCACGACGGAACGCACTACTGGAATCAGGTGGTCACCCTCATGTTTCTTTGTCCATGTGTGGGCGTGTGGGCGTGCTCATACATGGGCGTGTGGGCGTGCTCCTGGTCTGTCTGAATACTGCCTTTCCTACTTCTCACGACAGAAAATCTTGCACGAGACAGAGAGCAAAGTGCGCAAGGGCAACGGCGTGTCCTTTACTGGCACCCAGCTACTGCTCAATTGGCTCTGTAACCCCTGAGTAACACATTCTAACGTCGGTGATAGGTTTAGCGAATTACTACCCACAAAATGTGCTCAATTCGCTCTGTAGCCCCTGAGTAACACAACCGCTTCACCGCAAAGCGTCGGTCAGATCGCGCGGCTTCGGCTGGTGAATCCACTGCGGTGTAGAGGCTGCTAAACTGAGTACCAATAAATATACTCTCTCTTGGTGTGCGTGTGCTCTACGGGAGAGGAGGAGTATACTGAGGATGAGGACACATGTGTATGAGGAGGAGGATACATGTGTATGAGGAGGAGGATACATGTGTGCTCTACGGGAGAGGAGGAGGAGGAGTATACGGAAGATGAGCGCAGCGCGCAGCGGTAGAGCCCCACGGCTGAACAGTGAGTTTACCTCCATCGCACTTGTGAACCGAACTCGGGAGGGGTGGCCAATACGCACGTTGGCAGGCGGTTGGCTCCATCCTCACACAACCGCCTGTCAACCGACAGGTATAATAATAATATCTTTTTTTGTGGCCGTGCGTGCACTTCGGCTGCATGCAGCCAGCGGAAACACCGGCTAGACAAGCTCTCCCTCACAGCACAGACGCACACGTTGCGTGCTCAAGCACCATGCATACTAAGAATATATTCGTAGTATGAATATATTCTGATATTTGCTGTGAGTAAATATCAGAGAGAGAAGCATATACATTGTCTGTGTGCTGGTGTGAGTGAGTAAGTGTGTGTGTGTGTGTGTGTGTGTTCTCTCGCTCAACCGGTCTGTATATGTACATGTTTTCATGAACGCATGCATGAATGCGACCATGTGCGTGTGCGCGTGTGCAGAGTGCATGTATATGCACAGATGGAGAGATGGACTGAACAGACGGAGAGCTGGATGCAGATTTTAATACAATCATTTCATACATAAATACACACAGAGATATGTGCACGAATGTATTCATATACGAGCATGTGTCAGAATGCCCGTGTGTGCGTGCATCTACACACACACGTATAAATATAGTACATTTTAGATACCTGTTATGTATACCAGATATCGTGAATACATACATGAGCACCATACACACACTCACACGCACGAATGCACACCCATACACATACACACATACATGCACAGAGCTACACGCTGTAGAAATGGGCGTGGATACACACAAGAACGTTTCCGAGTCGGCATACATCATCCACTGCATGATACATTTAAGCTGCATACGCATGTGTCAGAAAGCCTGTGTGTGTGTGTATCTACACACACACAGGCACACACACACAGACACACACACGTATTACATACAAACGTGATATGTCTGTATGGCATACATTATGTAGAGAGAGCAATGAATAGAAACTCGAAAGCAATGGGTGCCTCTCTCCCTCTCCCTCTCCCCTGCCTCTTTTCTTGTTCACTTGTGTAGCTCGTTTCATTATAAAAATCTCTACACAAAGGAATTGCCTTGAGAGGAGGGAGGGTTGGGCGACCTCGACCAAGTGTCTATGGGTTCTAGGGATCGTTCGCCGGAACGGCTGGAACTTGCGCATGTGCAACTTGCGCATGTGCAACTTGATAGCATGTGTTCGCATGCCCAACCAGCAGCTTGATAGCTTATTGTTGGATCAGGCCAGCGCACTGAATGTGGTGGGAATGCATTCTGATACATGAAATGAAAGCGTCGGAGTAGTCCTCGAAGTCCAAAAGTCTCGCCTGCTGCTCTTCAACTTGTCCTCATCCACCGTCCCCTTTCCGCCATGCCTAGTGTTGACGCGCCAACCACAACACCACCGGCTGTGATGGCACCGATCCCTGCCTATGAGCCTACCCTCGGTCGTCCCGGGCAATGTCGTGAATGAGGTCATCGAAGCGCAGAATGAAATTTGTCAGGTCGGCCAGGACCTCCTGCACGGGAGTCGGTAGGTTTGCTCGCTTGCCTTGACCTATCTGGCAGACCTTCTGTATCAACGTGTTTCTGTCCTTGACCAGTTGCTGTTGCGCCTGTTTGACAAAAAGAGCAAACACGCCGAGAGCATCAGCGCGCTATCCCCTTTTGCGCGTGAAGATGGGACAGAGGACAGGCGTCACACTGGCATGTGACGCCAACCACGACAACCGCAATAACTGCTGCATGCCTCCACGCAAGGCAAGACATTGGCGCCGTCACTTGCGCCCAGCAACTCATCTAAATCAGCATCCTCTGCAGTGAGCACGGCAGCGGGGCGCACTGACCAACTCGAGGCGGGAGCGACTCTCTGGTGACACGCTGAAATGCATCGGCTCCTCTTCCGTTAGCATCGATGTTTCATCCCGCCCAGTGACCTGCAGGGCACAAATGTTCTCAGCCTCACGAACGCATCCGTCTTGCCCATGCCCAGGGCGCGGCCATGACGCACGCTGGGGGGGCATACCTCTCTGACGAGGTCGGCAGCGAGCTTGAGGTGCTGGCGGTATGGATTAAGGTCCATCGCGCTGAAGATCTGCGCACACCGCAGCACCGCAGGCATGCAATGCCTCAGATGTCTCGTCACCATGCAACGTCAGCTCCTCGTCTCCTCGTGCCTGCCCTCGTGCTTTGCCTCTGAAGTCCCTCCCAAACACGCGCCTGGTTCACTCTTTCTCCCTCTTGCACGGCGCAAGCAGGAGAGGCATGTGTACATGGAGGGATAGATGCGAGAAGAAGCACATGAAACGAGTAGCAGCACGAGTAGCGGCACGTGGCAAGCCCACACTGGCACGGCAGGAGAAGACACAACCGACAGCAAGAGGGCAGGAAGCACCGGCAGACAAGAGGGCAGCAAGTAACGCCAGATACCTGCGACACCGTTCGATTCAGCTCAGGGGGCGCGTCGTCGGTGTAGATTTTGGGCGCCGTAGTCGGGGCGCCAGGGGCATCGAGAGTGGCGTGCCACTGTTGGGCACCCGCTTTTTCCACCAACTCAGGTAGCAAGCCGTTGTCCTGCATCACCAGCATCATTGAAACCATCCCGCTCAGTCGGTTCGCCGCGTCATTCGTGGCCACGGATGTTGCTGTTGCTGTACTTCGCGTTTGGTTGGAAACCTCCCAGATGAAGTTGAGCTGGTCATTCAGCACCTGGAGCAGCGGGGGGTCTTGGGTGGCGTGCAACATGAAGGCGCGCAGTGCCAAAAGAGCCCCGCGCTTGAAATCCGAGGGCTGTATCTCGGCCGCTTGCCACAGCAACGCTTCTAAGACTGCCGGTCGCTGGCCACCTTGCACAGAGCGATCAGGAATGGCAGCAAGCAAGAGGACTCGATGCAGTTGATCCTCCAGGGCCAAGAGGGACAAGGCATCGATGGCCTGCCGCGAGGCTCGCGAAGGGTTCGTCGGCGGCGGTTGCCCCAGCTGCACCAACGCTCGCACTGTGGTGTTGCATTCGTCCGCATTCACGCTGCTGTCTAACATGGGGATGCGCACGTCGGGTTGCTTGGCAAGACGCGCGAGGGCAAGGGCGACAAAAAAGCGCACGTTGGACGATTGTGCCGGCTCCTTGAGCGCCAGCTGGTTCAGCCGCCGCAGGCCCCCCTCCCGCACAATCAGTTCCTGGAATTCGTCACGGAGCGCCAAATTTGCGAGGGCATTACAGGCCGACTCACGCTCCTGGTCCGCCTTGGAGTATGCGAGGGAAACGATGGGCTGAATGGAGCCCTCTTGCAAAACCCTCGGAATGTTTTGCGAGTCGGCCGAAATGGCCGCAATCGCATCAGGCTGCGCAAACCTTGATACGAGCCCCGCGAGCGCATGGGATGACAACTTGTACATGCCACGGAGATTGTTGAAGTTGCCCAGCTCCACGATGAAAGTCTCACCCAGTGGTTGTGCAGGCGCGTGCCCCTGAATCCACGGGTGCTCCAGCGCCGTTTGGTAGTCCAGGCGCCTCCTTGGATCGACGACTAGTAGTCTGGACACCAAATCTTTGGCCTCGGCCGACACATTGGCAAAGTGGGTCTCATAGAAGCGCCAGCGGCCGTTAGTGATGTGGTGCCGCACGTCTCGATCCGTCTCGCCCCGCCGCTTGCCGAAGGGAGGAATGCCGGACAAGAGAATGTACAGGATAACGCCCAGACTCCACATGTCAGCCTTGGTAGTGTAACCCTGGTTCAGCAGAATTTCGGGTGACGTGTAGGATAACGTGCCCAGCTGCCGTGTGAGGTGCTGCCCGCCTTCCT
>Ga0315899_10008827_pt1 | contig 10803 bp, 5 predicted proteins | sample LakEriMetagenome_2_FD_203518 | JGI IMG/M metagenome (GOLD analysis project Ga0315899, IMG submission 203518) | Freshwater fungal communities from buoy surface, Lake Erie, Ohio, United States - Buoy 4 MA112 | ecosystem: Environmental > Aquatic > Freshwater > Lake | place: USA: Lake Erie, Ohio...
AAGGTGTCCCCCGGCACCTATCGGCTGACCCTCAAGGTTGGTGATCGCACCGCGACGACCGACGCCGAGGTCCTCGCGAACCCGCTGTACACCACCGAGGCGGCGACCTACGCCGAGTACGACCGCTTCATGTCGCGCGTCGAAGGGGAGGTCACCCGCATGCACGATGTGGTGAACGAACTTCAGGACGCGCAGGACCAACTCGGCTCACTGCTGGCAGCGCTGCCGGCGGATGCCCGCTACGCCGATGTGCGCCGGGAAGCAGAGGCCGTGCTCGCACGGCTCAAGGCGTGGGACACCGACATGGTCTCACGGAAGACCAAGGCGTACGACGACCCGGAGAACTTCGCCCAGAAGTTCACGGCCAACTGGCTATTCATGGTCAATGCCACGGAGAGCGATCTCCCGCGCGTGAACCAGCCCTCGAGAGAGCGCCTCGCCGAGCTCGAGCCGGAGTGGGCGACGCTCAAGGCGCGCGCCGAGACGCTGCGCGATCAGGATATCGTGACGCTCAACAAGAAGCTCTTCGACCTCGGCATCGGGGCCATCCGGCAGAAGAAGGCACCCGGCCCGAAGCCTATCGGCTGACGGGCAGTACGGCGTCCGATTCGCACGTATCGCCGGCGTGCTGCTCGATGCGCGTCAGGCGCCGCAGATGACGACCATCTGCGGCGCCGACGTAGGCCGCAGGGCGACGGTCGTCGAGGACGCGCTCCAACTGTGCGAGTTCACCGCAGTGATACCGGTTGCACAGGTTGGAGCGCAGGTCGCGGGGGAGCGCGCATCCACGCTCTTCGTGGTACACACACGATCCGTGATAGTGACGCAGCGGCAGATGACTGCGGTACAGGTCGAAGATGCGAGTCGCGTCGTCGGGCCCGTTTTCCGCCAGTCGCGCGCGCACGCGGGTGATGGAATCCTGGCGCAGAAAGGCATGAGTTCCCCCTGACGCGCAGCATTCGCCGCGACAGGTGGCGCAGGCGGCTGCGACCATCTCATCGGAAAGCGTGGTGGACTCACGGGCGCCGCCGATGTCACCGGCGTTGACCCGCGACGAACGATCCTCGGCGGACATCGGCAACGTATTGTCACGCGGTGCCGTTTCGAACGCCGAGTTCAGCAGCGTGCCCATGTGGGAGAGGAATGCCTCTCGGGCACCCGTTGGCATGGAGACAATGGCGCGCGGATTGGCCGGCAGCAGTACGACCGGTAGCAACCGTCGATCATCACGCCGCAACGCGTGGTCGGCGGCGATCGCCGACGCCTCCGCCAGCAGCCCAGCGGTACGTGCACGCTGCTGCTCAATGGGTCCTGCCGGGCGGGTCATCAACAAACGTACCACCGTCTGGTACGGAAAAGGGTGCGACGCGACAGATTTCCCCAAACTCTCCACCACGAACGGGCCCTACATAGATGGTCACGTCCTCGGCCTTGCAGATCGAGTCATTCGACAGCGCGGCGGTTTCCACCGTCGCACGGCTTCACGCCACGAGTTGGCGGAAGGCGTACCGCGGCATTCTCACCGACACGTACCTCGACGATGACCTCGAGGCGGAGCGGCGTACGGTCTGGACCGTCAAGCTTGCTGCACCCGACGCGGGACCAGGCTGGCTCGCGCGCGTCAACAACGAGGCCGTGGGATTCGTGTACGTACGTCCGCGTGAGGATCCCCGATGGGGCACCTTGATCGACAACCTGCATGTCCTCGCCGGTCATCAGGGGCTCGGCATCGGCCGACGCCTGCTGCACACCGTGGGCACGTGGGCGTCTGCCCATGCCCCCAACGCGGCCGTACATCTGTGGGTGTTCGCGGAGAACCACCCGGCGCGGGAGTTCTACCGACGCATGGGTGGCGCCGAGGTGGAGTTCGTGGACCGCGCCGCCAGCGATGGGCGTGACCTGCCGGAGTATCGCGTGGCATGGACGTCACCTGCCGCGCTGATGGCGGCCACAGTACCGAACCGGTAGCGATTCGACGGGGCTGCGGTATGCTCTCCGCCTTGCAAACAGGCGCGCGTTGCGGGGTGGCTCGGCTCGCGCTAGGATCGCGCATGATCTCCATCCACTTTTCCGCGCGGTTTGTACGGCTGGCGCTCGCCGCCATGGCACTGGCGAGCGCCGCGCCTTCGCAACCGGTCACCGCGCAGGGGACGTCGACGATTCTGCTGCGCGGCGGTACCGTGATCGATGGAACCGGCGCCCCGGGGCGCGTGGCCGATGTACTCATCCGCGGCAGCGTCATCCAGCGCATTGCGCCGACGATCGCCCCCCCGACCGGCGCACGCATCGTGAACGCCACGGGGCTGGTCGTGGCGCCGGGATTCATCGACCCGCACGCCCATATCTCCGGTATCGCGCAGTCGCCCATGGCCGAGAACTTCCTGCGCCAGGGCGTCACGACCATCGTGAACAGCCTGCACAGTCTCGACCAGCCGTATCCGCTGGGATCGTTTCTCGACACGTTGCAGGTGGCCCCCAACACCCTGTGGACGGCCGGACACACGTGGCTGCGCAAGCGCGTGATGGGTACCGAGAATCGTGCGCCAACTGCCGCGGAGCTCGACACCATGCGCGCCTATGTGGCGCGGGCCATGAACGACGGCGCCTACGGCCTTGGCACCGGCCTCGAGTACGTCCCTGCTGTGTATGCGGAACGGCCCGAGCTCATTGCGCTCGCCAGCGCGGCGCGCCGCCCGCACTCGGTGTACGTGACACATCTGCGTGACGAAGGCGCGGCACTCGAGCAGGCGCTGGCCGAGGCCATCGAGGTGGGTCGGCGCTCCATTCAGCCGGTGCACGTGAGTCATCTGAAGAGCACGGGGACCGCGAACTGGGGGAAGAGCGCGGCCGTGCTGCGAGGCTTCGATTCGCTCGCGGCGCTCGGCCAACGAGTGACCTTCGACGTGTACCCGTATCCTGCGTACAGCACCTACTCCGATGTGCTGTTTCCAGGATGGGCATTGGCCGATGGCCCCGATGCAGTGAAGCGGCGACTGTCCGATAGTGCGACGGTCGCCAGGCTCACACGGGAGATGCCGGCGGTGTGGGCGGCGCAGACCGGTGGTACGGCCGCGAGCATTCTGTTTCGCACGGTACCGTCGGCGCCTGAGTTAGTCGGCAAGACCCTTGCCGACTATCTGACCGCCAGAGGCCGCAAGGACGGCATCGAAGAAATCATCACCGCGCTCATCGAATTGCAGCGCGCCGGAGGATTCACCGCGACGGTGCAGGCGATGAACGAAGGCGATATCGAATCGTTCATGAAGCACCGCGCTGCCATGATTTCCACCGACGGTGATCTCGTCACCCCGAGCCAGGGGTTTCCGCACCCACGGAGCTACGGTGCCTTTCCCCGCGTGATTGCGGAGTACGTGGACCGTCGGCATGTCCTTTCGCTAGAAGCCGCCATCGAGCGCATGACATCGCGGGCCGCGCGGGCGTTTACCCTGCGCGACCGTGGCATCCTGCGCGCAGGTATGAAGGCGGACGTGGTGGTGTTCGACCGTGCGCGCCTGCGCGACGTGGCCACGTTCACCGACCCGCATCACTATGCCACGGGCGTTGTCCATCTCTTCGTGAATGGCACGACCGTCATCAGCGATGGGGCGCTTACCGGTGCCCGCCCCGGCACAGCCATCCGGCGTCCGCGGTAGGCGGCGCCGGACGGTCGCTGTCAGCGCGGGAACGTGAGCGACGTGACACCGCCGGCAGGGCCGATCTTCACCCGCACGAGCACCGCGTCCTTGTCGTACACGGCGCGGTACAGATACAGGCGGTCATCGCCGTCGGGCCCGTTGTCCTGCATCAGCTCCACACGCTTCAACACATCGAGCGGCTTGAGTAGGCGCGAGTAAGCTGCCGCCATGCGGGGCACCACGGTCACGCGCACGAACTCGAAGTCGCTCGCCGTGAGCGCGCCGGACGCCGTCTTCTCGAGAATGACGCGGACGGCGCTGTCCACCTTCGGGTCGGAACCCGGCAGCGCCACCGTGGGCAACGGGGCCGGAGCGAGCGACGTGTCCACCGCTGCGGCCACCCGATTCGCGATGGCATCAGGAGCCACGTAGCCGCCGTTGGCGAGCACGATGACCGTGAGATCGCTCCCCTCGAACCGCGTGAACTGCGTGCGGAAGCCCTGCCACGACCCGCCGTGCTGGTTCACCCGCTGTCCCTTCACGGTGTCGAGGAACCAGCCGAATCCGTAGGCGCTCGGGCGTCCGCTGTTGAGCGTCATGGGCGACAGGATCTGTTCCCAACTCGATGCCCGCAGCACCGTACGCCCGCGCACCACGCGGCTCCAGGCGATGAGATCGGTGAGGCTGATGAGCAGCGATCCGTCGGCCGTGGTATTGAGCGTGGGAGCGATCCAATCCTGATGCTGGAAGCCGGCCGCCCCCAGCATGTAGCCGGATGCGCGATGGGGAACGACTTCGCTCTCGCTGATGATACGCACGGTGTGCATGCCGGCCGGCGCGAAGATGCGCTCGCGCAGGAATTCCCAGTAACGACGGCCGGTGAGTTTGTTCATCACGAGCCCCAGCACCACATAGCCGGAGTTGCTGTAGTTCCAGCGTGTGCCGGGGGCGAACTCGAGTGGCATCGCGAACGCCAGTTTCGCGAGCTCCGCGTCCCCGTAGTCGCGGCGATAATCGAAGGTGCTGCTGGTGTAGTCGGGGATGCCCGACGTGTGCGACAGCAAATGACGAATCGTGACCGTCTGCCACGCCGCGGGAGCATCCGGCAGATACACCCGAATCGACGAGTCGAGTGCCACCCGTCCGTCTTCCACCAGCGCCATGATCCCGGCCGCGGTGAACATCTTGCCGAGTGACCCCGACTGGAACATCGTCGCCGGGGTCACCTTCACCTGCTGCTCGATGTTCGCCATGCCGTAGCCCTTGGCGAGCAGCACACGGTCGCCCTTGAGTACGGCGATACCGAGTCCGGGCGCTTGCTGCGCACGCATCTCGGCGAGCACGGCGCGATCTACCGCCGCTTCGTCGAACGTCGGCGCCGAAGACACGGGGAGGTCGGCGCGCCACCACGGCGCCGGCAAGGCGCGTGGCGTCGGGACGATGCGATCGAGCGTTTCCGCGTCGTACAGCACGCCACCGCGCATCACTTCGCGAATGCTCGTGGAGTTGCGAATGTCGGCCAGCGGGTCACGGTCGAGGATGAGGAGATCGGCGAGTTTGCCAGGCTCCAGCGAGCCGATGTCCTGACCGAGCCCGAGGGCTTCGGCACCGTTGCGGGTGGCGATCTGCAGCACTTCGTGGTTGGTGAGCCCACCCTGAGCGAGCAGACGCATTTCCCAGTGTACTTGCAGGCCCTGCATTTCCCCGTGCCCGCCGAGTGCGACTCTGCCACCGCCGCGCAGCACGGCCGCCGCGCCGGCCGCCGTCTCGCGGTCGTTGTAGTCCTCGTCGGGGAAGGCGAGCAACCGCTGGGCGGTGCGCGCAAAGAGTTCGCTGCGCGGGAAGAACCGCTGCAGTCTTGGATCGTCTGCCGGGCGCTCGGTGGCGTGCAACCGATAGATGGGCAGCGCGCCACCGAAGCTCACCAGCAGCGTCGGCGTGTAGGTGATACCGCTCTGCGCCAGCAGTTGCGCCGCATCGCTGTACAGCGGCGACGCGGGCAGCGCGTGCTCGTTGCCGCCGAATCCGTCGAGCGCGTGCGTCAGGTCGACCTTGTCGTCGCTCCCGCCCTCGGCCGTGGGGATCATGCCGAGCTCACGGCACGCCTGGACCATCCACTGGCGCTGCTGCCGATTGCCGATGAGGTAGCTCTTGATGAGCCAGGTGCCGTAGTCGTCGCGATAACGCTTCACCAGCGCGCGCATCTCGTCGAGCGACTGCGGATTGAGATCGGCGAACAGCCCCGGTCCCGTGGAGGTGATGCGCGGGCTCGGCACATCGCTCACCTCCGCGAGATCGCTCAACCCGAAGACATCGGCGAACGTCTGCGGATCACGCACCGTGGTGACGCCGTACGCCAGATTCGCGTAGACACTCGGGGTTTCCGGTTCGAGCAGATCGCGGCGGTACTGCCAGTGCGCATGCACATCGACGATGCCCGGCATGACCACCTTGCCGCTCACGTCGCGGATATCCGCATTGGCGGGGATCGCCACCGTACCGCGCGCGCCGATGGCGGCGATGTGATCGCCGGTGATGACGATATCGGCGTCGCGGATGATCTCCGCGCCCTTCATGGTGATGGCGGTGGCGCCGCGCAATACGCGCGTGCCGGCAACCACCGGACGCGGAATCTCTACGGCGAGCGAGGACGTGTCCGCCGTGCTCCGATCGCCCTCGAGCCGGTGCAGGTTGGGGCCCGTCGTCCAGGCGATGCCGCCGGTGGGCGTCCACGCGAAGGCGGTGGTAGCGCCCCCCTGCAGGAGTGTCGCGCGTGACAGGTCAAGTTGCGGCGGCTCGGCCCCGCCACGCGGCGGCGCGGCGAGGGTGAGCAGCCGGTCGCCGACCTGCACCAGCAGACGCCCTCCATCGGGGCTCAGGCGCGCATCTGCTCCAGCGACCAGACTGCGCAGCGCCGTCCGCATGGCTCCCTGTCCATCCACGCTCACGACACCGGCGGGCCCGCTCAGATACACGTGCGCATCCCCGGCGATGATGTGCGGATGTCGCGCGCCGCTGGTGGCCGCCAGGACGGTGAGCGGCGCGGGGCCGCTCCCCGCGGGAATGCGCACCAGTTTCGCATCGGTCGGCACCAGCAGCGCCTGCTGCACGCGCGCTGTCCCCAACGCCGCGCGCACGGCATACAGCGACGCACCGTCGGCGCTCCACACGGGATCGATGAAGTACGCGGGAGCCTCGGTGAGGCGCACGGGCACACCGCCCGATGCCTTCACCTTCCACACGTGGCCTCCCTCGCGTGACCACGTCACGAAGGCCAACCACTGCCCGTCAGGCGACCAGGCGGGCATGAACTCACGTGGATCGCTACTGGTGGTGACGCGCCGTGGGGCCGCGCTCGTCGTGGGTCGGACAAACAGACGTCCCATCATCGACCAGGCCACCCGGCCGTCACGCGACACCGCCACGTGCTGTGCCATGCGTCCGCGCACGGGGCCTGAACCTATGCGGCGCGTGGTCGTGGCCGGCGACGGGAGCGACGCGCTGTAGGTGGCCGTGAACGGGATGGTCGTGTCGCGGCCGGTGGAGAGCTCGATCCGGTGGATCTGGCCGCCATACGCTGCAATGATCGCGCGATCGTCGGCCGTGAAGTCGTACCCCGGCACCACGTCACGCGACGGGAAGGATTCGAGCTGATTCCGATCGATGGGATAGGCCAGCCACCGCTCGGTGGCGTTCGCGACATCGCGCAGACGGAGCCCGGTTTTTCCGCGGCTCTGTGCCGCGTACACCAGCCATCGCCCATCGTTCGAGGTCACGGGGGCCATCGCCGTGATTTCCTCCAACGCCACCGGTTCGTCGCGTCCGCTCACCGGGTCGCGGCGCACGATGGCACTGGTCGCCCCCTGCCGGACACCGTAGGCGCGTGGCGTGACCGCCGTATACCAGAGCGCACCGTCACGCGCCACGTGCGCGGAGTACGGCCCCGGCGCCGGCGTCGAGACCAGCCCTGACGGCTGCCCGTTGGCATTGGCCACCACCTTGGTGCCTGCCCCCGTGGCGAGATCGAAGCGCCACAGTTCGGCGATGCGTCCCATGATGACCGTGGCGTACACGGCCTTCCCATCGGCGCTCCACGCCGGCGAGGCCATCGCGGCGCGCGGCAGGGTGCTGAGCGCCCGCGCGGCCGACCCGTCGGCGTTGGCGATCCAGACGTTGTCGCTACCACTCCCATCGCTGACATACGCGAGCCGTTGCCCGTCGGGGGAGAAGCGCGGTTGGGACTGCCAGGCCGATCCGGTGAGCAGCGGCACCGCCTGCCCCCCGGTCATCGGCAGCGCGTAGACATCCCCCAGCAGCTCGAAGGCGATCGAGCGCCCGTCGGGGGCGGCATCGAGCGACATCCAGGTGCCCTCGCGCACGGCAAAGGACACCGGACGCTGCGCGGCGAGCGGCGCTGCGGCCGCCCCCAGTAACAGCACCACACCGACGGTGAACAAACGCGTCATGAACGAGGACGTTGGCAGTAAAGGAACCGGCGCGCGCCGAACTCAGGAAAGGCGCGACAGCTTGAACAGATCGATATCGTGTCGCGTACGATCGCTCGTTACGAGGTCGGCGCAGATTTCGCCGATCACGCTGGAGAACTTGAAGCCGTGCCCCGAGCACGCCGACACCATCAGGACCTCGGGCAACTCCGGCGCCCGATCGATCACGAAATGCTCGTCGGCCGTGTTCGTGAATATGCAGGTGGTTGCCGATTCCAGCTTTCCATTCCCCGCCGGGAAGTAGCGGGCCGAGGCGAGTCGCAGTGCCGCCTCATCGTCTGGGGTGATCTCCCGCGGAACCCGATCGGGGTGCACGGCCTCGAACCGATGGTGATACTTGCCCAGCTTGAAGCCGGGGACCTGGTACTCGGGGAACCCGTAGAACGCGCCCTCCTCCGCCTCGAGGACGAACACGGGGAAGGCGGTGGGGGCGAAGGCCAGCGGGGCATCGATTCCGAACCAGCCGAGCACCTGCCGTTCGGGCGTCACCCGATGGCGCAGGGCCGGCGCCAGCTCTCCCATCCACGGGCCGGCGGCGAGCACGACCTGCCCGGCCTCGTACACACCGCGATCGGTCCGCACCCGCACACCGCCGGGCGCCGACTCCACGGCCAGCACCTGTTCGTTGGTGCGAACCGTGGCCCCGGCGCGCCCGGCGCGGGCCAGATGTGCCGCGATGCACCGCTCCGGGGTGAGGAATCCGGCGTCGGGCTGGAAGACCGCCATGGCGTTGGGCGCCGGGCGCCAGGCGCCAAACCGTCGGGCAAGGGCGGGCGCATCGAGGATTTGATGCGGGAGATCATGCTCGAGGCAGCTGCGCAGGCTCCCGTCGAACACGACCCCGCCGACCGGCCCGACATCCAGCCCGCCGGTCACGTGCAGCAGCGGCTCGGCCATCCCCCGCTCCAACTCGCGCCACAGGGCAAAGGCCCGTCGGAGGAGCGGGACGTAGGACGGGTGCTCGAAGTAAGCCAGCCGGATGATGCGGGTCAGGCCATGGGAGGACCCGTGTGGATGACCGGGCTCGAACCGCTCCAGCCCGAGCACCCGCTGCCCCCGTTCGGCAAGGTGGCAGAGGGCGGCGCTGCCCATACCTCCCAGCCCCACCACGATCACATCGAAGCCTGCCCCCATGAGCCCCCTCGTGCGCGACGGTGTACGTGCATCGAACCGCGTGAATCTTCGAGACGAAATCCGGCCTTTCCTGCTTGCCGATGCGTGGTCCCTGAGCCATGCTAGCGATTGCCAGCTAATCCCTCCCCAGGAGTCTCGCCTCATGGCAGCAACAAACGTCTCCGACCCGCAATACTACCACCGGGTCGTGGATTGCCAGTGGGCCTGTCCGGCCCACACGAACGTCCCCGGCTACATCCGCCTCATCGCACAGGGCCGGTATACGGAGAGCTATCTGCTCAACCGCGAGTCGAACGTGTTCCCCGGCATCCTGGGGCGCGTCTGCGACCGTCCGTGTGAACCCGCCTGCCGTCGTGGCCGCGTGGAAGAAAAGCCCGTGGCAATCTGCCGCCTCAAGCGCGTGGCGGCCGATCATCGCGACGACATCACCGAATTCCTGCCCAAGGCGCCGGCCGTCAAGAACGGCAAGCGCGTGGCCCTCATCGGCGCCGGCCCGGCCTCGCTGACCGTAGCCAACGATCTGCTGCCGCTGGGATACGACGTCACGATTTTCGAGAAGAATGCGACGCCGGGCGGTCTGATGCGCATCAACATCCCGTCGTTCCGGCTTCCGGCCAACGTGCTCGACGAGGAGTGCGGGTACATCATCGACATGGGCGCCCACATGCAATACGGCACCCCGGTCACCAGCCTCAAGGCGCTGCTCGACGACGGCTACGACGCCGTGTTCGTGGGCGCCGGCGCGCCGAAGGGCAAGGAACTCGACATCCCCGGTCGCTGGGACGCGCCCGAGCAGGTGCACATCGGCATCGAGTTCCTCGCCAACGTGCATTTCAAGCACATCGAGCAGATGGGTCCGCGCGTGATCATCATCGGCGTGGGCAACACGGCCATGGACTGCTGCCGCACCTCCAAGCGCCTCGGCGCAACCGACGTGAAGGTGGTGGCGCGACGCGGCCGCAAGCATTTCAAGGCGTCGCCGTGGGAACTCGAGGATGCCGAAGAGGAACAGGTCGAGATCATCGAGAACCACGCGCCCAAGCGCATGGTGGTCGAGAACGGCAAGCTCGTGGGCATGGAATTCGAAGTCCTGCAGTGGACCGAGGATGCCAGCGGCAAGCAGTCGAGCACCGTGGTGGGCACCACGGTCATTCCGTGCGACCAGGTCATCCTCGCCATCGGGCAGGACAACGCCTTCGAGTTCATCGAGCGCGACATCGGCGTGGAGTTCGACGCGAAGGGCATGCCCGTCGTGAACAAGACCACGCACCAGAGCACGCACCCCCGAGTCTTCTTCGGTGGTGACGCCGCGTGGGGCCCGGAAAACATCATCTGGGCGGTGGCGCACGGACATGCGGCCGCGATTTCCATGGACCTGCAAAGCCACGGCCGCGACGTGGTGCAGGATCGTCCGCCCTACGGCATGTCGCTCACCAGCGCGAAGATGGGCATGCACTCGTGGGCGTACGACAACGATTACGAGTCGGCGAAGCGCGCCAAGATGCAGCACGAGGATCTCACACGCCGCT
>Ga0315899_10008830_pt1 | contig 10802 bp, 13 predicted proteins | sample LakEriMetagenome_2_FD_203518 | JGI IMG/M metagenome (GOLD analysis project Ga0315899, IMG submission 203518) | Freshwater fungal communities from buoy surface, Lake Erie, Ohio, United States - Buoy 4 MA112 | ecosystem: Environmental > Aquatic > Freshwater > Lake | place: USA: Lake Erie, Ohio...
TGACACGATTTCTGCCAACAACAACAGGCCGGAGGAAATGAGGACATCCTTTCGTCAGCAGCCAGCCCCTCCACCGCGTGATGCAGCAAAGATGTCACCACGCATCAGCATCGGCCAGGAGCCCGCTCTGTCCGCCCATGCCCCGTCCCCGCCTGCAGTGTGCAGCCACTGCCCGGCGAGAGAAGGTTCAGCTCCGCATTAGGGAACAGAGTTCAGGCTGAGACGGCTCCGATAACAGGCCTGGTCCAGTACCCCTGGAAAGGACACACGCAGATAATCATATGCTACGTTATCTGCGCGCTACCTACAAGAAGGCTCTAGTGTATGAGCGGTCTGACACATTGGCTAATATATGGGGGAGCATTGCATGTAAGATGATGTGTGCCCTATGCCCTGAGAGACATTTTGGGCAAGGGAAGACGTGACAGGGGAGAGTGATTCGGGACCTGTCGGGCCCTTCAGGGCCTTTAGGGATCTTAAAGCTGAAAAGGGGGTTCTCAACCTTAGAGAGCCCTTAGAGAAGCCCTTTTGGAAAAAGATCATAAACGCCAAAATCCTGAATCCCTCTCTCGTTCAGCAGGATTTAGGGTCCCGCGTGGAATATACAGGGTTTGCTTATAATTTTAGATACAAGACTGAATCTAGGTGAGGCGCCAGTTCCGTTTTGGATTACATGATGTGGTGTACGGAATGCCTGGGCATGGTCGCGTATCCTCCTCCTCCTCCTCCTCTGTAAGCGCTCCGCAATCCCTCCTGTTAGGAGGGGAATCGGTAATATCTGGTGCGATAGGCGAGGACTTTCCCCTGAATTGGACGAAAGACTCGTCGGATGGTAGGATACATTGTGGCCATGTACTGTACTGGATTGTGGCCATGTAAATTTACTCAACCTCTGGCCCTGACTTGGATGAAAGACTCGTCAGATGGTACCGTCGAGCCATGTGTTGCTTGTGTGTTGCTAATGCGTTGCTAATGTGTTGTTAATGTGTATTAAGACTCGTCGGATGGTACCGTCGAGCCTGTTCGCTACCGCCAGGAGACACTATAGCGCAACTAAGGGATTCTGCCAGATCTCGATGAGCGCGGTGAATCACAGAGGAGGCCCTCTGAATATTGAATTTGAGCGGACACTACGCGAACATGAAGTGCCGGCGCGCTGACTTAGCTCAAGGATGGGCCCAGTCGACTAGCCGTGCGGGAACAGTGAGCGTATGTGTGGAGGTGTGGGAGAAGACACTCTGTTGTATGTGTATGTATTTGTGTGTGTGGGTATTATTATTGTTTGTACTCGACGTATGTGCCGAGGTGTGGGAGGAGACACTCTGTCTTTACGCACGTATGCACGCGCGCATGCGGGCAGGCACGCGCCAACACGCGGGAAATACAGAGAACGATACATATTGTAATTAATATGAACCGCAATTGTGTGTGTGTGTGTGTGTGTGTGTGTGTGTGTGTGTGTGTGTGTGTGTGTGTGTGTGTGTGTAACAAGTTTATACACACACACGCACGCACACACACACACACACACACACAGCGCGGCACTTTCACACTCGGCAGCAAGTACACCTCAGTCCGTCCACTTCTATTTCGTGCGAATGACTGCGCACACAAAAAAAGCCTCTGCATCAGGTGCGTCACCACACACAATAATTGATATAAATAATTATAATATAATGTAATAACAACAACAACAACAATATACCGAGAGTCGGGGGGGGGGGAGGGGGGGATCAATACAGAGCGATGCCAGCAAAGGGCCAAGGAGGAGCACCATAAACCACGTCCCCCAAAACTGGTGCACCAAGGTGCGCCATCCCTGCACGTATCTGCCACCAAGAAAAAGGAGGATTGGATGTGTGCGTGTGTGTGCATGCCTGCATTCTTGCGTGCGTGCGTGCGTGCATGCCTGGATGAGTGCGTGCGTGCGTGCGTGCTTGAGTGCGTGCGTGCGTGCGTGCGTGCGTGCGTGCGTGCGTGCGTGCGTGCCCGTGCGCGTGCGTTGAATATGTGCGATCATGTATGCATGCACGTGAGTGCATACATGCACACGTGCATACGTGCACGAGTACACGGTGTACACGCAAAAAGCATGCTCCTCGACACGTGCCCTAAACCCTAAACATCAAGTGCACAGGGAGCGAGGAAGCAGGAAGGGCCAATGCGCTCAAAAGCTGCGATGCCGAGTGTGGCTCAGCGCAGTGTTCAAGTGTTGGCACCTGGTGGCGTTGCCCGGCGCTGACAAGTTGCACGCGTATTAGAGACACATCCATCAATCTCGTGTTGGCCGTATACGGCATGGGAGGGGCCTTCAAAGGGCCGGATGTGGGCTCTTTGCCGGATTTGGGCTGCAAAGAGGTAGAGAGAGAGATGGCACCATGACCCAGCAACGAGGTAGGGAGAGAAACAGTACCCTGGCCCAGCGTGGACCATCTGCAGGCTCCTGCTTGTGGCGGGCAACGATACAGGGCGTGTGCGGCGCGACACGCTCTCTCAAGTCAGAAGGCGCACATTCTCACAAGTGCTCTGCATTGTGCCTTTATATAGATCGATGTCTGCATGGTGCGTGTACATGCGCATAGGTAAGGCTCATGCACATACACAGTACATGCGCGTAGGTATGCACATGCACATACACAGGCACTCACACTTGATGGAATATGTCATGTACTCTGCGTGTGATGCGCACCGAGTGTACACAAAAGTGCCAGTTGTGTGTGCGCGCGTGCGTTTGCCGCAGACAGTGAGAAGAGACGAAGAGAGGAGGGGAGGAAGGAAGGGAGGAAGGGAGAGAGCAGAGAGCTTGAGAGGCACCATGATGACGATCTCCCGCTTTAGGACGGTGATGAGAGACATATACTTTCTTGGAGCGGCGATACCGGCTTGAGAAATACAGACTGAAGGAGCCTTCAGAAGGCTGCAGCATGCCGCTAACGAGGGCGAGATAATGCTTCGAGATGCCATCACCTGACCGGATACCAGCGCGCAGGCGCTCAAGGGACTGCAAGTTTTTAGCCGCCAACATACAGCCGGATGTCACATGGTCTAGTCTGTTGCAAAGGCCTGCCTCATCGAGATGCTGCTGCCCGGCCACAGTCGCTGCCAGCCAATCCTCAACACAGCGGCTCGCGCTTTGTTCCTCCAAGGCATCCGCAGAAGCCCTCTCCAGCGAGCATCCCAATTGTCCGCGCCTTCTCCCTGCGCCCCCTGCCCCGACACTGTGCCAGCCTGCAGGCTTGTGAATCACGAGCCACTCCGGCGCTTCGTGCAGGATGCGAGGATGAGAGTCCACGCCCTGGTCCACCGTGCAGAGCGCTCTGCATTGTGCAGCGCGAGCCCGCACGCTCACCATCATTCGCGCGGTAGCAAAGCGCTCGCATGCGAACATGGAGGAGTGGTTTTTCGAGCATTTTTTTTTTAAACGGTCCAACACCCAATGGCCGGGCAGAGCGAATCCTGAGCGGGACATGAGCTCGCTTGCCCTTGATGGGTTGTTGCGCAAATATTCAAACCGCGAAGAGCATATCGTGGGAAGAGACGTGGAACCTGCAGTCGGCCTCCGTGTCAGGTGAGCAGGGGCGTGACCATCTCTGGCCCGCTGCACTGCACGGCACTTCCCCCTGACCTGGCCCTGTGTTCTCGGCGCCTGGACCGAATGTGGGCAGAATTGTGTCCCGGTATGCTGCAGACAACTGGGCACGCGACGAGACCGGCGGAAGATCGGGCACGATCATGTCTGTCGAAGCGAGCGCCGCGTCCAAGGCGTCGTGCACCGTACGTCGCTTTGCCTTGCAGTCCGCAAAGACCAAATGCATCCGCAATCGCGCATGGGAACACTTACGAGGATATTCGCCGCCGCTGTGCAGATGTGTGTGCATACCCACACATCCGCGTGACACGTCTCAGGTCCATTGAAAGTTTCGTGCGTGTCTCTGCATATGGCAGGTCCGCTGGGATCGCGCAGACGGGAGGTCTTGGGGGCCAGGGCGCAGCTACGAACTTGCCTCCCAATACACCGGGACCTATCGCTGCGGCTCTATGGGCTGCTATCATTTGGCCCTGGCGCCGGAACAGCTCACAGTGAGAACTTTTTTGATTTTGTGGCCACTGATGTTCCTCCTTCTTCAGTGCAAGCACACCATCTGGCCTGCTGGTGCGAACGCGCCAATGCACCGCTTGTTTGCAGCATATAAACCACTCGCGTATGCGCAACCGCTGCCACAAAAACCTATCCGCAGGTGGACCATGAAGCAATTGCGCCAGCGCCTACGCGCCATCGGAGCAAAACTATTCAGGTCTCTGTTTAAATCCCATACTACACGATAAAAGTAGCAGCACTCATAGGACTGAACAAGCACCAACAAGGTAATACAGTTTATGTGCATGTGTAGGAGGAGAACTCCTTTCCCCCCCCCCCCCCTTCCTCCTACATTTGACAGTTTCCCTCCTCCTCCTACATTTGACATGCACGCTTGCGTGTGCTCGGGGGGAGTTGAGGCACGCAAGAGTTCGGGCACGCATGTGTGCGATGGGGGGGGGATGCCTATGATTTTTTTTTGATGGTACGTGATGCGTGCGTGCGTGCGTGCGTGTGTGCGTGTGTGCGTGTGTGAGTGTGTGTGTGCGCCTGTTGTGACTTCTCTACAGACTGCTGGAGAAGGAGACGAACCGTTGAATTGGCTGTATCAGACACCTGCAGATGGTGCTGCAGAGACTGAGCAGATTTCACAGGTGTGCTCGTCCGCTGGTGTGCGTGATTTTTATACAACCCTGGGGGCAACGCTGCGCTCTTGTATAGAGAGTGTGATTGGTAGTTTGCTCAGACTGACTTATTCAACATACCCCCGCATACTTTCCTGCTCTTTTCCCCCGTGGTATGGGGAACAGCGGCGTAAGGACGTACAACAACAGCTGGAGACGCTCAATGAGCAACTACGCTCACAAATAGAGAGTATTGTCGACATGTGCGAAGAGTGCATACAGGAGGCCGAGGAAGCTCTGATCCACAACGAAAATGCGCCAAGGCCCGATGATGATAAGGCCAGCTCTGATGCTAGCAAGGTCTTTCATCACGGCATGCACGCACGTGCGCATGCAATCTCGTACACTAAATGCGTGCGGTATGCATATGAAAGTCCTACTTACACACACACGCACGTACACACACATGGCGCCATGTAGGAGTTGCAAGATGCAGCATCAAAATTGCAGGCTAATGTTCGCGCCCACTTTTCGGCGCAGGTAAGTTTGTCGGTGTCGGCATCTGTGTGTCCGCCCTAGATACGAGCAATCACACTGGGCAGAATCGAAGCAGGGCCAACCCCTCTATAATACGGATCCGACGGGTTCTCCCAAATTGGGAGGCTTCTTGTTGGGCACTTGAGAGGAGACGAGTTGCATTTCCTTAACACACCCACCCGCTCAAAATGAACACAGGCATTTGACGAGAAGAAAGAAGAAATGAAAATCGGCGAAGAGTAAGAGCTCTTTTTGTTTTCCGCTACTTGTTTTCTGCGGACAAGTCTATCTATTGCAGCTTGTAAAAACAAGTCAGCAATAACGGGACAGTAGCAGGCAAGTGCTGACTTTCAACGCTGCCTGTTTGTTCGTCTCTTGTGTGTGAGCGCGGTGCTTGTCTGCTGATGCAATCCAGGGGCAAAAAAATATGGGAGCTCATTACTTACGCGGAGGATGCATATAGGAAGAAAGCGGAAGCCGACGAGGCTCTTCATCGGCATGTGCCTGTGCAAGCGCCCTTGCACACATGCATATCTGCTCGCAAACGTTTTTGTATGTGTAGATGCTTCCTGTCTACGTCCTCACCAGCGCGCTTGCGTGCACATGCATACTGCAAACACGTGCACGCTAGGGCAATTGAAGACTTGAATTCGTACGTGGAGCCAAGCCACATTCTCTTCTGCACAATGCAAGTGCCCGAATTGACGCGCAAGCTCGATAAAATTCATGGAGCTGGAATTCCCGCGGCCAAAGGCAGCCAGGGTAGAAAACACATGAACTACCCTTGACACCCTTTCATTTGTACAAGCATACACCTGTGTCTCATGCGCAACGTAGATCATGTAATGCAATTGATGTTGTTGTGCAGGAGGCAATGAAGGGCGTGTGGGCCTGTCAGGAGGAGGTTCAAAAGCAATTTTGCAGCAGCTGCAGAAGTATGGGCACGGTAGTTGGGCGACCCCTTTGCAGGTACAATCCAAATATGAGCCTTTCGGATATTTTCGCTGAAGACATGTTCTTGTATTTAATGTTCTGGTGGATCAAGGTAAGGTGTGCGGCGAACCACGTGCGTTTTGACGTCATCTTGTGCTATTGGGCAGCTTTTGCAAGCAGATCCTGAAAAAGAAAAGGAGGAAGGGGCTTCGGAACTGGCCGTGAGTGTATTTTCCCCCCGCATACTTTCTCTTTTGACACAACGCATGCGAGATTGTGTGGTGGGGAGAAGGTGGCGTGATCTTCAGGAAGGTATGTACGAGCGAACGAGGAAAGCGAGTTAGAGACACTCATCTTGTCATGTGCACAGGATTTCCGCCAAAAGCTCAAGGAGGTTATCACACAATTGCAAGACGGCAAATATCGATCACTGATTGAAGGAGGTAAGAAAATCTAGTGGAAAACTGGCGTGCAAGGAACAAAGAGATCTTTTGTACTTTCAGTGACACTCTTGCGCATGTGCCTGTGTCGTTCTTTTTTGTGACATGGTCAACATGCCACACATCACAGAGAAGGCGCGGCCAGTGCTCTTCAACAAATTTATCGAAAACGAAGGTCCGATTCATCACAGCGTCCTTTTGCGCGCTTGCGTGTGATTGTAATAATGAGTGGATAGATTTATTGAGGCAACACCCGCCACCCCTTTTGCGCTACAGGAGCCGACATTGAGGCAATTGTCACAACACTGGAGGAGCTCGCCGAAAGACCCGAACCCTCCCAGAGTGCAAAAGATGGTAAATATGGATGCTGTCATAAGCACTTTTGTTCCCTGTTTCAAATATGTTCTGCATACTGATTTATGCCAAATGAAAATTTGCTAAGCTGCAGATGTTGCTTACACCTGTCTGATTTTTCGCAGAAATAACAGCTGTCGCTGAAATGCTCAAGGGGGCGCAAACGGTACCGATGATTTGATGATGTGCATGCGGGTCTGTTTGGCAAGACCATTAATGTTCCAATGCTGTCATGTGTGGGATCATGTGTAGGCATTTACGGCACTAGCCGAGTGGGAGGATCCAGAGAAGGAAAATGCACCAGAGTCCAAGACGGCAGAAGGCCAGAAGGCTCGTCTGGAAGAACGCAAGAAACTTATAGAGGTACCAATATCTGGTTCCCAGTGTTACAGGCTACTTTAGGCTCATTTTGGGGGGGTAGAGAAAAGCACAAATGCCTGTGCATATTCATGTGAATGTGATGCAAATCCAGGATATCAAGACTGCGTTCGGCAAAGGAGCGGACAAGGACAAGAAGGACGACAAGAAGGACGACAAGAAGGACGACAAGAAAGGCGACACTGGACGCTCTGGTCCGCTGTATGATCCTGACGATTCAATGGGCGCAGTGCTCATGAGCGACAAATTGGAAGAGGTCCGTTGTTGACATGAATTGCTGCGTGCGTGCGAAGGGGGTGAAGATGCGAGTGCCTCCCAGATGGCGGCGGTTAATTCAGGGGTTCCATACTCAAGAACCCCCACTAGCTTACAAACATACCTGCATTTACTCGCGCATATGCATTCAAATATCAATGCAGGGCTTTCGAAATGCGCGCGAATTGCTGCAAGCAATGATGCTGCGATCAGAGGAAGTTGGCAATACGCGAAAGTTGAAAGCCCGTCAAGTCGTAGTCCCACCCTTGAATGTGGGAACCCGCACAGACATCCTGCCTCCGTCAGGTGTGTGTTGCGTTCGTATCGATTACTGTAAGTGAGTACCAATACGGAGCAGAGAGTTACAACGTATCGTAGTGTTGAGCTTATCGTATTCATCTCTGACCGTTACTCACTCTCTAGCATGACCTGATGTTGCATTTTAACCTGTCCGGAATATTTCAACTTGCAGGCAGTGGCTTTGGCGGTGGTGATCTACAGCTGGACCTTGCTACCGTGTCCGACTACTACAGTGGCCGCGCGCGTCTTTACCAGCTGCCAGCTGATGAGATACCAGAGGCTGCAATTGAGGACTTTTCGAGGGCACGGGCGGCGCTCAATGCTGCCTTCCGCTTGCACGATAAGGTACGTACCTGATTGAGTTTCATTTGCAACATTTGTGCGCGTGCATTGTTGATGATGTCTGTCGATCTGAGTATTTTCCTGAGAACATCACTCACGGGTACCTGCTGATGTCAGGTGGATTTACCAAAAATTATCGAGAAGATGAAGGCGCTTGGGGTGCTGGAACCTGAGAAAGACACGTAAGTCGCAGTAGTTTCTTGTGGTCATCGGCAACACATGCACATGCACGTACACGTACACACGCATTCGCATGAAAGCATGAGATGCGCCTTTTGGAGAAATCAAATCGAGCCCATAATCACCAATACAATTACTTGGTGACAAGTCAGAACATACACATGCAGGTGGAATGATCTTTCTCTGAAAGCTCAATACGAACGCGTCAGGAGCGCAAACAAAAAGATCGCAGGTCTTGATAAGGAGTTGTGCGTACTGGAAGACGAATTGCTCAAACGGGCTCGTCAGGCAGTCGCTCGGGCCGAAGTCTCACAAGTTGGTGCGTTAGTGGCATGTACAAAAGTAGAGGTCCATGCGAGTACCTTTCATTTGTATGCACGGATGCTTTGCAATTGAGCAAACACCTCTGTGCTCCAATGCACAGGAGAGCTTCGAGGCGAAATATTACGCGATGCCGGCAAGGCGCACTCGTCACTGTCGCGTGCGCGCGAGGTTTTGGCGAAGACAATTACCTCTCAACAAGTAAGTTCAAGGATAAGCTGATCTGCCTGAATTTCCGTAATTTTCTTCATTCTAGTGCATGCTCCATTCTCCTTTTCCTTTCCGTTCCACCCTTCTTCCTCTTCTCTCTTGCGCTTTTGCTCTTCTGGTACCCTGACATTTACACCTCATACATGGAACGCCGAAACTGCTTGATTCAGCTTCGATCTGATGATAAGTTGCTGCGAGAGGGGCAAGCTGTCGCTGAACTCCAACAGGTCTGCACGCCAGAAAGGCTTATAGTGCCGATGTCCGTATACTTGTATGACATATGTGCCGCGTACGATTTTTGGGCTCACCTGGTCATGCCGCATGATTGCGCAGCTCGCACGAGATCAGGCCTCACGACTCGTGGACGAGTCGAAACGTCTTGCGGAGCTTGCAAACGACAAACTCCAACAGTGGACTCCTCTGGACGCCTTGCTGCTCTGTAAGAGCGCGCAGGAGAAAATTGCACGAGCCGACGTGTCCCCGCAAGACTTGTCTTCCCATTTCCTCGCCCCTCTATTTCTTTCCCGTGGCAGCCAGGAGAACTTTTGGTGGCCAGGGCGGCCAACAACGCTGGCCGAGCGGAAGGCGCAAGGCAATATCAGAGTTCCGTCGTTTACTGGAATCGACCGCAAGCTCAACTAGCAGGGGTGCGTTCTTTGATGTAAACCAGAAAGATTTCACAATCCTGCCAAGACGGTAAGATACCGAGAAGTAGACGCTCAGCCTTTTACAAAAGCTCTAATTGTTTTCAAGCCTGAAGAGTTGCGTGTAATGTCTCTGGAATTCCCTGACGAAGATGCGCAGATGCAGCGCAGCATGGAAGACGAGGAGCTCAAGCGATGGCTGCTGCTGACGTACGCCCGGCCTGTACATTGCCAGTATGCACAGGCAGACGACAAATACACGCCCGGGCACAAACAGCACGAGTTCAAGACGCAGGACACGGTGGTGCGGCAACAAGCAGAGTCTCCTCACACGTCCAGAACCGGGAGAGAGCGCGATACCATGATCGCGGCCGTCAGTTGCGTTGGAGTGAATGCCGAGCACAGGCTCGAGGTGTCGATATGCGACGATCCGGATTCGCATATGTTCTTTGAGAAGATTGAACAGGCCCGTGGCAACCCCCCTGTGCCGTTTCCAGAGTACATCCAAGACATAATCACAGATATTCGTGAGCGCACTTTGATTTACATACCGCCAGTGTTTGCCAGGCATCTTCGCAAAGACAATAACATGCACGAACAGATTTATTTGCACGAACACACCTGCTGGCGAATGGCCTTGTGTCGGGTACCGCGCGTGGGCGTGGAAACGCCTCCTCGTCAAGGCCGTTTTTTTTGACGCGCTCACGAAGATCACGACCGCAGGCTTACCGGGAAGGGAGGTGAGGTACGAAACATGGTCGAGCAGAGTGCGAGACTCTGCGCGCCTTGTATTTGATCAGAACAATAAAGACCCAAATAAAAGCTTGGTGCCTCTTTGCACCTGGGCAAGCCCCTTGGCTGCCTCGTTTGCAAAGTCTCGGCCAGTCCCCAAACACCCCGTCGAACACCCTCCTTTGGTCCCTATTGTGTGTTGCTGAAACGCGTGACACAAGGCCGAACGGAGAGCGGGGGTATAGTACTCGCCGCCAATGCTGGGCCACGAGTGCCCAGCGGCGGTGTCACCCACAAGAGGCGTTGTACTTACTGACCTGCAGTCATCTATTTGATTGTCAAAAAAACTTCTCTCTCTCTCTCTCTCTCTCTCTCTCCTCCTAGGAATAGCACCGTCTGCATCACACCCCAGCCCCCTGCGGTGCGCGCGCCCGCTCGCAGTCCCACTCCCTGCGCAGACTCCACCCTTCCTCCT
>Ga0315899_10008835_pt1 | contig 10800 bp, 7 predicted proteins | sample LakEriMetagenome_2_FD_203518 | JGI IMG/M metagenome (GOLD analysis project Ga0315899, IMG submission 203518) | Freshwater fungal communities from buoy surface, Lake Erie, Ohio, United States - Buoy 4 MA112 | ecosystem: Environmental > Aquatic > Freshwater > Lake | place: USA: Lake Erie, Ohio...
TGTACACGCGTTCTTTGTCGGGTGTGTGTGCCGAAAAGTGAAACAACGCGGTTTCCATCCCGTAGGTGAAAATGATATTGAAAAACGAGATATAGGCGTAGAATTCTGTGTTTGTGCCGAAGTCGGACGGTGCGCCGAAAATGTACGTATAGAAAGGCACCAGCGCATAGTTGAGCAGTCGCCCGACAATGGTGCTTAATCCATACACAGCAGTTTGCCCTGCTAATTTTCTAAGTGCGTTCAAGACAGTTACCCTCCAATTAACGAAGATCACTGAAAAAGTCAAGCCTCAAGATTGTTGTTTCGGGAGGTTTTGAACCGCTGAGCGTTGAAAATCAAAGGGCAAAAGAAAGGCGGACATCATGTCCGCCTGAAATCACCTGCCGGTAAAGGCTGCTTTTCGTTTTTCCAGGAAGGCCGCAGCGCCTTCTTTGAAGTCTTCTGTGCCGCAACAACGCCCGAAAGAATCGATCTCGAAGGCAAATCCATCAGTTCCGTCTTTGTAGTGTGCATCTACACATTTCACGATTTCACTAACCGCGAAAGGTGCTTTGGTGATGATCTTCTGAAGAATCTCCACACACTTCGGAATCAACTCTTCCGGCTTTACCAGATAGTTGCACAATCCTACGCGGTAGGCGTCAGCTGCACTGATAATATCTCCGGTCATTAGCAATTCTGTTGCACGACCACGTCCAATATGCTGTGTTAATCGCTGTGTTCCGCCATATCCGGGGATCAAACCGAGATTTACTTCCGGTTGACCAAACCGAGCCGCTTCAGAAGCAATTCGCATGTGACACGCCATTGCTAATTCGCAACCACCACCCAATGCATAACCATTTACCGCGGCAATTACAGGCTTCGGACACATTTCAATCATTTTGAAAGTGGCATTTCCTTTTTCGGAAAACGCACGACCGCCGGCCTGATCCAATCCTACAAACTCAGAAATGTCTGCTCCTGCCACAAACGACTTGCTTCCTGACCCCGTTACAATTACTCCTTTGATTTCAGGATTCGCGATAATATGTTGAAACGCGTGATCAAGTTCACTCATGGTGGCTTGGTTCAATGCATTTAATTTATCCGGACGATTTACCGTTAACGTGCAAATTCCTCCTTCAACTGTCAATAGGATATTCTGATAATTCATGATCATAATTTATTTAACGAAGCGAATATAAGGCATATTCGTTACCGTAATTTGGTTTTTCGACAAGTCCGAAAGCAGGGGGAATATTCGCAATAATACTGAGGGAATTACATCTTTAAACTATTTTCGCAATAAGACGAATCCTTTCTTGAAATTTATCGTCACAACTTTCCAGGGCACTAAAAGATCTTCTCCCAAAACTCCGTATAACATGCTTAATGCGTCTTCGCCCGGATTGACTTGTGCGATAACTGTTTTCATTACGCCGCTTGTTCCAACAATTTCGTGTCGTGCGTGATTGAATCGAATCAATTTTGTTTTTGCGTTCCTCCGGCTCCTCCAATTTTGCCTTCAGATGTCTTTTTCCCTAATGAGCCGTTATGTGTTGCAGAAAATCGTGAATTGAAAACAGAAACTCCGTCACCGGTTTCAAAAACGTAGGCCTGCGTATTTCCAAAAAAAGTGGCAGCCTATGCAGTCTGTTGTAAATGTGGTGTTTTGATCTGTTGTTAATTACAGCGAATCTAATTTTTTTCGCTGCAGCATTGCGCACGTATAACTGGGGGTATAGCTCTGAGAAGGCGTTAATTCAATTAAGGAGGAAGGGCCACGAGTCGCGATGCTTGTGTCCGGTTGACTTGGTTCACCGCGACACCACGTGCGGCTTACACGAATCACTTCGCAATTATTAAACACTTTGCTGAAAGACACTTCCCGCGTAAATGGTTCGTAGTTGCCGGGTTCATCGGTATGCGCGGTAAACTCCAAAATACGTAGTGCAAATTGTTTTGTAATGGATGATTTAATTTACGACGTAATTCCGTTGGTGTGAATCTTGGTCTGTAACTTGCACATATCTTTACAGCATGCAATTTAAGGATCGCTATCGATATAATCCTGAAAAAGATCTTCTCGGAAAAGGAGGATTCGCCAAAGTATTTATGGCGTACGATACTTTATTAGAGCGGCCTGTGGCGCTAAAGTTTTTCACTGCCGAAACCCAACAACGCTACACGATTCTCGAAGAAATCAAGCGTGTTATTCAATTGAATCACCCCAACGTGGTGCGCTATTATGATGTAACGGAATACGATACCAATTCTATTCACGGTACCCCGATAAAAATTCAAGTGGGTATTATGGAGTACATCAATGGCGGGGAAGTGAAGGATTTTCTTGCGGAGAATAAAGATCAGACAACGTTGAATAAAATGTTGGATGATATTCTTCGTGGAATTGCGTATCTGCACAAGAGCAACATTATTCACCGCGACCTTAAACCACAAAATATTTTAGTGCAGGTGAATGAGGGAGATGCCGTTGCAAAAATTACCGATTTCGGCATCAGCAAAGTGATGAATAGCGGAGGAACTGCAACTGTTGGACTTGTAGGAACGCTGGACTATATGGCGCCCGAACAATTCGATTTAAAAAAATATGGCGAAGGAGAGAGCATTACACATAAAGTGGATTTGTGGGCGTTTGGGGCATTAGCATTTGAATTAATTACCGGAGAGAAATTATTGAATTCCGGCGCGGATGGAGTTTCGGAAAAAGCGGTTTCGTATTTGTTGAATGCAGATATCGACGAACGTATTCAGCGCGCTCCGAAAGAATATCATCCATTGTTGAATGCGTGTTTGGTGAAACATGCAGCTTCGCGAATCGGATCAGCAAAAGAGTTGAGAAGTTTGCTTCCCGGAAATTCAACTACAGTTGCAGATGTGCGGCCTGCCCCAATAACAACACAGCCGGCAACCACTCGCAAAAGCAACTTTAAAAAATACGCGATAGCTACGATAACGTTGTTGCTAGTTTCAACTGCAATTTTTTGGTGGTGGAATAGAGATGTTAAAGATCCTGTTGTTGCGAAATTGCCTGTCAAAAAAGATTCTGTTATCACCGACACGGCAAAGCCAATTGTAAAAGACAGCGTTCCGCAAGCGCCGCCTGTGGTGGTTTCCGAGCCACAACCCAATCCCGAACAGCCGCGGTATTTTATTATTGATGCAACAACTAATGCAATGGCATCTTTAATTGTCAATAATCGACCGCTGGGTGGTTTTGAAATTAATAAAGCAAAACGCATTACGTTGGATGCAGGTAATCATGTCATTAAAGTTGTTGGTGCAAACCCGGCAGATATCATTGAGCGTAGTTATACCATTAAGCTTGGACAGTTGGGGACAAAGCGCGCGGAGTTCTTCGATTTGGTGCAACTAATTAAAGAGCGAGAGAAAAAAGAGGCAGAAGAAAAATTAAAGAATTGTATAAAGTGTAAGGGCACAGGAATGGAGGAATACCTTGTAGAAAATCCCTGTCGCACGTGCTTGGGAAGAAAGGTTACAACACAACCTTGTCAGGTGCCTAATTGTACTGCAGGAAAAGTGGGCAACTACTGTTACGAATGCAAAGGCAATTCAATATGGCGAGACTCTAACGGCAACATTCAGCGTTGTGCGGTGTGTAAGGGAATGGGCTATTTGTATGAAGACTGCAGGAGTTGCGAAAACGGATTTGTTAAAGCACCTTGCGCACCTTGCAAAGCATCAGGAATTGTTCTCGGAAAGAGGACGTGTTTACATTAATTATTTTACACGTAAAATTCCGGTCATTACTCCGTTAAATTCTTCAAGCGGTCCGTTAGGTCGACTGGCGCCAACAGCAACAGGCTTCATTAATTTACAGCGATAGTCAACTTGTATTGCTCAGTCGGGACTCATTTGAAACAAGGTGTTTGTAGTTGGAGCAGAGCCTCCGCCTGTTTTACAAGGATGGCCCGATTCCGAATTTACTTCCATTATCTTGAAGTGTTGTCGTTTTTTTAAGACGAGCGGTTGTCCGGTATTATTTAAAATGTGTAGTTGACCACTGAATAAGAACTTGGTGTTGGGATCTGCAGTAATTGCGATAGTCGTGTCCTTGCCATAAATTGTTACAGCGTTATACTCCCACGTAAATACAATCGCATCATTTACTTCAAGCGTGTTAACTTTTCGTCCTTCCGCGTAACGCCCAAACAAGAGGTAGTTGGATTCTTCAGCATTAAAACGTTCCTGATAAACTTCTTCATAGAGATTCGCAAACTTGCCTGAAATAACTACAACATTTGAAATATGAAGTTCAGCCCCATCTTTCAATAAATAAATCTGTTCCAGTTTTTCCGGATCAGAATATTTCAATTGAGGTTCATCAATGTGTTGCTCGTAATACCAGCTAATTGGTAACGTGTCGTGTTTTATAAAAACGAAATCTTGCTGACGATCGGAAGTACGTGGGCGCAAGAACGTAATAGCTACTTCGCTTGAGTCGGGACCACCGCCGCCGTAGTTAGTTGGTGAGCGATGTGTTACAACAACTGAAGAATCACCCGCTTTGATCACATAATCTCGCTGTGGCAGCACATAGTAATGACTTGGCGACACACAATATTCGCTGCTAACATTCCTGCAACCTTTGGGTGTGTGTGGTTGTGCAAAAGTTAAATCAGGTGCGGTAAACAGACCAAGGCAAAAAATAAATGTTTCATATCAACTGTTAATATACCCGAACGTACCAATGTGCATTAATTTTCGGAGCGAAATTAGCCCATGCATATTCATTGCGCCCCATGGAGTTTACATTTTGTTGACTGGGCCATGGATCACGAACAATAATAGTATGTAAACGTATACCTTGAGGTGTTTGATAGTAAGAACAAGCAGTTGCAACTACAGCGTGACCACTGTTAGGGCCTGTCATGTAACCGATCAACACAGGCCTTCCTGCTTGTAATTCCTGCACAACGTAGGCATCATTAGGACGTGTTTGGTAGCACACCGCTTGCACGCGATATTGTCTTCCGCTATTATCTACGTTCCAATTGTTGAGGTTGGCTGTAATTATCGGAAGCGAGCCCGTCCAGTTAGGCAGGTTTCCGTAAGGATCCATCCCGTAACTTCTGCGTACAATTTGCGCCTGATTAATGTTGACGTGGTAATAATTAAATATCATTTGAATACTTGCAGCCCAGCACCAGTTGGAGTTTTGTTGTGAAGCACTGTAATAATTGAATACTCCGCTTGGAATTCCAACGTATGTGGGTTGATTTTGCGCTTGTGACCGGGCACCAAAACACAAAATGAACAGGATGGGAAGGATGCGATTCATGATGGCGCGATTTTATGAGTTAATGTAGAGAAAAAATCCCTAAGCGCGGAGTACAACTCCAACGCCTCGGTTCTTCGGGGTTAAGCTATCTGCGTTTGCGTTTCATCTCGCGGTATACTTTGCGCACTTCTTTTTTCTTGCCTTCCGGATTGATGCTCAGATAGAATGTCTCCGCGCTTCTTAATCGTGATTTGTCCTTTGTAAGCACGGCCTCTTCAATGCCGGTCAATATTATTTCAACAGCTTTTTTATACACGATGTCTCCATGCTTTTCACTAAGCTTTTGATAATTTTTTCGTATATAAATCGAGAATGGATCGTTGTACGGTTGTTCAAGAATGTAATAGGCGTAGAAAAACGTATCAACCGTTAAAACTTCGGGTGATTTGTTTTCCAACAACAATGCGCTTTTTTCTCCAAGACCATCTGCGTCCAGCAGTTGAAATTGTAACATAACAATCCCGCCCAAAACCGCATCAGAAGAGTCACCATTAGCCAGACGCTTCTTAAGCTCTTTTAATTCATCGGCAGTTCCGTCTTCGCCGCATGCGCGCTTAGCGAACATTAAAAATGACGTCGCATCTTTAAATCCTACTTCTTTTACTTTTTCTTCTCCCAAGGGATCAAAGAAGAAAGATGTAGGCAAATATTGCACTTCGTATTTAGTGCCAAAACTTTTTCCGTCGGCACTTTCCATGTCCAATTTAATGGCAACATAGCGTTCATTCATGTAAGCAGCTACATCAGCATCCATAAATGTTGTTGCAGCCATTTGTTTACATGGCCCACACCAGCTGGCGTAAGCGTCGATGTATAAAAACTTGTTTTCGGATTTTGCTTTTTGAAAAGCCTCTTCCCATTTCAGAGGCTGGAAGTTGATACCTCCTTCAGCGGCGTTCGCGCGGTCAACAGCTGCTAGTAGCAACAGCGCATACATTGCGTACTTCTTCATAACGATCAGGTTTAAAAGTGAAGTACGAGTGTTGCATAATTGGCGTTTGAAAAGTTTAGTGCCAATTTCGTGCCAAAAAATTATAACGACAAAAATGAAATGCGGAGGATGCAGAAGCTATTTACAACCTCCCCGCCAGCACACAGCTTCTCTTATACTTCTTTACTTCGCCCGCTGTATTAAAAGCTTCGAAGTAAATAACGTACATGCCCACACGCGCTTTGGTTTGGTCGTCCATTATGCCATCCCACGAAAATGCACCTCCTTCTGTGCCGAGTAATTCAGCATTTACTAAACGACGAACTAATCTTCCGCGCGAATCATAAATGGTAACAGTCGCCACAAAGCCGGGTTGTGAGAACAAGTAGTTAATGATTACAACATCGTTGAACCCATCGTTATCGGGGGAGAACACTTCGTTGGTTATTGTAACAGCACCATCATCTGCAGTTCCGGATGCATTGTATTGCGAGTTCGCTTTTGTCGGAGTGCCGAAGTCTGCAGACTCCGCAGCGGAATGCCAGTTCGTGGCATCTTGTGTCGGGCGATTGTAATCAATACGTTCTAAAGTAACGCCCTTCGTGTTTTGTAATAAAGGAAAATGCCATTCTGAAGAATACACAACCCGATCCACCACATTAAACGCAGTGTCAGCGATAACGACAACATCTCCCTCAACATTCATCGAAGGAATGTTTAATTCAATGCAACGATTCGGATCGACATTATTGTATTGACTTGTTACTTCTGCTGTTTTTTCACTTAACACGACAAACTCTCCCGGAAACAATAAAAATCCTTCAGGCGCAATCACTTCAATTTCCTGGTACACATTGGCAACCGTGTCTTGTGTGCACACCACAACTTTGCGCAAGTCAATTACTTTATTGGAGCGATTGTATAATTCGATAAAGTCAGTGCCGTCAGCATTCGGGTCGGTAAGTAATTCGTTGATCACAACGTCTCCCGGCGCAACAGGCTCGGGTAATGCAAATGGTGCCGTTCCCGGACTCGCAACCGGATTACCAACGCAGTCGGTAGCAACAGCTCCAACAGTTAATGTGTAGGTTACTCCTGAAACAATGGACGACGGCAATTTCAGATCAACACGACTAAACGTTGAGCTAATGGCACGCACTTCAATCGGGCTGCCAATGCTATTATCCACAGAATAAGTAAGCGCGCTTACTAATGTTAAACTGTCCATAGGTTCGCTGAACCACACGCCGATACTGTCAGCAGTAATTACGGTTACTCGCAACACGCGCGGCTGTTGACTGTCGACATTGGAAGCGCGGATGCTGTTGCGATATCCCGGCGTTCCTCCCGACGGCGCATTGGATGCAGACCAATTCTGTGCGCTTCCGCAAGGATTGTTTGGTTCAATTTGCTCCAGCGACCAGCCTCCTGAGGCTTTGGCACTACTTTTATACCACGTATCATCGTAGCTGATGCTGTGCATTAATGTTCCATCCGGTTTACGAATGGTAATTGTGCTGCCGGTGTTGGTTAATGAAGAAAAACTCGTAACACCACAGACGTTCAGTCCGACAAAGAACGGTGCAGCGGTAGTTGAAGTCATGATTATAAAACTATCCGCAGGTATAATGCAGTAGGGGATTGTGCGTGTAGTGGTTCCTGTTGTTATTGTCCAGTTATCTAAGCGAACAGGAAATGCGGTGGTGTTGTGTAATTCAAAATATTCTTCGTTGGGCAATGATACCGGAGGATCCGGATCGGCCATGATTTCGTTAATCACAATATCAAACGCTTGGAAGTTGTAATAAGCAAATGTTGTGCTTTGCGGAGCCGCTGCGTTTCCTGCACAATCAATCAAATTATTAAAGTTGATGGTGTACGAAGTGGCATTAGTAAACGTTGTGCCGAAGGTTAACGTTACACATTGCAAGGTGGCAGTATCATACGTTAAGCTAATAGGTGCGCCGATTCCGGGAACATCGTAGTTACTCAATGTAAGCAACTGTGCGGGATCAATTCCTTCGTTAAAACACAGTTGAACACTGTTGTTGCTTAATGCCCATGCTGATTGTACAATCGGACCGACAACATCAGGAGAGTTATTGAAAACACTATTTTGAATTCCGGGAGTTCCTCCTTGTGCATTAACTGATGCAATCCAGTTTCCTGCCGGCGCGCAACCGTTTCCTGTTTGAGGATTGATCAGCTCCAACGTCCAACCCCCATCATCTTTTACCGGATCACGAAACCATGATAAATCAAACGTTATTGAATCAATGGTAATATTATTATTGTCGCGAATTATAATATTATCACCTGAATTATTGAGCGATGGAAACGTGCTTAAGCCAACTGTGGGCCCAAATGGTGTAAACAACGCAGTATCTGAATTGGCGCAAAGTATAACATATCCACCGGCCGGAATAGTATATGAAGGAATTGTTCCTGTGCTTGAACCGTCGGTTAACTTCCATCCGCTCAAACTGAAATTATTAGCGGTTCGATTATGAAGTTCAACAAATTCGGTATTCGGCAATCCGACCACGGGAGAAGGATCCGACATAAATTCATTAATAATAACATCCCGATATCCTGCACCAACTACCGGTAACCATACAAAGTTCGACGTGCCGTTAACCAAAGCATTGCCTGCAACATCTTGAACACCATTCACAGTGACGGTATAGTTTGTTGCGCTAACAAATGAATTGGTAAAAGTTAAATGCACTAAGGAAGGGTTGCTGACATCGCGAACAGCAGTTAAAGGACTTCCGATACTATTGTTAACAGAATAGTTTCCCGGAATTTGCGATGTCGTTAAATCGACAGGCTCGTTGAACAATACATCCAATTGCGTTGCAGAAAGAGCAGTGGAAGAAACAATAGTTGGAGGTGTTGTGTCCACAATGATTGGTCCCACATACACATCGTCAAAATAGAAACGATTGATGTTCGAAATGGTATATCGACACCACACGCCACAATAATTGGAAGTAGTGAAGGTATTATTCGTTACTGTGCCCTCTTGAACGAAGTTAGAACCTCCGGTAGTATCAGAATACAAATTCCAAACACCGGCAGCGCTTCGGGTAATTTTAACTTTTACAACATTGTTGCTGTATGAAACACGACTGTTAATGCCATCAATAATTTTAGTGTGTGTAGTGCCGCTTTGTTCCCATAAATCAACACTGTCAAAACTGCCATTTTCGCCCATGCGCACGTAATAGCCATTAACGGGCCCTTGTACATTGATCACGTCGGACATCAAATACAGTCGGGCATTGTTGTTGTCAGATGGAGCAAAATTTAATCGCACCCAAAATTGCCATTCACAATTGGTGGCAAAAGGGCAGGGAAATGCCAGTGATGAAGTATCGGCAGCAACACCGTTCAATTGTAATTGAAACGAAGGATTCACCGTAAATGCCGAATTGTCTCCGGACCAGGTAGGGTTAGTGGTGAAGTCTCCGTCGTTAAAATTGTCTGTGATCTGTGCGATGGAAGATGTTCCCATCATCAACAGACTAACGAATAGCAAAAGCCGCTTTATCATAACCTTCTAAAGATAAGGCATTCGGATCATTTAGAAATGTAAAGACATGTAACTAAAAAGTTAATCCTGCGTTTGTGGAAACGAAAAAAAGAAACATCTTTGCACCCAACATGAATAACGCTAAAAAATACATGAAGATGAAATCCGCCCAATAAGGGAGGGCCTCTTTATGCATACTATGGATATAAGACCCTTCCCAACGGAAGGGTTTTTTGTTGAATATTAAAACAAGTAATTATGAAAATCGCGGTAGTTGGAGCCACAGGGCTTGTCGGAACAAAAATGCTGGAAGTATTAGCCGAGCGCAATTTCCCGGTAACGGAGCTAATTCCTGTTGCATCGGAACGATCAGCAGGCAAGAAATTGAGTTTTGGTGGTAAAGAATGGACAGTAGTTACTCCCGCTCAGGCTATTGCCGCAAAGCCGCACATTGCTTTGTTTTCTGCGGGAGGAAGTACTTCGCTGGAATGGGCGCCGAAGTTCGCCGAAGCAGGGATTACCGTAATCGACAACTCTTCAGCCTGGCGAATGGATCCGACTAAAAAGTTGGTCGTGCCGGAAATTAATGCGTCAACATTAACTGCATCAGATAAAATCATTGCGAATCCGAATTGTTCTACCATTCAGATGGTGGTGGCGTTGCAGCCGTTACATAAGAAATATAAAATCACGCGTATTGTTGTCAGCACCTACCAGTCTGTAACAGGAACCGGCAAGAAAGCCGTTGATCAGTTGATGAATGAGCGTGCCGGCGTTGAAGGTGAGAAAGCATACGCGTATCAGATTGATCTCAACGTAATACCGCACATCGATGTGTTTATGGATAACGGCTACACGAAAGAAGAGATGAAGATGGTGAATGAAACCAAGAAGATTATGGGCGACGACACCATTCGTGTTACTGCAACCACGGTGCGGATTCCGGTCATGGGCGGACATTCCGAATCGGTGAATGTGGAATTTGAAAATGAATTCGAATTGAACGAAGTGCGCAATCTATTGGAAACT
>Ga0315899_10008837_pt1 | contig 10798 bp, 7 predicted proteins | sample LakEriMetagenome_2_FD_203518 | JGI IMG/M metagenome (GOLD analysis project Ga0315899, IMG submission 203518) | Freshwater fungal communities from buoy surface, Lake Erie, Ohio, United States - Buoy 4 MA112 | ecosystem: Environmental > Aquatic > Freshwater > Lake | place: USA: Lake Erie, Ohio...
CGGGACGCGACGTGATCATCGCCGCACTACTCGGTGCCGAAGAGTTCGGGTTTGCCACCGCACCGCTCGTGGTGAGTGGCTGCATCATGATGCGCGTGTGCCATCTCGACACGTGCCCAGTCGGTGTTGCAACGCAGAACCCCGAGTTGCGCAAGCGATTCAGTGGCAAACCGGAGTTCGTCACCAACTTCTTCGAGTACATCGCAGAAGAAGTGCGTGAATACCTGGCGGCCCTCGGTTTCCGTTCGCTCGCCGACGCCGTTGGCCACGTCGAGATGATCGACGCAGTCGAAGCGGTGGACCACTGGAAGGCGCAGGGACTCGACATCTCGCCGTTGTTGGCCGAGCCGCTGAACCCGTACAACCAGGAGTTGCGCAACACGCAGGCACAGGATCACGGTCTCGACGAGGCCCTGGACATGCAGTTGATCGCCGAGTGTGCACCAGCCATCGAAGACGGCCATGCCGTGGAGATCACCGTGCCGATTCGCAACGTGAATCGCACAGTCGGCACCATGCTGGGCAGTGCAGTCACGAAGAAGTGGGGAGGCAGCGGTCTTCCCGATGGCACCATCAAGATCCATTTCACGGGTTCGGCAGGGCAGTCGTTCGGCGCATTCGTGCCGAAGGGAATCGAGATGCGCCTCGAGGGTGACACCAACGACTATCTCGGCAAGGGATTGTCGGGTGGACGCTTGGTGGTTCATCCCGATGCCAAGTCGAAGTTCGTTGCAGAAGACAACGTGATCGCGGGCAACGTCATTGCCTACGGTGCAACTGCAGGCGAGATCTATCTGCGTGGAATCGTGGGCGAGCGCTTCTGCGTGCGCAACTCTGGAGCCACCGCGGTGGTGGAAGGAGTGGGTGACCACGGCTGTGAATACATGACCGGTGGTCGTGTACTGGTGTTGGGTCCCACTGGGCGCAACTTTGCGGCAGGCATGTCGGGCGGTATCGCCTACGTCTACGACCACGACGGCGACTTCGCCTCGCGTGTGAACTACGAAATGGTCGAAATTGAATCTCTCGACGACGACGACGTGGAGTGGTTGAAGACAACCTTGGCACAACATCGGGAGCACACCGGGTCTGCCGTGGCGAGCAAGATTCTCAACGGCTGGAATGTCGAGGTGTCGAAGATGCGCAAGGTGATGCCAAAGGACTACCGCAAGGTTCTGGAAGTGCTGAAGAAGGCACAAGCAGACGGTGTGAGTGAAGAAGAAGCCAACAATCGCGTGATGGAGGCAGCTCGTGGGTGAGGCAACCGGTTTTCTGAAATGGGGTCGTAGCGGCCCGCAACGTCGTCCTGTTCCCGTGCGTTTGCGGGACTGGAAAGAGGTGTACGAGCCCTTCGACAAGAACGAGCTGAAGCACCAAGCGGGCCGATGCATGGACTGCGGCATTCCGTTCTGCAACAACGGTTGTCCGCTCGGCAACTTGATTCCCGACTGGAACGATCTTGTCTACCGCGAGCATTGGCGCGATGCCATCGATCGGCTGCACGCCACCAACAACTTCCCCGAGTTCACTGGCCGTCTGTGTCCGGCACCGTGCGAATCGGCATGCGTGTTGGGCATCAATCAGGATCCCGTGTCGATCAAGCAGGTGGAAGTGGAGATCATCGACCACGCTTGGGATCAGGGTTGGGTGACGCCCGAAAAACCAACGGTGAAGACCGGCAAGCGTGTTGCAGTCATCGGCAGCGGCCCGGCCGGTCTTGCCGTGGCCCAGCAACTCACCCGTGCCGGCCACGACGTTGTGGTGTTGGAGCGTGCGGATCGTGTGGGTGGTTTGTTGCGCTACGGCATCCCCGAGTTCAAGATGGAAAAGCGCCACATCGATCGCCGCCTCGATCAAATGCGTGCCGAGGGCACCGAGTTCCGCACCAACGCCATCGTTGGCGAGAACATCGACATCGAGGTGCTGCGTGCCAGCAACGATGCGATCGTCCTGGCGTGCGGAGCCACCGCTTGGCGTGACCTCAATGTGGCTGGTCGTGAACTTGCCGGCATTCATCAAGCAATGGAATACCTTCCCCTTGCCAACAAGGTGCAAGAGGGGGACATGGACGACAGCCCCATCAATGTCCACGGCAAGCACGTAGTGGTGATCGGCGGCGGCGACACCGGCGCCGACTGCATCGGTACGGCCCATCGCCAAGGAGCCGCATCGGTGACCTCGCTCGAGATCATGCCGCGACCGCCGGAAGACCGGAATCCGAACAATCCGTGGCCGCAGTACAGCATGGTCTATCGCGTGGCCAGCGCGCACGAAGAGGGTGGCGAGCGGATCTACAGCGTGAACACCGAGCGCTTCGTCGACGACGGAAACGGTCGCGTGAAGGCCTTGTTGATCCACGAAGTGGTGATGAACAACGGCAAGTTCGAAAAAGTGCCGGGCTCCGACAAAGAACTTCCTGCAGACTTCGTGTTTCTTGCGCTCGGCTTCCTCGGCCCCGAAAAGGGTTCGTGGCTCGACCAGCTCGGACTCGACTTCGACGAGCGCGGCAACGTCGCACGCAACGACGACTACATGACCAACGTACAGGGCGTGTTCGTTGCCGGTGACATGGGTCGCGGCCAGAGCCTCATCGTCTGGGCCATTGCCGAGGGTCGCGCAGCAGCAGCCGGTGTGGACAATTACTTGATGGGGGAGACCTACCTTCCCAAGCCCATCGCACCGACGGCTCGTCCGCTCGTCTGACGCCACAACTCACCTCACGTGACCTACGCTTGGCGCGTCATGCCACTCGTTGTTTCTGCGCGTCTGAAGGCCACTGCCAAGGTTGCAGTCCTTGCTCCGCTGGCGGCCTTGACTCTGGGCGCATGCGGGGGTGACGTTGGCGGTACGGCCACAACGGTGGTGCCCATTGCTCCCACCGATTTCGCCACCATTCCGCCGGTCATCACCACAGCACCGAACATTCCCACCACACTTCCGCCTGGTTCGGTGGGGGTCGAGCAGAGCTACACGGTGGAGTTGGGTGATTCACCCATCAAGTTGGCCACGCTGTACGGAATCAGCGTCGAAGAGTTGTTGATGTACAACGGCTGGGTCTCGACAACCCAGTTCCCGTACCCCGGACAAACCTTGCGGATTCCTCCCACAGCCAAAGCAACGACTGCGCAGGCCATCGCCAACACCACGCTTCCGCCCCAGGGAGCAGCGGGACAGGGCTGTGGCGCTCGACCGGCCGGAACATACGAAGTTCAGCCCGGGGATTCGCTGTCCCTCATCGGTTCGAAGTTCTGCGTGAAGATCGCCGCACTGATGACAGCCAATGGCTGGATGGACCCCGCAGGCGTTCAGTTGTTTGCCGGTCAGCCGATTGTCATTCCTGCCGTTGGTGGCTGATCACGCAATCGACGTGACCTTGTCCTTCAGGAACCGGTAGTAGTCATCGTCCGATGTGGCGTAGTTGCCCAGAAGACTGTTGTAGTACAGCAACTGATTCACAATCACGATGGTGAAGACGCGGTCGTCGAAGACCTGGCCATCGGGTAGGCGTGACTTCAACTGGGAGATGTAGCCAGAGAGATTCTTGAAGTGTCTCTGTGCGATTTCTTTGAGGCGAGCCTCGAGCGCCGGGTTGGTTGCAGCGACAGCCAAGATTTGAACTCTGGTTCGACCGATGGCGAGCGTTTCGGGGGAAGATGGGGCGGGTGCGAGAGCCACGATGTCGTCGACGCTGATCTCCCCGTGTTCAGAGATGTGAGATTTGAGTCGAGAGGCCCTGTCGGTGAGCAGTTCCTCGTACATGTCGCCGAGCACCTGGGCAAGCAGTCCGTCACGATCGCCGAACAATCGATAGATCGCAGAAACCGAATAGTGGGCATTCTTGGCGACTTCGGCAACACGCAGTCCGAGGATGCCGTTCTTTTGGATCTCCTCCCGCGCGCTGTGAAGGATCAGTTGGTGGGGATCTCGCTTGATCGCGCTCTCGGCTTTGGTGGGGCGAGCCATGGGCGCCGAGCGTATCGGTCTCTTGTTCTGGGAGAGATGGCTGCTTACTTGCGACCTGACAAAGAAAAACTTTTCGGTTTTCGATCGGATTGCAAGGGTGCTTGAGAATCAGCCCAGGTCGGGCCAGCGTCGCTTTTGTCGGCGTCGTTTGCCGGCCGCACCAATCTTGCGATGGTCGTACAGTGCCCACTGGCGTCGCCATCCGGTGTAGTCGGGGCCAGTCATGGGTGTTGACCCGTTGCGCGCCGCGCGTTGACGCGCGGTCCAGAAATCGGTGAGTGCCTCGTCGCCCAGCAACGCAACGGCGCTCTCGATACGTTCGCTGAAGCGGCGACTCGACTCGTCTTCCTGCGGAAAGAGTGGTGCGCCAAAGACGATGCGGGTGTGGCCGCGCTTTGGGCGCTTCATGCCCTTGCCGTAGATCGCGCCGGTGCCGTCGATGAACACGGGCACCACGGGTGCGCCGGACTTGATGCTGAGATACGCAGCGCCCGCCTTGAACTCTTGACCCCACCCATCAGGGGAGCGCCCACCTTCGGGGTAGATCACAAGGCTCCAGTCGCGCGCCAAGAGGTGGCGCAACTGATCAGACGACTTGCGACTCGTGGTTTCGCGATCGATGGGAATGGCGTTCAACGACAGTGCGGCGATGGTGCCTTTCAACCGTTTGTCGAAGAAGTAGTCGGCAGCGGCGGCTACCACCATGCGACTGCGCCACGGCTCGGGAACCACGCTCACCATGAGAGGCGTGTCGAGATGCGAGTGGTGGTTCGGCGCAAAGATGACCCCACCGATGGAGTCGTTGTTGGCGAGATCCGTGAGGCGATCAACGCCTTCCACCTGCGGGCGCGCGAGATAGGTGACCATTGCCTTCACCGGGCCGGCGACGAGAATGCGTCGGGCAAAGCGCGCTGCCGGGGTGCGCGCAAAGTCGGTGTCGAAGTCGGCTCCGAGCGAACCTTCTTTGGGTGGAACCTCCACCCCGCGAGGAATGGACGGGGCGCGATAAGGGAAGCCCTTCGCGCGCCACAGTCTCACCGGCTTGCGAGCGAGAGATTCGAGCCCCTCGGCTGCCGAGGCGGCACGTTGAAGCACGCGACGCGAGGCAGCGCTGCGTGTCTTCGACGTCGGGTAATCGCGGGCCATCGGTGCGGGTTCCTACTTGACGTCCGCAACCATGAGCGGCGGTGTGTGCAGGTGGGTGATGGTGGGTGATCGACCCACCACGTCGCTGGCAATCTCGAAGGCATCGTTCATGGTGGACGCTGGCGTGAATCCGAGTCGGCGCACAGTGGGTGCATCGCCACCCACGATGATGATCTTGCCGCAATGTTGCATGCCGTGGCTGCCCCAGTACCACATGTAGAAGGGGTGCACGCCGTGGTAGGCGTAGCTGGTGCGGTAGAGGTGGCGGTACCAGTCGTCTTCTGCGAACTGCTTTTCGAAGCGCGCCTCGAGCTCGTGAGGCACGGTGGTCTCGGTGAGCACCTGTTCGAAGAAGTCGATGTAGCTGGGGTGGTGGACCGGGTGGAACTCGTTCATCGTGGGGTGGGTCATGATGACCACGCCACCCTCGCGCACCAACGGCTTGCCGCGATACAGGTTGAAGAAGTAACCGAGCCCTGTGCACATCACGAGGATCGGGTTCATGATGGAGTTCACGTTGTATGGGCAGATGAACGGAATGCCCATCGTGAGGATGTCGGTCTGACCCTGCACCTCGACCAGCTGCTGTTTCCACACGTTTTCAGTGGTCACCTTGTGGACCGCTTCCACCTCGCCGCACTGGATGCTGGTCATGTTGTGCGGAGCTTCGATGCCGTGGAAGATGCCACGTGCAACACGGTTCGGCGTGCGGTTGAGGCCTGCCTGTGCGGCCACGAACTTGGCGCGGTCGCGACCGTTCCACTCCCATTCGCGCTTCGCGAGGAAGTCGAAGGGCTTCGGGAACGTGTCGTTGTTGATGTTGGTTTCGATCTGGAAGATCTTCGGGCCGTGCTTGCGCATGATCTCGCCCATGCGCCAGTTGCTCTTGTGCAGTTCACTCTTGTGGGCATCCATGAACGAGCGGCTGTTCTGCATGGTGTGAGTGTTGTGGTGGTGTCTCAGCGAGCGGTACGAAGCGAGGCCGGTGGCCGTGCTCTTCCATCCGCCATCCATTGCCACGAGATTGATGTTGACGTAGACCAACAGGTCGCTCTCGGCTGCGCGCTTGTTGATCTCCACCTCTTCGCCGTGGTCGGTGGTGCCGAGCAGTGCCAAGTTGTCGGGGTCTTCTGCGTCGTGTTGGTACAGCAACCCGCGTGGCGCGAATGCGTCGTAGATGCGGTCGCCGAGTTGGTGACGAAGTTCGTCTTCGGTCATCCGGCGGTGCAACGCAAGTGCGGCGATGATATGCACGTCGTCGACGCCCGCCTCGGCCGCCATGTCGAGAACTGCCTCGATCACGCGTTGACGGATGTCGGGGCGGGTCATCTTCGGCAACGGCAGGCTGATGTCGTCGAATGCGATGGTCAACTTCATGCCCGGGAAGAGAAGGGCCGGCAGGGGGTCCATCTCGATCGGGTTCATCAACGAGTGGCGGATGGCCGAGTCGATGTCGTCGATGGCCTTGTGCGGCTCTGGGGCATAGATCACGCGCGACCGGTCGGCGGGCAACTTCTCGAGCGAGAAGTTCTCGCCACGCCAGAACATGATGGGAGGTGTCGACTTGTCGACCTCGAGTACGAATCCTGGGCGTGGCATCAGCGGTTCTTCTCCTGTCGAGAGTGTGCAGTTCTCATGTCGAAAGCCACCTTGATGGCCCCCCGTGCGCCGGCTTCAGAGGCGTGGCGCAACGCATTGGCGTAGTTGGAAAGTGGATACGTGGCCGACAACAGGCGCTCGACCTGGAACGTTGCGGCCAGTTCGATGGCAATGTCGAAGGTGCGGCGCGTCGTGCCGTCGGGCAGCGTTTCGGTTCCGTACGTGTAGGCACCCTTCAGTTCCGTTTCGCGGTGCCACAGACCTGTGAGGTCGACTTTCACCTCGGCCGGCATGCCCATGAGCACCACGCGACCACGGGGGCGGGTGATCTTCAACGACGTTGCGATGCTGTCGCTGTTGCCCACCGCATCAATCGTGGTGTGTGCACCGGACGAGAGGTAGTCGCCGACGATGTGGCAACCGGTAACGTGGCGCACCGTGCGGGCGAGCTCGGAAGACTTCACAACAGTGGTGGCGCCGAACTCCTTGGCAAGACGCATCTGGGTGGGGTAACGCGCACCCACAACGATGTGGGCGTGGGGCGCAAATGCGCGAAGCCCCGCAACGGCGCACAAGCCCATGGTGCCGGCACCTTGCACTGCGATGATCGGCTTGTCGACGCCGTGGCAGTGTTGGATCGCCAACAAAGCAGCATGAATGCCGCCGGCGAGAGGTTCGATCAGTACCGCGCGCTCGTCGGTCATGTCGGCGGGAATGCGGTGGATTTGCGATTCGTGAGCCACGAGTTCGGTGGCCCATCCGCCGCCGGTGGAGTTGCAAAAGCCGATCTGGATGCCGGGCTCCAACGGTGGCATCGCGAGATGGGCGTAGTCGTCGCCGTCGCCCGGGGCGGCGTCGGGAAATGGCAGAGCATGACCGCGGGCAGCGTGGCCGAGCACCGGTTCAATCACGACACGCTCGCCGGACTCGAGTTCGCCGACGATCTCGTGGCCGGGCACGAAGGGGAAACTCACCCAGTTTTCGAAGTAGGTGGAGGCGTGGCCCTCGACCGTGGCCAGATCGCTTCCGCAAATACCGGTGAGGCGTGGGTACACGCGTTGCCACCCGGCGCCCGGGATCTCTGGTGCATCGGCGGTGCCCAAGGTGAGGGGGCCCATCTTGGCGGCACTGCCGGTGTCGAATCCCGACAGCACGCGGGCCAGCATGAAGCGACCCGTGTTGCGATCGATGCGCAGCGCTTTCATGGGCACGTCTCTCATCGCTGCTTCTCGTTCATCATGGGTGCAAGCGGCAACAGACGCTTGGGGGCACCTGCGGCTTTCGACCATTCCTCGACCAACCAGCCGCGTTTGCGGGCGATGGCCGCAAGACGTGTCTCGGGGTTCACGGCCACCGGATGACCCACGGCCTCGAGCAAAGGCAGATCGGAGGTGGAGTCGGCATAGGCCACGCATTCCTCGAGCGAGTAGCCGTTGGCCGCGCAATAGTCGGCCAACACTTGCGCACGGGTTTCACCGGTGGGTGGTACCTGCGTGAGTTGCCCGCTGTAGGTGCCATCGGGTCGCACCGACATTTCAGCGGCCACGATTTCATCGAACAACGGACGCAAGCCCTCGACATTGAACGACAGTGCACCGGTGATGAGGATGGTCTTGTGTCCGAGTGCGCGGTGTTCGCGCACTCGACGAATGGCCGCCGGGAACGACTTGGCCACGATGATGTGCGTGAGCATTTCTCGCGCATCGGTCTCGATCTGCTCGACAGGTGCGTCTTCGTAGCGACGGTAGAAGTAGCGCAGGAAATCTCCGCGGTCCTTGCGGTCCATCGACAACAGTGAAGGGCCCTCTGCCAAGGTGCGCAGCACGTAGCGCATGCGCTCGGGGGTGTTGAGCCGCCGCGTGGCGAGCCACGAGTAGCTCTCCACCACATTCGATGCGATCAACGTGTTCTCCAGATCAAAGGCGGCCACGTGGCGCTGCGGCGCAAGAACGTTGGCGCGCAGGCGAGTGGAGCGGTCTGTCTTCGATTTGCCGGGGGTCGTCTTGACGCGGGCATGTTCCACCACGGAAGGGAGGTGCACCTGCTGGACGTAGTGGTCCCAATCGACCACCCGTGGATCGAAGCAGAACGCTTCCTGGTCGATGGTGTCGAGGGTGTCCCACAGCGCGAGCAGATTGTCGACGCTGTAGATGGCCTCGCACTCGGTGTACAGGCCGTACAACTCGACATATTCGAGTGCACGTTCGATCTCGATGCGACGTTCTTCGAGCTTGGCACTCCATGCGGCTTGGGTGCCGCGCAGTGGCAGCGACTGCAAGACCCGTTCGCCACGGTTGACCAAGGTTTTGGCGCGCGAGAGTTGCTGTTGCACGCGACCGCGACCGGGGAAGTTCCAGTCGGGCACCACAATGGGCTGGCCCTCGGAGTCGTAGATGGGATGTGCGGTGAACCAGTCGCGAACGTTGTCGACAAGGTTGCTGTAGCGCAACGGATTGGTGCTGCCCGATGCAACCTGCGAGATGTACGGCGCGCGTTCGGGGCCGGCGGCGGCCACGGCGATGATTGCGGCCACCACGATGTCGACAGGGATCACGTCGACTGTGCCCTCGGGGACGCCGGGGAACTCGCGCAAGAGCCCGCGGGCATACGAGATGATCACAGGTTCGGCCATGCGGAAGCCGCGGATCCAGCCGGGCTTCGGCTCGGCAACCGCCGATTCGATGATGGAGGGTCGCACGATGCAAACGGGCAGATCTCCCTTGGTCTCGGTGAGGGCCTGCTCGCCCAGAGCCTTGGTGAAGGCGTAGGCATCGGGCCAGCCGACGCTGGCGGCGCGTGCACGCCCCGCCTGTACGAGCTCGTTGCTGACCCAGCGGTCGCGCAGTTGTTCGGTCTTTGCGGCAAGGGCAGGTGCTCCGGCGGCGCCGAGTTCTTGTCGCGCATCCTTGCGGAACTTCTGCAGAGCATTGGGTGTGCGACTGGCTGCTTCGATGTCGCCGCGCAGGCGTCGGGACGAAGCAACTTCGTCACGCCAGTTGAGGCCGATGTCGAAGGGTCCCTCGGAGACCAACTGCTCGGGGGCAGTGCCGCGTCGGTTTCCTGCCACGTAGCACGTGCTCACCGCAACCATGAACGGTTTGGTGGGCGAGTCTGCGTGCAGTTCGTTGAGTGTTGCAGCCAGACGCACGGGTCCGAGCAGGTTCACCTCGACTGCAGAGTCGAGCGGCGAGTCGAACGACACGGCGGCCGCAGAGTGAATGACGATGTCGCACGTGGCCAACGTGGCGCGATCGGATTCGCTGAGGCGCAGTCCGTCGACAGAGATGTCGCCGTCGAGAGCGTGAACGCGACGGGCAACCATGACGTCGAATGGCTCGGCGGAGTCCTTGAGTTCCGCGCGAAGACGATCGAAAGCGTCGTTGTTCAGGATCTCCCGCTTGATGCGCGAGGCAGCACCACGTCGACCGCCACGAACGATGAGGAAGAGTTCGCATCCGGGGGCACCCCGCAGGAGGCGTTCGACAAGAGCAGTGCCCACGAACCCCGTGGCACCGGTGATGGCAATACGCCTCCCAGACAATGACTCCGCAATCATCGTGGAAGGTTCTATCACAGTCCTCTACCATTTGGTAGAGGACCAAGGAACGATGTCGACTCAACCATGTCTGTGAAACCCACACGAGAGCGGATTCTGGAGGCCAGCCTCGATTTGTTCGGTGCCAAGGGCATCGATGTCACCAGTCTCGACGACATCGCCCGGTCGGTGGGGGTGGCCAAACAGACCCTTCTCTACTGGTTCCCCTCCAAAGAAGAGTTGGTGGTGGCGGTCTTGCAGCGGGTTGCCGACGAGTTGGTGGTGGAGGTGGGTGCCGCGGTGCGCTCGGCCCCGCATGGCTTTGCCCGTGTCGAAGCGGCGGTGAATGCTGTCTTTCGTCCGGCCGTTCGGCGGCCGGCACTCCTTGGTCTCATCCGCGAGTTGAACCGACTGGATGTCAAGTTGGCCGATGCCGTGGTGGCCAAGATGCAGCCTCTCGTGGATCTTGCGGCCAGGTACTTGGAACGGGAAATGGATGCCGGCCGTCTGCGACGTGCAGACCCCCGTCTCGTTCTTGCTTTTTCGTACTCCACG
>Ga0315899_10008840_pt1 | contig 10793 bp, 17 predicted proteins | sample LakEriMetagenome_2_FD_203518 | JGI IMG/M metagenome (GOLD analysis project Ga0315899, IMG submission 203518) | Freshwater fungal communities from buoy surface, Lake Erie, Ohio, United States - Buoy 4 MA112 | ecosystem: Environmental > Aquatic > Freshwater > Lake | place: USA: Lake Erie, Ohio...
CTGGCGATATTTCTGCACAAGAAGCATTGCGAATAGCAAGCACTGGCTCTTTATCTGCTGGTGCAACAGTTACAGATTTTTGGAGAATACCGCAAGGCACAACAGCACAGCGTCCTGCTTCAGCAGCAAATGGTCAGTTGCGATTCAATACTGATCTAAGCAAATTTGAAGGATATAACGGTACTGCATGGACTTCAGTCGGTGGCGGTGCAACTGGTGGCGGTGCTGATACGGTGTTCTTTGAGAACACGCGCACCGTGACAACAAACTACACTTTAAGCACATCAACCAGCGCACACAGCGTTGGCCCAATAACTGTAAACAGCGGCATCACCGTCACCATTCCAAGTGGTGCAAGGTGGGTTGTGCTTTGACCTAAAGGAAAAATATGTCATCAGTAATTATTTCAGGAGACACCAGCGGGGCTATCACAGTATCAGCGCCTGCTGTTGCTGGTACAAATACGCTGACTTTGCCAGCTACCACAGGCACTGTGCTAGCTGATTCGACTGTGGGTGTGTGTCGTGCTTGGGTAAACTTTAACGGCACTGGTACTGTTGCCATTCGTGCGTCATTTAATGTGTCGAGTATTACTGATAATGGTACTGGCAATTACACAGTTAACTTTACAACTGCAATGGCTGATGCGGATTATTCATTTGTAGCCAGTTGCGGTAATGGTGATAACGCTGGAATGATGGCATCTCCTCAATCAGCCACATTTGCTACAGGTTCTGCACGATTTGTTACAAGGTATCACGATAATGGTGCGGCTGACAGTTTAATGACACTTGTTGCAGTTTTTAGATAAGGTGACATTATGAACTCAAGAATCATTTACCCAACTGACGATGGTGTTGCCATCATTGTCCCTGCTGAAACTGTTGAAGCGGCAATGAAAGATATTCCAAGTGGCAAGCCTTACCGCATTGTTGACGCATCTGACATTCCAACAGACCGTGAGTTTCGCAATGCTTGGACTGCTGACTTTACTGGCGCGGAGGTGAAAGCATGATTACCGTTGATTTAACCAAAGCCAAAGAAATTACCAAAGACCGTCTGCGGATGGAACGAGAGCCTTTGTTAGTGGCACAAGATGTTGCGTTTCAAAGAGCACTAGAAACAGGCGCGGACACCACAGCAATCGTGGCTGAAAAGCAAAGACTGCGTGACATCACCAAGCTGGCAGATTCATGCACAACAACTGAACAACTCAGAAACTTGAAAGCCTAATCATGTCAATACTTGTTTTAACTTCTGACACGCTGATTGGTACAGCAGCCGCTGGCAACATTGAATACAACGGTCAATTCTTTGGGACTGACAGCAATGCGTCACGGGCGCAGATGCAGAGGATTGTGAGAGGCACTGCTGTTGCATCTACCAGCGGTACAAGTATTGACTTCACAGCTATTCCTGCATGGGTTGAAAGAATTACTGTGATGTTTCAAGGTGTAAGCACAAGTGGCACAAGTTTTGTGCTTGTTCAATTGGGCACAGGTTCAACAACATACACAACATCTGGGTATCTTGGCGCAGTTAATAGCGCAAACTCCATCACTAATCAAACAACAGGATTCGGTGTTATTGGTCAACCAACAGCGGCTAATGTGTTGCATGGAAGCGCAACAATCACAAATATTACGGGAAACAATTGGGTGTATGCTGGAACAATATATTTATCTAATACCGCTGGCGGTGGTGGTGGCGCAGGTAGTGTTTCATTAGGTGCAACTCTTACCGCTGTCCGCATCACCACCGTCAACGGCACTGACACATTCGATGCTGGTTCAATCAACATAATGTACGAGGGTTAAATCATGAGCACAATAATCGATGGTTCAGCAAGCGTCACGATCAACTCAGGTGTGGTACTGGGGATTACCTCTGGCACTGCTGTTGCCAGCACATCAGGTGCAAGCATTGACTTTACAGGATTGCCTGCTTGGGTGAAGCGGATTACTGTGATGCTTAATGGCGTTAGCACAAACGGGACAAGTAATTATCTTATTCAGCTAGGTGCTCGTTCTATTACAAGTACAGGTTATGTGTCTGTTGCCAATAACGGTGCAGGATCAGGTACTACTTCAACAAGTGGTTTTGTTGTCACTAACGGTAATGCGGCTACTGATTTAACCTATGGTTTTGTCACTATAAATAGTTTTGGCTCAAATATATGGACTCAAGGCGGTAATTTAAATAACGGCAATTCTTGTAGGCTTAGTACCGGAGGAGTTACGCTTTCCGGTACTCTTGACCGAGTTCGTATCACCACAGTCAACGGCACAGACACATTCGATGCCGGAAGCGTAAATATCATGTATGAAGGATAAAAAAATGACACACAGAATCGTAGTGAATGTAGAGACAGGCGTGACCACTCAAGTGGAGTACACACCTGAAGAACAAGCAATCCATGATGCGGCAGTAGCGGCACAGCAAGCTGAGGCAGCAGCAACGCCAGCGCCTACTGAGCCAGCACCATGACACCAATTGAAGCACGATTAGACACGCACGAGGCCGTGTGTGAGCTGCGCTATGACAGCATCAACGCTCGACTCAAGCGCATTGAGCAGATATTGATAGGGTCATGTGCGGCCATCATTGGTATGCTGATGACGCTTGTTTTAAAGCTCTAGGAGCTGTAAATTGATCCGATCAGCATTTGTCTGCTTGCGGCTGGGCTGGTTAAGAACATCCAAGCCGGATGCGAGCTGTACAAGCAGGCCAAGGAATCCTTTGTTGAGATTAAGGCAACGGCTGACCAAGTCATTGAAATTGGAAAAGAGGTTCATGGCTTTTGGAATCAACTGCTGTCATTCTTTGGCGGCAAACCAAAGCCAGCCGCCAAAGCAAAGCCTCTGGCGAAAAAGAAGCAAGCCTATGTCGCAGTTGATGAGACACAAGTCAAGATTGACATTGTCAGAAACCTGACCGAGTTTTTTAAGCTACAAGAACAACTGGCCGCGCACATCAGGGAGGAAGAAGAGAAAAGCCAAACTGTCTATGACCCTGATCAAAACCTCATGGAAGCTGCCTTAAAGCGTGTGATGGCGCAGCAAGAGATGGACAGGCTGGTGATTCAAATCCGAGAGACTATGGTGTATCAGTCACCGCCAGAGATGGGCGCACTGTACTCCGAAGTCTTCAAGATGCGCGAAGTCATCTCAGAGGAACAGGAAAAAGCTAGACTCAAGGAGGAGGCGAAGAAGAGGCAAGACGCATGGCTACACCGTCAAGAGGAAAGAAACCTGCAAGCAAAGCTGGCAGCAGTGGTAGCGACTTCTATATTCCTCCTCTACCTGTGGATGTGGTTGTTGTTCGTGAGTCACTGGGGGAAGAGATGACCGGATGGATTGCGGCTTGCGTACTCATTGCCTTGCTATTGCCTTTGATGGCCATACTGTATTTGGATGTGCTGGAAGTGAAGAACGAGGCCAAGCAGCAGATCGAAAAGGTGGAAGCATTGCGTAAAAAGATCGAGCAAAAGGAAAGGGACAAAGATGAGTAAGCAACTGGAAAAAGATTCTGAATTCAACAAGTTTGATACTGACCATGATGGCGTTGTGACTGACAGCGAACTAGCACGGTCCGAGCGCATGATCACCATTGAGAACATGGACAAGATGGCAGACCAGCAACGCATCATGGCGTGGGCTGCCTTGGTTTTTCCTCCCGTCATCATTGCGTACATGGCTTCCGAGCTAGTGACGCTGGAGAAGGTTAATGCGCTGAACGGTTTGGCCACCACCTACTGCGCCGCCATGGGAACGATTGTGGTGGCATTCATGGCGGCACAGGCGTATGTCAGGGGCAAGGCTGAGTCATGACGATATTTAACCCTTGGGTGATTCTTGGCTTTGTGCTGGCCATGGGTACTGCTTTCAGCGGTGGATACTACAAGGGTAAAGATTCAGAATATCAGCGCCAACAACTTGAGATTGCCGCGCTCAACGCCAAGGCGCGTGAGACTGAGCAAGCGATGGCAAAGGTAGCGCAGACATACGGTGACACATTACGAAAGGCGAACAATGTTGCAAAGGCTAAAGAAAATCAGTTGCGTGCTGATCTCAACTCTGGTGCTCTCAAGCTGCGGCTTCCTGTCAAAGCGCCCACCTGCCCAAGCGTTCCAGTGCCCGAAACCGCCACCGTTGCCAGCGGAAGTGACAGCGGAGAAGCAAGAGCCGAATCTGGTGGATCGGTTGATGTCGCTGCCGATCTTCTCCAGATCGCCGCCGATGGAGATGCCGCCATCAGGAAACTGAATACCTGTCTTGAAGCCTACGAAACCATAAGGAACACCAAATGAACTTGACCGCCAACTTCTCTCTGCATGAACTCAGCAAATCCGAAACCGCATTGCGGATGGGCTTTGACAATACGCCAGATGATGAGGCCACCGAGAATCTGCGACTGCTGTGCGAGAAGGTATTGCAGCCAGTGCGTGACCATTACGGCAAAGGCGTGAAGGTGAATTCTGCTTACCGTTCACCGGAGTCAAATGCGGCGGTTGGCGGCTCTAAGACCTCTGACCATTGCAAGGGTATGGCGGCTGATATTGAGATACCTGGCGTGGCCAATGCTGACCTCGCACAGTGGATCATGGACAACCTTGAGTACACGCAATTGATTCTGGAGTTTTACACGCCAGGCATTCCCGACAGCGGGTGGGTTCATGTGTCCTATGACCCGAACAACCTAAAAAAGCAAGAGTTGACCGCCACCAAGGTTGCCGGTAAGACTACCTACTTGAACGGCTTGGTGGCATAACCCATGGCGCTTAACCTTGATCAGCAGATAACGCCACCTACACCGCCAAACCTTGGCGCGGCTGATGTTGCCTACGATCAGGGTTTCTTCACACAATCCTTTGGCGGCCTGAATACCTACTTCAGCAAGCTCACAGCGTTGTTTTCAGCGTTGTTCGGCAGGCGTGGTGGCAAGTGGATCAACAATCCATATGGCGGCTTTCAGGACTCCACAGACCAGACTGCGGCCAACACCACCACAGCCTACGCCGTCACCTTTGACACCACCGATTTCAGTAATGGCGTTACCTTGTCCAATTCATCAAGGCTCAATGTGGCGCAGTCTGGCATCTACAACCTGCAATTCAGCATCCAATTCAAGAACACCACCAATGATGGTCAAGATGTGGATGTGTGGTTTCGCAAGAACGGCACAAACATCGACAATTCAAACAGCAGGTTTCATGCTGTGGCAAGAAAATCTTCTGGCGACCCATCTCACTTAATTGCCTCTCTCAACTTCTTTGTCAGTTTGGCGGCAAATGACTATGTGGAGATCATGTGGCGGCCAACAGATATTGGTGTCAGCCTTGAGCACTTTGCCGCCAGCAGTACCCCAACCAGACCGGCAATACCGTCAGTGATTGCCACACTTTCATTCGTGTCCAATCTGTCAGTAGAAACCGCATAATTCAGCCATGGCACTCATACCTCTCAAAATCCCTGCTGGCGTGTATCGCAACGGTACTGAGTATCAGTCTGCCGGACGCTGGTATGACGCAAATCTTGTGCGTTGGTACGAAAACACACTCAGACCCATTGGCGGCTGGCGTAAGAAGTCGGACACCGCACTGACAGGCTTATGCCGTGGAATATTGACTTGGAGAACGAATTCCGGTGCGCGGTACATTGCTGCTGCTACGCAGTCCAAGCTCTACGCCATGGACGAAAACAATGTGATCAAAGAGATCACGCCAACAGGTATTGCATCTGGCCGCGCTGATGCCGTCAGTGGCACAGGCTATGGCTACAACACCTATGGCTCATTTGCTTATGGCGTGGCGCGTCCTGACGCTGGCGCAGTAGCACCTGCCACCACATGGAGTCTTGACACTTGGGGCGAGTATCTGGTGGCTTGTTCCGATACTGACGGCAAGCTCTACGAGTGGCAGTTGGGATTTGTAACACCAACCTTGGCGGTGGCCATCACCAACGCGCCAACCGGCTGCGCTGCCTTGCTGTCTACTGCCGAGCGATTCCTGTTTGCCTTGGGTGCATCCAGCAATCCGCGTCTGGTCAAGTGGTCAGACCAAGAGGACAACACGACATGGACAGCGGCAGCCACCAATCAGGCCGGTGACTTTGAACTGAACACGGTTGGTTCACTCAAGTGCGGAAAGCGCGTCAGAGGCATCAATCTGCTATTCACTGATGTTGATGTCCACACCGCAACTTATGTTGGCTTGCCTTATGTGTATTCTTTTGAGCGTGTGGGTTCAGGCTGTGGCGTGATATCGAGTCAGTCTGTGGCTGCCATCGACTCTGCCGCCATTTGGATGTCTCGGTCAGGCTTTTGGATATTTGATGGTTATGTCAAGCCACTGCCTTGCGATGTATCTGACTATGTGTTCACAAGCATGAACTACAACCAAGCCAGCAAAGTCTATGCTGTACACAACAGCAAATACGGTGAAGTGTGGTGGTTCTACCCATCAAGCTCAAGCAATGAAGTTGACTCCTATGTCACCTACAACTACCGCGAAGGCCATTGGAACATTGGCACTTTGGGGCGCACTGCTGGTGTGGACCGTGGAATATTCTTGTATCCCATCATGGTGGACGCAGATGGTTACATCTATGAGCATGAGGTGGGTTATGACTACGACTCTGGAACAGTCTATGCCGAGTCTGGGCCATACGAGATTGGCGTGGGAGAGAACATCATGTCGGTGCGTCAGGTGATACCTGATGAGCAGACGCTGGGCGAGGTGCAGATCAGTTTCAAGTCTCGGATGTATCCGACATCGACAGAAACAACACATGGACCGTATTCAGCCTCACAGCCCACAGATGCGCGGTTCTCAGGCCGTCAGGTCAAGATTCGGTACACAGGTGCTGTGTTGGAGGATTGGCGCGTTGGCGTGACCAGAGTTGACGCTATTGCGGCAGGTAAGCGTTGAGTGACGAGGAAGAGTTTGAGAGACTGCGCCATCATGTTGTGGCGGCACTAGAATACGCAGGAGGCAGTCACGCAGTTGAGGATATTGCTGAAGGCATTAGGAAAGGGTTTTTTCAGCTCTGGCCAGGTGCAAATTCAGTGATAGTCACTGAGATCATTGTCTACCCGCAGTTGAAGGATTTGCACTTTTTCCTTGCTGGCGGCGACCTCGATGAACTCCGATTGATGCAACCTTTGATCGAATCGTGGGGGAAGAGTAAAGGTTGCAGTCGTGTGTCACTCGCTGGCCGTAAGGGCTGGGAGAGGACATTTTTAAGGGATAGGGGATACGAGCCAAAATGGTTCGTCATGTGCAAAGACTTATAGGGGTGGAATATGTCTAAAGGTGGAGCGCCACAAACGCAAACGCAAAATCAAACGCAGTCACAGACCACGATGATTGATCCAGAGTCTCGGGCTGCCTATTTACAAAATCTTGGTTTAGCTCGAAATATTGCTGGCGGCCTTGGTGTTCAGCAATTTGCAGGATTCGATCCGCGTTATGAGGCTGGCGAAAAAGCACTCTACGAAGCCAGCATGAAGCCCTTTGGCGCTGAAGACATTGAGGCTTTCCAAAACCCATACGAAGATCAAGTCGTTCAGCAATCTTTGCAAGACATTGAGCAGGCGCGTCAGATGGCGGCTTTGCAAGATGCAAACAGAGCAACTGCCGCCAAAGCCTTTGGTGGCTCACGCGCTGGCGTACAAGGCGCACTCACCAACGAAGCCGCACTGCGCGAGGCCGCACGCACAGCATCTGGTTTGCGTTCCGCTGGCTTTGGCCAAGCTGCACGACTGGCTCAAGAAGCGCGTGAGATGAATATGCGTGGCTTCCAAAACGCCATGAATCTTGGATTGACTCGCCAACAGTTTGCACAGTTGGGGTTGGATGCCCAGCGCAATTTGCCTTTGCAACAGTTGGCGATTCAGCAAGCCGCCATGGGCGCACAGCCTGCAAACCTTGGTTCAAGTATGACAGGCACTAGCACTGGAATGTCAATTCAGCCGACAAGTCGCAATGTGCTAGCTGGCGCACTTGGCGGTGCTGCGGCTGGCGCACAGTTTGGACCATGGGGTGCAGCGGCTGGCGGTTTAATTGGAGCATTTGCATGAACTACTTAACGAACTTATTTGGTAGCGGCAATGCCGCTGGCGGTATGCGTATGCCGCCAATGGGCCAAGGCATGGACTTGTATGGCGGTCAACCAAGCTCAAATCTTGGTATGACGATGCCAAGAAATGCCTACGCCAGTGCTGATACTGGCACAGGCATCATGCCACCATCATCGTTTGGTGAGATGCCTGCTAACTTTGATTGGAAATCTGCGCTTGGCGCAATGCAAGCCTTGGGTGGGCTTATGGGGCAGCCAGAGCAACAAGCGCCGATGCCGCAAATGGAGTTGACACCAATGCAAGCATCTCAATTACCCATGGGCAGCAATCAGAGCTATGAAGACCTGCTCAAGATGTATGGTGTGCGTACTGGCGGCTTACTTGGATGAGGTGATATATGACCGATGAAGAATTCAAACAGATGTTGGCTCAGAATTATGCCGAGCCAACAAGGATTAGAAACCTTGCCAATCCAGCAGCAGTGCCTTATTCCGACTTCCAAGTACCCGCATCAAATGTTGCACCGTCATCATTTGCATCAAACCTTGGCGGCTTACTGTTTGGCGGTGCTGACTCAGGATTAAACGAGTATCTGAGCAGAGATCAGCAAAAGCAGATGCAGTCTCAGGCACTGATGAGTGCGGCCATGTCTCTTCTTAGATCAGGCAGAACAACCACTACGCCAATTGGACTTGGTGAAGCACTCGGCAGCGCATACGAGGCTGGCACTGCTGGCTACCAAGGCGCACAGAAGAATGCCATTGAGCAGATGCTGACTAAGCAGAAGTTGGATGAGTTTAAAACTCAAAAACAAATGCAAGCAGATGTGCGCCAATACATGGGACAAAAACCCCCAGCTGGTATGAGCGCAAACGAATTCAAGGCTCAACAGTACATGAATCTTGCAGACCTTTATGCCGCCACAAATCCTGATCAAGCATCTAAATTCTTTGACATGGCGCAGAAGTTGATGCCAAAAGTCAAAGTCACAGGTCAGCCATTTGAAGTTGTTGACGAGTCAGGCAAGCCGGTGATGATCCAGCAATTTGAAGATGGCGAGATCAGAACACTGTCAGGCTTTGGACCAAAGCGCGAAGTTGTTTTGCAAAATGTTGATGGCCGTATCGTTGCAATTGACAAATCAAAACTAGTTGGCGGTGAAACATACGGTACAGGCATCACGCCAGCCGAGCAACAGCGTTTAGAGATGGAAGCCAAGCGCCTTGGTATGGATGTTGAGCGACTCAAGTTAGAGCGCCAGCGAGTTGATATGGAAGCGCGTAGATTAAACCTTTCTGAAGCTGATTTCAAGCGTGGCCAGTATGAGCGCGTTGAAAATGAGGATGGCGTGTTCTATGTGCCTAAAGTGCCTGGCTTGCCGGCAATACCTGTCACTGGTCCTGGCGGTGTGCTTCTCAAAGGTAAAGCACCACCAAAGCCAACTGAAGGTGAAGCAAACGCTGCTGGCTTTGCAAACCAAATGGAAAATGCCGAGGCCGTCATCAGTCAGCTACCTGTCGGATCACAGCCAGGCGCTGGCAGTGGAGTTGCAGGATCAATTCCTTTTGTCGGTGATGTTACAAAAAGACTTGTGCAACCCGCTGCCACTCAACAATATGAACAAGCGGCGCAAGCGTGGATTCGCGCCAAGTTGCGTAAAGAGTCAGGCGCTGCAATTGGCGTTGATGAGATGGCAAAAGAATATCAAACCTATTTCCCACAAATCAACGACAGTGATGCCGTCATCGCGCAAAAAGCAAGAGCACGACAAATTGCTACTGAGGCTATGAAAAAGTCTGCTGGTAAGTCATACACGCCGACTGCAATGCCATCGCCAGTGGTATCAACACCGCCAGTTATTCAAAATATATTGAACAAATATCCACCAAGGACACAATAATGGCTGATCCAACTATTGATGATCTGTATAAGTCTTTGGCGGCTGCTGACGCGGCTGGTGACATTGAGTCAGCACAGGCTTTGGCTGACTACATCAGAATGGTTCAAGCCGCAGCGCCAGCGCCAGCACCAAAGGCACAGCCAAGCATTACTAGCGAGTTGACACGCCAAGCCGGTCTATCAGTACGCCCCATGGCGCAGTCTGTGTTAACGGCTGGCGGTATGCTGCCTCTGGTGGTTGACCCTGCCGTCAACTTGTACAACCTTGCCACTGGATCAACACTGCCAACAATGACGCAGGCAGTGCCAAGAACGCTATCAGCGATGGGTTTTCCAGAGCCTGCAACACCAACAGAGCGTGTCGTGCAAGACATCAGCACTGCTGGCTATGGTGTTGGCGGTGCAGCCAATCTTGCAAGAGAAGCACTGCCTGCCGCCACAACAATGACGGCGCAAGAATTCCTGAAGATGTTGGCAACCAATCCACGCGCACAGGCTGCGGCGGCCACTGCATCATCAGCGGCAGCCGGTTCACTGCGCGAGGGTGGTGCGCCACCCTCTCTGCAAATGGGCGGTGCGATGTTGGCTGGCATGACTGCGCCTGGCGGCCCAACTCTATCCACCACACAACGCGCTTTGGCAGCTCCTGTGTCAATGGTGCAACCATTCACGCAAGCCGGTAGAGAAACCATTGTCGGTGGCTTGCTGAATCGTTTGGCGACAGACCCAACGCGAGCACAGTTGAACTTGAGCAGAGCCGAGCCACTTGTGCCAGGCGTGCAACCCACCACAGCCGCCACAGCGTTTGATCCTGG
>Ga0315899_10008842_pt1 | contig 10793 bp, 10 predicted proteins | sample LakEriMetagenome_2_FD_203518 | JGI IMG/M metagenome (GOLD analysis project Ga0315899, IMG submission 203518) | Freshwater fungal communities from buoy surface, Lake Erie, Ohio, United States - Buoy 4 MA112 | ecosystem: Environmental > Aquatic > Freshwater > Lake | place: USA: Lake Erie, Ohio...
CGCTGGATGTGCTGAAGCTGGCCCGGCAGCATCCCGCACGCGATGTGGTGTTCTTCGCCGTTGGGTTTGAAACCACCGCACCAGCCACAGCCCTTCTGGCACAGCAGGCCTTAGCAGCAGGGCTGTCCAACCTGCAGCTGCTGGTGGCCCATGTGCGAGTCGCCCCGGTGTTGGATCAGCTATTGAGCGATCCCGCCTGCGCCGTGGAAGGGGTGTTGGCGGCCGGCCATGTGTGCACGGTGCTAGGGGACGCGGAACTCAAGACCCTGGTGCAGCAGCATCGACGGCCTGTGGTGATCACCGGCTTCACAGCTGAGGAGTTACTGCAGGGAATCCTGAGCTGTGTTCGGCAACTCGAGGGTGGCCGATATCAACTGGAGAACGCCTACGCCACCGCCGTGAGAAGCAGCGGTAATCCAGGCGCCCAGGTGCTGTTGGAGCAGGTGTTTGAACCCGTGGACACCAGCTGGAGGGGCCTTGGCCTGATTCGAGCCGGCGGGTATCAGCTGCGGCCGCCATTCGATCGGTTGGCTGTACAAACAAGGCAAGGAACGGGCGCCAACAGCAATGCCGCAACCCAAGACACATGCCCAAGCGGTCTGGTGTTACGAGGCCTGCTACGGCCCAGTGAGTGCCCCAACTTCGGCACCCGCTGCACACCCGATGCACCCATGGGGGCGCCGATGGTGTCGAGCGAAGGAGCCTGTGCTGCCTACTACCGCTACCAAAGCTGAGAGATGGGGATCAACGACGCCACCATCCAACTGGCCCACGGTGGAGGTGGGCGGCTGAGCCAGCAGCTGATTCAGGAGTTGTTGATACCGGCCTTCGGACCAGCGGATGGGGTGCTACACGATGCCGCGGTGTTCGCCAGCCCTGGAAAGCAGTTGGCCTTCACCACTGACTCCTACGTAGTGAGGCCCCTATTTTTCCCGGGAGGCGACATCGGCCGCCTCGCTGTCTTCGGCAGCGTGAATGATCTAGCCATGGCGGGCGCCAAACCAGTCGCACTCAGTCTGGGGTTGATCCTGGAGGAAGGGCTATCGAGCACCACCCTGGAACGCGTGATTGCCTCAATCTGCGAAGCGGCAAGGCAGTGTGAACTGAAGGTGGTCACCGGTGACACCAAGGTGGTGGAGCGGGGTAGAGGGGATGGGATATTCATCAACACCAGCGCCATCGGGGTGGTTGAGCATGCGCTGAACATCCATCCAAGCGCCGTGCAACCGGGTGATGCCGTGCTAGTCAGCGGTGATCTTGGCCGCCATGGCATGGCAATCCTGGTGGCGCGCGAGGAGCTGGGCTTTCGGAGCACACTCAAGAGCGATCTGAGACCGTTGCACCACATCGTGCAGGAGCTGATCGAAACTGGCGTCGAATTGCACTGCCTGAGAGACCTAACCCGCGGCGGCCTCGCCAGCGCCATCGACGAGATCGCCCGAGGTGCTAGTTGTCTGATCGAACTACAGGAAGATGCGATTCCGATTAACCCAGGCGTGCGAAGTGCCTGCGATCTATTGGGTCTCGATCCTCTGGCAATGGCCAATGAAGGGCGAATGGTAGTGATCTGCCCTGCGACACAGGCGCAGACCGTCTTGAATCAGCTACGCAGACATAACAACACAGCCTGTCGCATCGGTGAAGTACAGGCGCGCACAGAGCAAAACACGCGTCACCCAGTGAGCTTGCGCAACAGTCTGAGGGTGCCGCGATCTCTGGATGTAGGCCGCGGTGAACAGCTGCCGCGCATCTGTTGAAAACAGCTGCAGCAGAGCGTCAACCAAAACCAAAATCCATAGTGTTTAGAGTTCCTCCTCTTCACTGCGCGATGAAACAGAAGCACGCCCGCATACTGAAAGCCCTATTCCACCATCCATTGCAGCACGACCTGCGGATGAGCGATATAGAGGCACTGCTGTTGCAACTCGAGGTCAGCGTAGAGAACCTGTCCGATCACCGATTAAAGGTACAACTACCGAGTGGAGAAACGATGGTTCTACATACAGCACCAGGCGTGAAGCATTCCTTCCTAAACGAAGAAGGGATTTTGCGCCTGAGGCAGTTTCTGGAACGTGCAGGCATCACACCTGAACATCCGGAAACTCCACAACCACATCCGCGAGGCGAACAGGCAAAACGCCTGGTGATTCATCTGGATCATCGCGGCGCACGTTTGTGGTGGCTACAAGGAGATGAAGTAGAATCAGCAACGCTAAAAGCACATGGACTTTGGAATAGCCACCAAAGGCTCAGCCACCGTCATGAACGAGACATAGCGGGCCAACGAGCACCCCTAGATTACAAATATCTTGATCAGCTAAGCAACGCCGCTCTGGAAGCCGATCGAGTTCTACTCCTGGGCCATGGGCACGGCGAGAGCGATCTACGCCAGCTACTAAAACAACACGTCAGCCGCCACCATTCAGCCATAGAAGAACGACTGGAGCAAATAATTCTTGACGACACAGCCTTAAGCGACAAGGAACTCCTAGCAGTCGCCCGCGAGCCCATCGACAACTATCGCCAGCGCCGGGACAAAAGATTAAGGACGCACAAGCGTAACAAGGACGCACGGAATCGCGAACAACGATGCAGATAAGCTGAGGAACCAGACCAGCGAAGAAAAAAGACCACAATGAGTATGGGCCTCGGCCCAATGACCCAATCAAAGGACACACCAAATGCTCATCAAGAACATCCACGAAACCGACTGCGAAATGATCAAAGGTGGCTGGACCGTTGCAGTCAAGCGCAACACCGTTGCCCTCAATTCGGCATATGCAAACGTCGGCGCCCAAAACTCCAGGAGCTTTAACGTGAGCGATCGATCCACTCAAACCATCCTGATTGGCTACCAGGCTGGCTACATCGAGGACTGATCAGGGCTCCGATCACCACAAGATAAGCCACAAGCCCGCCGGTCATCGACCAGCGGGCATTTTTTCAATTGATCACAACAAAAACAAATCCATGCTTAACACATTCACCAACGAACAGGCCGAAGGAATTCATGGAGGCAGAAGCCGTTACACAACAAACCGCCAAGGACCCAACCAAATACAACAAAATCTAGCAGGGGCACCACTGCCGCAAATCAACGTGAATCCATCAATCAGCCCGACAATTATCGTGACACCATTCCTGCGCTCTTCAGAATACTCATTCAACCTCGTAGGGAACTCGAATTCCTTCAATACATCAAATGGCGGATCTAGCACAATAGGCCTCACATAAAAAGAAATAGAAAGAGAGCCACTGAGCTCTCTTTTGCTATAGGCTGAATAAATAGAGAAGTCATAAATGATTACGGCAGCCAAAAATAGATAACAAGAGGCGCAAAGAAGACTAGGCAGGGAGTGACACGAGCAATCGCATGAATAGGACCGGAGGAAGAGATGCCGCAGAAATGCGGAAAAAGCCGCAGCACTCCATAAGACAGATAGAAATCAGATGGGCCATGGCCCCACCACTCTCTTATCAAACAAATGACCAAGTTCGAACTCCTGTCGGATTGCCAGACCGAAGTCCTCACCGGCGGCTCCGGTGGCGGCTGGGGATTCCCAAGCCTGACAAGCAAGACCTCCTCAATGGAGATCAACAACCTGATCAGCCAATCCAACGTCGGCTCCGCCTGGGCATCCAGCGCTTCTGTAGGCAGCAGCGGCGGTGGCGGTGGCTGGGGCATGTTCAAAAAACAGCCTGGAGGTGGAGTCACCGTGGCTGATGCCACCAACATCCAGAAGAACTACAACGCCGTCACCAACTTTGGATTCAGCTTTAACGTCTGAACCAATTAGCTGACACTGGGGCTACCCATAGGTAGCCCCACTTTCTCACAGTCAAAAGACTCTGATTACCAATGAAAACAATTAATGAATTTGAAGCGGAGACCATCAATGGTGGCCTCCGTTTCACGATGCCATCCATCCAGGTGAACCCCAACATCATTGTCAACACCATTCCTCAGATCAATGCAGGCTCTTCCCTGGCAGTGCTCGGCGGAAATGCTTCTCTGAGCCAGGGTAATGGCTCAATCCTCTGGAACACTCTGATTGCAGGACTATTCAGCTTCTGATCAAGCATCAGAAGCTATTCACACACGCCAAACCACCTGGCACACGGCTCTGGCCACGCCAGGGCCTTTTTAAACAGCCTCCTTGTTCGGCAATGCCGATCCCATGAAGCTTCCTCATCTGGATCATCAGTTCCTCCGCGGACTTCAGCAGCATTTTACGGCTGCCCTAGCAGGTCATAATCATCACTACAGCTGCGTCCGCCAATTCAATGAAGAAGATTGCGGAGCTGCCTGCATCGCAACCATCTGCGAACACCATGGGCACAAGTTAAGCCTGGGGCGAGTGCGGGAAAGCGTAGGAACGATGGCAACAGGTACCACCCTCCTTGGTCTCAAGCGAGGTGCTGAACAACTCGGTCTTCAAGCGAGAGCGGCTCGAGCTGATGCGAGCTTGATCGATCATCTTGACGAACTTCCACTACCAATGGTCTGCCACTGGAATGGCAACCATTGGATCGTTTTGCATGGCCGCAAAGATGACCAGCTGGTGATTGCCGACCCTGCCGTGGGGATACGAGAAATCCCAAGCGAAAAGTTTCTGTACCACTGGCAGAACGGGGTGGTGCTGCTGCTGGAACCTGATCCAGCACGATTCAACCGCAGCAACAATTTAGAGGCTAATAAAGGCCTCTGGGTCCTCACCGAATTCATCAAGCCCTTCAAAAGCCTGCTTCTACAGGTGCTGATGCTCAACATCGTAATCGGCACCCTGGCGCTGAGTATGCCGGTCCTGATGCAAATCCTCACCGATGACGTTTTAGTCCGCGGTGATGTTCAGATGCTCACCAGCCTCGCGATCGGCATCATGCTGCTCACGGCGCTACGCAATGGCCTGGGCTGGGTACAAGGCCACATGGTGGGACACTTCGGCCAGAAACTACAGCTACAGATGATCATGCACTATGGCCAAAGGCTGTTTCATCTTCCGATCAACTACTTCGAAAGCCACCGCAGTGGCGAAGTGGTGAGCCGCATCGGTGATATCGAACACATCAATGGCCTCCTCACCGGTGTGGTCACCGGGCTGCCGAGCCAATTCTGCATCGCTGCGATTTCACTGATCTGGATGCTCACCTACAGCACCCCGCTCACCGTGGCGGCAGTGCTCTGTTACGCAGCCGTGGTGATCTGCAACCTCAGCTTCCTGCCGGCGGTGCAGACCAAGATCAAGAAGTTGCTGGTGGGTTCCTCAGAAAACCAGGGCTACCTGGTGGAGGTGTTTCGAGCCGCCACGGTTCTGAAAACCACCGAGGCCACACCCCAGGCCTGGCAGGAATACCAACGCAACTTCGGCCGTTTGGCACGGCTGAGTTGGGACACCACAAAACTCAGGCTCAACGAGAGCACCGCAACCAGCCTGCTCGGGGGCCTCACCTCCATTGCCCTGCTCTGGTACGGCAGCAGCTTTGTGATCAACAACCAGATGAGCATCGGCCAACTCCTGGCATTCAACGGCATGGGAGCCAATGTGCTCGGCTTTCTGGCAGGTCTCAGTGGGCTGTCCCAGGAGCTGATCACCTCCGGTGTGGTACTGCGGCGACTGTCGGAAGTTCTCGAGCGTGACCCTGAAAACGGACACGATGGTGAGAAACATCACGCTGGTATCAGCTCACAGGCACCAATTCGCTGCCATGACATCAGCTGGCACTATCCCGGCCGCCGTGCCCTGCTGGATCACTTCAGCCTGGAGATCCCCGGTGGCCTCACCACCGCACTGATCGGTGAATCGGGTTGCGGCAAGAGCAGCATCACCAAGCTGATCGCTGGTATCTACCCACTGGAGCAGGGCAGCATCCACTACGGCAGCTTCAGCTCCAGGGATCTGAATCTGGACAGCCTGCGCCGCCAGGTAGTGCTGGTGCCTCAGGAATCGCACTTCTTCAATCGCAGCATCTTCGACAACTTCGCCTTCACCCATCCGGGCGTGGATTTTGCCCAGGTGGTGGAGGCCTGCCAGCTGGCCATGGCCGATGACTTCATTCACGACCTGCCCGATGGCTACGGCACGGTGCTCGGCGAATTCGGCGCCAACCTCTCCGGCGGACAGAAACAACGCCTGGCCATTGCCCGAGCTCTGATCAATGATCCACCGGTGCTAATCATGGATGAATCCACATCAGCTCTCGATCCAGTGCTCGAGCAGCGGCTGATGGATCGCCTGCTCGCCTATCGAAAGGGCCGAACGACAATCCTGGTGAGCCATCGCCCCTCCGTGATCCTGCGGGCCGACTGGATCGTCTACATCGAGCGCGGGCAGGTGAAGCGGCAGGACAACCCAAGCGCTCTGCGCGAGAGCGCCATGGTCTCCCCCTATCTCACAGCAGCCTGACGATGAGCAACCTCCAACGCCGCAGCGACATCATTCCGGCTCAACTCATGCCACTGCAGGCCGACGACTTTCTGCCGGAACTCGGGGGATGGAGCAAAACCCTCGGACAGCGAGTGCTCGCCGTTGGAGCTGTCAGCATGCTCGCCCTCGCGGTGTGGCCCTGGCAGGAAACCGTGCGATCCGCTGGTGTGATCCGACCTGCGGGTGAAAACACCATCGTGCAAAGCCAGCTTGATGGTGTGTTGGCCAGGGTGTGGGTGAAGGACAACCAGCAAGTGAAACAGGGAGAACCGCTGGCAGAGCTGGACCGCCGCAGCCTTGACAACGAACGACGCAAGCTGGAAGGGGAGCTCACGCAATCCCTGGCGCAACAACGTGACAGCCGTGCCTCCAGCCTGGATGTGCAGCAGCAGGCGCAAGCCACGCGGCGGTTGAACAACGCCCAACGCAACTCAGCTCAACGAGATCTCGATAGTGCAGCCTCCACCGTGCGCTACCGGGAGACGGAACTGAAGCGCTACCGCAGCCTGCTTTCCAGTGGTGCAGTAGCGGAAACCGTGATCGAAGAAAAACAGGCCCAGGCCGTGCTGGCCCGCAATGAGTTCGCCAAGGCACGCCAAGCCATGCGGGAACAGGAGGCCCGTGGTGCAGCTGAACTGGCACGACTTGGCCAGGGCTCCAACCAGACAGCACGAGAAGAACGTGAACTCACGAAGCAAGTGGATCAAATCCGCTCGCGACTGGAAGAGGTGAAGCGTGCGCTGCTCAACAGCGTGATCAGGGCGCCCAAGGCGGGCACCGTGATTGTAAGCAACCTCAGGCATCCTCAACAGGTGATCCGTAGCGGAGAGGTGTTGGCCCAGATCGCACCCAGCCAGGGAGATCTGCAGGTGAAGCTGACGGTGCCAAGCTCCGATGTTGGAAACATCAAAGCCAGTCAGCCGGCCTACCTGAGAATTGCCGGTTGCCCTTATCCGGAGTTCGGAGTTCTGCAGGCACGAGTGCAGACAATTTCAGCTGACACGATCAGTCAGAACGCCGGCAGCAATGGTCTCGGCCCCGCAGGATTTCAGGTATCCCTTAAACCATCAAGCAAACCACTCACTAATGGAGATAGGCGCTGCTCACTGCGCCATGGCATGGACGTTCAAGCCGATATTGTGACACGCAAGACAACCATTCTCGGCTTCATCCTGACCAAGCTGCGACTGACAACAGGGGCTTAGCCACGCAGCACTGCAGCAGGTGAGGAGCAGGATTACAGCCATCAATAAGCAATAGCATTCATACGCTTCTGAGGCATCATCCCAACACATCTCAGGATGAATACTGACACTCAGGTGCTCGACTCCGCAGCTTCTAACCCGGTGGTGGTTGAGCCCATTGAGCCCGATGTTGCCGAGCCGGCTCCCACAGAAACTCTAAATCCGGTCGTGGAGACACCGATTGATCCCATCACTGGTAGCAACAGCGGCTCAGGCAGCTCATCGAATACATCGAATGGCAACCAGGTTGCCGTCAACTCGAGCTTTGACTATTCAGTGCACAACTTCACTGTATACAGCTACAGCTCGACACAGCATCAGGAGACCCTGAACGCGCAGATTAGTCAGGCCAACGGCGATCCACAGCTTACAGATGGCTTCAACTGCGGCATCGGTGAAGCCCGATTGGGCCGGAGCTACCGCTTTGAATCCCGCCAGTTTTTCCGTGGCAATGGCAGCCGCTCGCGCATCGATCGCATCATCAGTTTTAACGCTGAATCCGGCGACACCCTGCAACTGTCCAGACGTCTGTTCAAAGGCATTGGCAAGCTGGATTTCGTGGCTGTCGCCAACAAGAAAGGAAGCCGCCGTGCTGCTCTGACGGATAACGACATCATCTACGAACAATCCACAGGCCGGCTCTACTTCAATGCCAACTCTGGCGATCAAGGCTTCGGCAACAAGGGCGGTCTGTTTGCCGTCCTTGATTCATCACCACTGATCAGCGAAAGCCAGTTCGTAATCTTCTAATTCAGCATAGACCGTTAAAGCATTTCACCGAGCGTTTCTGAGCCCAGATCACTCTGGCCCTCAGAAGCGAATGGCAATGAGCAACATGAACAACAAACCACCAGCGAAACAGGCAAAACCATGAAGGGCCAGGCCTGGTTCAGCGTGGCGCTTGATTTCAGGCACCAGATCAGAAGCTGCGATATAGATAAAGTTGCCAGCAGCAAACAACACCAATGGAGCCAGAGAGATCTGCTCCCGCAACCACCAGGCCAGAAATGCGCCCACGGGAAATGTGAATGCTGAGATCACGTTCCAGAACAGAGCTTTTCGGGGTCTCCAACCGCTATGCACAAGCACACCGAAATCACCCAGCTCCTGAGGGATTTCGTGTGCGATAGCGGCCAACCAGGCCGCGATACCAGCTGGTGGATTGATCAGATATGTGCTGGCAATACCCAGGCCACAAATGAAGTTATGCAGCCCATCACCCAGCAGGATCAGCAGGGCCATGGGCTCACGGACCCAGCGATCCTCCTCTCCCAGGAGCTGCCGGCTTTGACGCCGATGGGAATGATGCCAATGAAGGAATTGCTCGAGGGCCAGAAAGGCCGTGAAACCAGCAGCGATCCATTCACCTGCATACAACGGATCCAGCGCTATCACACCCTCGGGAAGCATATGAAAGAGCGCACCACCCAGCAACGATCCCGCCGCCAGAGACACCAGAGGGGTCAGCAGCTGCTGTAATCGCCAAGCCGGCATCAGAAGGGTGATTCCACCCACCAAAGCCACCAGACTCATCAAAAGACTGCCGAACAGAAGGGTTCCGTCTCGACTCATCCCTGCCACCACAGCCAGGTGTCGCGGTTCAGCAGCAATCCCACGAGCGTGAGCACCACCATCAGCAGCACCTGATCAGCACGAGAGTCGGGGATACGAATATCGGCTACAAGGTGGGCGACATTCGTTGTGGTGTACACCACGCTCAACACAAATTGCGCGATCCGCCATGGTGCGCGATTACTCCAGCCCGACGGATCAGAAACCGCATGAAAGGCCAATAGCATGGCAATCACAGGAATCAGGAAATACACCAGCATCGCCTGAAAGATGCGTGGCAACTGCGATGCCGAAACCTGGCTCTTGATCTCCACTGATGCCCCATGGAAAAGCGGCATCAGGCCCAATTCCACGTGAAACAGCATCAACAAAAGCCAGGCGCACCAAAGAGCAGCCACACGCAATGCAGCAGAGTCCACAGATTGGTTGCGTACCCTCCAGTTTCCTTCAGCGATCAGCACTGAACGGCAGTCGCATCAACCAGATCAACAGCAAATCTGCCTGCACTGGACCACCAGAACGCACACAAAGGCCAGAAGACTCTCAAGCAGATCTCAACGCCTCGCTTCCTTCGCCATGGGGCAGCTCGATGCCGGCACCGATCTGCTGTTGGTGCCCTCCTACAGCGCCAATCCACGCACGCTGGCCTGCATCGATGGATTGGACAGCTGGGCGGAGCGGCATCTGGTGGAGCTGCGGCATCTACTTCATCCAGGCAACCGGCTGGTGTTGGTGACACCCACCCCCATCAGCGAGTGCTGCATCGAAGCCGTGCTCAAGCTGATCCCGGCCGTGCCTCCGTCCTGGCTGCGGGAAAGGCTCCAGGCGCTGTGTCTCCACGACCGTGCTCCACAACCACTCACCCACAAACTGCTGGCACGACCTCGCCTGCTGAAGCAGCTGCGTGAGCAGCTCAGGCCGGGAGCACGGCTGGCCTGTTATGCCGTGTCTCCAGCGGAGATGGCCCTCGCTGAGCTCTTGAACCTGGAGCTCGAAGGCACACCGGCAGCGCTGGCGGAGCTGGGCAGCAAAGCCGGAGCTGCCGAGGTGTTTGCACAACTGGGGTTGCCCCATCCGCGCAGCACCATGCTTTGCCACAGCCTGGAGCAACTGCGCGACACCAGCGCTGAGCTGCTGGAGCGCCATGGCGACATCAACGCCCTGGTGGTGAAACTCAACCGCATGGCAGGCGGACGGGGCAATGCCCCCTTGGCTCTGGAGCTGCAGCCCTGGAGGAGCCGTCCAGCTCACGAACGCCTCCGGCAGCTGGAGCACGCTCTGCAGCATCTGGCGATGCCGCTGCCCCATTGGCGGGAGGAGCTCCTGAACAACGGCGCCATTGCCCAGGAGCTGATCGGTGGGCTCCCTGGAGCGCTGAGCTCACCCAGCGTGCAGCTCTGGATTGATCGCGATGGAGCCGCCAGGATCGTGTCCACTCATGAGCAATGCCTGGGGGGGCCCCACAGGCAGAGCTTCAGGGGTTGCCGCTTTCCAGCACGCCACACCTACGCGCAGCAACTGATGGCGATGGGGGAACTGCTCGGCGACCATC
>Ga0315899_10008843_pt1 | contig 10791 bp, 9 predicted proteins | sample LakEriMetagenome_2_FD_203518 | JGI IMG/M metagenome (GOLD analysis project Ga0315899, IMG submission 203518) | Freshwater fungal communities from buoy surface, Lake Erie, Ohio, United States - Buoy 4 MA112 | ecosystem: Environmental > Aquatic > Freshwater > Lake | place: USA: Lake Erie, Ohio...
AACGGACTGGCATTGGACATGACCGAGGGCGAGCGCATTGCGCATGCAATGAATGGGGCCGATGTGGTGTTCTTGGGCAACCATGGCGTCATCGTGTGCGGTGAGCGCGTCGATTACGCCTATGACGACCTGTACTACTTGGAGCGCGCCTGCCAAGTACAGGTGCTGGCGTCTTCTACCGGCATCGCACTGAAACCAGTGAACTCCGAGCTGGCAGCGCGGGTGATGGCACAGAGCCACGGCGAGCGGCTTCAGTCGGAACTCTTTTTCTCCAGTCTAAGACGTACGATGGGTTGAGGCTTAGGCGGTTTTTTTAAATATCGCTGCTTCGTTTATTGGATGTGGCGAATTCATACAACATAAGAAACTTGACGCATGAAGTTCGTTATTTGGGCTAACTAATCTTTGGGAAAAAAACGATGAATCAAGCCTCTCAAAATTTTGGTGATAAATTTGAAAAACTATGCCAATGGGCTGTTCAATGTGAATGGGATGACATTCCTGATGTTGTAAAACAGCGTGCTTTGATGTTGCTTTGTGACGATATCAGCGCAATGCTTGCTGGCTCTGTTGAGCCTGAAGTTAGAAAATTGCGTGAAACAGTTCTTTCGAGATCTACATCCGGTGATGCTGTCATTTTTACAAAGGGCTTACCAACAACAGATCGAATATCAGCAGCAGCAGTTAATGCGTTAGCTGGAAATTGGTGTGAGTTAGATGGTGGATTTCGAAGAGCTGTATGCCATGCCGGCATATGCACACTACCTGCACTTTTATCAGAGGGTCAAGCTCGATCCTTGACTTTTGCCCAACTCTTACGCTGTGTTGTTTTGTCGTATGAAATAATTACCCGAATTGCAATGGCCTTTAAGTTTGACACTATGAAAGTTCACTCGCATGCGATGTGGTCAAGCATGGGATCTGCTGCAAGTGTGGTTCTGGCTAGAAATGGAACTGTAAATGAGTTGGTTGGTGCAGTCACAGCTGCTGCAACGACTACACCGATTGGCCCCCGTCGACATTTAATGGAGGGGGTGTTGGTTCGTAATTGCTGGGCCAGTACAGGTGCTGTCCATGGATTTTTCAGTGCGGATTGGTCAACCAGCGGAATAATGGGTTCATCAACTAGTATTCCAGCTGTATTCATGGAAATTTTAGAAGCTAAGATGGATACTGAAGCATTGATCAGTCAAATCGGAAATGAGTGGTCTTTGAATGCGAGTTATCACAAAATTTATGCATGCTGTCAGCACGGACACTCGTCGATTGAGGCTGTCCTAGAGATGCTTGATTTAGCAGATGACTTTCCGTTGACTCATGAAATTGCTGCAATTGATGTTTACACATTTCCGCTTGCCCTAAGCCTCAATAACGTAAAGCCTCCCACTACTTTAGGAGCTAAATTTTCTTTACCGCACATGGTTGCTGCTGCACTTATTTATAAGACTGGCGGACCCAGAGCCTTCTATCAAGATACATTGAGCGATCCAACGGTAGCCAAACTTCGAGAAAAAGTTAACTTAATGCCGTTTGATAAATCACTGACGCCACCAAATGATCGTCCATCTAAAATTGTCATTAAGACATACGATGGAAAAATTTTTGAACAAGAATGTTTAAGCTCACAAGGCGGGCCCGATAGGCCTTTTTCTCAAGATGTTGTCTTAAATAAAATAAACGATCTAAGTGCTATTGACTTGCCAGGATTGGTTCATTTAGCTGCAAGTTTTGATATGAGTCAGGCCAATCGAGTTGGCTGGAAGGAAATCATTAAGCTGATTCAGGAAAAGCCAATTCATTCATAGAAATCTGTAACGCTGCTCTTACCAGCTAAGTAGCCCAATCCTAGAGCAGTCAAAAGACCGTTTCCAGATACATATCCTGCACCACCTTTCAAACCGCTAATGCCGGCCGCAGCGCCTCCTCCGGCAAAAAGACCCTTTATATGCGATCCGTCTGGGCGTAGGACACGTGCTTGATCATCAACATGCAAACCGCCCTGAGTATGGAACAAAGCTGGCGTAATTCGTGTAAAACAAAAAGGTGCAGAAAGTGGCCCTAATCCCCAATTAGAACGACCAAACTTATCGGGCTGTCCCGAACTGGCAGAAAAGACTGCTTCATTGATGGTTTGGGAAATTATGTTCTCATTCATTTCAAGATGACTCGCAAGTTCACCTAAGGTATGACACTGCACGACACCACCAGTGTTGCAAAGTTCAGCGTATTCGGGTTGACCATTGGCAGTTACATCTCTAACTTTGCTGTCAGCTATCATGTAAAAAGGGCCTTGTTGCTCTAACTCTAACTCCGCGAAGGCTGAATAACCGATGGTTTCATTTCCGAATCTGCATCCTCGAGAGTCAACAATGATTCCTCCCTTTTCAATAATCGTCCACGTTACCAGTGAGCCGTGTGGTTCTGCAAGGCTCGCATGCGCTTGATAAGCTCCCATATTTGCTAGGGCAGCGCCAAGACCGACACCCCAAGTAATTGCTTCGCCTTGACTGCTCGGCGAACCACCATAGTTTGCATGAGATATAGATGGACAAAATTGCGAAAGTAATTCACGATTTGCGCCAAAGCCATTGGTAGCAAGAATGACAGATTTAGCGCTTAAAGTCGTTACTCTGCCATCTATCGTTTTTGTGACAAGACCGGTGACAGCACCTTCTGCTGATACAACCAATTCCGTGACTGCATTACCATAAGCAATAGGGATTTCCATGGAATCTGCTGTTCTGCTTAAATCATGCATTAAATCGGCGCCACGTCTTGATGGTGGCGAGTGAAGTCTATGCACGCTATGACCAATATGCTTGTATGTTTCGACCAGAGTCATATCGACATTTGCAACATCTACAAGCCATTCAATTAATTCAGCAGAAATAAAAGCGAGCTTATGAGTAATGTCTGTTACATCATGCTCACCCGTGATGTGATTTAGATCATCAATCATTGCTTCAGGACTATCTTGAATACCAGCTGCGCGTTGAAATCTCGTATTTGCAGCTGGTATTGATCCACTGGACAGCATTGTGTTGCCCATAAGCCGGTTAGTTTTTTCTAAAATCGCAACTTGAATTTTTTGATCAGACGACTTTGCTGCAATTGCAGCAGTTAGACCACAGCCACCAGCTCCAACAACTAGGACATCAAATTCAGCGTCAAAATGCATAACAAATAGCCTGCGTTGTCATTAATCAACTGTAGCGCCTGAAATTTTGACTCCACGCTCCCATTTCGCGATTTCTTCACTTAAGTGCTTAGCAGTTTGTTCTGGAGAGGTTGCTAAAGGCTGCATACCAAGAGTGTCTAACCTGCTCTTCACATCAAAATTTGCAAGCACAGTGGCAATATCAGCCGAAATCTTGTTCACAATGGGTCTGGAAGTTCCCTTTGGCGCAAAAATCCCAGACCAAGGAGCAGCTGAAAATCCTGCAAAACCTTGTGAAGCAATTGAAGGATATCCTGAGCCACTAAAATCAGTTTCCGTAGTAATAGCGATCAATTTAATTTTTTTAGACTTAATTAACGGGACTGCTGTAGGAAGTCCGGTAATTCCTACTTGAACGATTCCCGACATCAGATCATTCAGCATTGGAGCAGCCCCTTTGTATTGAACTGCACTCATGTCAAATTTTCCTAAGTCTTTAAGAAGCTCAAGCGTCAAGTGCGAAGCAGTACCGTTTCCATCTGACCCATAAGTCATAGCCGGTTTCGATTTTTTTGCGTATGCAATTAATTCTTGCAAATTATTTGGAGGAAAATTTGCATTCACTAAAATAGCATTTGGGTACTGCACGACTAAGCTAATTGGCTCAAAATCTTTAACTGGGTGGTAGGGCAAGGACTTGAAAAGGGCTGGACCAATTGCGTGTGATCCAGTAACACCGAGAAGTAAGGTGTATCCATCTGGGTCGGCCTTAGAAACAACTGCAGCCCCAACAGAACCCCCAGCTCCAGCCCTGTTATCAATAACAACGGGTTGATTCCAAATCTTTGAAAGACCTTCGCCCAGAATTCGTGCTGTAACATCTGTGGGACCACCCGCTGCAAATGGCACAATTAATTTGACAGGTTTATTGGGAAAATTCTGGCTAGTACTTTGAGCATGTAAAGCTGAATTAAAGTTAAAAATATAAACTGCAAAAAATACAAATAAAAAGAATTTTTTGTGCAAGAGCTTTAACATGGCAGGCCACCTTATTTGAATTGATACGAATAAATCCTTGTAACTAAACCTTAACAGCTCACGTAGAATAGGTCAACAATGCGCATGTCTCAATTTGGTTCCCATGTTGATTTTGCCTTAATGAAATATGACATCAATAAATGAAGTTTTAGACTGGCTAACTACAACACAATCACCCGAGAATGTTCGCCAACGTGCTCGTTTATTGATTTTAGATTGCTTGGGTTGTATGGTCGCAGGTTCCCGAGCCCCTGAGCTAAAACGATTAGCCAGTATTCAGGCAAAACTAGACCCCGGCCCCATTGTTTTGCCAGGGACAGATGAGACAGTTTCGATGAGCGCTGCAGCATATAGATTTGCAGTTGCCGCTTGCCGAGATGAGGCATGTGAAGGTTTGGCGACTGCCCATGGCAGGCCCGGTGTAGCGACAGTAGCGGCAATTTGGTCCTTAGGTTCCCAAATGGGGGCTACGATGACTCAAATGACAGATGCGCTGATTACAGGCTACGAAGTTGGAAGCCGTCTGGGAGAAGTCATGCGCATTAAAAAAGGAATGCATGTTGACGGCACTTTTACTTGTTTAGGAGCCGCTGCAGCTGCTGCAAAATTACTCCAGCTTAAACCTATTGAGATAAATGCTGCTATTCAAATTGCAGCTATGCAAATGCCAAGCACCCTTTACCTGCCGATTAAAGAAGGTGCGGACTCAAGAAATACATACCTCGGTCATGCCGCTAGTCTTGGCCTTCAAAGTGCGTTTGCAGTAAAAGCTGGAATGATTACTCCTAGAGATGCATTATCTGAAGCTTACCGAATCACTCTAGGATATGACCAGCAAATGCCTTCTTTACGTCCAATAAATCATTGGCTCATATTAGATGGCTACTTCAAGCCTTGGGCTTCAGTTCGCCATGTCCACTACGGCGCAGCTGCAGCGCTTGAATTACGAAAGTCGTTGCCCGAGAATTTAAAATTGGAAGCCATACAACTTTCTATTTACGAAGAAGCCATGGTGTATTGTGCAAATCGTGATCCACATACAACCATTCAAGCCCAGTTCAGCTTAACTTGGGGAGTTGCTGCAATGTTAGTTTTAGGAGATTTGGCCCCCGAAGCGTTTTCAGCGGAGGCTTTATCTAATCAGAAGATCCGAGATATTGAATCAATCATTTCAGTTAAATCAGACCCAGCATTAGGAAAAGATGGAATTCGTTCAGCTATTCTGAATTTAACAATAGAAAATAAAACATACCAAGCTTTTGTTGATCGAGTTATTGGTGATCCAGGTTTACCGATGACTTCAAATCAAGTGATTGCTAAATTTTTGCGTTATTCAATTCCCAGCCTTGGTGAAAAAGCTGCTCATGATTGGGTGACTAAAATTGTGCATTCTAGTTGAGTTGCTAAATTTATAAGCTTGACCATGTCACAAAATTCGGTCATTTAAACCCACCTTTTTGTAAATTTCATTGATTTGTGCCTTTGCATCTTCAGTCAATTTGTCAGCCACGGCCTTGTGCGTCCAGCCCACTTTCGTACGATCGTAGACACCTGTTTCTTCGCCCATCTAACTGGTTAAAAATTGAAATTTCATGAGTTTCATAAATTACGCCAGTATTGCGATGTGCATTGACTTAAATTTATTCAGGAGCTGACAGGTGTTGCCGCAGAAGTTGGCAATCCGAACACGCGATCAAAGGCCCATGTAAAAGTAAACGTATAGACAAAAAAGAAAATGTTCAAGCCTAGGTTGACGATGAATGAGCGCAGATAGCTGATATCAAGCCACCATGCTGCCACAGGCAGTAGTACCACCAGAAAGCCGATTTCAAAACCCACCGCGTGCAGCACGCGACGACTCAAATTGCGACCGCGTGTAAGGCTTTTCGCCTCCCAGCGCTCGAACATGGCGTTGTATGCAAAGTTCCAGCTTATTGCGAAGAGTGAAGCAAAAACTGCCAACGCACCTGCACGCTCAAGGCTGCTGTCGCTGAAGCTGAAAAAGCCAAGGGTTCCGAATAAGAATGCGATAGCTTCGTAGGTGGCAACGTAGGTGATCTTACGCTTGATGCCTTGCAGGGTCATATTGAAAGTTGTTTGAAGTTTTGCGATTGGCCAAGATTGGCTAGATTTAAGTTCAATTCGCTTAAGCTTCTCTTAGTTTAATGCCTTCATGCTTAGCGACCATTTCAAGTGCAGACTCAAACAGAGCTCTGGCAGAACCAGAGACCGAGCTAAGATAGGCATGCAGGTGTGCGTCCTCTGTTGAGTTATTCAAGCATTCGTGGCTGTACTGCTCAAAGCTTGCAAGTTGCGTAATGATTTCTGAAACATGTTTGGGGCATTCGCACAGGACATTGGTGGAGATGTTGGCTACGCGCATGAGTTCAATGTCGTCATACTTTCGAGGCGGAATCAGCATTCCAGTAGACAAGCTGTTGGCACTTGATTCGTTGTTAATCAGAAGCACTGACTTGATGAGTTCTGCTAAATCGGAATCGCTAATGGGCTCTCTGCGAACAATCATGCCACAACGCTTCATGGATTCAATGATGGGCTCTTGACCGTAGTTGTAAAGCACGATGACTTGCAAGGCATTGTTAAGTTGAGCCAAGCGATGAATGTCTACCTGAACGCCTGAATGCAAAGAGTTCGTTTGGATCAGAAGAATTTGCGGATTTTTCTGAAATTTGGCAGCCAAGGCTTGTTGCACCGTACTAAAAATATCGGTAATGCGTATGGCCTGATTGTTAAAACTGAATGTGAACTTTTTGGTCTCAATTTTGGCGGCAAGTGGCAGTCCAATCACCGCAATAGAAACAGTCTGATTCTTCAAGTCTGCGATTGCTTTTCTTTGGTTGGTCTCTTGTTGCTGTTGCAGCAAATGATTGAGTTCTGTTGAGCTCAGTTGTGCAATGCTGCTAATGCTGTGACCTTGGTCTGTGAGCCGTTTGAGAACTGTCGCTTTCAAAACATCGTCATCGGTGTAGAGCCGGTGTTTGCTTTCTGTCTTTTGGGGTTGGAAGGTTTCGTACCTCATCTCCCACACCCGAAGAGTGGGTGTAGGGACGCCACTGAGGCTAGAAACTGCCCCGATTTTGTGAAGACCAACTTTTTGTGATGTTTTGTTTAACATGATTGCTTAATTGAATGAATTTTGAATAGATTATTTCATAAATTTTATAATTTGAGTAACTATTTTTTACTTTGATGGTAAATTATGTCTACTTAAACAAGGAAACAACATGTTGAGCAAGCGAGCCACCCTGGGATTGAAAGTTTTCACGACCATCGCCAGCGCACCCAGTCACAGAACAATCACGGCTGACACGCTTGCTTCAATCACTGGCGTTTCGCTTTCGTACATTGAAGGTATTTTGAAAGACGCAAGGGAGTTTGGATTGATCCAAGCGACTCGTGGGCCGGGTGGTGGTTACCATTCTGTAGCCTCAATGAATTCTCTTTCGGTCTGGGACGTTGTTGAATGCTTTAATCTTCCATCCAAACCTTCACAACATTCGCACCAATCACCTGAGTGGCGCTCCACAAGTTTGATCGCAGAGAATGCTTTTGATCTTGAAAAAGAATTTCTCCAGAACTGCCCCATATCTCATCTGGTGCCTGATTGGTTCGATTCTGTGTCATCAAAGCAGAGCAAGTCGATGGCCATGAACTTCAAGCCACTGCCACCTAAAATCAGTCCCGTTGCACCTAATTCTGTGTTTGATTTGTCTAATTTTTTAAACTTACAAGCCGCTTAGGGTTTGGTTCAAAATCAGTCACGCTAAGACAAGGACATGAGCATCCATTTAAATTGGCAAGCCGTCATGATTGACTTAGACGGTACTTTGGTTGATACCATTGGCGACTTTGAAGTGGCTCTGAACCGCGCCCTTGCAGATTTGCACATACCTACCGCCAATCGCGCCCTCATTGAGCGCAGCATTGGCAAAGGCTCCGAACACCTTATTCGCACGGTGCTCAAACACCAACTGGCTTTGCCAGAAGTGGCTGGCAGTGTTCGCGAGGTCGAACAATTGTTCACGCCGGTGTGGGAGCGCTATGAAAAGCATTACCTCAACATCAATGGCGAGTTTTCCAAAGTCTTTTCTGGTGTGGTTGAGGGCCTAGAACAACTCAGGAGGATGGGTTTGCCGCTGGCTTGCCTCACCAACAAACCTGTCTCGTTTACAACGCCACTGCTGAAAGACAAAGGTCTTTTGAATTTTTTTGAGCAAGTTTTTGGAGGTGACAGTTTTGAGCGAAAAAAACCAGACCCGTTGCCGCTCCTCAAAACATGCGAAGCTTTAAGGAGCAGCCCAGCACGCACCTTGATGGTAGGTGATTCAAGCAACGACGCCCAAGCGGCTGATGCGGCAGGCTGCCCTTTGGTGTTGATGACCTATGGCTACAACCATGGAGAGCCTGTTCAAAACATTCCGGCATTGGCGTGGTTAGACTCATTGGATCAACTTTTTGATCCAGCCAGATTTGCGAAGAGCAAATGAGTTCACAGCTGAAAATTATTTTGTTTAAGTCTGCGAAATGCTAGCGGTTTACGCCACACCATGGATGGCCATCAGATTTTTCATTCGATGAGCAGCCAATTCAGGCTGTTCAAGAAGGTTGGCCTCATCTGCCAATCGGAATAACTCTGCCAAATGTTGAACTGAACGTGTGCTTTGCTGGCCGCCAATCATGCTGAAATGACTTTGGTGACCATTGAGCCAAGCCATGAAGACCACACCGGTTTTATAGTAGCGTGTGGGTGCCATGAAGATATGTCGCGACAGTGGTACCGTAGGCCCCAGGATGGCATGAAAAGTATCTAGATGACCTTCAGCCAGTGCAGTCAGTGCAGCACTGGCTGCTGGTGCAATCGCGTCGAATATGCCCAGCAACGCATCGCTTTGCCCATTGACGATGTTCGGTCCAAAACCATCGCCAGCAATCAGCTCGGCATAATTGAAGTCGTCACCCGTGTACATGCGTACGCTGGGCGGCAGGCGCCGACGCATCGTGATTTCTTTGTCTTTATCGAGCAATGAAATTTTGATGCCATCTACCTTGTGCGAATGTGACTGAATGATGCCTAATGCGGTGTTCATGGCTTGCGCCACATTAGCGCTGCCCCAGTACCCCAACAATGCAGGATCAAACATGTCGCCCAACCAGTGAAGCACCACGGGTTGTTTGACTTGACTCAAAATGCGGTCGTAGACACGCTCATAATCTGCGGGGCTTTTGGCCACTCGTGCCAAAGCTCGACTGGCCATGATGATGAGTTTGCCACCCAGCTTTTCGATCGCCTCCATCTGTTCTTCATATGCAGCGATGACTTCATCGACAGTTGTGACATTTTCAAGCAGCAGTTGATCTGTGCCGCAGCCCGAGGCGACCTGCGAACCTGGCACATCCTGGGCTGCATCCAATGTGCGGCGGATCAGTTCCAATGAAGTCGGCCAATCAAGGCCCATGCCGCGCTGCGCAGTGTCCATGGCCTCGGCCACACCCAGCCCCAAGGACCACAAGTGGCGTCGGTAGTCGATCGTGGCATCCCAATCTACAGCACATTGAAGCCAAGGGTCCACTTTGGCCAGCGGATCGGACACCACATGTGCTGCCGAATAGGCAATGCGGTTGAATGGCATTCGAGACTTGGGCTTCAAAGGTACGCTGCCGCGTAGCTTGTAGTTTTCCAAGCGCCCCGAAGCTGTTGGCAGATTCAAGGTTAAGGGCACAGTTTCGCCTTCAGTTCAGGGGGCAGGAGAGAGCCCCGCAGCTTTCACCAGCACTGCGTTGCTTTTGATCTCATCGCGTATGTAGGCGTCAAATTGATCAGGCCGCATGGTCCAGGCATCCGCACCCAATGTGACAAAGCGCTCTTTGACTTCGGGCGTAGCCAAGGCCTTGACAACTTCATCGTGCAATCGGTTAACGATGTCTTTGGGCGTTTTTCCTGGAACCATCATGCCAATCCAGAAGTTGAATTCCGAGCCAGGCACACCGGCTTCTGCCGTGGTCGGCACTTGTGGCAAAGCACTTGCACGCTTGGGTGAGCCGACCGCCAAGGCGACCAGTTGACCACTTCGAATTTGACCAATCACGGGCGCAATAGGTGAGAAGTAGTAATCAACGCGACCTGAAATGACCTCGGTCACCGCCTCGCCAGAACCCTTGAACGGAATATTGGTGGCTTCGATCTTGGCGGCCAATTTGAATTTTTCAGCATTCAAATGCGTTGCACTGCCCTGACCAGCGGACGCAAAATTCATTCCCCCTGCTTTGGCCCGCGCAGCAGTTAGCAATTCTTGCAGCGTCTTGATATTTTTGGTGGGCGACATGACCAGCACATTGGGTGTGCTTGAAATCGGGGTCACCGCTGCAAAATCGTTGACAGTGTCAAACGGCAACTTCGCAAAGGTCGAAGGACTGACGGTGTGCGATGAGGAGTGAATCATGATGGTGTAGCCATCAGGAGCTGAAGTGGCAACAGCTTGCTGACCAATGGTGCCGCTTGCGCCGCCACGGTTATCAATCACCAATGCTTGTCCCATGCTCTGGCTCATCTTGTCTGAAATAGCACGCGCAATGAT
>Ga0315899_10008847_pt1 | contig 10790 bp, 7 predicted proteins | sample LakEriMetagenome_2_FD_203518 | JGI IMG/M metagenome (GOLD analysis project Ga0315899, IMG submission 203518) | Freshwater fungal communities from buoy surface, Lake Erie, Ohio, United States - Buoy 4 MA112 | ecosystem: Environmental > Aquatic > Freshwater > Lake | place: USA: Lake Erie, Ohio...
CGCCGCGTTTTCGTGCCCGACTCCCTCAATCCTCCTCGCTCATCTAGCTCCATGCCATGGAGCATTCCGAGGCAACCCACGAAATGGTTGCCTCATTTCGTTTCGTAATGGTAGCGAATCGCGGACTGGACACTCTGCTATCTGGACACTCGGCTATCGGGACGCTCTGCTATCTGGACACTCAGCTATCGGGACGCTCGGCTATCGGGACGCTCTGCTATCGGGACGCTCTGCTATCGGGACGCTCTGCTATCGGGACGCTCTGCTATCGGGACGCTCTGCCATTGGGGGCATTCCAAGCAAGCTACCTGGGGGGCACAGCTTCCCTTGTGCACTACAGCATGCCTTCTTCTAGCCGAATCCCATGCGAGCTAGCGTCTCTTCACATGCGGACACTCCGTTCTCGGCAAACTTCGCTTAGCAAGCGTTAGGCGCTGGTGGGCATATTGCATCAACGGTTTGAAATGTTCGGCAATCAAAGTCCAAGTAAAATTGCCCAAATCGTCCGTTCAACGCAAGTCGTGATTCCAGTTTTACCTTCGAAAGAGCCACCCAAGAAATCCCACCGAGGGGGCGGAAACGGAGACACAAGAACAGACTCATTTTTTCACATCCTGAGTATTTTCTAACCCCATGGCGGTTGGCGTGGGGGCTTCCTTTGGTATCCTGAGCCATCCCACGCGGATCAGTTTTCTTGGTAATCGCATATTTCAGGATGGTTGGGGGATGCCGTGACAAAACGATGGATCTTCCGAGGGCATGATTCAGGGGACATTCTTAAACTCGCCGAAGAAGCTCGGTTGGACCCCTTGGTATCTCACCTGCTCTGGGCTAGGGGCCTTACCGACACGGTTGCCATCAAGTACTTCCTAGAGTCGAAGTTTTCTGAACTTCGAGATCCGGAATTGCTTCCTGGTGTGGATGAGGCGGCAACTAGGATTTTGAAGGCGGTCGAAGCCAAAGAGCCTATCACCATTTACGGCGACTACGATGCCGATGGTATGACCGCAACAGCGATCATGTTGAATTGCCTTGACATGCTCGGGGCGGATGTTGACTACTTCGTGCCCAATCGGCTCGAAGATAGTTATGGACTCAGCCTCGAAGCGATCACCCGACTAGCGCAGTTAAAGCGCAAGTTGATCATTACTGTTGACTGTGGGATCGGTGCTGTTGCGGAAGCAAACGCGTGCCGTCAACTCGGCATGGATTTGATCATCACCGATCACCATCAATCCGGCGAACAACTCCCCGATGCCGTAGCGATCGTACACCCAAAACTACCAGGTTCTGAGTATCCATTTGCAGGTTTATGCGGCGCGGGGGTAGCCTTCAAACTGGCGTGGAGGCTCTGCCAATTGACCTCTGGGGCGAAAAAGGTAAACGATCGCCATCGGGAGTACCTTCTTTCGGCAATGACCCTGGCTGCTATTGGCACTGTAGCCGATGTTGTACCGCTGCTCGACGAAAATAGAATCCTTGTGCGAACCGCATTGGGACTCATGCAAAAGCATTCGCCGATTGGACTCTCGGCCCTTTTGATGCAGACCAAACTGCAGTCGAAATCATCGTTGTCCGCTGAAGATATCGCCTTCACCTTAGCTCCGCGACTCAACGCTGCAGGGCGACTCGGTCAAGCCCAACTCGGCGTGGAACTATTGACCACACGCGACCCGCAACGAGCACAAACGCTCGCACAGTACTTAGAACGCCTAAACAGCGATCGCGAGTCGCTCGAACGCAGCATCTCGCTGGCGGCTACGAAGCAAGCCAAAGAGCAATACGACCTCAACATCGAACCAGCACTGGTCCTCCACTCGCCCGGTTGGCATTTAGGGGTGATCGGTATCGTGGCGAGTCGCATGGCGGATAAATTCAACCGCCCGGTCGTAATCATTTCCGTTGATCCCACCGGACAGAAACATGCCACCGGAAGCGGTCGCTCGGCAGGCCTAGTCAATCTCTATGACGCGTTTGAAGCGTGCCGAGATCACTTAGTCGGTTGTGGTGGCCATGCTGCCGCCGCGGGCCTACGCATCGACGAGCGAAAAATCCCTGAGTTTCGAGAAGCGTTCTGCGACCATGTCAAGAAGGAACTCGAGGGTCGCGATCCCCAATCCACGTTGACCGTTGACGCTGAGAGCTCATTCCAGCAATTGAATCTTCATACGGTTTCGATGATCGAAAGCCTCGCTCCATTCGGCGCGGGTAACCCTCGGCCGATCTTGGTGGCAAGCGATGTTGAACTGCACGAGCCCGCCAAGCTTTTTGGCCAAGGGGAGCGGCATGTCGGGATCAGGTTTCGTCAGCATGGAACCATTTTACGAGCGGTCGCCTTTTCCCAACCGGAATGGGCCGAACAAATCAACTCCCATCAAGGCAACTTCGATTTGGCATTCCGACCGACGATCAACGAGTTCAACGGGATGCGAAAAGTCGAAATTCAACTGATCGATTGGAGAGTGGCCAAGCAATCTGCGCCTGCCCCCAAAGACCGCAGCACGAACACGCTCTCACAACCTGATCCGCTATAAACCGAGAAGATTACGAAGTGCCTCGTCGAGTGAGGTGAATCGGAAACGGTACCCCGAGGACAGCAATCTCGAAGTAGTCACTCGAGTACTAGCCAGCAATAGCGGCCCTGCCATTTCGCCTAGCAAGAGCTTAATTGCAAAGGCCGGTGCGGGTACGCACGAAGGTCGCGATAGGACCTTGGCCAGAGTTTTCGCGAAATCGCGATTGGTTGGGACTTCTGGGGACGCCACGTGGTAAGGCCCCTCGCATGCAGATTGTACCGCCAAATGAAGGAGGATACTCGCGGCATCGTCGATATGAACCCAGGGCCAGTACTGTTTCCCGCTGCCAGTCCTGCCTCCCATACCCATTCGAAAAGGCAGCAACAACTTTGAGAGCGCCCCAAACCTCGGATGTAAAACCACGCCCATTCTCGCAATCGCAACACGTCGGGCTGTGTTCCCAGCGGATGCACTACCGAAAGACATCGCCGCAGCCTCCCAATCCCGGGCCACATCCGAGAGGAATCCGATACCGGCCAATGTCTCCTCATTGCAAAGATCATCCCCCCGGTCCCCGAATATTCCAATCCCCGACGCAGACACCAATGCCTTGGGAGGGGATTCAAGTCGACCGAGACCTTGGATCAACTGCAACGTACCCTGGACCCGGCTATCCCGAATCCTTCGCTTAACCTCCTCAGACCATCGCTTCTCTGCAATTCCATACCCCCCCAAGTGAATAACGGCATCGAGCCCCTCCAGTCGACGCTGATCCTCACGCGTGCCTCCTTGCAATTGCGCCGCGGCAATCCCGGTCGGAAATCTAACTGCCGCCTTCGCACTCTCGGGCCTTACGATTCGGACGACCTCGAATCCTAGCACGGATGCCAACTCGCACACCCTACGACCGATGAGGCCTGTAGAACCAGTCACTGCGATCCGCAAGGGTGCCGCCGATCGACCTCTGATCGCCGCTACTGACTCGCCAAAATTGATATCGTCCGCAGTAATTCGATGGCGAAAACGGAACATCGCTGCGAGCTTAGCTCGAACCCATGGCAACGCGAGATTGCTTGCCGGCGCGAAAGGGAGCTCAAATTCGATGCGATCGTTCAATTGACTTGAATTTATTTCAACGTCGGAAAATTCATGGCGATGCACCCACTTTCGAAACGGTCCATCTTGAAGTTGGTCGACGAAGAGTGAGTCTTCAACTAGCTCAACATGCTCTGCTCGCCAGATTTGACGGATTCCGAACTGACGATTGGCAATTCTCACGACCGAACCCGGAACCAGGGAATCAGCACTTTGGACAACGGTGACTGATTCCCAAGGAGGAATCAGTCGATCGATTGCTCCGGGGGCTCTGTGGTACTGAAACAACGCCTGACGCGAACATGAGAATCGGTGCGTAGCGTTGAAGGATGGCATACAGTCGGTTACACATCTGACTCTGGGAGCGGGGAAAGTTCGGCCATGTCTCGAAGCTTATCGAGGGCTCGTTTTTCCAATTGCCTCACTCGCTCCTTCGACACACCTAATTTATCAGCAAGCCGTTGAAGGGTTTGGATTCGGCGATGGCCACCCAACGAAAACCTGGCTCGGATGATCAATTTTTCACGGCGATCCAGCCGATCCAGCATGGTCGACAACCTTCCTCGGAGCTCTTGCCAGCGCTCTTCGCTCATGGAAGGTGACCGATGCTCGTCACTGATATCGATCCCTGGCTCGTGCACGCTGAGCGTCACTCGCTGACGTTCCTTCTGCTTGTCCATCACTCGGCGATACGAGTTTCTTCGAACAACTTGGGTAGCGTACGTACTAAAGCGGAAACCGAGGCCCACATCGAACTTGTCGACCGCCCTTAGAAGCGCAACGATCCCGTCGCTCAAAAGGTCATCAAAGGAGTTTTGAACGTTTACGAACTTCTTGACGATCGAGATAACCAATCGCATGTTCGACTTGACCATCCGATCGCGATACCAATCGGCCGCTTTGAGCAACGCTTCGATCCGTCGAACCGTCCAGCAGTCAGGCGATTCCAGCGATAACTCTTGACGAAGTTGGTTAGCACGAAATTTCAAGTAATTCATGCGACTAAAAACGAGGTGCTCTTCTTCGGAGGTCAGCAGTTTTGCTTCGCAGAGGCGGGCTAGGTGCGGCGGCAGATCCGGTGTCTTGGTTCGGTTCATCGCATCCCCTAAATCGGGCAGGAGCAAACCGTCCGCAAAAATGCTCGAGCAAGCATCGGGCGTGGCAAAATCAGCACGGCCCATGAACTCAATCTCTTCGGCCAACATTCGCTTGACCGATTTCAGCAACACTTCCGGCGATTTGATCTCCGGCACAACAAGTTGGCAGAAATGAACGAAGGATGCTTCCAAGGCCTTCGACGAGAAGGTCGCTGGCAACTTCGCGACCTTCACCCGAACAGGCTTGCTCTCCCCTGGAACTTCAAGCATCGTGCGTTCCGCCTTCGCTTTGGTACCTCGTACCGACTTCGCGGAACCACACATTTTCGCGGCTCGTTTCGATTTCTCGATCAACTGCACCATAGCACAATTCCCACTTCTGTAAGCCTGAGATTGTTGTTTTCGGCGAGTCCCAAGATCACGCCACATACGAACGTTTTAAAAAACCGCCAAATCGTTCAATTCGTTCACACGTGACCGTTATATCGTTCGTGCAGGTAATGATCAAGCTGAGGAGGATAATTTTTCCGAAATCTTCAGACACACGCAATTCCGCGGAATATGTTGGTTTTTCTCCCAACACGACTTGAAGAAAAACGAATTCACGGTCTACAATTGGCGAGGACGGGTTGGGGATCTGAATCGACCCAAAACGTTCAACCAGGGTTGAAATCGTTCACGCGGTCATATTTCGGTCGAATTCAATGCAACTTGCAGGGGTCCAATAGGTTGGAAAACACCTTCAGTCCGAAACAGGTTGCGCAGGCGCTCCAGGTGAGCGAATCCTCGGTCAAGCGATGGTGCGATCGCGGGGTTATCCGTACGGATAAAACTCTCGGCGGACATCGTCGGATCCCGCTCGAGCACCTTCTTGAGTTCCTCGAGTCAACCAATCGGCGCATCATCGACCCAACCGCGATTGGACTCAACGCGACGCGGCAACTCGGTCGCGATGAATTGACGCGCCTGACGGAGAACCGAGACGCTGGCATAGGGTCAGACCCCGACAGCGACACGGCATTGCGGGAGCAGTTTCAGCGGGCACTGCTAGCAGGAGACGAGTCGCAATGCCGTAAAGCGATCAGTTCCTGGTACACGATCCACGGCGGAATGGCTTCGGTTGCCGACGATTTACTCGCCCCGACACTCCATTCGGTCGGCGAACTGTGGGAGTGCGGTCGTGCGGAGGTGTACCAAGAAAGAAGAGGTTGCGAAATTTGCATTCGCCTGATCCATGAACTCCGCCGATTGGTCCCAGAGCCGAACGCAACGGCTCCTCTAGCTATGGGTGGAACATCGGAAGGAGATCACTACCAGGTAGCGAATCAGCTGATCGAGATCATTTTCCGGGAAGCGGGCTGGAGAACCATCAGCCTGGGATCAGGAGTCCCGTTCAGCAGCATGTTGGCCGCTGCTCAGAAATACACCCCCAAGGTTTTTTGGCTTAGCGCTTCGTTCCTTGATAACGAACACGACTTCCTGAATCGATTCCAATCGTTCTCTCATCAACTACCGCAAGGAACAATGCTGGTTGTTGGAGGCCGAGCCCTAAGCGATCAGGTTCGTCCCAAGATGAAGTTTGCGGCGCATTGCGACAGCATGCATCAATTATCGACGCTAGCTCGAAACGTCTTAACATCCGACCACAATAATCTGAGTTGACACTACTGCTACCTGAGCGGCCTTTTGAACAACGAAAGAGGCAAGGCGCGTTTTATTACGAGAGACCGCGCAGCTTGTGTTGCACCTCTAAAAGCTCAATTGTTTTTCAACGGCAACCATCATCGAGTGGCCATCAAAACCCAGCGTATCAAGCGCCGCCGACCGGCCACTTCAGTGCGTAGTTTTTTCTGGCTGTTTTTCGTACTGGTGCATAGTCCGACAGGACGGTGCTCGCACTCGGCTCCTGTTCCGTTTGAAGGTACCATTCCGCGCTTCACGAAGCACGAACTCGATTGGACTTTCCAATCGGGCCCAAAAGAGTACGGGGGCCAAGTACTGAGGGAGGATCCGTTTAGAACCGCGAGTGGCAATCGACAATCCAACGGTGCCGTGCAGGAGAGCTGATCGATTACAGCACGATCCACCTTCCGCCGCGGCGGACAGAGGACGAGCGCGATGGGTATCGGGTAGCCTACGAGCCAGAACGAGCTGTTAGCTTTCCCGATAGCCAGCCCCTGCTGTCCAGGTTGAATGAAGCCCCAAACGGAATCTCGCTACCTACCCAGAGGCAGGGTCAAAAGCGGGGATTTCGATTCCGTAGATTGCAGCTCCAATCGAGAGACTTCGAGCAGCAATGCGAATGTCGCTTTGGATTCACGATCGCGCTGATCGATGTAGTACCAATGGTCGCGATACTTCACAGAAACGTATGCGCACTCGGGCGGCTTCTTGGTCGCGCACGAATGCACTCGAAAGAGCCCGCCTAGGACTTCTTGCCAGTCAAACACGTTCCCATCATAGCCACATGTCTGCGGCGCAATTCCGTTTCGAAGGTGCGGTTCAGGCACATCGACTCCATGGGAAACAAAGAAGAGGACTTGAAGCAGTGAGCGTGTCTCAAGATCCAATGCGGTCAACCCATCACCAGACTCCAATCGGGTGTACGGAGCCAGTTTTTCGGTCGTAATATCGAACGAACTTAAGGTTGGGTCCAAATGAAACGCAGCGCAGAAAACGCTCCATGCTGGGTCGCTCGAGGCTTCCTCGGAGGCTTTGAGCACAGGCTGCACTTCATGACGCACCAAAACATACCCAGCGTCCGACCGTTTTAACTCCAAATCACTTCTCGCTGCATCGATGGCATCCGCGACAACATCTTTCTCCGACATCAATGGGCCAGCAACCACCACTTCGCGCTCTTCATTGAAAAGAGTTATCAGTTGCTTGTCTTGCAACTGTTGCAGTGCGAGAACTCCTTCGAGAAACTCTGCGTAGACCGGGGGATCAGCTGGGGTGGGGCCACTAGCAGTCTCCGCATTGGAAACCCAGTTAAGATTCTCAAGATAGAGCCGGAACACCGTGGAGATCGGCCAGGTGGTCTTTGATAAATAGATTGCCCCCTCCAGCGAAACGGGAGTAAAAAGACGCCTTGTGAACTCCTCATCATCAAGAGGAGTGTAACTGAGCGTTGGTCGCGATGTTCGCGACACTTCCGCCTGCGGCCACACTGCCCCTCGATAACTTCCGATATCTCCAGCTCCCGCCGAGGTGAAGAACGGGATGGCTTGCAACCCAGCTACTAACTCTTGCTGGTCCGCGATACTAGAGATCGACAAACTGCTAGGTGTATCTGTGTATCGCAGCCGTACGATGTTAAGCAGAAACTGCTGCTCCGAGGTCGTCTTGACCGCATCGTTGTATCGCAACCGAGTTTGCATGAGCGATCTCGGCCCAAACGAGCATCCCAATATGCTCGCAGCCAACACGATCAACTTTGCTAGCGTTCCGCATCGACAAATGCCCAACGCAGACGCAACGTTCCTAGACCCAGCCATGGAACAATGTATCGACTGCAATGAATCCGCAGGCTAGGAAAAGATGGCGGAAACAAATAGGTAAAACAAAAAACCGCCAAGAAGCGGAAGCCACTTGGCGGTTTTACGATTTTGGACAAACCGTCTCAGAGATGAGATAGTCTTGTTAGAAGAGCAACGGACTACGAAGGGGTCTTCGTCGTGGTCTTCTTAGCAGCAGCCTTCTTCTTGGCTACTTTCTTCTTGGTAGCAGCCTTCTTTGGTGCTGCTGCCTTCTTAGCAGCCTTCTTCTTAGCTACCTTCTTCTTCGTTGCTCCAGCTTTCTTCTTGGCCACGGATACATCCTCCAAAAAAATCCAAACCTTAGTTGTCGCAGAGTCGCCAATCCGAAGCAGCAGATTAGTGATCTGGTATCGACAACCGATACAAAAAGTCCGTCGCAGCAAAGCAGTCGATCTGGCTTCTTGACCTGTCACTCCGTGACATGATCGACCGTCTGTGCTAAGGACCACCTTAGTTGCAAGTATTTGTATAAAACCTGAAACTTAATGCAACATCTTTTCGACAATTTTTCCACAAACATGAAACCATTTTTCCACATCGAAGGAGACTTTTTGATCCACGAACATGTGTCGCTGGTGCCTCTGTGGATCGCGAAGATCGCCAATTCAAAATGCGTTGAGATGCGTTGTCAACACATCGTGAATCACAAGCCCGCATGATCGAAAAGAGATGCCGTTTGGTGCCGTGCAATCACGATGAATGAAGCTCGAACCGACGCGCATACATGCTCGACGAAAAATCTTTTTCACCAATAAATCCATTGACAAAAACGATTCGCTAATTATTCATCTGGGTTCGCAACATCATCGCATGCGCATCGAATACATCGAGTCATCACCAGCGCAAAACAACCTTCGTGCAACACCGACATCATCGTCGCATGTCGCTTGATGCAGACGATAGCAACACCCAATTTCACGCCTCTTAAATCGCCTCTTCGCGAGCTCTCGAATGAGGTCTCAAACGGTCCTCCGAAGCGTCAAAAAATTTTTGATTTTTTTTCGTCGGATCACCAATTTGGAGGTCCCATTCGCCCCTGCAGCGACTGCAAGTTGCTCATCGCGAGCGACAAGAAGAGCATCGCGTTGATCGAAGAGCCTCCCTGATAGAACCACCAAGCGACCAAGAATCCGGTCGCTGCGCCGAGCGCGTGCGCTTCATACACGCCATCGGTACGGCGAATGATCGCAACAAGGTTCTGCACGATGTGACCTCCATCGAGCGGCATGACCGGCAGCAGATTGAATAGCGGCCACCAAACGCTGATCAAGACATAGAACTCGACCATCGCATAGACCCATGCGTTCTTCGGCAACTCCCCAGCGGGAAGCCAACCAAAGGCTCCCGGTTTGACCCCCACCCACTCCATGACGGTCGAGAGCATCGGGACTTTGATACCCATGTAAATCGCAATCCCCGCCACTAAAATCGCGGAAAGAAACTGCAGCAACGGCCCCGCGGCAGAAATGCAAATCTGATCAGCGTGCGAAAGCCTTCGACGGATCCCTCCGCGCCTAAAAATAAACCCCGCGGTAGGCACCGCTACCCCACCCATGTGGTATAGGACTATGTGCGACTCGATCCCAAAGTAGCGGAACGCCAACGCGTGCCCAAGCTCGTGAATCAGTACGGATACAAACGCGGCGACCACCCAAATCGCAAGCAACGACGGCAAGCCAGGGCTCGATACATCTGGTACCACGGCAGCCAAGCGACGATAGCCATTGTCGACCGCCATCGCGGAAGTGTATCCAAGGGCTGCATTGACCAGCCAGAACAACCAAGTCACTCGGATTGGGATCCCTAACAAATTAAATCGCCAGTCGTACTGACTGGGCATCGGTTCACCGATCATCATGACTTTTTTCGCTTCTTTGGTTTTTTTTCAAGTTTCACTAAATCGATTTTTGCATCGTCCCCCGCCAGGCTAATCGCCCGCCGAAGCAACGCAAAATTCACGAACGACTTCGCATCGGCGTTATCTCAGGGTATCCCTCGACGCCGCTGCAAACAGGTGTACCGAATCGAGCAATACATCGTGAGGAATATTGAGTGGTGGAATCAATGCCAAGCGATCCCTGCGAGGCCCCGTTAAATGGACCAGGATCCCAAGATCGCACAACTTCACGGTGAATCTTTTGGCGACGTCAACTCCACGATCGCCGAACGCATCAAAACTTAAGACGCTCGCCATGCCCCGTCCTTCGATCCGTATGCACTCGGGCATGTTATCCCTCAGAAGCCCCCGAAATGCATCCCCTTTTTGAGCCAACGCATCATGCCTTCTGGCCATCGCTCTATGCTCTTTCGGAAACGTACCAGCAGAAATCGCCGGCGAGGGCCCCGGAGCGCATCCACCGGATGAGCGTCCCCCGTTTTGCAACTCCTCCATGACTCCATGCTCGTTCCCACGACCCCCAGCATCCCGCATACCGGCATCCATGACTTCTTCCTCCATAACTTCTTCCTCCATAACACTGAGCACCTCTGAAGCAATGCGGCACGCTAATGGCGTCGCAGCGAAGGTTTCAGACTCGATGGCG
>Ga0315899_10008848_pt1 | contig 10790 bp, 12 predicted proteins | sample LakEriMetagenome_2_FD_203518 | JGI IMG/M metagenome (GOLD analysis project Ga0315899, IMG submission 203518) | Freshwater fungal communities from buoy surface, Lake Erie, Ohio, United States - Buoy 4 MA112 | ecosystem: Environmental > Aquatic > Freshwater > Lake | place: USA: Lake Erie, Ohio...
CCTGGCCTTGTCAACCGCGGTTCTCTTCCTGTTATTAACTACACCACCATTGAAGACTTCGTCATCCATATTGATCAGGGCAATGTCGTCTTGTCTGCCCTTGGCACCTGCTGGTGGCGGCGGGAAGTAGGCCACAGTAGCCGGGCCAAGGGAGCCGCCCAGCCTGTGGCGGTCTTCATGCGTCAGAATTGAGGACATCGGGCTGTCTCCATTGTTAGCCTTCAGCGAGGAAAAATCTTGCAGAGGCGACTGCAGTTGATGCAGAGGCGCAGCGCGAGGGGAAAGATAGGGGAGGGTTTCAGAAGACGATGCCAAAGCTTGCCCTACTCCCTCTGCCGCCGTCACTGACACTATCTGGCTGACGCAATTTGACGGAAGTTTTTTGACTGAACCCAGCTCGCTGACACAAGACGATGGTGACGACGTGAGCATTTCTGGATTTGATTTGTTCGCCCCGGGTGATGATCCAAGGATCTGGTTCTCTCTCGCCTTAGCACTGAACAGCTGTTTCTGTGAACCCCCAACGCCGTGACGTTGTTCATCGCTCATTGAAGTACTGTCGGGGTGCGCGATTGAGCCCTTGGCAGCATGATGCTGATCCTTGATTACGGAATCGCTGGGAGGCTGCACGGTTGCATTATCACCAAAAAAGTCCGCAATGCGTGGAGGAGGCGCGTGGTGCGGTGAATCCAGTGCCTCTGTAGCTACTAATCTTTGGCAGGGCAGCCCCGCATTCTTTGGTTTCATTGGGATTTGTCCCGGCATCTGATGCGCATCGTGAGGCTCTTGGAATGGTGCCGGCACATAATGCGCAGGTATGCCTGCTGGTCTTGCAGGGAGTTCTGACCCTGTAAGAAAAGGTGCTTCATCTCTTTCTATCTGTGCCAGGTTTGAAGGAGCAGGAGGTGCAGCAGCACGCTGCACTTTTGGTGCGGCCGCTACTGTCTGAACAGCCTCCCTTGCGATGGGTGATGGTGGTTGATGGGCATGCAAGGTAACGGTCGCTGGTGACAAGTGAAGATATTGCTCGATGAGATCCTCGTGCGGATCTTTCACGGGGGCCAACACCTTGGCCCATGATAGGTACTCCTCCTCCTGTTCCAGATAGACAGCCCTCTCAATCGATTCTAAGCGGTGCCGCAAGGATTCGATTCTCTCTTCCTCATCATCCTCCTCCTGGTGCCAATCATTCAGCAGCCCGTCAGATTGATAGATTTATGGATCTAAAATTTGAACACACCAACTACAAACAGATACAATTCTGCTCTAGAAGTTGCCCCGAAGACAAAAGTTGCTCCTCCTTCTGCTGCACTCACAAGGCCGGTGCTTACCATGGACTCTTCCACAGGAGGGAGCGTCGGTTGTATGCTGAAGCGGCCACTGGATCGCAGCTTGGACGGTGGCGCATCCGGCGCATTCGTCGTCGATGTGTCATTCATTTTCCTTGTTGCGGCCTGACACGCATCGAAACACAGAGAGAGTGAATGATTGAGAGTGAGAGAGAGAGAATGGAGCGACAGTGGGTTCTGACGGCAGCTTCGGCGACATTCCCGCAGTGCCACTGTAATTACGGGAATGTTTCCGTACTGAAAACAAGGCTTCTCACCTCCACCATTCTGCGCTGGACTTCCATGGCCAGGCGATCGCCTTCACCAGCCAAGTCCTAAACACGCACATCGGCACCTAGTTAAATTCAGACAAAAGGCATAAAGCATACGGTACCAAACGGAACATGTGTTACATAAGCCCGGCACAACAGCCGGTCTCACATGATCGCACAAATCGGAGTTTACACGCTCAAGGGCAGAAATTGTGATCGCGACCTCGTCAGTTTCTTCCGTCCTAAAAATGCCAACAGGCTGCTCCAAGTGCTGTGGATGGTCTTGTGAATGCGCATGCACCGTTATTGTGCCATGATGAAACGTAGCTCCAGTCTGGTCCACTACAGGTACATCATCCGAAATTACTGCCGAGAACAGAGATTCGCACGTTGCCGGTGAAAAGGTTGTGGTATCGCTGCTTGCAGGCGCTTTGATTGATTGCGAATAAGTTGCTGTGACACCTGAACTAGGCCGATGAATCGGCTGCAAGCAATCTGAAAATTCGCCATTGAAAGCATCCGCTGCAAGGCTCGGAGCAAAGGCTGCGCGCAATGCGCGTCGCTGTCCTTTCACAAGCTCTTGCTGTCCTTCTTGCGATTTATCGTCGGGCCGCTGGAGGAGTGTGGGAGCCTTGGGATTCACAGGCGTGGACGATTCAGGAGGATAGACACGGTCGCAATTGCGCGTATCATCCTGTAATGACTGCAGAACCAAGTGATCCTTCATGAGCTGCACTTGCTTTGGCCTTTGCTGGGGGATCTTGAGGTCTTGGAGGGAGTACGTGCCACCATAGTCGCTGTAAACCATCTCCGCTTCGTGACTGTTATTTACAGGATCGCTAGCCCTGCCTCCTGATACGACATAATCGCTGTAGTCACTAAATCCAGCCTCCCGGGCATCAAGATCATAGTCTGGGACAAGCTGCCAGATGCCCTTCTTCGCCCGCTCCATGTTGGAAGGTTGATCGGGCCATTCATTGTTCCCTTGAACCGAGTCAGGCGCACCGTGGCTACGCTGCGGCCGCTGCAGAAGCACCGGCGCCGGGGGCACGTTGATATCCACGTTGTTCATATCCACGGTGCTGGGATCGAGGTTCTCTTGAGTCACTGGCGGGGCCGCCCTCAAAAAGGGGCGATGCCGCTGCTGCTTAGTCTCATTTTCCTGGGCGTTGAGGAAAAAATGCGAGTCCGCGTCCTCCTCCCAGCCGGGTGACGTCGCTGGCAAATCATTCCGCCTGTATGCCGCTGTCGGGATCTCTCTTGCAACCGAGTTTCCGAGGCCAGGGAGGAAGACCCCATGATCACCCCCGGCCTTCTCGCCCCCCCTATTCGGGGCGATTGGCGGGCGGTCTGGCGGCCGCGCCGTCCGCGTCGCCCTCGGCGCCGAGGCACGCACAGGCACGTCCGCGCCGCCCTCCTCGCCAGCACCACCCACACCATCGTCGTCGACACGGCCAGTCTGAAGTCTGTGGCGCTGCGCGGTCTGCGCGATGTCGCGCTCGAGCCGCTGCTTCTCCTGCCACAGACGTTCAATGTCTCTCTCAAGCTGCAGCTCGTCCTCCTCCCGCTGGCGTGCAATGGCCCTCTCCGACTCGCTGCTCGCCGTCCACGACTGGTCCGGCCAGCGCGGCTGCACCGGCAAGTTGGGCACGAGAGCGGTTGAGTTGGCTGCCTGCAGAGCCAGGCGGATGCCGGCGATGGTTTGCGCCAAGTCGTCCGCTACCGCCGACATTGATACGGTGCGCGGTGTGGACGCGCGGGTGGGCGGCGTGAAACGAAGCGGCCGTTCCTCCTCAAGGTAGGAAATCAAAATGCGGCCGGATCTTATCGCAATACTGGAAGCAATTTCGCACGCTTTTTGAAAGGAATATTGAAATTCCTGAGGGCATTTTCATAGGAAACTTTAAAATTAAACACTTTGTTTGAACTGTAGGGAATCTTTATTTAGACAATTTGTGAGGTAAATAGCGATTGACGGCAGAGGTTTTTAACCTTCATAGTACTGAGTCAGTATGTGTTCAGAGTGTTTGATAAAGTTTAGAGTGTAATGGCGGATTGTGACACAGCAGGATCTCCGCGCCGATGGAGGCCGCGGGAGACGCCGGCACTAAGCGCTGGGCCGTCGCTTGGCGCTTCCGACGCCATCAAACGCGCACTCGAGAAGCGTGCCGCGCCGCGCCGCAAGAGCTCTGGCGCGCCGCCTGCAGACGGCCTCGGTGAGAGCGGCGCGGTGCGGCGCGCCCGGAGCGCGAGGGCAGCGGAGGTCGAGCGCATCTCATACGTGTGCTGCCACCCGTGGGACAGCGTGGAGGCTCAGACGCGCGACGTGCCCGAGATGCCGCCAGCGGCCGCGCGCGCACGCGAGTTTGGCTTCCGGCTCGACCCCTTCCAGGAGGCCGCCATTGCGTGCCTGCACAAGCGCGAGAGCGTGCTCGTGTCGGCGCACACGAGCGCGGGCAAAACAGTGGTCGCGCAGTACGCGATGGCGATGGCCATGAATGCAAACCAGCGCGTCATCTACACAACGCCCATCAAGGCGCTCTCGAACCAAAAGTTCCGCGATCTCGGCGAGGCGTTTCAGGGCGCCGCGGCCAGCATCGGACTCATGACTGGGGACGTGACCGTGAACCCGGACGCAACGTGCCTGGTCATGACAACGGAGATCCTGCGCTCCATGCTCTATCGGGGCGCGGACGAGATGCGGGAGGTCTCGTGGGTCGTCTTCGACGAGGTGCACTACCTGCGTGACAAGGAGCGCGGCGTGGTCTGGGAGGAGAGCATCGTGCTGCTACCGCCGTCCATAAAGCTCGTCTTCCTGAGCGCCACCATCCCCAACGCGCGCGAGTTCGCACAGTGGGTCGCCGAGCTCAAATCCGCGCCGTGCCACGTCATCTCCACAGACTATAGGCCAACCCCGCTCCAGCACTACATGCTGCCGGCGGGTGGCAATGGTCTCTACCTGGTCCTCGACGAGGGTGGCGAATTTCTTGAAGAAAACTTCGCGCGCATGATAGCAGAGATGGAGCATGGCAGGACCGCGGCGGGGGGACAGGGTGCGGGTGGCCGAGGGCGGGGGGAAGGGGCTTTTGGAGGGGGACGGGCAGGCGCAAAAAAAAGCCCGTCCGATATCCACAAGGTGATCAAGTGTGTACTTGACCAACACCTCGAGCCAGCTATTGTTTTTGCCTTCAGCCGTAAGGAGTGCGAGGCGCTTGCGCTGCAGCTGGCCCGCTCGGGCAAGTTCCAAATGACCACCTCGGAAGAGAAGCATGCAATCAAAGAGGTGTACGACCAGGCGTTGGAGTGCTTATCAGCAGAAGACCAACGCCTCCCGCAGATTCAGACAATCCTTCCGCTCCTTCTGCAGGGGTTCGGGGTGCATCACTCAGGCCTACTACCAATCCTGCGCGAACTCATAGAAATCCTTTTCCAAGAGGGCCTACTCCGCGTCCTGTTTGCCACTGGTGTGAACACTCAAAAAACAAAATTAGTCTCTATGGTGGCTTTATATAGTAAATGTAGTGGGACGCTGACTTTTGAGAATATGTGTTGCAGAAACGTTTGCCCTTGGACTCAACATGCCCGCGCGCACGTGCGTCTTTACAAATTGCCGCAAATTTGACGGGCAGGAGCATCGGTGGATTACGTGCAGTGAATACATCCAGATGGCTGGGCGCGCGGGGCGGCGCGGAATCGACGATAAAGGCTTCGTAATTACTATGTTTGATGAGCATCTTGATCCCCTAGTCGCGCGCGGGCAACTATTTCTCAAAAGTCCGCTCTTTAGTGGCGGTATAGGGGAATTATAATAGGGCACTGACTCTTGAGAAATTGTGGCAGGATAGTTCGTGGGAAGTCGGACCCGCTCCAGTCCAATTTCCACCTCACGTACAACATGCTGCTCAATGCTACGCGTAACTCCGGGGGAGACTCGGCGCTCAGCCCAGAGGCCGTGATCGCAAGGTCCTTTGACCATTTCCAAAACGCGCTAGTTCGTTCGCCCCTTTTGTCCCTACATTTGTCCGTATATGTCCGTACATATTATATGCCCTTACGGATTCCGTGTATGTCCTTACAGGTCCTTTCACCATTTCTAGGTCTCTTTTGACACTTACTAGGTCTCTTTTGTATGTCGTTACAGGTCCTTTCACCATTTCCAAAACGCGCTAGCTCGTTCGCAGGACACCGTACGCCAGCATGTGCTGGTGTGTGTCTGTATATGTATGTCCTGACATGTCCGTACATGTAACGTCCTGACACGTCGACGCTTTCAGTTTCTCAAGACACGCCTCGCGGTGCTTGATGGCGTATCCGCAGGGAAGGGGGCGACGGCTCGCTCGGGGGTGGGAGGGGCAAGGGGTGCGTTGGAGGAGGAGGAGGAGAAGGGGGGACAAGATGGGGACGGGAGTACTGGACAGCAGGGCGATGTGGGAGCAGAGGATTTTTGGGCGCTGATTGATCTGCGTGAGCAGTTGGAGCGTGACATTAGTGCCTACGTTCAAAGACCCCAATTTGCTCTCAGGTTTTTGGTGCCGGGCCGCGTGGTGCGGGTTGTGGAAGGGTCGTCCGCTGAAGGGAAGCGCGGGGAGGTGAAACTTGGTCTCTCCGTAGGCAGTCCAGTGGAATGTGGCAAGAGTAGGGAGGTGGACTGGGGGTGGGGGGTGGTGTTGGGCTTTGAAAGACGGGGGCAGGACGGAACCCAAGAGGGCGCAGTAGAAGACGGCGAAGTGATGGAGCAGGCAGTAGAGCAGCAGCCAGACGAGACCAGCGCTGACTCTATCGTTGTACACGTGTTACTCCCAGCCGTCGAGGATGTAGGCAGTGCGGGCCCCCCCGTGGGGGGGGGGGCGGGGGGTAGAGTGGGTGTTGGTGGAGAACAAGGTGGGCGAAAACGACGAGCTGACTGTTCTGATGCCGCCCTGGAGCGTGAAGATGAGCAAGAGCTGCTCCGTCGGCTATCTCCATACTTTGGAGGGGGTTGGAGGGGGTAAACAAATATTATTATTACTATTATTACTATTATTACTATTGATAATATTATGTATTATTATGTATTATTATAATATATTATACACAGGACGTACAGTGCCGTGTGCAAGGCCACGGTTGGGGGTGAGGAAGGGGCGATTCTGGATGGCGACGCGTGGAGACCTGTGGTTTTGCCAATGCTGTTGTCTTGTGTTAGGGGCATTTCATCTGTGAAGCTGCTCCTGCCGGGGGCGGTGGCGGGAGGCGAAGGAGGAGGCGAAGAAGGAGGGCAAGGAGGAGGGGTGGAAGAAGAAGGGCAGGGAGGAGGGGTGGAAGAAAGCGGCTGCGCGCAGTGTGGAGAAAGTGCTGATGAATTTCCCGTCGCGTCCAGTCACTTGCGCGCGAACTCGACACACAGGGCGGCAGAAGAAGGACAAAATTCTCAAAAGCACTCTCTCTAGTAACTTTATTCAGTAGATGCACCAGGGACACGCAGACAAGGTGAGACAGACTGACAGACAGACAGGCGCTGACTTTTAAGAATTTGTTTCAGGGCGCGTCGCGTCCAGTGATTTGCGCGCGAACTCGGCACAGAGGGCGTTGCTGACCGTTGCAATGCGGGCCATTGCATTCTTCCAGGGGCGCGGGGGGGGGGGAGGGAGGGAGTGGCAAAGGGCGCTGCCGTTGGTTGACACTGTTGGGGTTGGGGAAGAGGTGGGGGGAGGAGTGGGGGAAGGGGTGGGGGGAGGAGTGGGGGAGAGGATAGAGACTGCGTGTCGGCAGTGGCGGGAGGTGGATGACAGCATTCGTAAAAGCGCTTGGCATCAGTCTTACCTGATGCTCATCAACGAGAACCTCACGCGCCGAAGCCCAGACCTAGCTGCCAGCGCCGAGGGAGACTGTGGGAGCGAGAGGGGACGGGTGGGGGAGTGGGGGTCTTATGGACGGGTGAGTGAATTGGAGGAGCTGCGGCGATGTCGAGAGAAGAGCGAGTTGAAGCGGGAGTTGTGTGCGCTGCAGAGCCACCTGCGTGCGTTGCGGGGTCAGCACTCTTTCCGGCATGAACTCAAGGGCCGCATGCGAGTGCTGCGGCGCTTGGGCTATCTGTCGGATGAAGGCGTCGTGACTGTCAAGGGTCGTGCCGCGTGTGAAGTCGAAATGCTGCAGGATTTGGCGGTGGTAGAGATGATGTTACAGGGTGCCTTCTCCGGTCTGACTCCTCCCGATGTTGCTGCCATCTGCAGCTGTCTTATTGCAGAAGAGAAGGACGACGCTGGCCATGCAACAGAGGTCAAGCTGGCCAACACCTTAGCTGTGCTCCGGGCGTGCCAGCGCACTGTGTATGAGGCCAAGATGGAGGCAGGGCTGAAGCCAGAAGACAGCGAATTGTCGAGCAACTCTACCATGATGGACGTCGTGCATATGTGGTGCTCTGGCGCCTCCTTTGCCGACGTCTGCGCTAAGAGCAAGATGTTCGAAGGAAGCATCATCCGAACACTTCGCAGGGAAGCTGAGCTGCTCCGGCAACTCGAAGATGCTGCTGCTGCCATTGGAGACAAGGCGCTGGAGAGCAAATTCAAAGAGACGTCGGCAGCACTGCAACGTGGTCTTCCGTTCTCTGCCAGTCTCTATCTCTAAGAGTGTCGCTGAAAAAAAAGATCCAAATAACTCCGTAGCGGAAGAATCCACAACAGGGATCTTGACCGTGACGTTGGCGCACGCGGAATAGGTTCTGTACGGTATGGAACTCGGCTCGGTGACCTTAAAAATAAACAATCAACACACACGTGACAGCCTTAAAGTTGAGCCAGTCACGATTTTGTTTGAGTCTGTCTGAGCTTGTCTTCGCAGCGGAGTTCCCACAACCGCCATACTGTGTTCAGTCAACTGAGGAAACGTGAAAACAACTCAACGCTCCGAAGGTTGGACATCCTATTCTGTTTTTGTAATCAAAATAAAACATTGAAAAATGTGCTGATCCTTAACCCGGGGTTTGCCGCGAATTAAAAATAAACACTCAACACACACTGCGCCACCCCCCCTGGCCACCACCCGCTTGCCTCCATCACCAGCTTCACCAGCTCCCCAGCTTCCCGGCATCAAACCAGGAATCCGAACGCACCCCGGGTTATCATTTTCCCCCGCCGCCTTGCCCGCCGCGACCGCCTCCTGCCAGCAGTGGCCCCGCACCCTCCGCTATCCTGAAGAGAAGGCACTCTTTGCACCATCTCCTCCTCCTCCTCCTTCGCAAAGTCCCCACTTACCTCTTCCGAGCGCCCAGAGGCGGTGAGTGTGTTCAGATTTTCTGCAGCCCAAGTGCGCTGGAACAAAGCTGAACTTGACCACTTAAGGTCCCTATGGGTGCAAGCCTACAAGCGGGCGGAATATCTGCCCAAGGGGACGGCATCTGACATCTTTAGCGAGGGTGCAGTAAAACGGCAGAAATTGTTCCCTCCAATCACACAAATAGCGAGGAACGATGCCCAAACGCGACGGCCTTGCGCCGCTGTTTTGGCAGACGGACGGTGCGATATAGTATTTGGCCGTGACAACAAGGGTGTTTGACTTAAGTCAGAAAATTGCAGTCACCAATTTACGATTTACAATCTAAGTACCCGTAACCCCGTTCGTTTATTTTCGAAGCATGGGAGGGTTTCCAAAACAGGAATTGGACCTTGGAGCCTGGAGTTCAGCTTTTTGGACGATTATCATGTGTCATTCCGAGCCGGATTTTTTGGGCTTTGCCTCACGAGTTGAGCTCAACGTGACAGAGGATATACACGGGGTGCGCCAAGGGCGAGGCAACGCCCGTCGACAAGGGAGACCAAGGGCGGGCGAGGCGACAAGCGGCGCAGGACAAGCGAGGCGACGCGCGGCGCCGGACGGGCGAGGCGATGCACCGGTCACGGCGAGGACCAAGTGCCACATGACAGCTGCAGAGAAGGCCGTCATGACTCTCGCCGTGTCGCGCCGCCGCGCCGACATCAAGGCGCAGCAGGCCGCAGCAAGGCGGGTCATCTTCGATCCATCCTCCTGATGATGAGTGGAGTCCATCCCTTGCCTACGAGTGTGTGTTGAGTGTGTGTGTGTTGAGTGTTTAATTGGAAAACAAAATAAACCAACTCTGCTTAAGGTCACCGAGCCGAGTTCCGTACCGTACAGAGCTCCTTCCGCGTGCGCCAAAGTACCCGGACCCCCCACCCGTAATCCCCGTCCCAGAATCCATCGCTGCCCAAGCGGCCTACCAACTGCGCTACGAGAACACTGAGTATTATTCCTGGGTGTCTGTTGAGTGTTTAATTGGAAAACAAAAGAAACCAATTCTCTTTAAGGTCACCGAGCCTAGTTCCGTTGGTCACGGTCGGCTCCGGCATGAGAAATGCCAGGTATTGTGGCTCTCCGAGGCTCCCCGACCTGCTACAGAATCCCACGTTGTGAATGTCACGGTTTAATTGGAAAACAAAATAAACCGACTCTCTTTAAGGTCACCGAGCCGAGTTCCGTCACGGTACCGTACAGAACTCAGGCTCCTTCCGCGTGTGTGTTGAGTGTTTACTTGGATAAACCAATTCTCTTCAAGGTCACCGAGCCGAGTTCCGTACCGTACAGAACTCCTCCGGCGTGCGCCAAAAGGGCGACCTACCCGGACCCCCCACCCGTGTGTGTTGAGTGTTTAATTGGAAAACAAAAGGAAACCAATTCTCTTTAAGGTCACCGTCACGAGCATGGGGAAGGCACTGCGCAGATAACAACGCAGGGTCACAGAGGTACCCTTTTTTCGGGTCGTTTACAGATATCTGGCGATCGCGGCACTCAGCTTTTCCGGGCGGCGGCACCCATGTCCAAAAGCTTGGGACCCTAGTGGGTGCCGCCATTAGATCACGGGAAGACCACTCTGATGAGAAGATCACTCATCACGAGGTGGGGTGGTCCCGGCTCAGAACCCACCCAATTAATGTCCGAGGTGGACGGGTTTCTGACTGGGAAGAGTCCCAAATGCTTGCGGTTTTAAGCCGTTAGTGAGTTACCAGCGGCTTCGCAGTGATGGGGCTTCTCAAACAGCTCATGATATTTGGGAAATCTGGACTGCGGGGGAGCTTCCCACGCGGGTGACTCTTTTTCTCTGAGCCTTTAGCCGACAAGGGGCTACTGGGATCCCCCTATTCACAACATGGGATTCTACAGCAGGCTTGGGGAGATCCCCAATACCTGAAAACATTTC
>Ga0315899_10008849_pt1 | contig 10789 bp, 28 predicted proteins | sample LakEriMetagenome_2_FD_203518 | JGI IMG/M metagenome (GOLD analysis project Ga0315899, IMG submission 203518) | Freshwater fungal communities from buoy surface, Lake Erie, Ohio, United States - Buoy 4 MA112 | ecosystem: Environmental > Aquatic > Freshwater > Lake | place: USA: Lake Erie, Ohio...
GATCGTTCCGCTATAGTCCGGGTGCTTGTCAGACTGCTTGTTAGTGTTGCGACCCAACATACCGCGATTAGTGTTGTCGTATTCCATGATTATCCTTTAGTAAATTTCTTGATTGCTGATCGTTGCTTGCTATCCAACTGGCTCCAGAGTGCAGTTTTCCAATCTGCGTCTAGTTCCAGAGAATTGATGTACTCCACAGCTTCTGCTACCTGATCCTTGTGAATCATTAGGATAATGTCTGCTGCGTAGCTACGAATCTCATCTTGAGATTGTTCGTCCAGAGTATCGAATACGGACTTAGTAATCGGTTTAGCGGACTTAGGTTCTTCTGAGCCTGTAGTTGCGTCTAGTGCGTCATGCTCACAGATTGCTAGAGCCATTACCAGTAGATACCGAGTAATGTAGGTAATTGATGCACCTAGATTCTGTACTTCATGGCAACCCTTGAGTTGAGCAGAAGCCATAGGGCAAGTGAACTTAGCAATGCCACCGTTAACGGTATCGATAACCTGCATGGTTGCTAGGTCGCTGGTGAACTCTAGCGTATGGCAGAGTCCGAGTTTAGCGAATATCGAGTTGACTGTAGGCAGAAAGTCGGTGAGTTCAAAGTACCGATAACCTGCGAACTTATTGTGTCCGGATTTTTTGAGTTCTACATTCTGGAGTATGACTCTAGCTTGCTGTAGCGTCTCATAGACCTTGGTATCCATTATTTATCCTTTAGCGAATTTCTTATTGAAGATGATATTGTTAGGTTGTGCTTCCTTAATAGCTTGTATCTTTGCAGCCTCCTTTTGCTCTTTGCGAATACGGTCAAAAGTTTTACGAATGTTTGTTTTGCCAGACGGGACATATTTGAATGAAGGGTCTAGGATTGATGTCATAAGCTGTCCAAAAGTAACGCTAGGAGAAACATTAGAAAGATGACTTTACCAGAATGGCGGTCAATGAAGTCAGCCAACTTATCGTCTGCTCTGAATAGTTTGTTCATACGTCTCTCCCTTTATATTCACGGTCTTTGCGTTCCTGATAGATTTGATCTTCACGGTCAAAGTAACGATCTTCCTCAGTCTCCTCGTACTCTTGTAAATTCTTTTCCTTAACTGTCCGGTTAATCATTCCGATAATGAACCGTTGCAGGTTGTCCCTAAGTTGGATAGGATTTTGGTGATGCTGCGACCAAACCCATAACATCTGTGAGAATTCTTCACCAATATCTGCGGCTGTCATGTGGCAAAGTACATCGTCTGGATGACCCTCTAACAACTCGTAAAGTAGGAACTGCTCGAATTCTTGTGCGTTCATATTTATCCCCTAGTAGTTACCGCTTCGAAATAGTGCCACAGATTAATAGGTAAGTGCAAATATATTTCTATAAGTAAACCAAATCCCATAGGAACATTCTATTACCAACCATCAACATTATGAGACAATGAAATACGAAAAAACATTACAAAAACTGAAAGAGACTCAACCTAAGCTCGATAAGTACCCAGAACCAAGAAAGACTACGCCACGTGGACAACCAATTGAAAGACGAAGATTTATCGTTCTCACCTCCAAAGTCAAACCCAGCACCTTCTAAGACTTATAGCTTTGGATTGAGGTATTGCTATGGTTGTAAAAAGTCCAGATCATCGGGGCAATTCGGTGAGCATAATGTTTGCCGGATTTGCCAGTTAAGAGGGATCAAGGTATAGTTTTACTCGTGCTTGGCGGCACGATATAGGCAAGCCCTAGAAGGGACTCTGCTGGTAGCCTACCAGTCCGCCAACACCGTTATCGGTGAGAGTCTCTCCTAGGGCTTTTTTTATTGGAAAAAGCTATGGTGAAATTTCAAGGTAGCCAAGGATGTGAGTTTTATATCAACCTTGATGGATGCATTGTCATCAAGCAAGATAGTTATGAGTTTGGCAAAGAAGTTAGCGTTGTATTGACTCCAGCAATGGCGTGGGAGTTGCAAGCGTTAATTAACTCAAACCATGAGGAAATGACGTTTGCTTGGGCTGATGGAATGGTAAAGGAGCCTCCAAATGCCTAAACGCCCATCATTCCAGTTCTATCCTTCCGATTGGCTGAGGGATACCGCACTAAGGTCATGCTCAACAGGAGCCAGAGGTCTATGGATAGACATGATCTGTTTCATGCACGAAGGTAATCCTTACGGACACTTGAAGGTTGGAGATAAGGTTATCCATCCAGTAAACCTTGCACGTATGGTTGGGGAAACCTTAGAGGTTGTCGAAGGTTGGCTGAAAGAGCTACACCATGCAGGAGTGTATGACCTTGCTGACGATGGTGCTATTTGTAGCCGTAGGATGATCCGGGATGAAAACCTTAGACAAATCAGAGCGTTAGGTGGGAAACTTGGTGGAAACCCTGCTCTAATAAAGAGTGATAAGGTTAACCTTAAGGTTATCCAAGAGGTTAAGCAAAATCCAACCCCTTCATCTTCATCTTCATCTTCATCTTCAAAAGAACAATATAACGAGCATTTTTTGAAATTCTGGAATGTTTATCCAAACAAGAAAGCTAAGGAAGCTGGATGGAAAGCATTTAAGAAATTAAAAGCTGATGAAACATTTGTTTCTATGTTGATAAATGCTGTTCGTGAACAAGGATTGTTATCCAAAGATGTTCAATACGTTCCTCATGCGTCAACGTGGCTTAATGGAAAACGATGGGAAGATGAGATCGTAAGTTCGACATCAAGCCCTAAAGAATGGTGGATGAACGACAGGAGGATCAAATGATTGGAAATTTCCTAAACAAGCTGGAAAAGGTTAAAGGCTCAAAAGGTCGTTGGACTGCTTGTTGTCCTGCTCACGTTGATAGATCACCAAGCCTTGCCATAACTGAAACTGATGACGGTCGAATCCTGCTCAAGTGCTTTGCCGGATGTAGTGCCTACGAAATTGTAAATGCCGTAGGAATGGACTTGACAGACCTGTTTCCTAACGACAACAATCTAAGTTCCCTCAAAGAAAAACATTTTAATAAAGCAGTCCGTAGACCGTTTTACGCATCAGACCTGCTGAAAATAATCCAATTTGAAGCCCTTCTAACGTCCGTAGCGGCGTTTGATTTGAGCGAGGGTAGGCAGGTATCGGAAGTAGACAGAAAACGGCTTAAAAAGGCTGTATCGAGAATTAACGAAGCAGTAAGTTATTTATAGGAGGAAACATGAATTTTTTATTTTTTATGAACTGGTTGCACTCTAAGCAAACAAAGTCTGAGCCGGGGATTACAGTAAAACTTGTTTACAAAGATGAAACATTTTATGAAAAATCTTTTTTTGCGATGGATGGTGATCGAATAATTTTACATATTGAGGATTCGCTTATTGATTTGCTTGCAAAAAGGAAAAAATTACAGGAGGAAATATGAGGATGAAGGCATTATCTTACGTTGAAGGATAACGGTCATATAACGACTCAGGACGGGATGAATTTACGCGATTGGATGGCAGGGTTAGCGATGCAAGGAATATTAAATTGGAGCGAGAGAGGTGAAACTGTTGATAGCTTAGAACTTGGCGCAATGGCTTACAAAATTGCTGATGCCATGATGAAAGCGAGGGGTGATGACTGAATCTAAGCTGCTTGAGTTAGGCTTTAGCGAGGTAACACCGGGGTTTTGGGTAGCTAGTGTTTTTGGAATCCAGCGGTTAGTTGAAGTCGTTAAGGAGGAGACAAGAAATGAAGAAGCCAAAAGAAATCGATGTTCTGAACCGGATGGTGTGGTTTGAGGATACGCCTGAGATTGTTGAGGACATGAAAGCTCAGGGATTTCCTGAGTGGTCTAGACATTTGCACAAGATGAACATTTACCACAAGAATCTAATTGCTGAGATTCGTAAACTGCGTCGGGAAATAAGGGGGAAACAATGAGTATTGAGGCTAGAGCGATAGAACTAGACGAGGCTAGGAAGGCTCGAATCCTAAAGTCAGAAAGTATTGACGTAGAGAAGTATCTACATTCCAACGACGTAACGATACGGGTTAAGAAGGCTTCTGAATGGCTAGACTCCATCAAAGAGTCTTACCTATCGGAAACGGTAGAGAAAAAGATCGTCATGCCTTGGGTCAGAACCCATGATTCTTTTGCCTATCGTGAGGGTGAGGTAACTGTCTACGCAGGTTCTAACGGTGGTGGTAAGTCGCTTATCACGGGTCAGATAGCGTTGAGTCTGGTTAAGCAGGATCAGTCAGTCTGCATAGCGTCGTTTGAGATGAAGCCTGAACGGACGCTACAGAGGATGCTTAGACAGTTTTCCGGGGAATCGTTGGATGATCCGTTGACCCACGATAGAGCAGGATTTATCACGAAGATGGTTGACCGGATGGACAAGTTTCTATCCGACAAGATGTACCTTTACGACCAGCAGGGAACTACGTCACCGGAGAAGGTGATTGCTATGTCGAGGTATTGCGCCATCGAACTAGGGGTAAAGCATATCGTTATCGACAGTTTGATGAAGTGTGTCAAGAACGAGGATGACTTCAACGGGCAGAAATCGTTTATCGACGAGCTAACGGCACTCGCTAGGGATCACAACGTACACATCCACCTAGTTCACCATATCCGCAAGCAGCAGTCGGACGAGACACAGCCGAACAAGAACGACTTAAAAGGGTCAGGAAGTATCTCGGATCAGGTGGATAACGTCTTTTTGGTGTGGAGAAACAAGAAAAAAGAAAACCAGAAGAACCGGGGTGAAGTGATAGACGAGACTCAGCCAGATACCTTCCTAATGTGCGAGAAACAGAGGAACGGTGACGGTCAGGAGTGGTACGGACTCTGGTACGACAGTCTAAGTCAGCAGTTTGTGGAGAGGATAGGAGCGAGAATTGACTTTGATAATAAGGGATCATTTTCGGGGGTAATGTGAATGAGTTGGCTCTTTTCGCGGGTGCTGGTGGAGGAATACTTGGGGGAAAGTTGCTTGGATGGAGAACCGTCTGTGCAGTCGAATGGGAACCCTATCCAGCTAGCGTACTTGTCGCAAGACAAAATGACGGACTTCTCTCGGCTTTCCCGATTTGGGATGATGTTCAAACCTTTGACGGAAAACCGTGGCGAGGAATTGTTGACGTTGTATCTGGCGGGTTTCCATGCCAAGACATCAGTTCAGCCGGAAAAGGCGCAGGAATTGACGGAGAGCGATCTGGAATGTGGCGAGAAATGGCGAGGATCATTCACGAAGTACGACCAAGATTCGCGTTCGTGGAAAACTCACCAATGCTCACTAGTCGGGGACTTGGAACCGTTCTTGGAGACTTGGCCTCGATGGGGTTTGATGCGAGATGGGGAGTGTTGGGAGCAGCCGACGTTGGAGCAAACCATCAGAGGGACAGAATCTGGATTATCGCCGAACGGCGTGGACACATTTCACACGCCCAACACAACAGGATTAGACGGTGGAAGCAACAGCAGGAAAGCATTAAAAAAGAAACAACAAATATGGCCTACACCAGTAGCGTCGGACATAAGTTCTCGGAATACAAAATACAAACAAGGGGGGACTCCACTAAGTCTAGCAGTAAAAATTTATCCGACTCCAACGTGCCACAACAGCAAGGAGGGAGCTTTCCCATCGGAATACAACAGAAAGACTCCTTCGCTAGCGACTCATGCTGGTGGGAAACTGAACCCAACGTGGGTAGAGTGGCTGATGGGTTGGCCTCTAGAGTGGACAGACTTAAAGCCATTGGAAACGGACAAGTCCCATTATGTGCAGCAGAAGCATGGAGAATCCTAAGTGGAGGAGCATAGACACAGGTGCGAGGTCAGACAGGTGCTAGCTTGGCGTACAGAAGACAGGGGTAAGGCGATGGACTATCTGGCTAGGGTCAAGGGTGACAGGAGAGACCAGCTAGAAAAGGATTGCCGAACCGAGTGGGAACGTGGAAACCGTGGCAAATGGGGGGATTGGCGTGGTCTATAAACGGGTGGATTCAACGCAAGCACAAATTGTCAAAGAGTTAAGACGTTTGGGGATGGAAGTCGAGCATCTACATACCGTAGGGAAAGGCTGTCCTGACATTCTGGTGGGATACAAAGGTAAAAACGTCCTGCTGGAGATAAAACGGGACGATAAGGCCAAGCTAACCCCGGATCAGGTGCTATGGCATCACAGTTGGAAAGGTCAGGTAGCGGTGGTCACTAACGTAATCGACGCAATAAAGGCGGTGAAAGAGGTTTGCCGGGAATAGGATTTACCTATAGCAATAGTGTTTACCGATAGAAATAAATGTGTTTACCTATGGAAACCTTCTGTGAGAGTATCTGTCCATACCGCGACACACGGCGGGATGACTAAGGGGAACGAGATGAATCAGCTTTTTACCCGTAGCGGCACAGAATATACTGGAGAAATTAAGACCAATGCTAAGGGCAAGCCGACCTATACCTATAAGGTTTCATGCAATCGCTGCTGCGAGGTAAATGGACAGCGTATGTGGATAATGGGTATGGAAAATGGTCGACCTTACAGCCATACTGGCTTTGATTGCTGGACTTGCCACAACACGGGCTTCACCAGCGTCAAGACTGCCCCTTTATATACCGCCGAACAGCTTGCAAAACTAAATGCTGCGGCTGACAAACGCAATGCTGCTAAGGCTGCAAAACAAGCGGAAATTCTTGCACAGCACAAAGCGGCTCAAAATGCTTTTGTTGAACTGCACAAGCCGTTTTTTGATGCTTTGGATACCCTTGGCGGCGAGTTTTGGATTCGTTTCCGTAACGATATGTTAAACCGCATGACATCACCTACAGAGCGTCAATTAGCTTTGGTACAGGGTGAGGTAGCAAAGCGTCAACAAAACGTCACTAGCGTACATTTTGGCGCAATTGGTGATCGTGTTGAGATTCAGGGCATGATTGAGCGAGTTATATCAATTGACACTCACTTTGGAATCAAGTTTATTAACATTATTCGTTGCAATAACGGTAATGTTGTTGTGTATCGTGGTGGTTATATTGGGGACAAGGATGAGTCGATCCATGTTAAGGCCACAATTGCTGAACATAGTGAGCGTGACGGTATCAAACAGACAATTATCCAGCGTCCTAAAAAAGTGTAAGAGTTAATCAACCAGCCGGGGGAAACCCCGGCGTTTAAGGGGAGCAACATGGAATCAATCAAAATCGAAGGTGTAGAACAGCACCAAGGCATTTACGTTGACACCATAGGCGAGGATGTCTGGGTCAACATCATTGTCAGGAACGGTAGTGCGAATCTCTGCATAACGCCAGACGGTGCGGATAAGCTGATTCAGGCTTTATTGCTTGCTATCGCTGAGGTTGAGCATGAAGGTTGATCCTCACGAGGCAATCGACTTTATCTACCGAAACTCTACGGCTTACGCCAAGGCTAAGGCTGAGGTGACGTACCTTGAGGAGTTTCGTAAAAGCAAGAAAGCAATCCTATATGCTCAGTCAATCGGGAAAACGGTAACTGACAGGGAGAATCAGGCTTACGCTCATCCAGAGTACCAAGCCTTGTTAAAAGGGCTTCAGGCGGCTGTAGAGGCTGCTGAGGAACTTAGATGGAAGCTAACCGCAGCACAGGCTAGGATTGACGTTTGGCGGTCTCAGGAGGCTTCTAATCGGGCTATGGATAGGAATACACAATGACCAGAGATGACATCGTTAAATGGGCGGCAGAAGCCGGGATTATGCCTCCGAATTGGGGTGCAACTGAGAACCAATGGAGAAGCCTCCATGCGTTTGCTGAACTAGCTGCGGCAGCAGAGCGTGAGGAATGTGCGAAAGTGTGTGATGCGCGTAATTCTGCTTATTGTGCTTTTTCGATCCGTGAAAGGGGTGCGCCATGACACCAAAAGAAATCAACGAATTAAAGAAACTGCACAACCAATACCAAGAAGAAGGCCAAAAAGTCTACACCTTAGTGATGGATTTGCATGAGAAATGTATGAACTTGCAAAAAGAGATTCAAGAGGCCGAAGGTGACGAATACGACCCAATACCCCTAATTTTTGGGGCTGGGTTCTGGATTGACCCAGATTTGTGAGGTGCGCCATGACTGACCTACAAGACAACGTACCAGATGATAGCAATTTGGCACAATGTGAGTATTGCGGCTGGGTAGTAGACTGGGATGAGGTTCCGAGGGCTAGGGACTTATCTGGCGAGATCGTTACCTGCTGCGAGGAATGTAACGAGGGTGAGTCGTTCGTAAATTATCCGTCTAAGAGGTTTGCACTTGCGGAAAAAGGAGCGTGAATTTTTATCCGAGATTGCTGACATAGGTTGCATATTATGTTACAAACTTGGATACGCAGGTACTCCTGCTGAGATACATCATATTAGGGGGGTAGGGTTAGGACTGGGGGTCAGGAATTCTCATTCTAACGCTATCCCCCTTTGTCCTGAGCATCATAGGGGTAGCACTGGGTATCACGGTTTGGGTCGTAAAGCATTTGAGCGACGATATTCCGTGACTGAATCTGAACTGCAAGACTTAGTTATGGAGTTGCTAAATGAAAAAGATGTCTAAGGCTCAAAAGAAGGTCGGTAAGGTTATGGGTGAGTTCAAAGAAGGCACTCTCCATAGCGGCAAGGGTGGGAAAGTAGTCACTAACCCCAAACAGGCCGTAGCTATTGCCCTAAGTGAAGCTGGTATGGCTAAGAAGGGTAAAAAGAAATGAAAAAACAAGTCTGGGACAAAGCTAGACCAAAGGGTTTAGGGAAGCCTAAAGAATTGGCTCCTAGCAAGAAAGCCGCTGCTAAACGGATGGCTAAAGAGGCTGGCAGACCGTACCCGAACCTTGTGGATAACATGAGAGCAGCGAGGAAAAAATGAAGAACGGAAAGAAGAAATCTGACAAAGAGTTGCTAAAAGAGTATCTCGACGAAGAAAAAGAGAAGAAAAAGAATGGGGTTAATGAGGTAGAGATCGAGATCAAGATTCCTCTAGGTAAGAAGCGGGGTAAAAATGGCCGCAGCATGGACTAAGAAGGCCGGGAAGAACCCGAAAGGTGGACTCAATGAGAAGGGCAGAAAGTCCTACGAGGCTGAGAATCCCGGCTCTAATCTTAAGCCTCCTGTTAAATCTGGCGATAACCCTCGTCGTGCTTCATTCCTAGCGAGGATGGGTAGTATGCCCGGAGCAGAGTATAAAAACGGGGAACCTACTCGACTATTACTCAGTCTAAGGGCATGGGGAGCCAGTTCTAAGGCTGACGCTAAGGCTAAAGCAGCCGCAATATCCGCAAGAAACAAGAAGAAATGAGCCACCAGAGCCAGCTAGACTTTGTTGCTAGCGTCAAAAAACAATTCCCACAGTATTTTTTTGAGTCCAAGGTCTTAGAGGTAGGAAGTCTGGACATTAACGGTTCGATCCGGCAATTCTTTGTGGCTTGCGACTATACCGGGGTTGATCTGGGTGAAGGCCGAGGAGTTGACGTAGTGGCTAAGGGTGAGGAACTGGACTACCCTAACGATAGTTTTGACGTTGTGGCTACCTGCGAGTGCTTTGAGCATAACCCTGAGTGGATAAAGACCTTTAATAATATGGTTAGGATGGCTTCAGGACTGGTTTTCTTTACCTGTGCTACTACGGGTAGGGCTGAACATGGAACGAGACGTACAAGCCCGGATGATGCGCCATTTTGCGGGGATTACTACCGGAACCTAACGGAGCAGGACATTAGGGATAGTTGCGATCTATCAAAGTTTGCAACTTATGAGTTTTCTACTAACAGCAGTCCGGCAGATTTGTATTTCTGGGGCATATGCAAGCAATAGTTATATGTACGGTGAACAATCCCGGCATCACTGTGCTGCTGGAGTCTATTCGTTGCTATGGTGACAAGTTACCCGTATACCTTTGTTCTAATAATTTGGGACTCTGGGCAAGAGCAAGAGAGATCACAGAAAATCTTATCTACCGACCCAATCCTGCTACGAATTTCGGAGATGCTTATAACGCAGCCGTTGACTATGCCTTTGAGCATGGCAAGTTTGACTCATTGATTTTAGCTAACGATGACGTGGTTCTTAATCCAGACACGCTATCGTTAATGCGGGAAGATGCGGGAATTCTGGAATCTCGTGGCGTGAAATACGGATTCTTAGGTGCAAGGTCGGACTATGTGTTGCCGGATCAGAACATCAGATTTCCGGTAGACGGGGACAGACGGGCAGGATTGAAGTGGGAAAGTGAGCATCAGATCAAGTTGACTCCGGTAATTGCGCCTATCTGGGCAAGTATCAGCCGGGAAGCATGGGAAGTAGCTAAGTTCCCGTCAACTAATTGGTATTCAGATAATATAATATGCCATGACTTGAACGTGGCGGGTTATCAGCATTTCGTCAGTAGGGCTTATGTGCATCATGCAGGGAGCCAGACAGTAGGTGTTGATTTCAAGAAATGCCATGAAGAACCGAGGGCGTGGATATTAGAGAACCGCCCAGATATGTACGAAGCGATATACGCATGACACCGGAAAGGTAGTGCAAAGTGCAGATAAAGACAGTATCAGTAGAGAAACTCATCCCTTACGTCAGGAACAGTAGGACACATTCTGACGGTCAAGTAGCCCAGATCGCGGCAAGTATCAAAGAATTCGGCTGGACTAACCCTATCCTTGTGGACGGGGAAAGCGGCGTTATAGCTGGTCATGGGCGGCTATTGGCTGCAAGAAAGCTAGGCCAGAAGGAAGTTCCGGTCATCGAGCTAAAGCATATGACGGAGAGCCAGAAACGGGCTTACGTTATTGCCGACAATCAACTAGCCATGAACGCAGGTTGGGATACGACC
>Ga0315899_10008850_pt1 | contig 10789 bp, 20 predicted proteins | sample LakEriMetagenome_2_FD_203518 | JGI IMG/M metagenome (GOLD analysis project Ga0315899, IMG submission 203518) | Freshwater fungal communities from buoy surface, Lake Erie, Ohio, United States - Buoy 4 MA112 | ecosystem: Environmental > Aquatic > Freshwater > Lake | place: USA: Lake Erie, Ohio...
AGCCCTGCGAACCCCCCATCCGAGTCAATCATCTCCCTGAATCGCTTTCTGGGCCCTGTGGATGATTACGTGGCCACCGACCCCCCCATCCGAGTCCTGCCATGCCTGCATTGTAAGGGTGAGAAGGGGAAACCCGGATTGAGAGCCCCGAAACGCTTCGATGAATCTGGTTTATACCTCTGCCACACGTCCTCGGTCGCCAAATTAGCGAGTGCCCAGGAGGATGCAAAATGCGAGGAGTTGCGTCTTCCTTTTCCGCTCGCGCGGCGTCCGAAGTACGAGCGACGGTAGAGGCCCCGTAACTCGAAAGAGTTCCGGATAGGAGAGAGCCAGGGGAGACCCAGCCATGAACTCCGACGTGGGCGACAAGAGGCCCCGTAACTCGGAAGAGTTCCGGACAGGAGCGAGCCAGGGGGACTTGGGCCATGACCTCGGCCGTGGGCGGCAATCCTCTCCGAATCGCTTTCTGGGCCCTGTAGACGATTACGTTACCACGAAGCCACCAAGCCAACACTCACAAAGTCACAAAGTCACAAGCATGCAGGAAAATGGAATGGAGAGGGAAAGAGCCTGAGAGAGAGAGAGAGAGAGAGAGAGAGAGAGAGAGCTTTATTAGGAACAACAGTCCATAACGGGGGGTCTATGGTGGCGCCCGCAGCACGGACTCCGCATCACCGCGCGCTATCCTGCTTCCCCGGCAGCATCCTACATGGCGAAGACATGTGGGGGCAAGATTTGAGCAAAAAAATTCATTCAATAAAATCGAACTACAAAACCAACTCCAAACTAAACTCTAATCTTTAGAGTTTAGTCAACAATCAACAACGAAGGGAGAAGTAGGAACAGCCTTCTTCGCAGAAGAAGGCTTGCTCTCAGGCTTCGTGGAGATGTGCTTAAAACCAGCCTGAATCTTGGCCTTCTCTTTCTGGGTCTTATACGATTCCAACACTCCTACCTCCTCAGCTGAAGCAGATACTTTGAACCTCGCGAGATACTCATTACCCTACTGCACAACCCACCAGAGGGTACAGGCGTACATGACCTGAATGGTACTCACAGCACCAACAACAAGAGGGTTACCTACGATCTTGTTGTGCAAGATCTGCTTCTCGGTAAGCTTAGCAGGCTTGACCTTGGCCTTGGCCTCCTCTTGGATCTTCATGACATACATCTCGGTCTTGAGCCTCTTAACTTCTGCACGAGCTTCTTCGAGCGCCATGGAGGCGGCAGATGACGCAATGGACTCTATCTCCGCGGCTGCTACAGCGGCCGGAACGAGCCTGCCGTCTCCGCCCTGGTGCACAACATTCCTCGGCACACTATGGTCGCACTCGCCCGCCGACTGCGAGACACGACAGAACCCAAAATCCTCGCCGACTGGCGCGCCTAAAAGATCTTCGCAACCTCTTGCTGGTCACGAGGACCCCTGAATCGTTGCTTTTTCGGCCGCGTACGGCCGTTTCTCTTTCCTGTGTTTCTGTCGTAACAGGGCGTCAGGAGCGGTATCCTTTATGGCGAGTGCTTGAGCTAGAGCCGTTAGGCCCTACGGGGAGAACATGGCACATGCGTGGAACTAGTTGGGGTTTATTCGAAAACTTCAGAGAGCTTTTATTGGGATCGACAGGGGAGACTTGCTCTCCTTTGACCACTTCAGGTGAACTGAACTGGTTTATGACCTGGATGTTCCTCTCGCTAAACCATCAACGATTTGATTGATTGTTTGACCGACACGGGAGTCTCCAGCGGAATTGCCTTTGGGACAACCTTGGGGCTCATTAGACTGATCTGCCTTGGAATCTCTGGGACCGGCGGCGCCCTCGCCCCCGTCTTCTTTCAGCGATACTGCTGTCCTCGCGCGCCGCGTGCGCCGAGAGGTGTGGGAGGAAGAAGAGTGAGAGGGTGTGTGAGTGAGGGTAAGGCAATGAGTGAGGGTTGTAAAGGGTCAGTCAACTTGACCCACGCGTTTCTGTCCTCCTGTGAGCACTTGGCATGCCCAGAACATTTGTGTGCGCAAATTGGTGAAAAGAGAGGAGGATGAGAGGGGGTGGGAGACGAGCGGGCCACCTGTGGCCCGTTGGTCTCCCACCCCCTCTCATCCTCCTCTCTTTTCACCGATTTAGGGGGTGGGCCCACCTGCGGGGCTGAGTATGGGGCTTGCTGCTGTTGGGGCGGAGCCTGGTTGTACTGATACGCGTACTGTTGTTGTTGCTGCTGCTGCTGCTGGTACTGGAAAGCATCCATGGTCGGGGCAGTGGGGTCATAGTCAGACGTTGCGCGCGGCCCTGCCCACCCTTGCTGGGGCGTCTGCTGGCCGTACCCCTGCAACCCCTGCAACCCCTGGTTGCCCCGTGTCAGCACAGCACTCGATGAGAAGGCGCTGACACGCCTGCTCACCTACTGCTCACTTCCCACACCGTTCACGCGCCTCCAACGCATCAACCGCACGCGCCCCGCGCATGCTCGACAAGCGGCACGTGTGAGAAACGCGTGAGCAAGGCTCTCTGGGCAGCAAGGTCACCAAAGGCGTGTCCCTCTGTCACCAAAGGCGTGTCCCTCTGTCACCAAAGGCAGGCAAGAGGCAGGCAAGAGGCAACTGAAGCAAGAGCGACACTAAAGCACGAGCGAGCGTCACACAAGCACCACGTGCCAGCAAGACACGCCCATCTAAAAAACCCCAAAGCAGATGTGAGAGACAGAGCTTGCCTGGGGCTGCGATGGCTGTGTCTGTTGCGACTGCTGCGGGGGCAGCTGCTGGGGCTGCTGCTGCTGTTGCCAGCCGTAGGGCTGTTGACCTTGCGCTTGTGCTTGCTGGCCGCCTGCCCACACTTCCTGCCCCGCCTGCCCCGCCTGCCCTTGTGTCGCACCTTGGTACCCGGCCCACTGTTGCTGCTGCTGCTGCTGCTGCTGCTGCTGGTGGTGGTGGTGGTGGTGGTGGGCGCGAGCGGAGGAGGCATCATGTGACGGGGCTTGGCGCCGGAGGCGGTTGGGACATGTCGGCATACAGCGCTCCACGCGCGTAGACACATGACAAGGCCGCACGTGCGTGCGCAACATGCACGCAGACACTGCCGCACACTCCCAGAGAGGCAGCGGGGAAAAGGGACACGGCAAGAGGGCCAAAGCGCAAGAGGCCCAACGTGGGGAGACAAAAGATAGGCCAACGCGGGGGACCTGCTGGTGGTATTGGGCCCACTGTTGCGTGTAGTCTTGAGCGCCTCCCGCACCCGCTGCACCAGCCTGGGGCGCGTAGTTGGTCGACGTGTTGGTCGTACTCGTCCCCACCCCTTGATTCCACCCGCCCCCTGTTTGCGCTAGTGCACCCCCCCCACACACACGCACATACCTCTAGTTAGCCACACACGCCCGCAGACAAGACACGACAGGCCCACACACCACAGCAAGCATGACATGCCCACACCCGACGTTGCGACAGCTGTGATGGTGGGAACGGTTGCGATGGGAGCGGTGGTGGTAGCATCCACGCTGGCTCTTGTGGTGGTGCCTGCCATGTTGGTGGCAATGGTGGCCATGTTGGTCCAGGGGTGGCCATTGACCAGCGCACCACCGCTATAGGGGAGCCACCGCACAAGCAAGAGTGCTGAGTGCGCTCCATGTGCGCTGCACCAACACAGCACCAGTAGAGGAGAAGTGCAAAAGCCGCAAGCAGCAGACACAGCAAGCCGCAAGCAGCAGACACCGAGGGCGCCTGCCGCAGACACCGAGGGTGCCTGCAGCAAGCAGCCTGCCAGCACAGTACCTCCCAGCAAAGTACCGGGCAGCCTGGCAGCAATCCCATGCCAACACGCGCGACGCCGTTTTTGGGCAATACCTGCTGGAGGTGCTTGTCCCCACTGCTGCTGCTGCTGGGTCCACTGCTGCTGTTCGGCGGTTTGCGGCGGTGGTGGCTGCGGAGCGGCAGCTTGCTGCTGGTATTGCCACTGCTGCTTCCCATGAGCACACCACCGCACAATGGTGTAAGAGCGCTACCTCATCTAACAATGGTGTGAGAGCGTTACCGCATCTCAACCCCTCCAACCTAGGCGCCTGTGCCGCGCCATGTGCGAGCACGCACACCCACGGCACTAGACTCGAGGCCAGGAGGATAGATGGGAGTCAGGAGCATAGGATGGGAGTCAGGAGCTTAGAGCAGAAGGCAGTCATGAGCATAGAGCCGAGGGCAGGAGCGCCAGCCTCTCCGTTGTCAGCAGCGCAAGCCTCTCTGTTGTCTGCCAGCACAGAGCGAGCGCGCACTCGGGGAGAGGTAGATTACAACACATACGGCGCACTGGGACCTGGTTGGTCGGGTTGGAGTTGGTCGGGTTGGAGTTCTGGTACCCGCCAGTCTGGTTCGGGATCTGGTAGCCTTGAGCCGCCTGCTGCTGCCCATCGGCGTGCGGCTGATTGTAGCCTGTGCCGTAATTTTGGGTCCAGGCTGTTGTAGGCTGGGCACCCCCCGTGGTGGGATCATGGGGCGGCATACCGGGCGGCGGCGCCTGGAGCTGGTGCGTGGGGGGCTGCTGCTGCTGAATCTGCGACTGCCCCGCACCCCACTGCTGGGGCGGCTCTGGCCCTTTGTTCCTGGCAGCAGCACTTACGTGTCAGTCACACCTCCACATTCTCACACATTTTCTGACATTGGCAGGCAACGGCGCCTGGCCCACATGCACCAGGTGCGAGTGGGGCAGCTACGTGGTGTCTTGATAGGATCCTGCGCCGCTATTCTGTCCTGTTCCGTAAGCTGAGCCCCACCCGCTGTTGCCGTTGTTCGCGTTGTCGCTCGCCGCATTTTGGGAGGTATAGGGGGCACCCTGGCCGTAAGCGAGCTGCTGGGCCTGTAGCTGCATGCGCTGCTTCATGTATTCCGCCTTGCGCCGCTCATGCTGGCGCATGAATTCGTCGTCGCGCTCGCGTTCGCGGCGCTCCTTCTCGCGCTGGGCCTCGCGGGCGAGACGCGCGGCTTCAGCGTCCTTTTCCATGCGCTCACGCCGTTCGCGCTCCTGCCGCTGCCGCTCCTTCTCGCGCAGGCGCTCCAGTTCCAACTTCTCCTCTTCCCGTTGCGCCTTGAGGCGTGCTATCTCCCGTTCTTGCTGCCGCACGCGCTCCGACTCACGCTCCTTCTCCATGAGCAGCTTCCTCTCACGCTCGTTCACAGGCCCGGGCTGGCCACCGGGGCCCGGGCCAGGCATCATGCCTCCTCCCGGCCCCATCCCTCGGCCCATACCGCCAGGCCCCATGCCCGGGGGGGGGCCCATGCCCGGGGGGGGCATGCCGCCAGGCCCCATTCCCCCGGGCCCCATTCCCCCGGGCCCCATCCCACCGGGCCCCATCCCACCGGGCCCCATCCCGCCGGGCCCCATCCCGCCGGGCCCCTTTCCGCCGGGCCCCATGGCGCCTCCCCCGCGACCTGCCATGCCCGGGCCTCCACCCATGCCTCCGGGTCCTACTTGTCGTGCACCGAGCAAACATGCAAGGGACAAGCACACGCGCACAACAAAAAGTCAGATGGGAGCAAGAAAGGATTGTGAGCAAGGAGGAGAGGATGGAAGGGCGGAAGGAGGAGAGGATGCGCGGGCGGAAGGAGGACCAAAGGCCACCATTCCAGACGGGCCTCCGCCGCCACCAAAGGAACCCGGAGGCAGAGGGGGGCCTGCCCTCCCGGGAGGCCCGCCCATCTTGGAGCCAGGGCCGCCAGGTCCAGCCATATTCGGCGCGCCAAAGCCCCCGCCTGGCCCCCCTCTGCCCCCTGGTCCAGGCGGTCCCGGCGGTCCTCCAAAAGGCGGCCCGCCTGCGTCATGTCACCACAGGGTGCGCGCACATCAAGTTTCAGTTTCCCAGAACGGTTGAGCAACTATGGGTGGCAACTCTGCTATGTGGCATGGCAAGTATGCTATGTGGCAACTGTGTGCCAACTATGCGTGCTCCTCCGCGTGTTGAGCATGTATGTATTCTTGAGGCATGGTGCGGTGGTGTCGAGGCTGTGCCAACGCAGCGATGCAGCAAGAGCAGCGGCGGCAGGAACCCAACCAGCGTGCCACCAAGACAGAGCAAGCCTGCGCAGGAGCTTGTTTGCAGCCGGAGCGTGCTTGCTGCCTTCAAGTGCATGGCCATGCAATCACGCAGCAGCAGCAGACGTGGGAGAGGGGGCAGCACCGCGACCACCCATAGGAGGGCCTGGTGTGTTGGGCGGCCTTGGACCCCCGCCTGGTCCCCCACGGCCCCCGGGCGCACCTCCCATAGGCATAGGCCCACCTCCCATGGGCCCGCCTCCAAAGCCTGACAGATGCCCTGCGGTAGATGGCGTGTTTGCATGCGATAGATGGCGTGTTAGCACTGGCATGGAGCCCTGACAGTCCAACGTCATGTCATGGCAGGTCAGGGCTCCAACGGCATGTCTTCACAGGGTCCAGAGCCCACAGCCCCTCGTTCACTCCTTCCTCGTTCACTCCTTCACTCGTTAACTCCTTCACTGGTTCGGCCACAGCAAGCAGAGGAAGACGACAGGGGCAAGAGGCGCGGCGATGGAGCATGTAACGGACCGGGCATTGGAGGCGGCAGCGGTGCGCCGCGACCAGCCATAGCGGCAATCATCTTGTGCGCCAAGGCCGCATTCATCCCGCCTCCCGGCGGTCCCTGCGCGTTCCCTCCACCTCCGCGTCCGGGTCCAGGTCCTCCGGGTCCCCCGCGCCCCCCCCCGGGATGCGGACCACCAGGCGTTGGCCCATTGAAGGGCGGTGCGTTCCTCCCGCCTGGGCCCCTTCCCCCATCGCGTCCTGCTCCACCCTCACCCCACCAGGACGCACATGGCACACGCATGGCACACACATGCAATCGTCAGCGCCTCAAAAGCAGACCAGACAAGATGGTATAGGGTCCTGCGACCTGCATCGCCGGCACCTGCCCTCGGCAACCCACCGCCTCACCGCCTCACCTCCTCACCAACCGCGCGCACACCCTGACCCACCCGTCTCTGTGAGAATAATATGTGCTTTTGCACCTCCTCCGCTGGAGGGCCGCACGCGCGCACCGCTCTGTCACGCTCCGCTCTGCCTCGCTCCCCGCCCACTCTCTTCCCTTGACTAGGCTATCGGTTGGCACACACATGCCACACACATGCCACACACAAGGCACACACATGCCTCCCTCTCACGCAACATGCCTCGGAAATAGATGCATGAGACCTGCATGGTCAACGACCTAGCTAGTCAACGGCACACACACACAACATCTCAGGACCTAGCTCGTTTTAAGGCCAGCCCTCTACGCCGCCATACTGTGAACACGATTCATATTACACTCGACTATTCATTCTACACTCGCACTCGTACACATTCAACCCTAAACCCACACCTAGACCCTAGACTTGCCTAATGCCTACGCGTCAGTTTGTGTGTGTGTGTGTGTGTGTGTGTGTGTGTGTGTGTGTGTGTGTGTGTGTTGTGTGTGCGTACGTGTGTGAGAGTGCTGGGTGTGCGCGTGCTGTCTGTGTAATGAGTGGGTAGATATGGCGAGTGGCCAGTGGCGAGAGTGTGCTTAGATATGGCGAGGGCGGTATCCCTCCGCCCAAGCTCCCTTGCTCGTCAGTCCCCTAGCTTAGCCATGTTTCACTCTCCAAACGCTACCCTCTCACATGTTCACACGGCATCAGCCATTTATGCGTATGTATGTGTATGTATGTGTATGTATGTGTATGCGGCACTGCAAGGGCGGCCATTGGCCATTGCTCTTTTTCCACTTGAATCTAGATTCATGGTTTTGGTTGTTTAGATTCAAGTGATGCAAGTCGCAAGTGATTCAAGTCGGAATCTGGATGCTTGCCTCTTCCTCCTTCCTCGCTTCCATGCTTTGCATGTTTGCGTGCGAGCTTGTGTATGCATGCATGCACGTGTGCACGTGTGCATGCATAACACACGTGCATGCATACAAGCATGCGTCCATGCACACTGATGAGCATACATGTATGCAGTGATGAGCATACATGTATGCAGTGATGAGCATACATGTATGCAGTGATGAGCATACATGTATGCAGTATGCATGCAGGCATGCACACACACATGAGGCAAGTATGAGGTGCACAGACACAAGAGACACATGCGGCAAGTATGAGACACACGAGACACATGCGGCAAGTATCAGGTGGTTAGTGCCCACTTGCGTCATGTTGTTAGTGCCCACTTGCGTGATTCCACAACAACAAGTTAGTGGGCATTTGCGTCATTCGCAACAGCTGTCAGTATCTTGAAGTGTGTTCATGTGTCTTGATGTGTGTTCATGAGTGTACGAGAGATTCAGTCGCCGTATGTGTGAGTGTGTGAGTGTATATGTGTGAGTGTATAAAGAAGCGGCCACCTCCTCTCGAGCCGCCAGGGCCATTGCGGGCAGCATCCCCACGCCCCTGCTCATAGAGTACAACACACAAGAAGCAGACTTACACCTAGAGGACATAGACAACCCTTGTTGAAGCAGACTTACACCTAACTTACACCTAGAGCACATAGATAACCCTGGGCCCATCTCCATGCATAGAACATGTCTTAGCTCCATACACAAGCTCCATGCACAGAACATGTCTTAGACTCACACATGCACACACCATGCATAGAACATGTCTTAGAACATGTCTTAGCTTGCCCCATGCATAGAACATGTCTTAGATCCATAGAACATGTCTTAGATACCCCGCCGCCTCCTCCTCCTCCGCTCCCTCCTCCTCGGTTAGTGTCAATAAAAGATTGTCTCCCTCTTGGGCACGACGTGAGCCTTCTCACTCTCGCCCTCGTGTGCCCAGCACCCACACAATACACACACACACACACACATACTTGCATATATATATATATATATATATATATTATACAATGCAAGGGAGGGGCAAGCTGGGCATACAGTTTGTGTGTGTGTGTGTGCGCGCGCGCGCGCGTGTGTGTGCTTACGTGGGCCGCAGAAGGAAGAGGGTAGGGAGTGAGGAGGGCACACAAGAAGGTCACGCAAACAAAGATGACACAAGTATGAAAGAAGATGGACACAGATGACACTAGTATGAAAGAACATGCTCCATTCCACCATTCCACCATTCCACCTGCACTCTTTAGACACACCTTAGATCCTGTGTGTGTGTGTGTGTGTGTGTGTGTGCATGTGTGCGTCTGCGTGTATGTGCGCGCGCGCCTCATATGCTAAGGTTTAGGGCTTAGGGTTTAGGGTTTAGGGTAAGGATCTAGAGTTGGGAAGCATTGCATAGGAAGACGAGACGAGCCTCGTATTCTAGGGTTTATGGTTTAGGGTTTCGAGTTCAGGGTGTCGCGGTTTGGGGCTCGTTTGTGTGTGTGTGTGTGTGTGTGTTGTTGTTGTTGTTGTTGTTGTTGTTGTTGTGTGCGTTTGTGTTTGTGTGTGTGTGTTGTGTGTGTGTGTCCGTGTGTGTGCACGCGCACACGCGCGCCGCATGCTAACATGCACATACTGAACAAGCAGGCGCAAAGATTTATCTATATGGGCGCGCATGTCAGGAACACAAGCACACACGGTGTGCATCCGCCTTCTGCACCTCCGACCCACTTGGAATCACAACTCTCTTGTTCATTCGCACTCGTTCACAGGCGCGCTCGCTCTCCCTTCTCTCTCTCTCCTTCTGTCTCGCTCCTCCGTCACCAGAAGCAAGAGCCTCAGACATGTCTCTGTCCTCCACGCCTCATGGCTCTCAGAGCACACGCCAGGCTCCCTCCCGGCGCGCGCACCTTCTGCGTCAGCTCGCCCAGAGGCGGCGAGCTGACGGCCGGGGGACGCGTCCAAAGCCGCGGCCCCAGGAGCAGGGGCCTCCATCGGGCTCGCGGCGGGGGCGCGCATCGCGCAGTCCCCTGCGCTTCCGCCCGCGCCGGCGCCGGGCGCCTGCGCGGCGCGGCTGGGAGCGGCTGCCAAAATTTACGGAGCGTGCCCGCGGCCATTTTAAGCGTCTAGCGCTCGCTGCGTCTCACTATCATGGCGCCCAGTCGCAACCACTCCAGCACACCAAGGTCGCCCGAGAAACTCACCGGTCCCCTGTTCATGTGCGCGATATGTTCACTTCCCCGCGGAGCCTCTCGATCTTCCCTGACGCGGGGCCGGCGAGCTTCTCTCCACAGAGGATCCCCTCCGCCTCTTTGCCGCTCTCCTACACTCGTTTGTTTTTTCTGTTTTTCTTCTTTTTTGGGAATCATTCACTCTCTTCGACTCTGTTGCTTGTCGCACTCGCAGTGGCAGCCTTGCGGCGATGAATACGGTGGAGCCCGCTGCAGGCGCGAGCAACACCGGCCGCGTCAAACCACCGCCGCGGCCGCCATTCTCACTCTTTGTGTCTGCGCCGCGCGTGTCTGTTTTCTCTCCTTCGCACTCAAAATTTCAAGCCGTGCCCCACCCTTTCCTTTCATGCTGATGGTCCATGTGCCGGAGCAGGTGACGCTGCACGTCTACGATTTATCTAACGGCCTCGCCAAAACGGTAAAGCGCTTTACCGGCTGGGCCCAGCCACACGCGCGCGCAGGCTCCTTGCTCGCAACATGCACAAATGCGCGCGGGCATGCGGAAAGCGATCTGGCGCCCGAGTGATGACGGGCGGCCTACGTCAAAGCCCACGGCTTGTCGCGCAAACGCGACCATGACGTCCATGCATACATACAATACATACACACAATACATACATACATACATACATACATACATACATACATGTGTTTGTGTGTGTGTTTGTGTGTGTGTACAACAATTGATTTCTTAGTAATTGGTTCGGGCTTTCCCAGCCAAAAGATTCGTGCGT
>Ga0315899_10008852_pt1 | contig 10788 bp, 9 predicted proteins | sample LakEriMetagenome_2_FD_203518 | JGI IMG/M metagenome (GOLD analysis project Ga0315899, IMG submission 203518) | Freshwater fungal communities from buoy surface, Lake Erie, Ohio, United States - Buoy 4 MA112 | ecosystem: Environmental > Aquatic > Freshwater > Lake | place: USA: Lake Erie, Ohio...
ACCCCCCCCCCCCCCCCCCCCCCCCCCCCCCCCCCCCCCCCCCCCCCCCCCCCGCCCCCCCCCCCCCCCCCCCCCCCCCCCCCCCCGCCCCCGCCCCCGACGCGGGCAGAACATGATTGAGCCCTGCGCGTATGGGGTTGCTACTTCGTTTGGTCCCAATACGCGGAATTTTGCGGATGTTGTCCAACTGCTCCTAGAGGGTGGCGCTGCGGTGCAGTTGGAGAAACCTGAATCGCTCGAGATGTGGGTGCGCCAAATGGTCGAGTCCCCTTTGGAACGTAAGGAAATCGCTGCCAGGGCTCGGCAGGTGACCTCGGAACACCGAGGTGCGATCGATAGGACGTGGAAGGCACTCTCGCTGCTGCTCCCTGCGAGCAAGTTGCCAAATCGTTCGCCAAACTGTTAGGACTTATGCTAAACTGGCGTGCCTGATGCTGGTGGGTCGCGCCACCGATTTTCGATGGGCCTTTGAAGTTGGAAAGTTTCCGAGATATGAGTACGGGTGAGGGATCGAATACCTCGTTTGAGACGATGCGAGGGCGCGACTACCCGACGTTGCGGCAGTTCACTGTGTTTCTGGAGAACCGCGTCGGGCAGCTTCTGGAAGTTGTGCGTCGGTTCGAGGTTTCCGGCATCCGCATCGCGGCGTTTTCGATCAACGATTCCGCTGAATGCGCGTTCGTCCGTTTCGTTGTCAGCCATGCTGAGCGAGGCCGGGAAATACTAGAGCGTGCTGGGCTAGCCATCATCGAGAGCGATTTGATCGGGGTTGAGCTTCCGCAGAGCGGGCAGCCCCTTTTGCAGATCTGTACCGCATTGCTGCAAGCCGAGATCAATATTGTTCAAGCGTATCCGTTGTTGATTCACCCCAATTCGGAACCCGGCATAGCTATTATGGTGGACAATACCGAGGCGGCTTTGGAGATGCTCGCCCGAAAGGGCTTCCGGATGTTGACCGAAGGGGATTTGATGGATCATTGATTCGATGATCATCGGATCGATACCGATCGCGGCTCGGTGATGCATCGGCGGATTCAAGACCAACCACCGTCGCGCACGAAAGATTATCCCATGCTGTTTCGTTCCATCCATTCTCTTTGGATCTTGTTCCTAGCGTTCCAGTTGTTAGGGAATGCGTTTTTGTCGGAGAGTGCTTCGTCCGATCCAACGTCTACGGCAGTTCTTGATCCTGCGGATCTTACTTCCGTCGATCCTGTGGAAAAGACGAAGTCGGTTTTGATTGATGGGATGCCATTTGTCGTGCCGGCTGGTTGCGAGTTGGAGTTGGTGGCTGATTCCGAGCTTTGCCGATGGCCGATCGTTGCCACGTGGGACGGGAACGGCGATTTGGTAGTTGCGGAGTCTGTCTGGAACCTAGAAAAAAAGGAGACCGTTCAGCAGCAACTGGTCTCGCGGCCCCATCGAATCGTCCGACTTTCCGACAAGGATCGCAACGGTGTATTTGATACCCGACAGGTCGTCGCGGAGTCCTTGAGTTTTCCCGAGGGTGTCCTGTGCTTGGGTAATGATATTTTGGTTACAGCTCCACCTCAGATTTGGCGATTGATCGATAAAGACGGAGATGGAGTCTGCGAAGATCGAGAGGTTTGGTTCGATGGAACAACATTGACCGGATGCGCGAACGATTTGCATGGACCGTGGTTGGGGCCTGACGGGTGGATCTATTGGTCCAAAAGTGCGTTCGCCGAGCAGTCGCACGAAGTGCTAAGCGGCGGTCGGTTTGTCAGCAGCGCGTCGCATCTTTATCGACGTCATCCCAAAGGTGGGCCGATTGAACCGGTGATGACCGGTGGGATGGACAATCTCGTAGACATCGCATGGCACCCCAATGGAGAACGGTTTTTCTGCGCCACGTTTCTTCATCACCCACGCAATAAATTTCGCGACGGGATTGGTCATGCTATGTATGGAGCGGTATTTGGAAAACCGCATAAGGTGCTCGATGGCCATGCCAAAACGGGGCCGTTGATGGAGCCTTTGGTGGAGTTGGGGCCTGCGGCGCCGGCTGGGCTGTTGCATTTGAAAGGGATTGACCCAAGCCTCGCATCGCAATTGGAAACCCCCGATGGAAAGCAAGTTTCCGGGTATCTGGCAGCAGCTCAATTCAACCTCCACAAGATTTCAATCCACCCGCTCCAGACAAGCCCGGAATCCGCAGGCTACAGTTCGGATTCGATGGACTTGATCAGTTCACCTCGGATCGATTTTCATCCTGTTGATGTCCTTTTGGATCGCGACAGTTCGCTGATCGTGTTGGACACAGGAGGTTGGTACGATTTGTGTTGCCCAAGTTCGGGTACCGATCAACGCGTGGCACTCGGCGGTATTTACCGATTGCGAGGCGCAACCTCGGATCGTCGCGACGATTCGGTTCGCTGGCCACCCATTACCGATGGTCTTCCGAACGGTCTCTCCCCTAGTCGTTCAATTGATGAGCTTGCCAAGGTCTTGGTGGAGGAGCCGAAGAACGAGGACGTTTGGCGACAGATCGACCGCTTGCTCGAATCCAAGTCTGCCGATGTGCGCATCGCTGCGTTGAATTTGATTTCGTTGTACCGCCACGAAGGTTCCCGAGATGCTGTACGCTCGTGCCTGTATCATTTTGGCCCTTTGGAGGACAGGGATGCTCGCACGGCTCGGTTGGCAGCGGAATGCATTGGACGATTGGGGATGCAAGGAAAAGTAGACGGTGACCCGGGCGACTACCTTGATTTACTGCAATTGCTCTCTCGCTACAAGTCGGATCGATCGATGCAGCATGCGGTGATTTTGGCGATGATCGAAGGGGACGAATTCGAGATGGTGCGCAAATATTTGGTGACCCATCCAGTGCTCAGCACGGCGTGCGCGATCGCCTTGGAACAGCGCAATGCGTTGCGTGAAGAAGACGCGGCTGCCATCTGCCGTTTAGCATCGAGCGAGGACGAAAGCGCCTCGGCAGTGGGGCTCGAGATCCTGCAGCGACATCCACCATGGAGCAATATCGTCCTTTCGTGGCTCGAGGAAAGGTTTGCTCAAGGAAGTGAAGCGGACGTTAAATCGTTGGCTCCGATCCTATCAAGGTGGAGCGACCAAGCTTCGGTGCAGCAATTGGTCCGATCGTGGCTTGAGCGATCAGAGGATTGCTCGTCGGCACAGCGGGAATGCTTGTTACAGACCCTGAGAGGGGCCGCGGACCGTCCGATTCCAACCGGATGGGCAACACCGTTGGCGGCGTGGATCGAAGGAAGTCAGAGCGACCAGGGATTGGCGGATGTACTGCCACTGTTGCAGTTCGGTGATACCTCCAGCCTGATCGCTCCATCGCTTCAGCGAAAGATCGCGGCCGGAGATACCGTCGATCCGGGAAAATGGCTTGTCTGGTCGCGAGGCATGCCACTTGGGGCCGCGATACCGAAAGATCGAGAGACCGTTTTGGTGGATGCATGTATCCAAGGAAAACCGGAAGATCGAAAACTGGCGTTGGCAACGTTGCAGCGTGTGAAGTTGGACGATCGCGAGGCAGCAGGCCGGCTCGTCGACGGGTTGTCGGGTTTCGGGCCGCTCGAGTTGCCGATCGTGCTCGATGGATTGCTTCGGATCGATGATCCTGAGATCGATCGCAGGATCCTGCAATCGCTTCCCAACGTAGGTGGTGCTAAGTCCCTGAACATCGATCGAGTGGTGGGTATGCTGAAATCCCGAAGCCAAGAAATTGTCGATCAATGGCGACAAACGCTCTCGCAATTGCAGCAGCCATCGGGTGAAATCGCGAAAGCCGTCGAACGTTGGCTGGACGAGTTGCCCAAGGGAGATGCGACTCGCGGCTACCATGTTTTTCGCTCGGACAAGGCTGCGTGTAGTGCTTGCCATCGGATCGGTTACGTGGGCGGGGAAATCGGACCAGTTTTGAGCCAAATCGGACGTTCCCGAACGCGCCGTGATCTGGTGGAAGCAATCGTTTTCCCGAGTGCCCGTTTGGAACAGAGTTATCGCAGCACGAAATTCCGGATGAATGATGGCGAAATCATCAATGGGCTCGTGGTCGAGGAGACTCCTCAATCGATCATCCTTCAGGTGGCCGCCGATCGACGTGTGGCTGTGTTGCGAGCGGATATCGATGAGAGCGGTCCGAGTGAAGTTTCGATTATGCCTGCGGGATTAGATCAACAATTGTCGCGCCAGGACTTCGCAGATCTGTTAGCCTTTTTGGAGAACGCCAAATGACTCAAATCGATGAGATGCCACTTCGCAAAATCGATCACGTGCGATTCTTTGTCGGGAACGCGCGCCAGTCGGCCTATTTTTACCGCAATGCCTATGGCTTTGATGTGGTGGCGTATGCGGGTCTAGAGACCAAGGTCAAGCATGAGGCGGGCTATGTCGTACGTCAGGGGGGGATCACCTTTGTTCTCGTTTCGCCGCTTCGCGCCAACCACCCGGATGCGTCTCGATTGGTTTTGCATGGTGATGGCGTGTCGGATATCGCGTTGCAAGTGGACGATGTGCGGCGGGCGTATAACCTTGCTGTAGAACGTGGAGCCGTAGGGGTGATCGGCCCTCGCGAGGAGAAAGATGATTTTGGTGTTTACGAGTACGCCACGATTCGCGCGTATGGAGACACGACGCATACGTTCGTGAACCGCGACCGATACCACGGAGCATTTTCGCCTGGCTTCGATCCGATTGATCCATCGCGTTACAATCCAGCGACGTACCATCCAACCGGGTTGCTCGCGATCGATCATATCGTGGGCAATGTCGAAGAAGGAAAGATGAACGAGTGGGTGAATTTCTACCGCAAAGTGCTCGGCTTTGAGCAACTCGTCTCATTCGACGACCAAGACATCTCGACGGAGTACTCGGCACTCATGTCGAAAGTGGTCCAGAGCGGACGTGGAAAGATCAAGTTTCCGATCAACGAACCAGCCCATGGCAAGCGTCGTAGCCAAATCGAGGAGTATATCGATTTTTATGGTGGCGCTGGTGTTCAGCACATTGCTATGGCAACCAATGACATCATCAAGACGGTTCGTGCATTGATTGCAAATGATGTTTCGTTCCTTCGGGTTCCTCGCACTTATTACGATAACCTTCGCGACCGAGTCGGCGACATCAAAGAGGATATCGACGAGTTGGCGGAGCTTGGTATCTTGGTCGATCGCGATGACGAAGGGTACATGCTCCAGATCTTTACCAAACCTGTGCAGGATCGTCCTACGCTGTTCTTTGAGATCATCCAGCGGGAGGGGGCCAAGAGTTTCGGCAAGGGAAATTTTAAAGCGCTGTTCGAGGCTATCGAACGGGAGCAAGCGATCCGAGGAACGCTGTAAGAGTCCGATTGGAGCCTAAAGATCCCAAGTGAATGAGCGAATACGATGACTTCCATCCGCAGCATACGAGACTTTTATGCGTTTGAGCAGCATGTCAAAACGTGCCGAGCGCAGCGTGGTTTGCCGATGGTGGATGCGTGGTACCAAGTCCCCGTGTTTTATTTTTCGAATCCCGCATCGGTGATCGGCGATGGAGATGCGGTCTGGGCACCGCAAGGCTCGATGGAGCTCGATTTCGAATTGGAGATCGCGGCGATCATCGGCAAGGAAGCAAAGGATCTGCCGGCGGACGATTCCGCGATGGAGTGCATCGAGGGCTTCGTGATTTACAATGATTTTTCAGCAAGGGACTTGCAGCGGCAAGAGATGGCGGTGGGATTGGGGCCGAGCAAAGGCAAGGATTTCGCAAATTCTTTTGGGCCGCGAGTGGTCCCGTGGCAGGAACTCAAGGATTGCTATGCGAATGGGCGGTTACGGCTATGGATGCAAGCCCGTATCAATGGCAAATTGGTTTCGGATGCGAATGCGGATTCGATGTATTGGACATGGCCGCAGTTGCTCTCTCACGCGAGTCGAGATACGCGATTATTGCCCGGTGATGCAATTGGCTCGGGTACAGTTGGCACAGGTTGTATCCTCGAATTGACCCCGCAGGTGGTCGGAGGATGGTTGAAGCCTGGAGATGTGATCGAATTATCGGTGGAGCGGTTGGGGATATTGACCAATCGAATTATCGAGCGGCCCTCGGTCAAGATCCAAGGCGGCGATCCTCAGTGAATGAAAGTTAGGTGGATTTCAGGATGCCATATTACAAAAAACTAGGATCAATTCCTCCCAAACGCCATACCCGTCACGAGGTCTCGCCAGGATATCGCAACGAGGGTATTTACTACGAGGAGGTGATTACAACCCAAGGGTTTGGTCGTGCGTATAGCATTGTTTACCATCGATTTCCACCGACGCGTGTGAAGCATATCGAAGCACTACCGACTCAATCCATCCGTGTTGCCGAAGATCAGGTGCTCCGCCATGTGCATTTAAAGACGGCAGGAATGCAAGCGGCTGGTGATCCGGTAACAGGACGTGTACCGCTGCTCTTTAACGCGGATGTGACGCTTTCGCGATGTCGGCCAAAGCTCGCGCAGCAGGCCCTTTACCGGAATGCTCGGTCCGATGAGTTGATTTTTGTGCATCGGGGGCGGGGAGAATTGAGAACGATGTTTGGAGTATTGCCCTTTCGGCCCATGGATTACATCGTCATTCCTAAATGCACGACGTATGAGTTGGTCTTTGATGCGGAAAAGAACCAATCCGATTTGATGCCTGATATGCTAGTCGTTGAATCGCACGGCGACTTAGGCTTTCCGCCGCGATACCTGAACCCCGATGGACAGTTTCGACTAGGTGCCCCCTTTTGCGAGCGCGATCTGCACGGGCCCTCCGAGTTGCTCGATGGCGATTCTAAATCCGAAACGGAACTGATCATCAAGGACGGGGAAAGGTCGGTTAAGTACGTTTTGGCCAACCATCCCTTTGATGTCGTCGGTTGGGATGGAATGGTCTATCCGTTCACGTTTAACGCGGACGATTTTGAGCCCATCACCGGCACCGTGCACCAACCGCCACCGATCCATCAGACGTTTCAGGCGAGTGGTTTCGTCGTGTGTACATTTGCCCCCAGGATGCTTGATACACACCCGATGGCGATCAAGGTTCCGTACGCGCATAGCAACGTGGAATCGGATGAAGTTCTCTACTATGTGCGCGGCCAATTTGGAAGTCGCCGTGGTGTCGAGGTGGGATCGATCACCTTGCATCCACATGGAATTCCTCATGGACCGCATCCCGGTACCATTCGGGCCAGTGAAAGCATGACTCGGACGGATGAGTTGGCGGTCATGGTCGATACATTTCGACCTCTCATGGTGGCAGAGGATGCTGTAACCCTAGACGATCCAAAATACCCTTTTACATGGTTGGATGAGTGATGTTGATCGAAGTCAGTCAGAGTTCTGTTATCGACGTCTACCAAATGCTGGTGGGACTGGTGACACCCCGTCCGATCGCTTGGGTCACGACCATGTCCAAAGAAGGAGTCGTCAATTTAGCCCCATTCAGTTTCTTCAATGTCTTCGGCGCCAATCCGCCGATCGTTGTTTTTTCACCCACGCTGAAACGGGACGGAACCAAAAAGGATACGCTCCTCCATATTGAGGCAACTCGCGAGTTCGTGATCAATGCGTCTACCGAACAGCACGCCGAGAAAGTGAATCAGTCGAGCGCATCGTTGCCTCCGGAGGAAAGCGAAGTGGCATGGATAGGCATGGAGACCCTACCGTCCATCCATGTGCGTCCCCCGCGGCTGTCGGGGGTTCCTTTTGCGCTCGAATGCCGTCTGCTCGAAATCAAATCGTACGGAACGGGGCCAATTGCCCCGAACCTCGTGATCGGCGAGGTGATCACCATTCACGTCGACGATGCGGTGCTAGGAAAGGACGGGCATCCCGACCCAAGACGGCTTAAGACGGTAGCGCGACTGGGGAGCGAATATTGGTGCCGAACTCAGGATTTGTTCGAGTTTTCTCGGCCCAAATGATCTCTCCGACAGAAGCCATAGCTGAGTATTGATAGCAATCCAGAGGAAAACTCCGCAGGGATTTTTTAGAAAACCGGATTTTCGTGGCACGGTTTCGCGCTGGATTGCGTTTCTAGTCTTTAGACGGGGGCCGCGCCCGAGCCCCTGTCTATGCAGGTACCCCTTTGGATTTGTTCCGGTTGGAATTCGCACGTCGAATGAATGGATCGATCTCCAAAGGGTTTCCTTCAGAATCCGGATTGCGTCTTGGGTGAAAAGCTGATTCTCGTTGCGCTCGGTCACGCCTGGGGTGCAAATAGATTAAGCTGCCCCAAGGCGCATTCGGGTTTTAACTTCGGCTTGCGGGCTTTATGCTCGCTTTTCTAACGCAGCCAACGGTTTTTGGCACAACCAGCGTTCGGGGACAGTATCGCTTTTTGGGCTGGGACAAGGATTCTAGATGCGGAAGCTTTTCTAGTTTTGGCAGTTGGCTAGGCTACTTCGCCACGCCCTATGAAGCGATTCGCGTCGCTGTTTTGAGCGAGATGGTATGTGAAGACTTGAGGAATCGTCACTTCAGCTAGGTAGCGGACAAGAGAGAACGTCAAGCGGCCGTTTCATGGTCGCTGTACCCGTGTTTGAGGTCTTGCCTATCGTTGAGCCATGCAGCAGTAAAGCCATGCAGCAGTAAAGCCGTGCCACAGGATAGCTTTACAACAGGAGGGCGGTGGCTTCGTTCTAGGAATCGTACTGCCAAAAGGCCTTAGCGCCGGGCCAATCGCTCGCTGACAGAACTGCTTTCTTCCCACTGATTCCTAAGGGTGCTCCATTCCTGCTCGAGTCGATGAAGTGTCTCGTTTTGGGATCGAAGCTGTTCGGCCCAATGGTCATTCAACTCTTGGATAGCTTTGACGATGATATTTCTTGAAACCGGCATCGACTCGTTGGTTACTTTTTCGATGTAACGTGTTTGGGTTTTCTTCCAAATAGGTTCGAGTTCAAACAGGCATCGAGCGTCGAGTTGAACATCGCGAGACTGTCGATGGGTCGCTTGGGAATTGCGAAGGTTGGTTTGCCATTGCGTGCAATCGGCGCGGAGCATCAAGGGTTCATCGGGTGATGCCGCGATCAATTCCTCCATAAGCATGCTAGCCCAGAGTGGATTTGCTTCGCTGTTGATTCCCATGATAGCTGGAGTTGAGTCGTCTTGAACGGGGTTCCTCCATCGCGCCACCAACGGGGTTTCTACCGCTAATTTCCAACGGGTTCGATCCAAGTCGATGGCGACTCGAGTTGGTTTGCTAACGGGGCCTTGGGAGACCATGCGGATTAATTCGCCCGCTATCGCATCGTTGGTGGTGGACTGCAATGGATGATCGGTGTCGGTCGTTGTGCTTTGAGGATCGTTAGCAACGATAGGCAGGGTTGCTTGGGGCAGGGTCGTTGAGCGACTTCGCATCGCTGCAATTTCTACCACTCCAAAATCGCCGGGAAGTCGGAATCGCCAATGAGCTTTTGGCGAATCGATTGTCGGTTTTCCATGCCCCCATTGGCTGAGTTGGCAATCGAATGGGATGCGTTTCTTTTCGAAAGGGACAAGCCACCCTTGGATGGTCGCTGATCGGATCAAAACGTGGTTCCCAGAAAAACCTGGGATCGGCACATCGGCTCCCTGCGAAGCAAGATTCGCAGATGTGGAATGAGATTCCGAGAGTGGGGACAAGCTATCTTGGACGATTTGGAGGAGTGGTTCCGACTCTTCGAGCAGTTGATTGACATACTCCATCAACGAACTGCGGATCGAGTTTTCGAATTCGGGCAGTGTGGCCGCGATGGCGGGTTCCATTTCCGACGCCCAATGCTGCTGGACCCGATTCACTTCCTCCGGGAGATTTCGTTCTATATCGCGAAGCGCTACGCGTTCCTCTGCGATCGATTGACGGATAGCGACAAACTCCGAGCGAATCGATTCGATCACGGCACGATCGCGAAGAGGATTCTGCTCCGCCAAGGGCACGTTTGGAAGACGTCTCTTCAACGTTGCCAATCGAGTCTCAAGCGAATTTTTCGTGGCGGAACGCTGGTTAGATAGTTGCTGAGCCAACTGCTTCAATGTCGATCGATAGGAGTTGGACCATTCGGTGGCATTGAATCGAGGGAACGGCGTCAGTTGGTTGGAGCGGCGGATGGTTGCCTCACCGAGAATTTCGTGACGACCTGTAGCAGACTCAAGGGAATTGCTCGAAGGACTTGTCATGGATCGTTTGATACCCGAGCGAATCGCAAGCCCTTGAACGGTGGCGTGATCGATCACTAGATTTCGCGAAAGGAAATCTTTTTGATTGATCTTTGCCGTGACTTGTTCAATTTCAAACGATTGCCCGGACGGGCTATCGAACCGCACATCCTTGACCCGCAGCGTTCCGTCGTGGATCGAAAGTTTTGCCTTTCCTTCAATGGTGACTTGCCGATCGAGGAGTTGAGAGAGCGTACGATAGCTCAGCGCACGCAGCATCGGTTCGGCAGCAAACGCAGCCAAGACAGCGAGTGAGAAAAGGATTGCCAGACGACGGCGCCATGCCATGATTAGGAATCGGTTCCTTCGCGTTCGGATTTGGTCCCGGTGATGTGCCGCAGCAGGTACCTCAGGGAATCAGAGCCCTTATGACCCGTGATCGCTTGGCGATGATTCCCCAGTCCGATCGGGCTAGGGGGTTGGATCGCTCCAGTACTTGGGTCCACAGGGGAGCCCGTGTGGGTTTTGAGCGATACATGGCCAAGGGAATTGTTTTTCTCAGCGATCATAAGTTCCTGATTCATTGTTTCGGTGGGTAGGTGAGGGCCTGACAGGGCGTTGGAATCTATCGAAATATCATGGAT
>Ga0315899_10008853_pt1 | contig 10788 bp, 11 predicted proteins | sample LakEriMetagenome_2_FD_203518 | JGI IMG/M metagenome (GOLD analysis project Ga0315899, IMG submission 203518) | Freshwater fungal communities from buoy surface, Lake Erie, Ohio, United States - Buoy 4 MA112 | ecosystem: Environmental > Aquatic > Freshwater > Lake | place: USA: Lake Erie, Ohio...
ATCATTGGCCAGGTTCTCCCAGGCCAGCAGCAGCACCGCCGCCAGCAGGAACAGCAGCAGCTGGTCGGGGCGCACCGGTTGCCCCTGGCTGAGCCGCCAGCCCGCCGCCAGCAGCACTGGCATCACCGCCACCGCATACATCGGCCACTTGATCGCCGCCCGCCATAGCTGGCGCCGCTCGGAGCCCGTGGCGTGAAGGCTTGCGACGACCTGGGGGTCGGAGGTGGGGAGCGGCAACGACAGACGGGTTTAGACCCATACATTTGAGCAGCCGCTTCGGCTCTCCCCGGTGCAGGCTCCCGCCAGCGTCACAACACAGCCCACGCCCCCTCCCAGCGACGTGGCCACGGACGGCTTTCGCGAGCTGCTGGCGGCAGCGGCGGTCGGGGCCCGTCAGCTCGATGGCGACGGCGTGCTGAGCCTTGCCCTGCCGCTGCCCCTGCGGGATCCCCTGGCCCTGCTCGGCCAGCTCGAGGGTGGCGAGCACTTCCGCTTCCTCTGGGATGGTGCCCCCGGCCTCTGCCTGGCCGCCAGCGGCCGCAGCAACAGCCTGGAGCTGAGCGGACCGCGTCGCTTCGAGCTCACCCAACGGTTCAGTGCCGTCTGCCTCAGCCGCCTGGCTGCCCCGCAGGACTGCCCGCCCCTGGCCCGGCCGCGGCTGCTGCTGGCCTTCGCCTTCTTCGACAGCCCCGTGCAGGAGGGGGAAGGCATGGCCGGGGTGCAGGCGGTCCTGCCCCGCTGGCAGCTGAGCCGCCAGGGTCGCCACTGCTGGCTGCGGCTGCAACGCACCCTGGGGGGGGACGTCACGGCCCGTTCCCTGGCGGAGGAGCTCTGGGAGCAGGCCCAGAGGTTGGCCCGCCTGCCAGCGGACCCCGATGCCCTCGGGGATGGGGGCGGTGGCCCGGCGATCCGCCACCGCTCAGCCTGGGAGCCGGGCTACCGAGCCGTGGTCGAGCGGGGTCTGGAGCTGGTGGAGGGGGGCGCCCTGCGCAAGCTGGTGCTGGCGGTGCGGCAGGAGCTGTTGCTCGACCAGCCCCTCGATCCGTTGCGGCTGTTGGCCCAGCTGCGCCAGCGCCAGCCGGGCAGCTGTCGCTTTCTCTGGCAGCGAGGCGCCGGCCCGGCCCTGCTGGGGGCTTCGCCGGAGCGGTTGCTCACCGTGCGCCAGGGCCAGCTGCGCAGCGATGCCCTGGCAGGAACGGCCCCGGCTGGTCCGGCGGCGGAGCTGTTGATCGGCTCGGAGAAGGATCGCCGCGAACATGAGCTGGTGGTCGATGCGATCAGCGCCACGCTGGCGGAGGCCGGGCTGCACCCACGCCGGCCCCGCCACCCGCGTCTGGCCCGCCACGGCCAGCTGGTGCACCTGCATACCCCGATCACCGCCGCTCTGGGCCACCACCAACCCCTGGCCCTCGCCGGCGCCCTCCACCCCACGCCGGCGGTGGCGGGCCTGCCGCGGCGGGAGGCGATGGCGGCGCTGCGCAGCCTTGAGCCCTTCGAGCGGGGGTTCTATGCCGCCCCGATCGGCTGGATCGACAGCGCCGGTGACGCTGAGCTGCGGGTGGCGATCCGCAGCGGCAGCCTGCAGGGTCAACGGTTGGAGCTCACGGCTGGGGCCGGCCTGGTGCGGGGATCCCAGCCGGAGCGGGAGCTGCAGGAGGTGGCCCTCAAGCTGGGGGTGCTGCAGCAGCAGCTCAACCTCGCCGGCCATCCCCAGCAGCGCTCGTAAGAACGGCGTCACCTGATGCCGCCAGGCCGCCAGGCCTGCCGCGCCCGGCCTGAAGGAACAACTCCAAACCGCCCGTCCAGTCAGTTGCTGGATGGTTTCGGCCAACTCGCCGTTCAGGATCCGGCCAGCAGACGTTCGATCGTCAGATCAGCCAGGGGGATGCCCCCCAGGCTTTCGACCTCGCGCACGCCGGTGGGGCTGGTGACGTTGATCTCGCTGAGATGGCCATCGATCACATCGATGCCGACGAAGAACAGCCCCTCAGACCGCAGCATCGGGCCCAGCTCCGCGCAGATCTCCCGTTCAATGGCGCTCAGCTCGGTGGCCTGCGGGCTGCCGCCGACGGCCAGATTGCTGCGGAATTCGCCCCCCGTCGGCACCCGGTTCACGGCTCCGAGGGGCTCGCCGTCAACCAGCAGGATCCGCTTGTCGCCGGCCTTGACGCCGGGCAGGAAAGCCTGGGCCATCACCGGCAATGCCTCCATCTGGGTCACCAGTTCGAGCAGGGCCCGCAGCCCCGGGGTGCCGGCGGCGGCGAACACCACCCCCTGACCGGCCCTGCCCCCCAACGGCTTGAGCACCACCTCGCCATGGCTGGCGGTGAAGGCCTGCAGCTCCTGCACCCGACTGCTCACCAGGGTGGGGGCCATGCGTTCGCTGAAGCGCAGGGCCCCCAGCTTCTCGTTCCAGGCCCGCAGGGCTGCGGGGCGGTTGATCACCCGCACCCCGCGCCGTTCGGCCAGGTCGAGCAGATGGGTGGCGTAGAGGTAGGCCTCATCGACCGGCGGATCCTTGCGCATCCAGACCGCCGTGAACCGCTCCAGGGGCAGCCGCTCCGGCTCCCCCAGCGCGTACCAGGGAGCAGGCACCTCCCAGCCCTGGGGGCCGAACTGGATCGCCGCCAGGGTGATGGGCTGGGCCGTGGCCCAGGCGCGGTGGCCACCCTCGGCGGCGGCGGCGGAGAGATCGGCGGGGGTGCAGATCCAGGGGGACTGGCCGGCGCGCTGGGCGGCCTGCATCAGGGCCACGGTGCTGTCCTTGGCCGGCTTGAGACGCGTGATCGGATCGATCACAAACAGCTGGGCAGCAGCCTCGCTGGCGCTCATGACGCCAGGCCCAGGAGCGTGTTGAGCAGGTTCTGCTGGTCGAGGGCGAAGAGGTCGTCGCAGCCGCCGATGCCGCGGTTGTTGACGAAGATCTGCGGCACGGTGCTGCGGCCCTCGGAGCGGCGGATCATGGCCTGGCGCGCGGCCTCATCGCCGTCGATCATGTATTCGCTGTAGGTGACGCCCTTGCGATCGAGCAGACCCTTGGCGCGGATACAGAACGGACAGAAACGCCAGGTGTAGATCTCCACCTTCGCCGGTCCGCTCTGTTCCGGGTTCGGGCTGTTTTCGGGCCGGTTAATCCCTTGGCTGGTGGTTGCCATGTTTGGAACGGCTGGCATGGAGGGTGGCTTCGATTCTGGGGGATGGCCTGGTGCCGCAGCAGGACGCCGGCCGCCGGTGTGGATCCGCTGGTACGGTCAACCCAGTCACAGCTTGCCCCGGTGCTCGATCTCACCGATTTCAAACGCGATCTCTCCGAGCTCACCGACCGCCTGGGCCATGCCCAGGACTGTCTTTGACGTCCCTGCACTGAAGGCCCGGCAGCAGGATCTCGAGCAGCTGGCTTCCCAGCCCGACTTCTGGGACGACCAGAAGCAGGCCCAGGCCCGCATGCGCCAGCTCGATGAGGTGCGCGCCCAGCTCGACCAGCTCGGACGATGGCAGGCCGCCGTGGCCGATGCCGATGCCACCCTGGAGCTCTACGGCCTCGAACCCGATCAGGAGCTGCTCGCCGAGGCGGATGGGGCGTTGCGGCAGCTGCGGGCCGATCTCGATCGCTGGGAGCTGGAGCGGCTGCTGAGCGGCACCTACGACAAGGAGGGTGCGGTGATCAGCATCAATGCCGGCGCCGGAGGCACCGATGCCCAGGACTGGGCCCTGATGCTGATGCGGATGTACACCCGCTGGGCGGAGGACCATGGCATGAAGGTCACGGTCGATGAGCTCTCGGAGGGGGAGGAGGCGGGCATCAAGAGCTGCACGATCGAGATCGAGGGGCGCTATGCCTACGGCTATCTGCGCAACGAAAAGGGCACCCACCGGCTGGTGCGCATCTCCCCCTTCAACGCCAACGACAAACGCCAGACCAGCTTCGCCGGTGTGGAGGTGATGCCCAAGCTGGAGGAGGAGGTGAAGCTCGACATCCCCGAGAAGGATCTGGAGGTCACCACCTCACGTTCGGGCGGTGCCGGCGGTCAGAACGTCAACAAGGTTGAGACGGCTGTGCGCATCCTGCACATCCCCACAGGCCTGGCGGTGCGCTGCACCCAGGAGCGCTCCCAACTCCAGAACAAGGAAAAGGCGATGGCGCTGCTGATGGCCAAGCTGCTGGTGATCGCCCAGGAGCAGCGGGCCTCCGAAATCGCCGACATCCGCGGTGACATCGTCGAGGCGGCCTGGGGCAACCAGATCCGCAACTACGTCTTTCATCCCTACCAGATGGTCAAGGACCTGCGCACCCAGCATGAGACCACCGATGTGCAGGGGGTGATGGATGGCGATCTCGACCCCTTCATCCAATCGCTGCTCCGCCAGGACGTCGAGGTGGGGGTGGCAGTGGAGGCCTGATCGCCAGTAGCGTCCGGATCCGCCACGCTTTCCATCCCGCCGCCGCCCGCCCGTCATGTCCCAGTCCACCAGCGGTGACGCCCGGCCCGGCTCGCCCGGCGATGCGGCCAGCCCCCGCCCCGGCGAAGCCTCTGCCACCGCCGGGCTTCCTGATCGGCGGCCCAGCGGGGGCGGCGATGGTTCCGCCCCCGAGAACCCGGCCTTCATCCGGCTGGCGATGCGCAACATGGTGCGCAAGGGTCGCCAGAGCCTGGTGCACTTCGGCTTGACCGCCCTGGGCCTGACCGGCTTCCTGGTGCTGCTGGCCTGGCTGGGGCGGCCCCAGCTGCCCCAGTGATGGCCCCGTCCCCGGGCCAGTCTTCGCGCCCCGGGGCCCCCGATCCCAGCCCGGTGTCAGGCACGGGGCCGTCGGAGTCGCCCTGGACGCCGGGGCCGCCTGAGCCTGAGTCGCTCGCCCCGATCGCGCTCGATCTGGCCTTTCGGCTCGAAACCGAAGCCGGTGATCCCCTGCCTCCCTCCCTCGATCCACTGCTGCGGCGGGGCGGCTTCCTCACCGGCGCCGGTGCTGAGGCGCTCTGGCAGCGCTGGCTGGGCCACTGGCTGGCGGAGTTGGCGGCCGAGCTGCCCGAGCCATGGCGTGTCGGCGCCTACAGCCTGGGTCTGCAGCTCAGCGATGACGCCTCCCTGGAGGCCCTGAACGGCCAATGGCGGCAGCGGCCAGAACCCACCGATGTGCTCGCCTTCGCCGCCCTCGACCCCGATCTCCTCGGCGGGATGCCCCCCGCTCCAGCGTCGCCGCAGGACTGGGAGGAGCTGGAGAGCGAGCCGGAACCCCTGGAGCTGGGCGACATCGTGATCTCCCTGGAGACCGCCGCCCGCCAGGCGGATCGGGCCGATGGTGATCTGGAGCGGGAGCTGCTGTTCCTGGCCAGCCACGGCCTGCTGCACCTGCTGGGCTGGGACCATCCCGACGAGGCCAGCCTGGCGGCGATGCTGGCCCGTCAGGAGGCCTTGATCAGCGGTCTGTCGGCCATGGGGGCTCCTCAGTCCTGATCGACCGGGGATCGGCGGTATTGATGGCGGCATGGTCGACGGGCCAATCGCTGTAGGGTGCAGGCCGTTCTCGATCCGGTCCGCTTCCACAAGGGGCGGTGACGGGTCCGGCGAACACCTCCCCTCGCCCCTCGCCAGCCCTGCGCGATCTGCCCCGCCCCATCGATCTGCCCGGTCCCAAGCCCCTGCACAGCCCGGACCCTCACCGCCGCGGTCGCAAGCTGCGGGTGGGTGCCTGGAAGGTGGCCGGCGACCTGCCCGCCAGCTTCCGTTATGCGGCCCAGGGTTTGGCCTATAGCTTCGCCAGCCAGCGCAACTTCCGCATCCATGTGATCACCGGCGCTCTGGTGTTCCTGCTGGGGCTGTGGCTGCAGTTGAGCCTCGATCGCCTGGCGGTGCTGGTGCTGACAGTGGCGGCGGTGCTGGTGCTGGAGTTGCTCAACACCGCCACCGAGGCGGTGGTGGATCTGGCGATCGGCCGTCAGTTCCATCCCCTGGCCCGGATCGCCAAGGACTGCGCCGCCGCCGCCGTTCTGGTGGCCGCCCTGTCGTCGATGCTGATCGCCCTGCTGCTGCTGGTGCCACCGCTGCTGGCACGTCTGGGTTTCTGAGACCCTGGCGCTCACCCTTCCGCCCATCGCCGGCCGACCGCCCATGCTCCTGGTTCTCGACAATTACGACAGCTTCACCTTCAACCTGGTGCAGTATCTGGGTGAGCTGGCCGCGGAGCACCCGATCGCCGCCGATCTGCGGGTCGTGCGCAACGATGCCCTCAGCATCGAGCAGATCAAGGCCCTGCAGCCGGCGGCGATCCTGATCTCCCCCGGCCCCGGCGATCCCGACCAGGCGGGTGTCTGCCTGGAGGTGTTGCGCCAGCTGGGGCCGACCGTGCCGATTCTGGGGGTGTGCCTTGGGCACCAGTGCCTGGCCCAGGTGTTCGGAGGGCGGGTGGTGCGCGCCCGGGAGCTGATGCACGGCAAGACCTCACCGGTGCGCCACGGCGGCCGGGGGGTGTTCGCGGGGTTGCCGGATCCGCTCACCGCCACCCGTTACCACAGCCTGATCGCCGAACGGGAGTCCCTGCCGGATTGCCTGGAGATCACCGCCTGGCTGGAGGACGGCACGATCATGGGCCTGAGCCACCGTGACCATCCCCATCTGCAGGGGGTGCAGTTTCACCCCGAGAGCGTGCTGACCCAGAGCGGTCACCAGCTCCTGGCCAACTTCCTCACCCTGGCGGCCGGCCGTTCCCCTGTCGAGGTTGGTGGGGTCCTGCCTTAACGCTGCTAATTTCGCGCCATCGCCGGGGCTCCCTGGTGGAGCACACGCCATGCCAGCAGGCCCGATGAGCACCGTCCGGCGCCCGAATCCTCCCAGCGCAGCCCCCCAGTCGCTCTCCAGTCCAGCCCCCGATACCGCGGCCGTCCCTGCCCCTGGCGCCGGCGACAGCCGCTGGCAGGGCCGCTGCAGCGGCGAGCATGGCAGCCGGCCCGAGGGGAGCGGTCGCCTCCAGGGTTGCGGGCGACCTCAGGGTTTCGGCTGGCGTCAGGGTCTGGCGGCAACCGCGGCTGGCCATGGATGGCGGGGCGGCGGCCTGGGCGATGCCAGCCCGGCCCGGTTGGCTGCCGTAGCCAGGTGTTCGGCGTTGGGCCCCCTGGCCGCCCTGGCTTTCTCTGCCTTTGTACCGCCACCGCCGGCCGCCGCCGGCGGTGGGGTGACGATCACCAGCTACGGCCACAGCGCTCTGCTGATCGAGGGTGGCGGCGCCCGGGTGCTGCTCAATCCCTTCCAGGCGGTGGGCTGCGCCGCCGGCCTGGCCGAACCTCGCATCAGCGCCGATGTGATCCTGGCCAGCAGTGGCCTCCGGGATGAGGGGGCTGCGGTGGCATCGGGTCGTCTGCTGCAGAAACCGGGCTCCTACCGGCTGGCGGGCCTGGCGATCGAGGGGCTCGGCGCTCCCCACGATCGCTTCGGCGGGCGGCGCTTCGGTTACTCCACCCTCTGGCGCTGGCGCCAGGGGGGTCTGGAGTTTGCCCATCTCGGCGGCACCGCCGCCACGATCGCTCCGGAGGAGCAGGTGTTACTGGGTCGCCCTGATGTGCTGATCATCGGCGTCGGTGGCGGCGCCAAGGTCTATGACGGCGCCGAGGCCGCGGCGGTGGTGCGCCAGCTGCAGGCCCGGCGGGTGATCCCGGTGCAGTATCGCCGGGGCGGGCCGCTGGCCGGTTGCGACCAGGGCGGTGAGCGCCCCTTCCTGGAGGCGATGGGCGGCACCACGGTGCGCCGGGGTGGCAGCAGCCTGCGGCTGGCGCCACCGCTCGGCGACGCCACCGTGATCGAGCTGCTGCGCTGAGGCCGGGCCAACCGGGCAGGGCCCTGCTTGGATCAAGTCCCTGGCGGTGGCCCAGGGGATTCGGTGGTTGAGGCTTCAGGGGGAGCCTGGGCGGCCAACTCCTCGGCCAGCCGTCCGGCGGCGTCCCGGCCCATGGGGCTAGGGATCTGGCCCTGCACCCCCGTCGCCCTGGTGGCGCCCCTGATCCAGCGTTCGGGCAGGGTCAGGGGCGCCAGGGGGGAGAGGCTGGCCAGGGCGATGGCGTAGAGCAGGGAGGGCACCACCAGGCGCAAGGCCTCGAGGCCATCCCGCACCAGGGCTCTCTGGCCCAGGTTCTCCGCCAGGCGCTCGCGCACAAAGGGCTGGCTGCGCTCCAGGGCCAGCAGTAACCGCTGGCGCAGTACCGGCAGGGGCAGGGTTTCGGCCTGGGGAGAAAGCGGCGGGCCCTGCAGCAGCCGCAGCCGTTCCCGCAGCTCCGGCAGGGAGCGGGCATCGACCACGGCCTGCCGCAGGGCCGCGAAGCGACGCTCCAGCCGTTGCTCCAGCTGGGGGCGGTCCGCGGCGGTGGCGGGGGCGGCGCGCAGCAGCCAGAGCTGGAGGGGGATCAGCAGCACCAGCACCACGGCGCCCACGGCCGCGGCCCGCCGCAGGCGAGTCAGGCGCCGGCGCAGCCGCCGATCCTCCGGTTCGAGCAACACGGCCAGATGGGCCAGCACCAGGCCGAGCAGGGCCAGTGGGGCCTGGGCTAGCACCAGGGTGCTGAACCGCTGCCAGCCCTCGGCGGAGGGCAGTCCGGCCGCCAGCAAGGCCAAGGCAGGGACCGCCAGGGCGACCAGGCAAAGCAGCCAGCCGGCCCGGCCCAGGGCCCAGGGGAGAAGCAGGACCGCAGGATCGTCAGCCGCTTCGGAGCCGGGCTCGGGCTGGTCGGGATCGATGGACCAGGAGTTGGAGAGCGGGGGCGCTTCGGGGGGGGCTGGTTCGGGGGCCATCAGCCGGGCCGACGGCCTTGGGCGCGACGCTGGCGGAGCCTGCGGCTCCAGAGCAGGGCGGTGCTGCCCCCCAGCAGGGGCAGGGGAGCCGGCACCCGGCTGAGGGTGTCGTAGCCGATCACATCGAAGGCGAGGCGATCGAGGGCGCTGATCTGGCCGATCTCGCCGCTGGCGAGGGTCGGATCCAAGAGGCCGAGGCCGAGGTTGTCCTTCCAGTGGCTGGCCTGGCGGCCATCTCCGTGGAAGCGGCCGGTGGAGAAGCCGCCGAGGCTGCTGAGACCGGCATCGATCGAGAAGTATTTGGTGCGGCTGTCGGCGGTCCAGTCGATCACGCCTGAGGCGCGACTCTGGGCGGAATAGCGATAGAGATCGAGGGGACTTACATGGGTGAATTGATTATCGTTGTAGTAGGTTGTGCCATTGGGTGAATTTTGATCAAGCACATCCACTCCGCTCAGGAAGCCGAGGGCGTGGCCGATTTCATGGGTCGCCACCGCCACAAAATCGAAGGAGCCGGAGCTGATGCCGTTGTCGGGATTGAAATCCCAACTGAAAGTGCTATTGAAACTGATCTCCCCGTCCAGGGCGGTGCTGTCGGTGCCGTAGTCCGGGATGATCCCGATCGCCTTGACATTGGCGGTGCTGAGATTGATGAAAAAGTTGTTTTGATCTCCGTCGTTGTCGACGTAGGGGGTCGCGCTGCCCACCCCAGCCGGGTTGTTGGCGGTGCGGTTGATCAGCAGCGGGATGGTGCTGCCCGTCGGCAGGGAGGCGAAGGCTTGATTGTCACTGCTTGATTGACGATCCAGACCCAGGGCGGTGCGGAAGCCGCTGTAGGTCATGAAATTTTCCGTATGGACTGCACCGCCCAGTACACCGGACGCCATTGTTTCGAAACCGACGCCTAACTTCACTGTGATCGGATCGAACAGAATGCTGCTCCAACGGTTTGCTGCCGCCTGGAAGCCGGCATAGGCGTTGCTGTTCAGACTGGCGCAGCTGGGATCAGATCCGCAGACGAACTCGAACCGGAGTGCCTGGGCTGCTGGTTGGCTCCCCCCCCAGCCGACAAGCCCGATGATCAGGGCCGCGGCCCGGCCGCCGCCAGGGTCCCGCTGCGGATCCGGAGGACGCTGGTGCCGATGGTCGTGGTTTGGGCCGATTCATGCAGGGCAGGGCTGGGCCCGGCTGGGGTTGACGTTGGCGTTCGATCTGGAGGTGGCGCTAGAGGCAGCTTGCGATCTGAAGAAACGGCGAATTGGTGGATTTATCTGGGCAAATCTTGATTTTGTTTATAACAGGCAGCCGCGATAATCCTTTGGGTGTTGTGCCGTTTGATTCACCGCACATCGAATCGGCGCCGATCGTAGGGGAGTGCTGCCATCAGCGGCGATCCGCTCTGGGCCGTGGCGTCTGGTCGCGACCGATAGCGCCGCCGGGCAGCGCCATGCCGGAATCAGGCCACGGTGCCGCAGAGGCGACGGTAGGTGGACCAGAAGTGCTCCATCTGCTCCTGGGTGCCGAGGCTCACCCGCAGGGAGCCATCGATCAGGGGTTTGCCGGCCATGGAACGCACCAGGATGCCGGCGGCCCGCAGCTCCTGGTCCACGGCGTCGGGATCGCGGTCGGGCCAGAGCAGCAGGTAGTTGCCGCCGTCCACGTGGTGGCGCACCCCGGCCTGGCGCAACTGCTCCACCAACCAGTCGCGGGCCCGCAGCACCTCGGCCACGTAGGCATCCACATAGGCCTGGTCGGCCAGGGCGGCATGGGCGGCGGTGACGGCGAAGCTGTTGATGTCGTACGGGCCGGTGACCCGGCTGACCCGATCGATGAGGGCGGCGGAGCCGATCGCGAAGCCGATCCGCAACCCGGCGATGCCGGCGGTCTTGGAGAGGGAGCGCAGCACCAGCAGGTTGGGATGGGCCGCGAACGGATCGACCGGATCGCCGCTGCCGGCAGCCCCGAGCAGCGGCGGAATCACGCTGTCACCGGTGAAGGCCTCGTAGAGCTCAT
>Ga0315899_10008855_pt1 | contig 10787 bp, 12 predicted proteins | sample LakEriMetagenome_2_FD_203518 | JGI IMG/M metagenome (GOLD analysis project Ga0315899, IMG submission 203518) | Freshwater fungal communities from buoy surface, Lake Erie, Ohio, United States - Buoy 4 MA112 | ecosystem: Environmental > Aquatic > Freshwater > Lake | place: USA: Lake Erie, Ohio...
TGCAAATTCTCGAAAGTTAGTATGTAGTCTCTGTACATTGTACGGATACTAGGGCGCTGAGAGAGCATTAGTTACTTGAACTTGAGAGAGCATTAGTTACTTGAACTAAACAGTGTTGTACGGATACTAGGGCGCTGACTTTTTGCAGAACTTGAATCCAACCCCTTCTCTCTCAATCCACTCAACGCCCCACCTCCATCCCTCTCAATCCCTCTCAATCCCCCTCAGAAAAAAACAAGGAAAAAAAAAGTTGATGACGCAGACAACGCACCACAGCATGTATAGGTAATGTGTTGCCCACCCACCCACCCACCCACCCACCCACCCACCCACCCACCTGCCATCATGAGTTGTTATTCGGCCCTCAAACGCCCTTCCAACCGCTTGGCTCACTTCCCGCACCTGCTATGCATGCATGTCATATGAGGAGGAGGATACATGCATGTCATATGAGCCAACCGCTTGGCTCACTTCCCGCACCTGCTAACGTGTCGCTAATGTGTTGCTAATGTGCCTAAAGGTTATGTTGCTAATAGGTCTCTATCTAAAGCCTAAACCCTGCACCCTTGGCTCACTTTCCGCACCGTGCGGCGCGCTTCAGAGAGCATCATTCGGCAGTAGGTCTCTACCTGTTTATGGAAACACATTAATAAGCGACGGCGTAGTACACTGGAGAACACATGTGCGGCGCGCTTCAGAGAGCATCATTCGGCAGTAGATATAGGCACATTAGCAACACATTAGCAACACGATAGCAGCACATTAGCAACACATAGGCGTCAGAGATAGAGACCTATTAGCAAAATAACATACAGGCACATTCGCGACACATTAGCGACACGTTAGCAACATATTAGCAACACATTAGCAACACGATAGCAACACGATAGCAACAGGTATCTACCGAGTTCTGCGAGCCTATAGTTGTCAGACATTAGCAACACATTAGCAACACGATAGCAACACGATAGCAACAGGTATCTACCGAGTTCTGCGAGCCTATAGTTGTTCCGGCACAAGAGCGACTGCGATGAGCCAGTGATACGAGGATATCTGTTTTTTTTTTGCCTTATCTTTTTTTTTTGCCTATAGTTGTTCCTGCACAAGAGCGACCGCAATGAGCCAGTGATACGAGGATATCTGTTTCCCCCCCTACTTTGTTTACACTTTTGTTTTGCGCAATTGTTTTTGCAGCCGCAAACGAATAAAGAAATAAATAACAAATAAAAACGTACAAAACAATTATTCATTTTTGCGTTTTTATTCTGTATTTTTTTTTGAAAATGAATTTTTTGTTACTTTTTTTTTTTGTTGAAGAGCGTCTGCAGTCAGCGAGAGAGGGAACCTTCCTTCATTTTTGTGTGTATGTATATGTAAACGTATGTATGGACCCACGTGTGTGTGTGTGTGTGTGTGTGTGTGTGTGCGTGTGTGTGCGTGTGTGTGAGCACATGCGTAGGGATGCATGCAGGGTGTTGTAAGAGTGATGCGAGCAAACCTTCATTTTTCTAACTGCCATGATATTTTGAATTTTTTTTTGCAAATATATTTTTTTGCTCAAAAAAAAAATACCTTCATTTTTGTAACTACCACACTCATCTGACAGCCACCGAGCGTGAATTTCACACTCCCCTATCGTGAGGTGTGCAGGCTCGACGGCAACGCCTAGCCACGTCATCACCCGTGTGTGTGCAGGTTCGACGGCAACGCCTAGAGTACTGCCTAGCCCCTTTCCCGGGCGTAGCGCCTCAAAAGGGTCTAGTTGGAAAAAGACATCGCGCACGTCGCTCATCAAAACCTGGGGGGAAAAAAAAATCACGCACGTCGCTCTTCAGTACCTGGTGTGCTTGCTGACTCACAGTGACGTGTGTATGTATGTAAAAAAAAAAAATGCACGTCGCTCATCAGTTGCTGGTGTGCTAGCACACTGACCGTAACGCGTGTGTAGGTATGTATGGATGTGATACGTATGTTGGTGAATTGTTATACGTATGTATGTGTATGTATACCTGTATTGTTCAAACAACATATATATTTATATTGTGTTTCTGTATGTATGATTTGTATGTATATACGTATGTTTGTGACTTGTGATACGTATGTACGTGTGTATGTATGATTGTATGTATATACGTATATATCTGTATCGTTGGGAAAATACATATCTTCTGCTGAAAAAACATATCGCGCACGCCGCTCATCAGTGCGGTGTTCGCACACAGTGAGGTGTGTTCGTGTGTGTGTGTGTGTGTGTGTGTGTGTGTGTGTGTTTATGTGTGTGGAGGGAGGGAGGGAGAGAGAGAGAGAGAGAGCATAGTACATAGGTAAAAGGGGCAGTGTATAGGGTAGTATATGGTATTTAGGTAAAAGGGATACAGTTTATAGGGTAGTATTTAGTATATAGGTAATAGAGACATAGTATACAGGTAAAGAAGATATAGTGTAGACAAAAGAGACATACTTGGGCGTAGGCGTCGGGGCCTGCCTGGCGCAGGAACTCGGAGAAGAGCTGGAAGCGATGCAGGTTCATCGGCCCGTGCTGCGCCGACAGCGATTCGAAATCATAATGAATCAACCGCGCGTCAAAAGTCTCCGCCACCTCGTCCAGGTCCGCTCGTTCCTTCTCCGCACTGAAGATAACCACCTCTGCTCTGCAGGCCACGGCTCGGAGGCTCGCGAGAAAGACGCGCATCTCCTGCGGCAGCAGGCCCTTTTGCGTGCCGAGGACGAGCTGGCGGCCGGCAGCAACCCCCTGGTGCGCCACGCTCGCGTCCGTGTCATCGGTGCTCACGGGCAGCGCCAGTGCCCCAAGGGCGATGCCCGTCAGGACACACCCCGCGAATCCCATGGCTTTCAACGAGGCTTGGAACACCGTCACACCCGCTCTCTGGCAGGAGCGGTTGGTAACCGCAGAGGTACTGGCAACAAATTCCGCATTTGGAATCCCCGAAATGGCAGATGTTCAGGGCCTGGACGAGCTCTCGCACATCTCCGGGGCGCATCGATCGCATCGCGAGTTCCGCGACGCAGCTAACCGGGTATTTTGCGCCGGCCGTGCATATGCTGTACCGTTTTCCACGCCCTGCGTACCGTTTGGGGAGCTCGGCGTCTGCAGAGCCACGCACGGAGCACCAGTTGCCCTCCTGACGCGCTATCGTTGCCTGCGTGCAAACCCTCCGCAGCAGCAGGAGAGTGGGAGGCAGCTCGGCAGCAGCCAGGCATTCGTCGGCGGAGGAGGGCCTGGCGGCAGCGTCAATGACTCGCCCAGGGATGGCAACACGGGGGTCGGCATCCAGTTCAAGACTAACACGAGCTCAGGCATTCTGTACGTTACTTCCATTCTGAAGGACGGCCCGTCGCAAAACAGGGGCATCATGACAGGCGATATTGTGGCGGAGGTAGACGGGGTGGACGTGCTCAACCGCCGCGAGGGCGAGAAGCCGTGGCCATTCGAGAGGGTCTCGCCCCTCATCAAGGGCGCGCCGGGCTCTGTCGTCACCATCGCCTTCCTTCGCCCGTCTGCACCTCCGCAGGACGAGGACGACCCTGGCATCCCGGAGGGGCAAACGTTTCAAGTGAAAATCAGGCGACAAGATAGGCGCGGGCCTGCGTCTGACTTCGGCATGTCCCCCCGCGGTTCCCAACAAGCTCAGCCCCCCCCCGCGCTACCGGGCGGCAGCAGCTCCGGAACCGGGCCCGCATGGCATGCCGCCATCGAGAGCGACAGGGGAGACCGTCCCCCCACCCCGCCCTATGGCGGGCGGCTGGCGGATGATGATAGCGACATGGGACGGGCGGACGTGAGTATCGAGGCGCGTCTGCGTGCACATGCGCGCGGGGCCGTCAACGCCGCGGCTATGGCCAGGAAGCTCATGACGTCCTCCGGGACGCTAAAGTCCTCGATCATGGCGTCCTCTCGCTCGTCAATAGGCGGCGACAACGGCGGATCAGCGAAACAACATCGATCTTTGCCGCCCTCCGCTGGGGCAGCTCTTCGGGAGGATCTAGGTCTAGGCAGACGACCCTATAGCGAGAGCTCGGCGCAGGGTGGGGTTGTGGCAGCGGGTGGTGGGGGTGGGGGTGGGGGTGGTGTGGGGGGGGGCAGGGCTGGGGGTTGGATTAAGAAACAGCCTGTGTCCGCTGCTGAGCGCGTGCTCATGGCGCAGGATCTCGCGGCGCAGCAGCGGGAGTTGCGGCTTAGGCTCAGAGCCTTGCATGTGGCCTCGGACGAGGCAAGGCAGAAGGATCAGGACGCGAATGCTTCAATGACTTGGAAGGTTGAGGTCCAGCCGTTACACCAGGAGAAGCGCCGTGCCTCAGAGCGGCCGCGCGGGGATGGCTCCGGAGACCCGAGAGGGGAGAGTGGGGGGGTGAAGGACCCCTCAAATGATGGGGTGCTGTCTGCTAATGAGTTGCAGGAGCAAGATCGTGCGCGGATATTGAAACGCCTTATTACTTCCCGCACTTCGCGACCACATACCACTATCAAAGGGTACCTGTTTGTGTGTGTGTGTGTGTGTGTGTGTGTGTACCCTTCGATAGTGGTGTGTGGTCTCGAAGTACGGGAAGTAAGAAGTCGTTTAGGGTTTAGGGTTTAGGGTGTAGGGTTTAGTTTGTAGGGTTTAGGGTCTAGGGTTTAGGGTTTAGGGCCTAGGGTTTACACACACACATGCTTGGTGTGAGCAGGTATGGGGAGCACCAGGGGTGGTTAGATGAGGTGGAAAACCGACGCAAGAGCGCGCGAACACGTCCCGCCACTGTGCGCAAGGAATCTGCGCGCAAGGACGAGCGAGAAGTGCTCATGCCTCAGAGGTTTGTATGTGTGTGTGTGTGTGTGTGTGTGTGTATGTGTCACACACACACACACACACACACACACACACACACACACACAGGCCGACCAAGTGGCACGAAGAGTGCGTGGAAATGGTGGGCGAGTGCAGGAACTGTGTGACCCAGGCTCTCAAGGCCATCTAATGGTGGGCGGGTGCAGGAGCTGAGTCGCCCAGGATTCAAGGGTAGGCTGTCAAGGCAACTTGAGGAAATGATTTCAAATATTCAAGTATATATTTTTTCTCTGACAGCGAGTGCAAGATTGAAGGGTAGGATGTCAAGGCAATCTGAGGGATTGATTTCAAATATTCAAATATATTTTGTTTTTCTGATAGCGAGTGCAGGAACTGGGTGACGCAGGCTCTATTGTTTGTTGTCAAGATAGAATGTGTTCTTTCTCTATAGAATGCGTTCTCCATCGATAGGGCTCCAATGGTGACTCAGGCTCTATTGTTTGTTGTCAAGATGAAATGTGTTCTTTATCTATGAGAGAATGCGTTCTCCATCGATAGGGCTCTATTGGTGTTGTCAATTGTAACATCAAGGTCACGGTCTTCTGAGGCCTAGTTCTTTAGGGTTTGGGGTTTAGGGTTTAGGGTTTAGGGTTCAGGGTTTAGGGTTCAGGGTGTCAATCAAGCCTTCTGAGACCCAGTGCTTGCGCCCTATCGATGGAGAACACATTCTATCATCGATCAAGAACAAATTCTATCCACAGACCCCTTGGGCAAATTGAATTTTAGGTCTCTTCTGCGGTTCGTGGGTTCTCTGAGACCTTCCGCCAAACTGAATTTCAGAATGTCAGAATAAATCCCTGTGCGTGCGCAGGGCTCAGACAGGAACACCCAAAAGAAGACAGGAACACCCTAAAAGTCGTAAAACAGCCCATGGGGTCTTAGAGAACACGAGCGGTACACGTGCCGAAACTGTGTCACCCAGACTCTTAAGGCCATCTGAGGCCTAAACCCTAAACCCTAACCCCGAAAATCTGCGTTGGGATTGTCAGCGCGTGCCGAAACGGTGTTGTGATGGCGCGCGGCAGGGTCAGACGAGGGAGAGGGGGGCGAAAGAAAGGGGAGGCAGCGCAGACAGTTGCTGGCAGCGGCGGCAAAAGTACTCCAGTGCAGTATACTGTACCCAGCAAGGCAACGTTTGTTGGGTGTTGTTCAGAAAATGCTCTCCTGTAAGATGCTCTTCTGCAAAGCACGCGAGCATTCCCGCCCTCTCGCCTCCTACATTCTCCTCCTTCCTCCCGGAGACACGCACGGAGCTCAGTGTTTCTTCAGTGGCCACACGCCCGCATCCACATACGTGTAACAATACGCACACGCACACACAAACACACGCACACACACACACAAACGCACACACACACACAAACACACAAACACAAACACACACACAGAAACACACACACACACACAAACACAAACACAGGCACACATCTTGGGCCTTGAGCGCAGCTCGCTAGACTTTCGGCCCCTCCTCCTCCTGCCGACGCTTGCGCTCCCGCTCCTCCGCGGCCCTCGCGATTCTCTCGCGCATCTCTTCCCCGCTGATGCTGTGGCCCCCACCCGCCTCAACAGTTGCTGCCACCGTAGCGGCAGAGGGCGTTGCGCCTATTGCCTGCGGCGCCTGGGGTGCGGTGTCAACTTGTGTGTGTCATTGTGCACGTCAGTTCCCTGATACATTTAGTGTTTCACGTCACTTATAGAGTACTTTTGAGAATTTGTGCCTGCATCTTGTGCATTTGGCGAGGTGCCATTCAAATACCCTGCCTCAGTTGCAGCAGCAACGGCTGCGACAGCAGCACGGCTGTCACTGCGTGAGGCAGCCGCCGCAGATTTTGCGCTCTCCAACTCAGCAACCTGCGCAGCACGCCATTTTCGATACTCTACCTCTCGCTCCTGACGCTTCTGTAGGATTTCGGCCTCGGCTTCTTCCTTGCGCTGTTTCTTGTTGTTGCCGCACTTGGCCTTGCCATCACTGGCGACCACGGTGCAGGACTGAGGGGCAGCTACCCCAGACTTCTGTTTTGTTCCTTGGGCTGCCTCGGCTGCACCGAAATTCTCAAAAGTCAGTGCCCTAGCATGTCATGCACTATGTCACTATGCAGAGTACTTTTTGAGAATTTGTGCCTTGTGGCGCTGGACGTTTGACGCCGAGGTTGCAAAGGCTGTTTAGCCGATCCGCCTGTGCGTATGCGCGCGTTATGCATGCATGAGCGAGCGAGGGAGCGGGAGAGATGGCGGCGTGCATGAGCGAGCAGCAAAGAGAGAGAGAGAGAGAGAGAGAGAGAGATGGGGTTCCTTCGCTGGAACATACCGCACTGGGCATTGGGCGGCGGGCATTGACTTTGCGAACAGTACTGCTCATGCTGCCAGGCAGTTTGTTCTGCGCCGTTGCCCCAGCATGCCCTTCGCCGCGCGCTGGCGTTGTCGCATCTGCCGCCACCTTGCCCGTCTTCTCGCCCTGCTCCCTTGACTCAGCCCCTGTGACTTTCCCCTTCTTCCCCCCCTCACCCGCCTTCTTCCCCGCCCCCTCCTCCCCCGTCTTGGTCATTGCCCTCCCCTCCCCCTCTTTCGTGCCCATTACCTCCTCCCCTGCGTCGGTCACTGCCTCAACATTCGCACCCTCTTGTACTGCTCCCTCAGGGAGCATCGTCTCCTCCGTCACCTCCATGGGCAAACCGTCGTCAACAACGCCGCATCCTCCACACCCTACCACCACCTCGTGAGCGTCACCGCCGCCTCGACCGTTCTTTGACTCACTTCCCTGCTCAAGGGCACGCAAGTGCACTTGGACGTCCACTTTCATGTCCTGGTCTCTTCTTCCTTCCTCTTGTCCTTCCTGTTCGCACACCACGTGGTTCCCATCCCCCCCCCCCCACTTTCTTGCGATTGCTGTCTTGACAGCTGCAGCCTCGCGAGCTGCCCTCTCTGCGCTTCCCTCCACCTGATTTCCAAAATTATCAAAAGTCAGTGTTCTGGTACGTTTACTACATAAAATCACCATAACGAGAACTTTTCAGAATTTCCTCTGCCTGCTTTCCAAAAACCGGCGCGGCAGCGGCGACGGCCGCCTGCGCAGCGGAAAGCGGAGCTCTACTGCCCAGCACCTGCCCAGCGTCCCGGCACGAGCTTGACAAGCTTGCCGATGAGCGCAAAGATGCAAGGTCAGCCTGTGCCGCTGCCGCGGCCTCGGCTTCATCTTGCTCTAGCAGTGCCGCGGCATCGCTATCTTGCTCCGTGAGCGCATGCACCGTATTGGCAGCATTTTCATCTTCGGCTGACGCACCAGGAGCTGCCGGTCCTGGGGCTGTGATGCGCTGTGCTGACGATGGGTTTCCTGCTGCTTCAGCGGCTGCGGCCTGGACAGCGGCGGCCTTGGCGGCTTCCAAGGCGAGGGACTTCATTTGGTCGTAAATTCGCTTGAATTCGTCGGCTGGCACGTCACCAGCTTTCATCAGCTCGTTCTTCGCGGGAACCTTGACGATATGCTTGTTCTTCTCTGCGGTGATGTAAAGAGCGACGATGGCAAAAACGGGCCTGAGGTCCAATCAACATGCAGGAGCGCGCTGTGAGCCGCAGGGCACCACGCGCACGACGGGCAACAACAGTGGGGCGCCCTTTTCGCAATCTCCTCGTGCACACAGAGACATGCCGCGTGAGCACACGTGAAAGAGCGCTAGACATGGAGAGATGGCAACCTAGAGAAATCCGCATCCTCGCGCCGACTTTCCGGAAGCGACGCCCAGAACTGGCGCTTGAAAGCCTCGAGGGTCTGGCGGATCGACGTCTTAATGCCGTTGCACTTGAACTCTGTGCAAAGCTCTGCCACTGAAACCTCGCGCCGAATTCCTGCAACGAAAGCATGCAGCAAATAAGCAGCAGTGGGCGCGCGGGTTTCGTTGCCGATAGGCAGATTCCGGCCGGGGCCAGGCGGCGCGAAATGCGACGCGACCCACTCACCCAAGAGGCAGTGGCAGTGTGCGACGGCACGGGTGTAGTTGGCCACGTCCTTTTCAGCGACGCCTGCCTTGCGCATGATAACGTCTCTGCTGATGGGCTTCTTGCACACGCGCGCCGCGATTTCGAGACATGCTGCGGGCAGGCTCGCCAGCTGCGGACCGTTGCTGAGGCAGCGCGCGCCCGTGTAAGCCTTGCGTAAGTAACCCTCGGCTTTGGCGACCACTGCGTCGGGACACTTGAGCGCGGCGCCCAGCCGCTCGAGCTCCAGGTTGCTTGCCCTGTTCGCCTTGACCTGCTCGAGCGCGCGCGGGCCCCTGGTACTGCCCACGTCCCCGCTGCCGCCCCCCCACAACGTGCGTTCAAGTGCAACGGCGCCGAAGCGCGCAAACGGTTTACACGGGCGCTCCTGCGCGTCGCGCGCAGACATGACCTCTTCTGCGCGCTGGCGCGCGGTCAGCTCGCGGCGGGAGCTCGGAGTGCGCGGGCGGTCGTCGAGCATGACTTCCTCATAGCGGTCGAGCTCGGGGATCGCATGGTAGTCGCTCTCATCAGGCAGCTCTTCCCCTTCCCCACTCTCTTCCTCCAACATCATCCCCCCCCTCTTGAAGGGCTTGATGGCGGGTTCAAGAAAAGTAGAGTAAAAAACAAAGACGGGTTGGGCCTGAAGGAGTCCATCGTGGTCGTCTTTGCATCAAGCACAAACGGGGCCGAAATGCAACGCACCGACCCCTGCTGTGATCTAGGGTGCGTGCTGTGCCCCGAAGAGTGTGACAAAGCCCTGTGCGGCCCCCCGAAAGCTTGATGCAATCGACCCACGCGCGCGGTCGCAGTCAAGAAATGGAGACCTGCAATCGACGAACGCGCGCGGGGCGCAGTCAAGGATGGAGACCCCGAAGTACTGCAGGAGACCCCGAAGTACTGCAGGTTCTGCAAGTGTGTGTGTGAGAGAGAGAGAGAAAGAGAGAGAGATAAAGATAGAGATAGAGAGAGAGCGTGAGCTGATGTGCAGCACTCACACGTGTGTGTGCGAGCGACAGCACAAGTGCTGTGTGTGGGCCAACAGTGATGAAGACAACACCACGGAACTGAAAGAAACGCAGCCTCCCCTGCCCCAAATGCCCGGCAGCACTTCTGCATCCCCTGCACCTGCGTACCCTACCACTCAAGCCCCGCGCACAGTTTCGTCTGCGCCTTCTCCTCTTGTAGGCAGAAGCCGGCGCGTCGGACGTGATGCGAGGGGTGTGTGGCGCGGGAGGCATTGCAGGGCGGTGCTAGGGTGTGGTAGTTGCCGGATGGGCGTAAGGGACTCACACGGGGGGCTGTGTGCGTGAAAGACCTTTAGGCGAATCGTAACTGTTGGCTGTGTGTATCTGCGTGTGCACGTGTATCTTCTCGGCTTAGACACCGCATGACCAAGTGACACCCCCCGCCCCCGCCTCCACGCACAACCCCTTCTGCCGCGCCCCCGTACCCCCCTCACCCCTGCTCGCTCGCAGGTACCAGAGTTGAATTTTAATGGTGTTAATAACACGCCAATTTGACGTTAGTGTCCGCGGGTGTTGTTTAATACGATTCTCGGTCGAGAGATGCAATTCATGAACTAAACTGCTCACTACTACCACACGGCTGGCATCGGGAAGCACAATGTCTCTAGGCTGGTCCGTCTCTGCCCTCGCAAAGTTCTTGGACGGAGGCGCGCCTGCATTCACACTCTGGTCTTCTTTTCATGCCCGCCGTCATGAGCAGCGTTCGTGAGAAAGGGACACTCCTTTTCTGCGGAAACCTTGAATCACTGAAGATCTAACTCATTTGGAGCCAATCTCAATCACCATCAAACCCATCTTACTAAGGGCCTTGCGAGAGCGGAGTTGGGACACGTGCTTCCGTCTGCGTGGTGATTCCGCGTGTAAGCGTTACCCGCATTTGGGACGATGGCAATTGCGCGTGGAGAGTCAGCACTGAAGGGCACGCGTGCGCGCGCGGAGG
>Ga0315899_10008856_pt1 | contig 10787 bp, 8 predicted proteins | sample LakEriMetagenome_2_FD_203518 | JGI IMG/M metagenome (GOLD analysis project Ga0315899, IMG submission 203518) | Freshwater fungal communities from buoy surface, Lake Erie, Ohio, United States - Buoy 4 MA112 | ecosystem: Environmental > Aquatic > Freshwater > Lake | place: USA: Lake Erie, Ohio...
TTGAAAGCGCAACTGCACCCAAGATGCTTTCATCAGCAACAAAGGTAATCCAGGTTGGGAAGGTGTCCCAATGCAACAAGACAGTCAAGGTGTACTCACCAATTGATAGTGCAAAGGTAATTGCAATGGTGCCGACAACGGCGGTCTTAATCACGGGGATGATGACCGTAATGATTGTGCGCCACCAATTAGCTCCAGCGCTACGCGCAGCTTCGGTTAATGTCTTGAGTGGAATCGAATTCAACCCGATATCTAAAGTTCGGTATGCGTAGGGCAACGCCAAAACAAAGTACAAAAACGGTAGTTCGAGCACTGTGTTCTTAACAAACTCAGGAAATGAAATTTGCGCACCGACCGCAAAAGCTACAACTGGAATAACCAGTGGCAAGAGCGAGAGTCCATCAATAAAGGGCCTGATTGTGGATTTTGAAAGTTGTAGCCAGGTCATCGTTGGGACAAGGACAATCAAGGTAATTAAGACTGTTACGGCAGCTAACCAGATTGATCGAATAATGTAATAGAAAAACTCATCTTCCCTGATCGCCCAAAGATAGTGATCCCAACCATAGCCACCCTTGACTGGTGTTCTAATTGAGAATTCGAAGGCCGAAAGCATGGGAATGAAAACAAAGAGTGCAAGAACTGAAAGAGTAATTGTTAGGGGAACATCTAGCTTTCTCTTCATCGCTTTTGCCACCTTGCACTACGACGTTGAATTGCTAAATAAGGAATGACGGCAAAGGCCGAGATCACAATCATTACAACACCTAGCGCTTTGCCAAGATTTAACTGGGCCGCTGAAACATTGCCGTCGAGTAAAGCGCCAATTTGCATTGGGGTCAGCGCAATATTACCGACAGTTAAGGCATTGGCTGTGGCATATGCTGAAAATCCACTAGCAAAGAGCAATAAGAATGATGCAATAAAACTAGGAAACAAAAGTGGGATACCTATTTTAATCCAATAATTGAGTTGGGTTGCACCTAGATTACGGGCAGCCTCAGACCATTCGCGTCTTAGCGCAACGATTGCTGGCGAAAAAACGATCACCATCAACGGCAACTGAAAGTACAAATAAACTATTAATAATCCTAAAAATGTTCCCAGCGAGAACTGACCGGCGTAGATATCCCAACCAAAGAATTTAAGTACCTTTGTCAGTTGTCCTTGTATTCCAAGGGCCGCGTAAAACATAAAAGCCAGCGGCACGCCACCTGTGTTTGCAAGTACCCCGCTCATTACAGAAATGGTTCTGCGTAGTTTTACCGGGCCCCTAGTTTCGATGAAATAGGCAGCCACTGCGCCAGGTAAAGCGGCAATTGCAGCTGAAAAAACTCCGATTTTTATTGAGTTGATAAAACCTGATCGATAAGGCTCTTGCATTGTTGTACGAAAGTTATCAAGAGTGAATGTATTTTCATTCGACATGAAAGATACATAAATCAGACGACTTATAGGAAATAAAAAGAAGAACCCAATGATTGCCAGCAACGGAAGTGCAGGGGCAACATTTTTCAAAAAAGAGGTAAGGGAGGCGCGACCCCTAGTAGGCGCGCCTCCCTCAATGACATTGGGTGTCATATTTCCTTATTTGATGCTAGGCCATTGTGAAATGACAGCTTCGCGAGCTCCTACTGAATCGGCAATTGTTGATGGTCCAACAATCTTTGCTGTTGCAGGGACCTTGAAGTCAAGCTGTGATGGAAGAAGTAGCTTCTTCTTGGCCATTGCAGCTGACATGATTGGGTCTGCACCTGCCTGGCGCCAGTAGTTCTGTCCACCTTGCATAAGCGCGAACAACTTTGAACCAGAAAGCTTTAGATCTGCGGGAGTTAGCTGATCAATCGTCTTTCCTTTGTTCTGTGAGTAAAGGAACTCAATCCACAAACGTGCGTTTGCGCAGTTTTGGGACTTCGCGTTAACTCCCATGAAGTATGGAGGTGCTTGTAGAACGTAATCTGTTGGGTATGCGAACTTGATGTTTAGTCCAGCCGCCTTAGCCAAAGGAATTGTTCCAACTGCGTTGAAGTCCCACATGAAACCGAGCTTTACCGCACCGGCTCCAAGGTTTGAGGTACTGACTTTAACAAGTGAACCCTGTTGATCCTTGATTTTCTTGAACAATTCAAGTCCCTTAGTTACATCTCCGAGGTTCTTTTCCCCACCGTTTCCGATGCTTGCTGCCAAAACTGACATGAAAGCTTGGTTAGATGATGTTGGGTCTCCTGTGATTCCTACAAAGCCCTTGTAAGCAGGGTTTGTGAAATCTGAAGCCTTAGTTGGTGCTGGTGAGAGAGATGTGTCGTAAACCATTGCCATCTTTCCAGCGTAGTTTCCGTACCAAAGACCACTCGCGTCCTTAGCTGTGGTTGGAATGTCCTTCCAGTTGATGACTTGGTAAGGAGCTGTAAGTGGCTTTGATCCTGGAGGCGTCAACTGTGGCACGACAATAGGTCCAACTTCAATAGTGTCTGGTTGCTTTGACTTTGGCGCTGTCTTCATTGTGTCGACACCGTACTGTGATGATCCATCTGGATTGTCAACAGTTACCTTCACGCCGAAAGCCTTCTCGTATACATCCATGATCAAACCGTAGTTTGACCATGAGCGAGGTGTGATGATGAGAGCAAGCTTGCCCTCTTTCTTAGCTGCCTTGACTAGGTTGTCTAGTCCGCCTGCTTCTTGAACATTCTTTGCCTTACAGATATCTACTGCTGCTTGAGCTGGAGTTGCGATCGCAACAATTCCAGCTGCAAGTGCTGCAGCGGTTGCTACAGCTACTAAACGCTTTGCGCGCATATGTGGGATCCCTTCCTGAGGATTGCAGTCGCACCCTTTACCCGTAAAGGAAACAATCGGTGTGCTGGAAGTGGCCGTGTACCGTCATGAGAGTGAACTCTCATTAAAAATTCAGGGTTAAATAAGTGACTTTAAATCGGCTACAGAGTTAATAACAGATGTCGCCCCGGCGTTAATCAATCTATCTTTATCATGAGCACCGGTTAGCACCCCAATTGCCTGACTTGCCCCAAAAGCTAAAGCGGCTTGCATGTCTGCAGCAGTATCGCCTAGAACAATTACATTTGCTGGATCTACGATTCCTAGACTCTCTGCAGCCTTTTGCAGCATATCCGGATGTGGGCGGCCTCTGCCGGCTTCTCCTGGAGTAATTGAAATATCAATCAAATCTTTCCAACCAAGTTGATTCAATAATGTATCTAAAGTTGTCCGACTAAATCCGGTCGAAAGAGCGATTTCAATATCTTTTGAACGAAGGTATTTAAACAAATCTTCGGCACCCGCAATTGGTACAGCGCCGGTTTCTGCAATTTCATTTAAATAGGCTTCTTCGAATGCAATATTTGCTTTTTGTGCTTTGTCAGCATCACCTAATAGCTCCGTAAAAACGTGAATCTTTGATTGACCCATTGTGTCCATTGCATACTGCGTCCACTGAGCGCCATGTGTTGGCCACATTTCTGGTTGTGTTGATTCAAAGGCTTTTTTAAATGCCGCAATGACTAATCCGTCATCATTTAATACTGTCCCGGCAACATCAAAAGCAACCATTTGTACGCTCATTACAACCCCTTTATTGTTTCTTCTGCAATTGCAGGTGCCAAAGTATTTCCTCGACCCCCAGGTCCAGTTACAGAAATTATGTTGTGGGCCATTTGGCGCCTGTCGCAGACAGCCCCATCAGTGCGCTGGCTGTAGATGCCGTCCCAACGCTGTGCAATTGGTGGCAGTTTTTTTCCTAATAGATTGCTAGCGACTTCATGTAAATATGTGTACGGGTCTTCATCTAATTTAAATTCAAATGGTTCAGCGTATTCATGAGTATCACCAATTGTTAGTGTGCCATCTGCCCGCTGCACCATCAGTAACTGCATATGGTTAGTTGATGCGATGTGGTGTTGAGGCGGCAGATTTTCTAAGGTTGGAACTTCATAACCAGGGTAATAACGCATTGAATCACCATCGGCAATTGAGGTTGTCAGCACTTCATCAAGTGGCGCTGTGCTCATCATTTGTAATCGCACACGTCTAATTGGTGCTGTATCAAACTGTTCTTTAAACAAAGATGTGTGGTCTGCCCCCGGGCAAAAAATTAGAACATCGCCTTCAAAAATCTCACCGCTACGAGCAATTGCAACTGCTTTACTGCCATCACTTCTCACATCGACAACATCTAAGTTGTTTCGCCAAATGTAGTTTTCATTTTTTAGTAAGTATTCACGCATTGACCGTAGAACTGATCCTGGCTCTACTGTTGCATCGAGTGGACACCACAATGATGCTACATAATTTCCACGAAGTGCAGGGTTAATCTTTTGAGTTTCATCTCGATCTAAAACTTGCCATTGACGAAGATCTGCATCTTCCTTCTTTAAACACTCTTGCATGACGGCTACTTCTTCTTTATTAATTGCAAGTGTTAAGGAACCATTTGCGCGAAATAGCAGTTCGGGAATTGTTTTGTGTATCTCATCCCATAATTGGCGAGCGCGAATACTTGTTTGCAGTTCTGCCCCACTTTTTCTTCCGCTGACCCAGATCAGACCAAAGTTTCTTACCGATGCACTTTGGGCCACTTCATCTCGCTCCAGCTGGATTACCTGGTGGCCGCCTTTGATTGCCTCATAGGCGTGGGCGGTTCCGATAATCCCGCCGCCGACAATGACAATCTTCATGGCGACATTATTTCCCACCCATCTGAACGGCAGGTTGAGCATAGAAGAAGGTCAGGCAAACCCACCATCCTTAACCTTGCGTAAGTTACTGGCCGGTAGCACAATTGCCCCATGAGCCATTACACAGCCAATCTTCGTGACATTGAATTCTGCCTCTTTGACCTGTTGGGTCGCGACAAAGTTATGGGTACCAATCCATACGGTGAAGTTGATCGCGAGACCGCAATAGGAATGCTTGAAGAGATGAAGCGTTTATGCGAGAACGATTTAGCTGCATCTTTTGTTGAAGGCGATCGTGTTGGTGCGATTTTAAATAAGGAAACTGGCAATGTCACTTTGCCGGAAAGTTTTAAGAAGTCATATAAGGCATATGTCGATGGTGAGTGGTGGCGCTTAGATGCACCTGTTGATCTTGGTGGAATGAAAGTTCCGCCATCTGTTCGTTGGGCAATGGCTGAGATGGTGTTGGGATCAAACCCTGCAATTCACATTTACGCATCAGGGTATGCCTTCGCACAAGTTGCCTATGTTCTTGGAACAGATGAACAAAAGAAGATTGCTAAACACATGGTTGAAAAGCACTGGGGCGCAACCATGCAGCTAACAGAACCTGATGCAGGTTCTGATGTCGGTGCAGGTCGCAGCAAGGCTGTTGCGCAACCAGATGGAACATGGCACATCACCGGAACAAAGCGTTACATCACATCAGGTGATGCTGACTTCTATGACAACATTGTTCACTACGTGCTTGCACGCCGTGAAGGTGGTGGGCCAGGAACAAAGGGTCTTTCACTATTTATGGTTCCAAAGTTTATGTTTGACTTTGAAACAGGTGAATTGGGTAAGCGCAACGGTGTTTATGTAACTGCGCTAGAAGACAAAATGGGTCTGAATGTTTCTGCTACTTGTGAAGTAAATCTGGGCGAGCACGAACCCGCTGTTGGATACTTGTTAGGCGAAGTTCATGAAGGCATTGCGCAGATGTTTAAGATCATCGAGTTTGCTCGCATGATGGTTGGAACAAAAGCGATTGCAACACTTTCTGCTGGATACCTGCAGGCGTTGTCATATGCCAAGGAGCGCGTGCAAGGCGGAGACATGAAGGTAATGAACGACAAGGCATCCCCTCGTGTCACCATTATCAAACACCCAGATGTGCGCCGTTCTTTGATGGTTCAAAAGTCTTACAGCGAAGGTATGCGCGCACTAGTGCTGTACACCGCTTCTATCCAAGATGAAATTGAGCTTGCAACACAGGCTAGCGATAAAGATCGCATTGCCGACATGGAGGCGCTCAATGATTTGTTGCTACCAGTTGTAAAGGGTTACGGATCAGAAAAGTCATGGACACTGCTTGGTACCGAATCATTGCAAACTTTTGGTGGCGCGGGCTTTACCCGTGATTGGCCGCTAGAACAATATGTTCGTGATGCAAAGATCGATACCTTGTATGAAGGTACAACAGCTATTCAGGGTCTGGACTTTTTCTTCCGCAAGATTGTTAAAGATGGCGGCCGCGCACTTGGTTTGCTCGGTAAAGAGATTCAAGCATTTACCGAAACTGGTGGAGCCCATACAGCAGAAAAGCAAGCACTTGCTCAAGCACTTGGTGATCTCAATGGAATCGTTGGTGTTTTAGTAGGACACGCGATGGATTCACAATCTGATCCCGTAAAGATTTATCAGGTTGGTCTCAATACTTCTCGCTGCTTAATGGCAGTTGGTGACATCATCACTGCGTGGTTACTACTGCGCCAGGCAGATATCGCAGTTGAAAAACTGCCTAATGCAGGCAAGGACACTGATTTCTATACAGGCAAGATCGCATCAGCAAAGTTCTTCGTTCACAACTATCTGCCACACATCACCGCAGATCGTAAGATCGTGGAAGCAACCGATGGATCAATCATGGACATCCCAGAAAGCGCCTTTTAGTCAGTTACCCTTACTAAATGCTTAAGAATCGCCGCAGCGAGCTGCTACTGATTCTTTCGGCGCTGATGTTTGCCAGCAACGGCATCACATCAAAGTTGCTACTAGATGGCCACATAAGCCCATGGCGTTTGGCCCAAATTCGAGCAATCGGTGCCTCATCAATCCTTGCAATTTATTTGTGGCGCAAGGCCCCTAAAAACATGCGCATTACAAAGGCGCAGATCCCGCGCCTGGCCCTACTGGGTTCTTTTGGTATCGCAGCGGTTAACGGCTTCTATTTTCTAGCTATCTCCCGGATGCATGTAAGCATTGCCCTGCTTATCGAATTCACCGCCCCGGTCTGGATCGTGCTGTACCTGCGCTTTGTTAAGCGCAAATATGTACCCAGCCAGATGTGGATCGCACTTGTCTTGGCGCTAACCGGGTTGGCATTTGTTGCACAAGTTTGGGATGGCTTAACACTCGATGGCATCGGTGTCATTGCAGCATTTGCTTCAGCAATTGCTGTTGCAATCTATTTTGTAGTCGCCGAAGGATTATCAAAGACCCGCGACGGAGTTTCAATCACAATGTGGGGATTTTTCTTCGCAGCAGTGACATGGTGTTTGCTGCTTCCTATCTGGAGTTTTCCAACTGATGTCTTTACAGAATCTATTCCACTCAGCGGACCTTTTGAATCTGCTAACGCACCTGGTTGGGTGCTAATTCTCTACGTTATTTTGATTGGAACAATCGGGCCCTACCTGTGCACGATCGTTGCGCTGAAGAACCTGAGCGCATCAACAACGAGTGCATTTGGAATGTTAGAGCCAATCTTTGTGGGTGGAATCGCCTGGTTCTGGTTTAGCGAATCCTGGACATTGATCCAGTTAATTGGTGGGGCCATTGTGATTGCTGGTATTTATATGGCAGATCAAGCACGCAGTAAAACCGCTTAAGCTCCGAAATTATCTTCCGGCGGTGTCGTTGATCCTTCACGTTGTTGTGTCCAGTCGGTACCGCTACCTGGATTTTGTGGCATATCAAAGAAGCGGGCATAGTGCAGCTGGGCTGAAACAGTAATTGTTCTAGTTGGACCGTTACGGTGCTTTGCCACAATCAAATCTGCTTCACCGGTGCGGTTTTGCGAATCATACATATCATCGCGGTGCAACATGATTACAACGTCAGCATCTTGTTCAATAGAACCAGATTCGCGAAGATCAGAAAGCATCGGTCTTTTATCTGTACGTTGTTCAGGTCCACGGTTTAGCTGTGAGATAGCGATAACAGGAATGTTTAACTCTTTGGCCATCAACTTTAATTGACGAGAAAACTCTGAAACCTCTTGCTGACGGTTTTCTACCTTTTTACCTGAAGACATCAGCTGTAAGTAGTCAATGACAATGAGTTTAAGGTCATGGCGCTGCTTGAGGCGACGGGCCTTTGCGCGGATCTCCATCATGGAAAGGTTGGGGGAGTCATCAATAAATAAAGGTGCCTCTGAAATTTCACCCATACGACGAGCAAGACGAGACCATTCATCATCTGAAAGTGAACCGGAGCGAATATTGTTAAGGCCTACTCGAGCCTCGGCAGACAACATACGCATTGTAATTTCACTCTTTGACATTTCTAGAGAGAAAATAACTGATGTTTGTCCATCATGAATTGAAGCATGACGAGCAATATCTAAACCAAGTGTTGACTTACCCATGGCAGGACGGGCTGCCAAGATAATCATGTTACCTGGATGCAAACCATGAGTCAGCGCATCAAGATCTTTAAATCCAGTCTTTACACCTTCAATACCAATACCTTTAGAGATCGCTTCGATCTCATCAAGTGCTTGTGGTAGCAGTGTTGAGAGTTGAACATAATCTTCAGATGATCGGCGTTCGGTGACTGCATAGACCTCGGCTTGTGCCAGGTCAACCATGTCATCGACTTCACCTTCGGTTGTGTAACCGTATTGAACAATCTTTGTACCAGCTTCAACTAAGCGGCGCATGATTGCATGTTCGCGAACTATTTTTGCGTAATACCCAGCGTTAGCTGCTGTTGGAACAGAAGAGATGAGTGTGTGCAGATATGGCGCGCCACCAGCGCGAGAAATATCTCCGCGCTTTGAAAGCTCCGCTGAAACAGTTACCGCATCTGCTGGTTCGCCGCGGCCATACAAATCAATAATTGCATCGTAAATTAATTCATGTGCAGGGCGATAGAAATCGCGATCTCGAATAATTTCAATGACATCTGCAATTGCATCTTTAGATAACAACATTCCGCCCAAAACAGATTGCTCTGCGATTAAATCTTGGGGTGGTGTTCGCTCAAATTCAGCGCCAACAGGGTTGATGTTGGGATCTCTGACGGGGCGGTTGTTAGGAAGTTCTGCGATGCTCACGCCTAAAACCTCCCATATGCCACTGACAAGTGCGGTACCTGTGTGCGTAACTTAGGCCTTGGCCTCTTTCGCACGCGAAAATGGGGCACCTGCCCTGGGGAGAAAGCTGTGCACAACTAGGTGGATAACCTGGTTTTCCTGTGTATAGAGCGGTGGATCGATTGTGCATAACTAGTGGTGGTTGCTCTCTGAACGCCTAAAGGCGCAGGTCAAAGGCGATATCTATACACACAGGGGTGTGGAGGAAAGTAATTTCTTCAATCCCACATTGCGAGATGTCGCCCATTGTTTACCTAAGTCAGGCAGAGTGCGCACATGATCGTTGATTACGCCCTGTACCGAGACGGCATTCGCTACACAGAACCTTCCAATTTGCCCGAATTAATTACAAAAGCAAAAAACGAAGGTGGCTTTGTCTGGGTTGGTTTAGCCGAACCCACACAAGAAGAGTTCGACAAGATTGTGGGCGACTTTAGATTTCACCCATTAGCAATCGAAGATGCAATTGGTGCAAAGCAGCGACCAAAGTTTGAAGAGTATCCAGGGTTACAGTTCTGCGTTTTTAAAACTGTTTTTTACAATGAAGAGCACAGCGCAGTTTCAACTGGTGAAATCTTTTGCTTTATCGGTGATCACTTTATTGTTGTTGTGCGACATGGCGACGGCTCAGCGTTAGTCAATACTCGCCATCAATTAGAAGCTAACCCTGATCAACTTGCAAAGGGACCTTATGCGGTGCTGCACGCAATCATCGATCACTGCATCGATTGCTACATCGACATTGCAGCAGAGCTTGAAACAGATGTGATGCAAGTTGAAAACAAAGTATTTAGTGGCAAGCGCCAAACACAATCACAGGATATTTACTTTTTAAAGCGCGAGATCATTGAATTCCGCCATGCAATTGATCCCTTGCTTTCACCGTTACAAAAATTAGCCAGCGAAGGTTCCTTGCATGTAAGTCCAACTTTGTTGCCATTTTTTCGCGACACTATGGATCACCTATCGCGTGCATCTGATGCGGCCGCTGGGCTGGACTCCTTGCTGACATCAGCGCTACAGGCTGATTTAGCACATGTGCAGGTTCAACAAAACTCAGATATGCGCAAGATAACTTCCTATGTTGCATTGGCTTCTGTGCCCACAATGATTGCAGGAATTTACGGTATGAACTTTGAGTTTATGCCTGAATTGGGCTGGAAATTTGGCTATCCAATAGTTGTTGGTTCACTCGTTGTATTAACCGCTATTTTGTATCGCAAGTTCAAAAAATCTGAGTGGCTATAGTTTTATCAATAAAAAGGCCCGCCACATAAGTGACGGGCCTTTCTAATATTTGAATTACTTGTCAGCTACAACGTTTACTGAAACCTTTGCAACCACGTTGTGACCCAAAGAGATCTTTACATCGTGTGTGCCAAGCTTTTTGATGTGGCCCTTAGTGGCGATCGAGTGACGATCGATATCTAGACCTGTTGCAGACTTGATCGCTGCTGCAACATCTTTGTCAGTTACTGAACCAAAGAGTGCGCCCTTGGCGCCAACCTTGACCTTAGTAACGACAGTTGCTGCTTCAAGTGTTGCCTTGATTTCCTTGGCATGATCGATATCGCGAACTTCGCGTGCTGAACGCGCACGACGGATGCTTTCGATCTGCTTTTCTCCACCAAGTGACCATGCGATTGCGTTTCCGCGCGGCAACAAGTAGTTGCGAGCGAATCCATCTTTAACAGTTACAACATCTCCTGCAGTGCCTAGGCCTGCAACTTCAC
>Ga0315899_10008857_pt1 | contig 10786 bp, 9 predicted proteins | sample LakEriMetagenome_2_FD_203518 | JGI IMG/M metagenome (GOLD analysis project Ga0315899, IMG submission 203518) | Freshwater fungal communities from buoy surface, Lake Erie, Ohio, United States - Buoy 4 MA112 | ecosystem: Environmental > Aquatic > Freshwater > Lake | place: USA: Lake Erie, Ohio...
CGGACCATTATGCTATGGATGTCGGTCGCGGCGACGCTGGTGATGGCGGTGGCGGCTTTTGTCAAACTTCCCTTCGTGGCGCTGCTGGTCGTGGCGGCGATCTTGGGCGGCATCACCTATCCGATGTATTCGCTGATCATCGCCTATACCAATGACTATCTTCAGAAAGAGCAGATGGCCGCGGCCTCGGCCGGGTTGATCTTTCTCAACGGGTTTGGCGCGATTTTCGGGCCCTTGGTGACGGGATGGCTGATGGGCGTTGTCGGGCCGATGGGGTTCTTTTTGTTCATCGGCCTCCTTTATGCGCTGCATTCTGGTTACATCGTCTGGCGCATGTCGCGCCGCGCCGCGCCTGCGGTGGCGGGTGCGTATCGCGGGATGTCGCCAACGGCTTCGTCGGTGGCCGCGACGGCGGTTCTTGAGCGCGGGCAAGAGGGCTCAGGACGGTCGTGAAGCGGTTGCAAGCCGCGCTCGGGCCTGTCAGGCTGATCGGAGGGAGTGCTGCCGATGTCTGACCCGATTGAAGTGCTGGAGTTCTGGCTGGGCGAGGTGGGCCTGGAGGGCTGGTATGCCGGGGGCGAGGCGCTGGATGACGAGTGCCGCGCGCGCTTTTTGGATCTGTGGCAGGCCGCGCATGAGGGCGGGCTGGAGCATTGGGTCGATGGCACTGTGGGCACGTTGGCCTATCTTGTGATCTGCGATCAATTGGCGCGCAACATGCACCGTGGCACCGACTTGGCCTTTGCCACGGATGCCCGCGCTTTGGCGGCGGCGCGGCAAGCGGTTGAGGCCGGTTGGGACATGGGCGCGCCCGAGCCTGAGCGGCAGTTTTTCTACATGCCCTTTGAACATTCTGAAGATCCGGCAGATCAGGAGCTTGCTGTGCGTCTTTTGACGGAGCGTATGGCATCTGACCCCGATATGGCGCTGCATGCCCGTGCGCATCAGGCCATTATCGCGCGGTTTGGCCGGTTTCCCTTTCGCAACGCGGCGCTTGGGCGGGATACAACGCCCGCAGAGGCGGAGTTTATGGCGGCGGGGGGCTATGCCGCGGAAGTGGCACGGTTGCGCGCGAGCCATGCATCTGATGCATAGAGGGTGGGCGGCAGGATTGTTGCTTGGCTGAATGAGATAGTTTAATGGCAAACTACTTTTCTGGGGAGGGAAAGATGGCAGGCCAAAGCTTTGATGTTGTGGTGATTGGGGCAGGACCGGGGGGCTATGTGGCGGCCATTCGCGCGTCGCAGCTCGGCCAGAAGGTGGCGATCATCGAGCGCGAGAATTTGGGCGGCATCTGCCTGAACTGGGGCTGCATCCCGACCAAGGCCCTGTTGCGATCTGCCGAGGTGTTCCACCTGATGCACCGCGCCAAGGAATTCGGGCTTTCCGTGCAGGGTGCATCGTATGACCTGAATGCCGTTGTGGCCCGCTCGCGCGCGGTGGCCAAGCAACTGTCGGGTGGCATTGGCCATCTGATGAAGAAGAACAAAATCACCGTGTTCATGGGGGCGGCCACGCTGCCGAAGGCGGGGGTTGTTTCGGTGAAAACCGATAAGGGCGTTGAGGAGTTGACCGCCAAGGCGATCATTCTTGCCACCGGCGCGCGGGCGCGCGAATTGCCGGGGCTGGAGGCGGATGGCGATCTGGTTTGGACCTATCGCCATGCGCTGCAACCCAAGCGGATGCCGAAAAAGCTTTTGGTGATCGGATCGGGCGCGATTGGGATCGAGTTTGCCAGCTTCTTCAACACCTTGGGCGCGGATGTCACGGTGTGTGAGGTGATGGACCGTGTTTTGCCGGTGGAGGACGCCGAGATCAGCGCATTCGCCAAGAAGGCCTTTGTCAAACAGGGCATGAAGATCTTGGAAAAGACCACGGTCAAGAAGCTCGACCGCAAACCGGGTGTGGGCGTGACCGCGCATCTGGAAGATGCGAAAGGCACTGTCACGGCTCAATTTGACACGGTTATCTCGGCGGTTGGCATTGTCGGCAATGTCGAAGGGCTGGGGCTGGAGGCGCTGGGTGTGAAGATCGACCGCACCCATGTTGTGACCGATGAATTCTGCCGCACCGGGGTTCCCGGTCTTTATGCCATCGGCGATATCGCGGGTGCGCCATGGTTGGCGCACAAAGCCAGCCATGAGGGTGTGATGGTGGCCGAGTTGATCGCGGGCGGCCATCCGCACCCGATCAAGCCCGGCTCGATAGCGGGCTGCACCTATTGCCATCCGCAAGTGGCGTCCGTGGGCATGACCGAAGCAAAGGCCATTGAGGCTGGCCATCAGGTGAAGGTTGGCCGTTTCCCCTTTATCGGCAACGGCAAGGCCATTGCGATGGGCGAGACCGAGGGCATGGTGAAAACCGTGTTTGATGCCAAAACGGGTGAGCTTTTGGGCGCCCATATGGTGGGGGCCGAGGTGACCGAGATGATCCAAGGCTATGTCATTGGACGCAGTCTGGAGACCACCGAGGAAGACCTGATGAACGCCGTCTTCCCGCATCCGACCATGTCCGAGATGATGCATGAGGCGGTGCTCGACGCCTATGGTCGGGCCTTGCATATCTAGTCGGCATCGACTTTTGTGGCACAAATCGGGGGGCTGACCGCCCCCCGTTTTGATTTCTGACCAAAGGATCTGCCAATGCGCGCCGCTTTGACGATTTTCGCGATCTGGGCGGCGGGTCTGGGGGCGGCCGCGCAGTTTGGCAAGATGTCGGTGGCCTATCCTGCGCTGGAACAGGTTTATGCCGCTCAGGCCGGGATTGGCATTGGGGTCATGCTGTCCATAGTTGGCACAGTCGGGCTGATCCTTGGCACCACGTCGGGCCTGTGGGTGGCGCGGATCGGGCCGCGGCGTGCCATGGTGGCGGCGCTTTTGCTCGGGGCTTTGGTCAGCGCCGTACAGATGAGTTTTCCGCCCTATCCGCTGATGTTGGCCAGCCGCGTTTTGGAAGGCTTGTCGCACTTGGCCATCGTGGTGGTCGGTCCAACGGCGATTGCCGGGCTTGCAGGCGGGCGCGGGCAGGGGGCGGCGATGACGCTGTGGTCATCCTTTTTTGGGGTGGCCTATGCGGTGTTGTTCTGGATCGGACCGCAGATTTTGGGCGCACAGGGGCCGGGGTATCTGTTCGGCCTGCACGCGGGCTGGATGGCGGCTTTGGCGGCGATTTTGTGGCTTTTGATGCCCGCTGACCCACGTGTTGAGATTGTGGCTCAGCGACCTTCGCTCTTGTCAGAGCATCGGGCGATTTACGCGTCACCTTTCCTTGCTGCCCCTGCCATGGGTTTTGCGTGCTATGCGGTCACCTATGTCGCGGTTTTGACGCTTTTGCCTGCGCAAATGGGGGAACTGGGCGGGTTCATCGGTGTTGCCATGCCGCTTGTCTCCATTGCGGTTTCCTTGACGCTGGGGGTCTGGCTCTTGGGCCATCTGCAGGCCGTGGCATTGGTGGAAGCAGGATTTGTTGCGGCGATGATCGCTGCGGTGGGGCTTTGGGCATTTTGGGCCCAACCGACCGCCGTTCTATTCGCTTTGGCGGTCGCTGCCGCTCTGGGCATCGTGCAAGGGGCTAGCTTTGCGGCATTGGCCGAGTTGAACCCAAGCCCCGAGGACCGTGCAAAGGCGGCTGGGGCCATCGCTCAACTGGGCAATCTTGGCACCACAACCGGCACACCCATGCTGGTTTGGGCCATGGAAAAGGCCGGTCAAACCGGCCTTGCCCTGTTCCTTGTCGGGTTTTCGGCGCTGGGGGTCGCCCTTCACAGGCTGCAAGCGCAGAGGCGAAGTTAGCGCTGAACCGCGCCTCCGGCGCTGACCCAATCGCCAAAACCGCCGATGTTGTGCACGCTGTATCCCAGCCGCTCCAACACCTGCGCCGCTTGACCGGCGCGCCCGCCCACGGCGCAGAACACTGCGACGGGCTTGGCCGGGTCCAGCCGCTTGTCATGGTCGGGGCCTTGCGGGTTGGCCTTAAGCGGCACCATCGACAGCGGAATATGCACGCCCCCTTTGGCCGTGCCAGAGGCGGCGACTTCGCCCGCCTCGCGCACATCCAAAAGCGTGACCTCGCCTTTGGCGGCCATGGCAACGGCGTCGGCGGCGGTCAGGCGTTTGGCGGACGAGCCGCCGAAGAGATTGAACATGATGTATCCTTTCCGTGGATTTGGTTGAGATATATTCAATGTATGGAATTTGTAAAGCCCCTATGAAGAGAATTCCTGCTTAGGTGCTCATGTTCACTTAATGTTCACATTTTCCGGTTGGAAACCAAGTGATTCCGGCCTAACTCTAGCGCTCAGAGCAGAGGTGGTTCATGGCCGAACAGAAGTTCATTGAGGTGCGCGGCGCGCGCGAGCACAACCTCAAAGGTGTGGATGTCAAGATTCCGCGCGACCAGTTGGTGGTGATCACCGGGCTGTCCGGGTCGGGCAAATCCAGCCTCGCCTTTGACACCATCTATGCCGAGGGCCAGCGCCGGTATGTCGAAAGCCTGTCGGCCTATGCCCGGCAATTCCTTGATATGATGGGAAAACCGGATGTGGACCACATCTCGGGCCTGTCGCCAGCCATTTCCATCGAACAGAAAACCACCTCGAAGAATCCGCGCTCGACCGTTGGCACGGTCACCGAGATTTATGACTATCTGCGCCTGCTCTTTGCCCGCGTTGGCACGCCCTATTCGCCCGCCACTGGCCTGCCCATCACCGCCATGCAGGTGCAGGACATGGTCGATGCGGTGATGGCGATGGAGGAGGGCACGCGCGCTTATCTGCTGGCGCCCATCGTTCGGGATCGGAAGGGCGAGTACAAGAAAGAGTTTCTGGATCTGCGCAAGCAGGGCTTTCAGCGGGTGAAGGTGAACGGCCAGTTCTACGAATTGGAAGAACCGCCGGTTCTGGACAAGAAGTTTCGTCACAACATCGACGTGGTGGTTGACCGCATCGTGGTGCGTGAAGGGCTAGAGACGCGGCTGGCCGACAGCTTCCGCACCGCTTTGAACCTTGCCGATGGAATCGCGGTGATTGAAACCGCGCCAAGCGAGGGCGAGGGGCTCCGCACCACCTATTCCGAGAAATTCGCCTGCCCGGTGTCGGGCTTTACCATCGCCGAGATCGAGCCGCGCCTGTTTTCGTTCAACGCCCCCTTTGGTGCCTGCCCGGTCTGCGACGGCCTTGGGATGGAGTTGTTTTTCGACGAGCGCCTTGTGGTTCCCGATCAGGGCCTGACCTTGATGCAAGGGGCCATCGCGCCTTGGGCCAAATCGAAAAGCCCCTATTTCACCCAGACCATCGACGCCATGTCCAAGCACTATGGCTTTGATAAGAAAGCCAAATGGAAGGACCTTCCAGAGAAGGTGAAGGATCTTTTCCTGCATGGGTCTGGCGGTGAGGAGATCGCGTTCCGCTATGATGAGGGGGGCCGCATCTATCAGGTGTCCCGCGTGTTTGAAGGGGTGATCCCGAACATGGAACGGCGCTACCGCGAAACCGACAGCGCTTGGAGCCGCGAGGAGATGGAGCGGTTCCAGAACAACCGGCCTTGCGGGGCCTGTTCGGGCTATCGCCTGCGTCCAGAGGCGCTGGCGGTGAAGATTGCCGACCTGCATGTGGGGCAGGTGGTTAAGATGTCGATCCAAGAGGCGTTTGACTGGATTGCGACGGTGCCCGCCAGCCTGTCCAACCAGAAAAACGAAATCGCCCGGGCCATTCTGAAGGAAATCCGCGAACGGCTGGGGTTCTTGGTGAATGTGGGCCTGAATTACCTGACGCTGAGCCGCAACGCAGGCACGCTGTCGGGTGGGGAAAGCCAGCGCATCCGGCTCGCCAGCCAGATCGGCAGCGGGCTGACCGGGGTGCTTTATGTGCTGGATGAACCCTCGATCGGGTTGCACCAACGCGACAATGACCGCCTGCTGACCACGCTGAAAAACCTGCGCGATCAAGGCAATACGGTTCTGGTGGTGGAGCATGACGAAGACGCGATCCGCGAGGCGGATTATGTCTTTGACATGGGGCCGGGGGCTGGCGTGCATGGCGGGATGGTCGTGTCGCATGGCACGCCGGATGAGGTCGCCAAGGACCCGGCCAGCCTGACCGGTCAGTACCTGTCGGGCAGTCGTGAAATTGCCGTGCCCAAGGTCCGCCGCAAGGGCAATGGCAAAAAGCTGACGGTGGTCGGGGCCACCGGCAACAACCTGAAAAACGTCACGGCTGAGTTTCCCTTGGGCAAGTTTGTCTGCGTCACGGGCGTCTCGGGCGGTGGAAAATCGACCCTGACGATTGAAACCCTGTTCAAAACCGCCGCGACCAAGCTGAACGGCGCGCATGAAACGCCCTCACCTTGCGAGACGATCAAGGGGTTTGAGCATCTGGACAAGGTGATCGACATTGACCAGCGCGCCATCGGGCGCACGCCGCGGTCAAACCCCGCGACCTACACCGGGGCCTTCACCCCGATCCGCGATTGGTTTTCGGGCCTGCCCGAAGCCAAAGCGCGCGGCTATCAGGCCGGGCGGTTCTCGTTCAACGTCAAAGGCGGGCGCTGCGAAGCCTGTCAGGGCGACGGTGTTATCAAGATCGAGATGCACTTCTTGCCGGATGTTTATGTCACCTGTGAGACCTGCAAGGGCCAGCGCTACAACCGCGAAACTTTGGAAATTAAATTCAAAAACAAGAGCATTGCCGATGTTCTTGACATGACCTGCGAAGATGCTCGCGAGTTTTTCCAAGCCGTCCCCAGCATCCGTGAGAAGATGGATGCGCTGTGCGAGGTTGGGCTTGGCTACATCAAGGTCGGCCAACAGGCCACGACGCTGTCGGGCGGTGAAGCGCAGCGGGTGAAGCTGTCGAAAGAGCTGTCGCGCCGGGCGACGGGGCGGACGCTTTACATTCTGGATGAGCCTACGACAGGCCTGCATTTCGAGGATGTGCGCAAGCTGTTGGAAGTGCTGCATTCCTTGGTCGATCAGGGCAATACGGTTGTGGTTATCGAGCACAATCTCGATGTCATCAAGACCGCCGACTGGATCATCGACATTGGCCCTGAGGGCGGCGATGGCGGCGGGGAGATTGTGGCCACCGGCACACCCGAGGAGGTCGCCAAGGTCGAGGCAAGTCACACAGGACGCTATCTGAAGGACATGCTGCGCCCGCGCCGGCAAGCAGCGGAATAGGGGCGGCCGAGTACCGCCCCTGATCCTTCACCAAAAACTCAGGCTTTCTTCATTGCGCAGGTGTTGATGCCAAAAATGGAATAGACTGGGCACGACCCCATAAGGCCCGTGGCCAAGGGCACGATGCCGATCAGCTTGGCATAGTGCCAAAAGCCTTCGCCTTGGCCCATGAAGAACCACAGCAATAGGCCAAGCCCCACAATAACCCGCAACGCGCGGTCGACGGTTCCTTCGTTGGTCTTGAACATAACACTCTCCTGATTGGTCAGGCCGGATCTCGTCCGGTCATGCATCAAAACTACCTGATTCTGTGCATCCGGTCTGTGATCTGGTCACAGGTTTGACAAGAGAGCAGAAAAATTCCCCCTCATGGCGCAAGGCTTGCCGCCCGCTTCAGCGCGCCCGAGTCCAAGAGCCTTACGGTACCACGGTCGGTTGCCACCCAGCCCGCGCGTTGAAAGGCGTCAAGACGGCGCGTGACCACTTCCCGCGCCGATCCAATGCGCGCTGCCAATTCGGCCTGCGTTGCGTGCACCAAATTGCCCTCGGACATGTCAAGAAGGGCGGCGGCCAAGCGGCTTTCAATACTGGCAAAGGCCACTTGTTCCAAAAGCCGCGTGACATCTTGCATGCGCCGTCCAAGGGCGGTCATCACAAAGCTGCGAAAGCCGGGTTCGGTGTCGATCAGTTGCAAGAACATTGCGCGCGGGATCATCACCACCCGCGCGTCTGTTGCCACCAGCGCCTCGCCGGAATAGGGCTCGCCCGCCATCAGCCCCAAGGTGGTTTGCACGCAAGATTGCCCCGGTTCGACCGCATAAAGCAGGATCTCGCGCCCTGATGGGCCGGTCAGATGCACCTCAATCCGGCCTGAGAGCACCATCACAAAGCCCTGAGCTGCATCGCCGGGGCGAAACAAGACAGCACCTTTTACGACGGTTTGTTCGGGAAGGGACAGCAAACGCCGGCGCACGGGCGCCGAGATCGGGTCGATCGTGTCAATCCAGCTCATCTGTTGCGCGCAGAGCCCTGACTCAAATCACACAACCGCCGCTCAGGAAGGCCAAGAATTTCAAGCGCATCAGCCTCGGTCTGAGCGATGCGGGCAATGCCCTCCGGAATCTCCAAAATCGCCCGCGCTGCGGCAGCGCTGATCTGCCGCGACAGCGCATGGGGCGCGAGGCAGACCACCAGACGCTCCGTTCCTCGGTGCCATAGATAATCGGGCAAGCGCGCCATGGCCTGCAAAATCTTCACGTAATCCGTCTCGTGACCGGTGACTGCGGACAGGTCGATCAACAAAGGTTGCGTCGGGCGCGCTTCGGGGTGGCGGGCATAGGCTGCGGCAGCACTCAAGCAATCCTGCATCAGCACCCGGCCGGTAAGCTTGGCCAGGACGACACCTCGGTCATGGAGTATCTGAAAGGATATCGACATACTCAAAAGATAATATGAATATCCAAAGTTTGGCAAGATGTCTTGAGCGTCTAATGCGCTTCGGTGCCAATCTGTGCGGCTTGGCGTCTGGGCGACATGAAAACGCGCGCCGGAAAGGTCCGGCGCGCGACAAGGTGGGCTTTGGCCCGCCTGAGGTTAAGTCGTGCTTAGTCCATCGCTTTGAAGTTAAAGCTGGCACCTTCCTTGATGCCCGAGAACCAGCGCGCGGTGACGGTCTTGGTCTTGGTGTAGAAGCGGAAGGCGTCGGGACCATACTGGTTCAAATCGCCAAAGGCCGACTTCTTCCAGCCGCCGAAGGAGTAATAAGACAGCGGCACCGGGATGGGGAAGTTGATGCCCACCATGCCCACATTGACGCGGGATGCGAAATCGCGCGCTGTGTCGCCGTCGGCGGTGAAGATCGCCGTGCCATTGCCGTATTCGTTGTCGATCACCAGTTTCAGCGCGTCTTCATAGGTGGCTTTGCGGACGGTCGACAGCACCGGGCCGAAGATCTCTTGCTTATAGATCTCCATGTCGGGCGTGACGTTGTCAAAGAGCGACGGGCCCACGAAGAAGCCGTTCTCATAGCCTTGGATTTTGATCCCCCGGCCATCGATGACCAGCTTCGCGCCCTGATCCACGCCCGAACCGATCAGCCCGTTGATCCGGTCGCGCGCCTGCGCGGTGATCACCGGGCCAAAGTCCACGTCTTCGCCCGCGGTGTAGGGGCCAACTTTCAGCTTTTCGATCCGCGGGATCAGCTTTTCAATCAGCTTATCCGCGGTTTTCTCGCCCACGGGAACGGCAACCGAAATCGCCATGCAGCGTTCGCCTGCCGCGCCAAAGCCCGCGCCCACCAGCGCGTCGGCGGCCTTATCAAGGTCGGCGTCGGGCATGATGATCATGTGGTTCTTGGCACCGCCAAAGCACTGCGCGCGCTTGCCGTTCGCGGCCGCACGGCCATAGATATACTGCGCGATCGGGGTCGATCCGACAAAGCCCACGCCTTGGATGGTCTCGTTGTCCAAGATCCCGTCAACGATTTCCTTGTCGCCGTTCACCACCTGCAACACGCCATCCGGCAGCCCGGCTTCTTTCAGAAGTTCAGCGAGGAAGAGCGAGGTCGAAGGCACCCGCTCGGACGGCTTCAGGATCATGGCGTTGCCGCTGGCCAGTGCCGGGCCCATTTTCCACAAGGGAATCATGGCGGGGAAGTTGAAGGGCGTGATGCCCGCCACAACGCCCAACGCCTGACGCATGGCATAGATGTCAATGCCGGGACCCGCGTTGTCGGTCATCTCGCCCTTTAGGAACGCCGGGGCGCCCATGCAGACCTCGATCACCTCAAGACCGCGCTGCACATCGCCGCGCGCATCGGGCAGGGTCTTGCCGTGTTCGCGCGACACCAGCTCGGCCAGCTTTTCCATGTGCTGATTGATGAGCGCGCCAAAGGCCATCATCACGCGGGCGCGGCGCTGGGGGTTGGTCGCGGCCCAGCCGATTTGTGCCTTGGCGGCGTCGGCAATGGCAGAGTTCAACTCAGCCACCGTGGCAAGTGCGACGCGCGCCTGAACTTCGCCGGTGGCGGGGTTCATGATGTCGGCAAAGCGGCCCGAAGTGCCTGCAACCAGCTTGCCGTTGATCCAGTGACCGATCTCTTTCATGGGATTTCCTCCTGATGCTTTGCGCCACAATAGTCTTGCGAAAATGCTGTGAAAAGCGGCAAGGTGGCAAATGTGTTTTGCATTATTGCAGGATGGGGCGGATGGATTGGGACGATCTGCGCGTCTTTCTGGCGGTCGCGCGCCGCGAAAGCCTGTCGGCGGCGGGCAAGGCTTTGCGGATCGATCCGGCCACGGTCGGCCGTCGCATTTCGCGGCTTGAGGACAGTTTGGGGGCGCGGCTGTTTGTGAAAAGCCCGCAAGGCTATGCGCTGACGGAAACGGGCGCACGTTTGGTGCCGCGGGCCGAGGCGGCCGAGGCGGCGCTGCGCGGCTTGGACGAGGCTGCCGAGACGCCCGAGGGGCTGACAGGGCAGATCCGGCTCGGCGCGCCTGACGGCTGTGCCAATTATCTCTTGCCGCAGGTCCTTGCACAGATGTGCGACCGCCATCCGGGGCTTGAGGTGCAATTGGTCGCCTTGCCGCGGGTGTTCAACCTGTCCAAGCGCGAA
>Ga0315899_10008858_pt1 | contig 10785 bp, 11 predicted proteins | sample LakEriMetagenome_2_FD_203518 | JGI IMG/M metagenome (GOLD analysis project Ga0315899, IMG submission 203518) | Freshwater fungal communities from buoy surface, Lake Erie, Ohio, United States - Buoy 4 MA112 | ecosystem: Environmental > Aquatic > Freshwater > Lake | place: USA: Lake Erie, Ohio...
ATCGTGATAGGAGCCAAAGTGCAAGGTGACCTTGACGTCGACCACGGGGTAGCCCGCCAACACACCCGTGGTCAAGGCCTCGATCACGCCTTTTTCTACCGCAGGGATGTATTCGCGTGGCACCACACCGCCTTTGATGGCGTCCACAAACTCAAAGCCCTTGCCCGCCTCGTTGGGTTCAATTTTGAACACCACATGACCGTATTGACCCTTACCACCCGACTGGCGAACAAACTTGCCTTCGCTGTCTTCGATGGTTTTGCGAATGGTTTCGCGGTAGGCCACTTGCGGCTTGCCGACGTTGGCTTCCACACCAAATTCGCGCTTCATGCGGTCAACAATGATCTCCAAGTGCAACTCACCCATGCCGGCAATGATGGTCTGGCCAGACTCTTCGTCGGTCTTGACGCGGAATGAAGGATCTTCTGCCGCCAAGCGTTGCAGGGCAATGCCCATTTTTTCTTGGTCAGCTTTGGTCTTGGGTTCTACGGCCTGTGCAATCACAGGCTCTGGGAACACCATGCGCTCGAGCATGATGATGTTGTCTGGATCGCACAAGGTTTCGCCAGTGGTCACATCTTTCAAGCCCACGCAAGCCGCAATATCGCCGGCGCAAATTTCATCCACCTCTTCGCGGTTGTTGGCGTGCATTTGCACAATACGGCCAATGCGCTCTTTTTTACCTTTGATGGGGTTGTACACCGTGTCGCCCTTTTTCAAGACGCCGGAGTAAACACGCACGAAGGTGAGCTGACCCACAAACGGATCGGTCATCAGCTTGAAGGCCAATGAAGAGAATTTTTCTTTGTCATCGGCGTTGCGATGCACTTCTTTTTCGTCATCATCGGTGCCGCCCACGGGCGGAATGTCGATGGGCGAAGGCATCAGCTCAATGACGGCGTCCAACATGCGCTGAACACCTTTGTTCTTGAAAGCGGTGCCGCACAACATGGGCTGGATTTCACTGGCGATGGTTCGCGTGCGCAAACCAAACGTAATTTCCTCTTCGGTCAAATCGCCTTCTTCAAGGTATTTGTTCATCAACTCTTCTGAGGCTTCAGCCGCCGCTTCGACCATGGTTTCGCGCCACTTTTTGGACTCCGCCACCAATTCGGCTGGAATTTCCTCGAAGTTGAACTTCATGCCTTGTGAGGCCTCATCCCAAATGATGGCTTTCATCTTGCGCAGATCGACCACGCCGCGGAAGTTTTCTTCGGCGCCAATGGGGATAACGATGGGCACGGGGTTGGCTTTCAAGCGCAGCTTCATCTGGTCATAGACCTTGAAGAAGTTGGCACCCGTGCGGTCCATCTTGTTCACAAAGGCCAAGCGCGGCACCTTGTATTTGTTGGCCTGGCGCCAAACGGTTTCAGACTGGGGTTGCACGCCACCGACGGCACAGTACACCATGCAAGCGCCGTCAAGCACGCGCATGGAACGCTCCACCTCGATGGTGAAGTCCACGTGGCCCGGGGTGTCAATGATGTTGATGCGGTGCTCGGGAAAAGACATGTCCATGCCCTTCCAAAAACACGTGGTGGCTGCAGAGGTGATGGTGATGCCTCGCTCTTGCTCTTGCTCCATCCAGTCCATGGTGGCCGCGCCATCGTGCACTTCACCAATTTTGTGGTTCACGCCGGTATAAAACAAAATGCGCTCGGTGGTGGTGGTTTTGCCTGCATCAATGTGGGCAGAAATACCGATGTTTCTATAGCGCTCGATAGGAGTCTTGCGTGCCATGGTCAACCTCTTGGGGAATCAATTAAAAACAAAAATCGCTACACCACATGGGATGGGTAGCGAGCAGGTCTCAGTCTAGAGAAGCAGTGCGAAAAAACCGTGACATCACGTTTGCCGCTTCTGAGATACACAAGACCCGCTTGTGCGGGCGCTATTAGAAGCGGAAGTGAGAGAACGCCTTGTTGGCCTCAGCCATGCGGTGGACTTCATCACGCTTTTTCATCGCGCCGCCACGGCCTTCAGAGGCCTCGATCAGTTCGTTGGCCAGGCGCAATGCCATGGATTTTTCGCCACGCTTGCGCGCGGCCTCTTTGAGCCAACGCATGGACAAAGCCAAGCGGCGAACCGGGCGCACTTCGACGGGCACCTGGTAGTTGGCACCACCCACGCGGCGAGATTTGACCTCGACCATGGGCTTGACATTGTTGATGGCCATGCTAAAGAGCTCAACCGGGTCTTTGCCAGACTTGGTTTCCATTTGCAGCAATGCGCCATAAATGATGCGCTCTGCAACCGCCTTTTTGCCGCCTTCCATGATCACGTTCATGAATTTGGACAACTCGACATTGCCGTACTTGGGGTCTGGCAGGATTTCACGTTTAGGGACTTCGCGACGACGTGGCATTTTTCTTCCTTGTTGCTTCAGTTGATCACTTTTCAGCGATCTCGAAAGGCGATAACACCCTTCACTTACTCGACCCACACAGGACATCTGTGCTTGGGGTCACTACGCTCGCGGCATCTGCCTGACGCCATGAGCACCTTGAACCTGTTGTGGCCGGTTCGCGCCAGGCACCGATCCGAAGATCAGGTTTTCTTGGGCCGCTTGGCGCCGTATTTCGAGCGCGACTGCTTGCGGTCTTTCACGCCTTGCAAGTCGAGCGAACCGCGCACGATGTGGTAGCGCACACCGGGCAAGTCTTTGACACGACCGCCGCGCACCAGCACCACAGAGTGCTCTTGCAGGTTGTGGCCTTCGCCGCCGATGTAAGAAATCACCTCAAAGCCGTTGGTCAAACGAACCTTGGCCACTTTGCGCAGCGCAGAGTTGGGCTTCTTGGGTGTGGTGGTGTACACGCGTGTGCAAACGCCGCGCCGTTGGGGCGAGTTTTGCATGGCCGGGCTCTTGGATTTCGATTTCTCGACTTCCCGTCCGTGGCGCACGAGTTGATTAATGGTTGGCATGGAAAACGTCCCTCAACGTCTGAAACACAAAAAGGGCCCTTCTCTACGAAAGACCCGAAAAGCCCAAGACTATAGCATTGTTGTGGCCAGATGACAAACAAGACTGAAACGACCGCACCTGGGTCAGGCCGCCATCCTTATCGGCGGGCCATGCCTTTGGCTTTGCAAAATCGCCACGGCACAAAATGTTTGCATGCGCCCACTACTTGATCCAGAGCCTTATCGCGTCCCATGCGCGCCCCAACACACCCGACTGTTCGACGCCACCCAGGGCGACCAAGGGGATCTCGGCATACACCTTTTGGTCCAACAAAACCTGCAACTGGCCAATCGACTGCCCGCGAGCAATCGGGGCGACCAAGGGGTCGGGGCGCGCCACCTGGGTGGTCATGCGCGCCAACTGACCAGCGGGCAAAGCGACCACGATGGGTCGGGTCAAACCCAACTTGACCTCGGCTTCGCGGCCTTTCCAAACCGGCGGTGCCACCACAGCCTGGCCGGCATCAAAAAGACGAACCGCTTCAAAAGCGGTATAGCCCCAATTGAGCAGTTTTTGCGATTCGGCGGCGCGCGCGTTTTCGCTGGCGGCGCCAAGCACCACCGACAGCAAACGCCGGGGGCCAACCTGGGGCAAGGTTCTTTGGGCGGTGGCCACCAGGCAATAGCCCGCCGCTTCGGTGTGACCGGTCTTCAAACCATCCACAGATGGGTCGCGAAACAGCAGCAAATTGCGGTTGTTTTCATTCGCGGCAGGTGTGCCGGGATAACGGTATTTTTTGAGCGCGTAATAACCCATGTACTGGGGGAAGTCGGCCATCAAACGACCCGCCAGCAACGCCAGGTCATTGGCAGTGGTGGTGTGCCCAGGCTCGGTCAAGCCCTCTGGGTTTTTAAACGCCGAGTCCTTCATGCCCAAGGCCTTGGCTTGCTCGTTCATCAATGTGACAAAGCGCTCGACACTGCCCGCCACCCCTTCGGCCAATGCCACGGTGGCATCGTTGCCCGATTGCACGATCATGCCGCGCAGCAAATCTTCCACCGGCACATTCATCTTGGGGTCGATGAACATGCGTGAGCCGGGCATTTTCCACGCCCGGGCGCTGACCGGGAAGGTTTGTTCCAGGCTGATTTTTTTGCTTTTGAGGGCGTCAAACACCAGGTAGGCGCTCATCAGCTTGGTCAGAGATGCCGGCTCCAGCGGCTGATCGGCCCCTTTGGCCACCAACACCTGGTTGGCCGTCAAGTCAATCAATAAATAAGCGCGTGCGGCCACCTCGGGGGGTTCGGGGGCTTGTGCCCAAGCGGTACCCAACAGGCACAGGAGCCCGGCCGTCAACCATGCAGTGAGTTTATTGCGCATCTCCGTCCTCATGAAAAAGTGGCGGCCGCGGCGGTCTCCCAGGCCATGGCTTGCACATGGCGGTGTACCCAGCGACGCAATTGAGGCAATTGGCCATGGAAAAAATGTCCCCCAGCCGGCACCACGGTGACCGGCAGGTTTTGCGGCTTGGCCCAGTCCAACACGCTTTGCAACGGCACCGTGTCATCGTCCAAACCGTGCAAAACCAGCAAGCGTGGCACCCAATCAGCGGGGATATCGGCGACCGCGAAACGCGAAGCCGCCGTGCCCACAAACACCAGGCTGCGAACCTCGCGCTGCCCATGCAGGCGCTGGAGCACCTGGCTGACCACGAACGAACCAAATGAAAAACCGGCCAAGGCCAAATCACCTTGAGGTGCGGCTTGGGCGATCAAGCCCAACAAATCATCGCACTCACCCAGGCCTGCGTCGTGCACGCCTTCGCTGGCGCCCACGCCACGAAAATTAAAACGAAACACCGTCCATCCCGCTTGCACATGGGCGCGCGCCAAAATCTGGACCACTTTGTTGTCCATCGTGCCGCCAAACAAGGGGTGGGGGTGGGCCACAAAGGCACAGCCCAGGGGCGTCCCCACCGGGTCGTCGCGCAACACCTCCATGCGCCCCGCCTGGCCCTGAAAAATCAGGCGCTGGGTTTGCTGGTTCATGGCCTGTCAGCGGCCCACGTTCGGTGGCAACACCAAGCGCTCCACCACACGCCCGTCTTGCAAATGGCTGCTGACGATTTCGTCAATATCAGCCATGTCAACAAAGGTGTACCAAACGGCTTCTGGGTAGACCACTGCCACCGGCCCACCCGCACACCGGTCCAAGCAACCCGCTTTGTTGACCCGCACACCGCCAGGGCCATTGAGTTGGGCCTGCTTGACTTTGGCTTTGCAATGGTCAAAGGCTTGTTGGGCGGGGTGGTCGGTGCAACTGGCATCTCCATGGCTGCGCTGGTTGGTGCAGAAAAAGATATGGCGTTGGTAATAAGAGTTGGCTTGGGTCATGGCGCGATTTTAGGTGGGGACCATCCCCGCCCACGCCAATCTGCGCCAAGCCTTAACGAAACTTGTTCTGGATGGGAATGCGCCACAGCAAAACCAAGCCCCAAACCCACACGGCATACGGCCAAAGCCAACCCAGCCATTGGGCCAAGCCATTGAAGCGGATGAAGCGGCCCTGCTCCCACTGCTGCAGATTGAGGGTCACATAAGTGCTCTCTGGTACTTGGTTGATGACTGTCAGGTACACCGTGAGGCCCAACAACAACAAGCCCGCATGTGCCCAGCGGGGCAACGGAGCCAGCAACACCGCCACCAGCCAACCGGCTAGCAAAGCCCAGACCTGGGCCGCATCCAACCACACCCAAGCGTGGCCCGGTCCGTAGGTCAATACCGCAGACAACGCGCTCACACCCACGCCCACGGCCAGGGCCAGCGCAGCAAACAAGACCCGTTGGCCCAAACCACGGATCACCGCAAAGCCGGTCAAGCAAGGCAGAGCAAGTCCCATCAGCACCAGGAAAAAGGAGGTTTCGTTGCCCAGGGCAGCAGTGGGGGGGTGCTGAAAAGTCACCCAAGCGCCCAAGGGACTGGCTTGTAGCCATTGCGCCAATTGGGCGCGCAAGTGAGACCCGACTTGGCCCAGGCCCAAACAAATAGGGGCCGGAAACAGCAAGGCCGAGGGCCACAACACCAGCAAAGCCATGCCGCCGGCGGCGTCCTCGGTGAACCAGCGCTCACGAAACCGGCTCCAACGGTCAATCGCACCCAAGCGTTCCATGCCATGGGCCAGCAAAGCGCCGAGCAAGCCGCCCAGGGTGTTGAGGCCAAAATCTGCCACCGATGGCACCCGCACAGGCAAATAACTTTGCAGGCCCTCCATCGACAAGGACACCACGGCGGCACCACCACTGGCCAGCCACCAGGCCTGATGGCGCAGGCCCATGCGGGTGGCGCTGAGCGCCGCCAAAAACCCCAAGGGCCCATAACCCAGCACATTGGCCCACACATCAAATGCGCCCCAATACTGCGGCCACGGTGCGGTCAAAAAACTCCAAGTGCTCAAGCCTTGGTCGCGCCAGGGCCCGAACGGGTACAGGCTGGCATAAGCCACCAAAGCCAAATAGGCCCAGGTCAACGGCCAAGCCACGGTGCTGCGCCGCCGCCTCAACATGCCACACCCCAGGCAACCCCAAGAACCTTTCCCTCAACCGCCAAGTGCGGTGCCAAAGGCTTTAAGCGCTGGGCGGGCATCGGCAACTCAAAAAGGCTTGACCACCACCAACACCACCGCCACCACCAACAGCAGCACGGGCAGTTCATTGAACCAGCGGTACCAAACGTGCCCATGGTTCGAGGTGCCTGCGCGCAACCAGCGCAATTGGCGGGCGCACTGGTGGTGATAGGCCAGCACCAAGGCTACAACAGCCAGCTTGGCATGCATCCAAGCCGCACCTTGACCCACCCCATAGCCCCACCACAACCACAGGCCCAGGGCCACGGCGGGCACCATCAAAATGGTGGTGAAGCGCAGCAACTTGGCGGCCATCAACAGCAGGCGCTCGCGTTCGGCGGTAGAGTCGGCCGGAACCATCGCCAGGTTCACAAAGATGCGGGGCAAGTAAAACAAGCCCGCAAACCAACTGGCCACAAAAAAAATGTGAAATGATTTGATCCACAGCATGCGCGTCAGTGTAGTGGGTGGCTTTGCACGATCCAAGCCCAAAACCATTTTGAATTCGCACAAAAAAAGCCCGACCTATTGGTCGGGCTGCAAAGCCATTTGAAACAAACGGCTCCCGCTCAGGGAGGTGAAGCGGGGAACGGCATGCCGCTCGCCATTGAATTTATCAGATTAATGCCAAATTCAACGCTTAAAGAAAACGCATTGGAGTCACAAAGTATTCAAACTCCTGGTTTTCCCGAGTCAACCTGCAGGGCCCATGCGACAGACAGGGTGCAGGGCATCAGGCACAATTTTCAGCATGAACCTCCACACCTCCTTCCCCCAAACCCGCCTGCGCCGTTTGCGCCGCGATGACTTCACCCGCCGCTTGGTGCGCGAAAACCATGTCACAGTGGACGACCTGATCTACCCCGTGTTTGTGCTTGACGGCGCCAAGAAACGCGAAGCCGTGTCCTCCATGCCAGGCGTTGAGCGTTTGAGCCTGGACCTGTTGCTACCCGTGGCAGAAGAGTGCGTGAAATTGGGCATCCCTGTCATGGCCTTGTTTCCAGTCATCGACCCCAGCTTGAAAACGCCAGACGGCATGGAGGCCACCAACCGCAAAGGCTTGGTACCGCGCGTGGTGCAGGCACTGAAAAAAGAATTTCCCGATTTGGGCGTGATGACCGACGTGGCGCTGGACCCCTTCACCAGCCACGGCCAAGACGGCTGGCTGGACGAGACCGGCTACATCTTGAACGATGAAACGGTGAAAGTGTTGGTGCAACAAGCGCTCACGCAAGCCGAGGCGGGCGTGGACATCGTGGCACCCAGCGACATGATGGACGGGCGCATTGCCGCCATTCGCCATGCCCTCGAAGCTGAGGGGCATATTCACACCCGCATCATGGCCTACAGCGCCAAGTACGCCAGCGCCTTTTACGGGCCATTCCGCGACGCGGTGGGCTCTGCTGGCAACTTGGGCAAAAGCAACAAAAAGGTCTACCAAATGGACGCGGGCAACAGCGACGAAGCGCTGCGCGAGGTGGCCATGGACATCGCCGAAGGCGCGGACATGGTGATGGTCAAGCCTGGCATGCCGTACCTTGACATCGTGCGCCGCGTCAAAGACGAGTTCCACCTGCCCACCTTTGCTTACCAAGTCTCGGGCGAATACGCCATGCTCAAAGCCGCCGCGCAAAACGGCTGGCTCGACCACGACGCGGTGATGATGGAGAGCCTGTTGGCGTTCAAACGCGCCGGTGCCGATGGCGTGCTGACCTATTTCGCCATCGACGCAGCGCGCTTGATCAAGGGGCAATAAGCCCCCTAAGAGGCCTCGCTCAGCCTACGTGGGCAGCGAAGAAAGCCAAGGCCCGCGTGCGCGCCTGATCGGCCGCCGCGGCATCAAATGACGCCCGGTGGTTGCAGTTAAAGCCGTGGTCGGCCTCATACACATGCACCTCCACACCAGGGTGGGCTTGGCGGAAGGCCTCCACCGTGTCCAACGCAATCCAATGGTCTTTGGCACCAAAGTGCGCTTGCACAGGGCAATGGGGTTGGCGCGCCATTTCGGCCGCCGTCGTCACACCGCCGCCATAGTAAGGTGCGGCCGCAGCCACCCCCGTGACCATACAAGCGGCGCGCCAGGTGAGCAAGCCGCCCCAGCAATAGCCCACCACACCCACCTTGCCCCCACTCAGGCTGGCCGCATGGTCCACCGCAGCCTGGATATCAGCGATCACGCCTGGGGCTGGCAAGGCCTCGATGGCGGTTTTCAATGCAAAACCCGCGCTCATGTCCTCGGGCGTGTAGCCCAGGTTCACGCCGCGCTGCTGGCGGTCAAATGTGGCTGGCGCCACCGCCACATATCCGGCTTGAGCGTACCCATCGGCCACCTCTTGGATGTGGGCGTTGACGCCGAAAATTTCTTGCAACACTACCACGGCACCCTTGGCTTTGCCGGAAGGCTGGGCCACATAGGCGGCAAAAGTGTGGCCGTCAGCGGCTTTGAGTTCAATCATGTTTCCCATTTAGATCTCCAGACAAAAAAACAAAAACAAGCCTGCATCATAGGCACTGCATGTGTCAGATCCAGGGGGTCAACCCTGGGCCAATCGGCGCTCCAAAAAGCCCAACCGGTCTTGGCCCCAAAAAATCTCACCCTCGACCACATAACTGGGGGCACCAAAAACCCCGGCATCAATGGCTTGCTGGGTGTAGGCCTCATAGGCCAGTTGGGCGCTTTGGCTGAACGCCTGCTCCAGCCGCGCGCTGGGCAAACCTTGTTCACTGAGCAATGCGGCCAGCACCTGGCTGTCGGCGATGTTGCGCTCTTGTGCCCAAACCGCTGACAGCACAGCGCCCGTGATCTTCATCGCCGCCGCATCCCCATCGTGCTGGCGCACCGCGACGATCAAACGCGCCGCATCGTCGCCCGCCACCGGGAAATACTTGGGCTTGATGTGCAGCGGCTGGCTCAAAAATTGGCTAAAGCGTTCCAACTCCACCAAACGGTAGGCCTGACGCTGTGGCGCGCGAGCGCCCAAAGGCAATCCACCTGAAATAGGAAACACCTTGCCCCCCAAATCCACCGGCAGCACATTCACCTCGGCCTTGAACTGCGCGGCCAAATCCGTCAAACGGGCATGTCCCAAATAAGTCCAGGGGCTTTGCGGGGCAAAGTAGTAATCGATCGTCAAAGGCATGCTGTTCTCCACTTGTGTTATGTTTTTGTTCCTGCGCTTGACGGGTCCAGCCCAGGACGAGGCCCCCGTTTGTAACCTCAGCGCACATTTCTTGCAGGAGACACCTTTTGAAACCCGTTGTATTGGTCACCGGCGGCAGCCGAGGCATTGGCGCGGCCACAGCCTGGTTGGCCGCTCAGCAAGGTTGGGCGGTGGCTGTCAATTACACCCAAGATGCCGCCGCTGCACAGACCGTGGTGGCACGCATCCAAGACGCTGGCGGCCTGGCCTTGGCGGTGCAAGCCGATGTGGGCAACGAAGCGCAGGTGCTGGCCATGTTTGCGCAAATCGATCAAACCCTGCCGGCCTGGGGCGCGCGCTGGGCCGGATTGGTGAACTCGGCCGGTGTCGTCGACCAAGCCCAGCGGTTGGAGGTCATGAGCGTGCAACGGCTCGAGCGCATGATGCGCACCAATGTGGTTGGGTCCATGGTGTGTGCCCGCGAGGCCATCCGGCGCATGTCAACTCAACAAGGCGGGCTAGGCGGCGCCATCGTCAACCTCAGCAGCGTGGCCGCCCGCTTGGGCGGGGCAGGCCAGTATGTGGACTACGCTGCCAGCAAAGGGGCCATTGAAAGCTTCACCATTGGGCTGGCACGTGAACTCGCCGCTGACGGCATCCGCGTCAATGCGGTGCGACCGGGCATCATCGACACCGACATCCACGCCAGCGGCGGCCAACCGCGCCGCGCCCACGAATTGGCGCCGCTCATTCCCATGCAACGGCCCGGAACCGCAGAGGAGGTCGCCCAGGCCATCCTCTGGTTGCTGGGCGAACAATCCAGCTACTCGACCGGTGGCATCATCGAGGCCACGGGCGGACGCTGACCTCCCCCTTTTTCAACCATTACCCCACACAGGAAAACCATGAGCACCATCACCCACCACATCCACGGCAAAGCTGACGCAGGCCAAAGCCAACGGCACCAAGCCGTGACCAACCCGGCCACCGGCGCGGTCAGCGCAGAAGTGGTTTTGGGGTCGGCCGCCGATGTCAACAAGGCCGTGGCCGCCGCCCAAGCCGCTTTTCCGGCCTGGTCAGATTTGCCGCCGCTGCGCCGATCGCGGGTGATGTTCAAGT
>Ga0315899_10008859_pt1 | contig 10785 bp, 11 predicted proteins | sample LakEriMetagenome_2_FD_203518 | JGI IMG/M metagenome (GOLD analysis project Ga0315899, IMG submission 203518) | Freshwater fungal communities from buoy surface, Lake Erie, Ohio, United States - Buoy 4 MA112 | ecosystem: Environmental > Aquatic > Freshwater > Lake | place: USA: Lake Erie, Ohio...
GTGAGCCGTCTCTTCTCTTGCTGACCACTCCGTGACTCAGGCCGACGCCCTGCGCGCTGAACTGGCGCGCGCGGCGCGCACGCTCGGTGCGCCCGACGACGTGACCCCCATTCTCGAGCGCCCGCGTGATCCGTCGTTCGGTGATTGGGCCACCAACCTCGCCATGACGCTTGCGAAGGCGCTCGGCAAGAAGCCGCGCGACATCGCCGAAGCGCTGATCGCCGCACTCGACATGCCCCGCGTGGGCATCGTCTCCGCGGAAATCGCGGGGCCCGGCTTCGTGAACATCCGCCTCGATCCCGGCTTCCAGGCGCGCGGGCTGCTTCAGATCCTGCGCGCGCCCGACCAGTGGGGACGCGTGGCACTCGGACACGGCGAACGCGTGTGCGTGGAATTCGTGTCCGCCAACCCCACCGGGCCGCTGCACGTGGGTCACGGGCGGCAGGCGGCACTGGGCGATGCCATCAGCACGCTCCTCGAGTGGACCGGTTTCGACGTCGACCGCGAGTTCTACTACAACGATGCCGGTGCGCAGATCGCCAATCTCGCGAAGAGCACCCAGGCGCGTGTCCGTGAACTCGCGGGGCAACCGCTGCAGATCCCCGAGGGCGGCTATCACGGGGCGTACATCGGAGAGATCGCCGAACGCTATGTGCAGCAGCACCCCGAGGACCGCGAGGGAAATGACCTCGACGCCATGCGAGCCTTCGCCGTGGCCGCGTTGCGGCACGAACAGGATCTCGACCTGCAGGCTTTCGGCGTCAAGTTCGACACCTACTACCTCGAAAGCTCGCTCTATGCCGATGGGCGCGTAGAGAAGACCGTCGACGCGTTGCGGCAGTCGGGCTACACATACGAGGAGGAGGGGGCGCTCTTCCTGCGCACCACCGACTTCGGCGACGACAAGGACCGCGTGATGAAGAAAAGCGCGGCGAAGGGCGGCGATTACACCTACTTCGTGCCCGATGTGGCGTACCACGTAACCAAGTGGGAGCGCGGCTATCGCCGGGCCATCAACGTGCAGGGTGCGGACCATCACAGCACCACCACGCGCGTGCGTGCTGGTCTGCAGGCGCTCGGGATCGGCATCCCCACGGGCTACCCCGACTACGTACTGCACCAGATGGTGACCGTCATGAAGGGCGGGGAAGAAGTGAAGATTTCCAAGCGCGCCGGCTCCTACGTCACGGTGCGGGATCTCATCGACGAAGTGGGGCGCGATGCCGTCCGCTACTTCTTCCTGATGCGCAAGGGCGACTCCCAACTCGTCTTCGACGTGGACCTCGCGCGCAGCCAGTCGGAGGAGAATCCGGTCTATTACATCCAGATGGCGCATGCACGCATGTGCGGCATCTTCCGCGTGGGCGAAATCGACGCCGGCACCGTCACCGGCGAAGGCGCCGACCTCGGCGTGCTGGTGGCGCCGGCTGAGCAGGAGCTCGTGAAGCAGTTGCTCGACTTTCCGGCGATGGTGAAGGGGGCAGCGGACAATCTCGAGCCGCACCGCATTGCGGGCTGGCTCCTCGAGACGGCTCGTGCCGCGCACACCTGGTATCACAAGCATCATGTCCTCGGCGAGCCTGAGGACATCACACGCGCGCGCCTCGTATTGGCACGCGCTACGCAGCTCGGCATCGCCGCCGGTCTGCGCATTCTCGGACTGTCTGCGCCGGAGCGCATGTGAGTTCTGCCGATCCGCTCATTAAGAGCCCGGTCCTCGTCGTCGGCTCGGTGGCCCTCGACTCTGTCGAGACGCCGTTCGGCAAGGCCGATGAGGTGCTGGGGGGCTCCGGCACCTTCTTCTCCTCGAGCGCGTCGCACTTCACCCCCGTGCAGCTCGTCGGCGTGGTGGGGGACGATTACCCCGTCGAGAAGCTTGCGCCGCTTGCCGAGCGTGGGGTGGATCTGGCTGGTCTCGAGACGGCCGAGGGCACGAGCTTCCGGTGGCGCGGCCGCTACCGCCACGATCTCAATTCAGCGGAAACGCTCGAGACACATCTCGGGGTATTCTCGCACTTCCGCCCCAAGATCCCTGAGCAGTTCAAGCGCTCCCCCTTCGTGTTCCTCGCGAACATCGATCCGCGCCTGCAGTTGCAGGTGCTCGAACAGGTCGAGACGCCGCGCCTCGTGGCGTGCGACACCATGAACTTCTGGATCGAGTCGCGTCGTCCGGAGTTGGTCGAGCTGCTCGGGCATGTGGATCTCATCACGCTCAACGACGCCGAAGCGCGCCAGCTGACCGAGCACAACAACCTCGTGCAGGCCGCGCGCTGGATCATGGACAAGGGGCCCAAGCACGTGCTGATCAAGAAGGGCGAGCACGGCGCCTTCATGTTCACGCGTGACAGCATCTTCTTTGCGCCCGCCTACCCGTTGGAAAGCGTATTCGATCCCACCGGCGCGGGCGACTCGTTTGCCGGGGGCTTCATCGGCTATCTCGCCGCAACCGGTGATCTCAGCGAGGCCAACATGCGGCGCGCGGTGGTCGTGGGGTCCGCCATGGGCTCGTTTGCCGTGGAGAAGTTCTCCAACACACGTCTGCTCGAGATCACGCGGCGCGACATTGATGCGCGCGTTCAGGCATTCCGGCAGCTGGTGGCCTTCGACACGGAGCTCGGCGCATGAGCCAGACCCCGCTCGATTACCGCTCGGCCGGCGTCGATATCGACGCGGCAGACGACGCGAAGCATCGCCTCGCGAAGCTCGTGCAGAGCACCATGACGTCGGGCGCGCGCGGCGCGTTCGGTGGCTTCGGCGGCATGTTCCGTGTTCCTGAGGGATACCGCTCTCCGCTGCTGGTGGCCAGCGCCGACGGGGTGGGCACCAAGATCAAGATCGCGATCGAGGCCGGGCGCCACGATACGATCGGGCATTGCCTGGTAAATCACTGCACCAACGACATTCTCGTTCAGGGCGCAATCCCGCTCTACTTCCTCGACTACGTCGCCTTCGGCAAGCTCGAGCCGCCCGTGGTGGAAGGTGTGGTGGCCGGCGTGGCCGCCGGCTGCCGCGAGAACGAATGTGCACTGATCGGTGGTGAAACCGCCGAGATGCCCGGTGTGTACACGCCGCCCGACTACGACCTCGCGGGCTTCATCACCGGCATTGTGGAAGAAGACGCGGTGCTCGGCAGCGCAGGCGTGCACGAGGGCGATACCCTCGTGGCGCTCGGTGGCAACGGCCTCCACACCAATGGCTACTCGCTCGCACGCCGTATCATCAGCGACCGACTCCAGCTTGGCGTGCACGATCCGTTCCCCGATGCGAACGGCGCTACCGTCGCTGACGTCATGCTGAAGGTGCACCGCTCGTACCTGCAGTGCCTCAAGCCGGTACTCGGCTCCATCAATGCGATGGCGCACATCACGGGCGGCGGCCTGCCGGGCAACTTGAACCGCGCGCTGCCGCCCACCCTCGATGCCAGCGTGGACACCGGCACCTGGACGGTCCCGTCGGAGTTCCGCGTGCTGGCCGAGGCGGGGCAGGTGGCGAGCCTCGAGATGTTCCGCGCATTCAACATGGGCGTAGGCATGGTGGTGATCGCCGCACCAGCCAACGTGTCGCAGATCACCTCGCGCGCGGCCGCGTGCGGAATTCCTGCGTGGGAGCTGGGTACGGTGGTGGCAGGGACCGGTCGGGTGCGTCTCGACGGTACGGTCACCTGAGATCGCTCCAGTCCCCACTGCATGAGGATCGCATGACCTCTCGCTGCGTGTCGTTCGTCATCGCTGCCTGCGCGCTGGTGCTCGCGTCGGCGGCGCCCGCCGCGGCGCAGACGTCGTCCGGCAGCTGCACCGTCTCGCCGGCGGTCCCAGGTGCGTCCGGCGCCGACGTCTGTCAGAAGGGACGCGATCTGTTCTCCTTTCTGGTACCGCAGGTGGGGGTGGCGCTCTCCGGCGGCAACCCTGTCCTTGGCGAGGGCGGCACGCTCGGGGGCTGGGGCAAGCGCATGCTGCAGCTCCGGGCGACGGCGGTCGACGGTCGGGTGCCGGCCAACGATGTGCCCATTCGGGTGACCGGTCCGGCCGCGGCCTCCGACTTCGGTGCCAAGCGGGTGCCGGTGCCGATGCCAACCCTCGATGCCGCAGTCGGGCTGTTCAAGGGTATCCCTCTCGGTCTCACCAATGCCGGAGGGGTGGACGTGCTGCTCGGAGCGTCGTATCTGCCCACCATCGAGGACGGCGATTTTTCGCTCACGCCCATCGGGGCGAACTGGGCGTTTTCGTACGGCCTCCGCGTGGGGGCATTGCAGGAGTCGTCGCTCGTGCCCGGGGTAAGCCTGAGCGTCATGCGCCGTAAGCTCCCCACCATGAACTTCGGCTACGGCTCCAGCAACGACACCCTGCGCGTTGACAACTTCGCGCTGACCTCGAACGCGCTCCGGCTCACTGCCGCGAAGCGGTTCCTGATCTTCGGCATCGCTGCCGGCGTGGGGCGCGATCAGATCGAGGGGAGCTCGTCGCTCGGGGCGACGGTCAATGAGAACCTCCTCGCAGCCACCCAGCGGTATGGGGCGTCGCTCCCCGATCTGCGCACCACGGTCGTCCGCAACACGGCGTTCGTGAATGCCTCGCTCAACCTGATCGTCACGCGGCTCATCGCCGAATACGGCTGGTCGGACAACGGCGAGCGTCTGCATACGATCAATCGCTTCGGGGACCGTCAGGCCAACGAAGGCTATCGCTATGGCTCGGTCGGTCTCACTGTCCGTTTCTGAGCCGCCGCTGATGTCGCATACGGAAGCGCACGGGTCGGAGGGCTGCTCCGACGACGTGCGCTTCATGCGTCGCGCCCTCGATCTCGCCGAGCGCGGGGCGGGTCAGGTATGGCCCAATCCCAAGGTTGGGGCGGTGGTCGTGCGCGAGGGCACGATCGTAGGGGAAGGATGGCACCAGCGGTTCGGTCGCGCGCATGCCGAAGTCAACGCCCTGGCCGCGGCCGGCGAGGCGGCGCGGGGCGCCACGGCCTACGTGAGCCTCGAGCCGTGCAATCATCACGGTCAGACTGGCCCTTGTACGGAGGCGCTGCTCGCAGCGGGGGTGTCACGCGTGGTCTTCGCAGCGCGCGACCCTAACCCGACGGCCGCCGGCGGCGCCGAACGGCTCCGTGCCGCGGGGCTCGCTGTCGATGGGGGGATCTGCGAGGCCGAGGCCATCTGGAGGAACGCACCGTTCTTCCACGCGGCGCACGGGCGTCAGCCCCCCTTTGTCACGCTCAAGCTGGCCGTTTCGATCGATGGGGCCATCGCCGGCCCCGCGCGCAAGCGCGCCTGGCTCACGGGGGCGGAAAGCCAGGCGGCGGTGCACGCCTTGCGCGCCGGCGCCGACGCCGTGGGGGTGGGGATCGGTACCGCCCTCGCCGACGATCCCGCGCTCACCGTGCGTCTCGCTGAGGCCCCGACGGTCGCCCCACGGCGGGTGGTCTTCGATCGGCGAGCGAGGCTGCCGCTCACCGGCGTGTTGGCCCGGACGGCTCGCGAGACCCCCGTTATCGTGCTCCATGGGCCCCACGCCTCGCTTGAGCGCCTCAACACGCTCGAGGCCCAGGGCGTGCAGCTGCTGCGGGCGGACAGCCTGCCGGCCGGGCTGGACGCGCTGGCCGCGGTCGGCGTGCGCCATCTGTTCGTCGAAGGCGGCGCCGAACTGGCGTCCGCCCTGATCCAGGCCAACCTCGTGCACCACCTGATTATCTTTCAGGCTCCGGTCATTCTGGGGGCAGGCGCCGTTCCGGCGTTTGCCGCACTGAACGGGCGTGACGTCGATCCGGCGCCCCGCCTGCAGGTGCTCGAGCGTCGTGGATACGGCGTCGATCTGATGACCCGCTACGCTGTTTCCGGAGACTGAGGACAGGATGTTCACGGGGCTTGTGGACGACGTGGGGCTCATTGAGCACGTCGCCGATACGCCGGCCGGCCGCGAATTGCGCGTGACCTGCCGCTACACCGATCTCACCGACGGTGAAAGCATCGCCGTGAATGGCGCCTGTCTGACCGTGCGCGAGCACGGCGTGACCGGAAGTGGTCTCGGCTGGTTCACCGTGGCGGCCGTCGTGACCACCATCGGCCGCACCACCGTCGGGGACTGGAGCGCCGGGGAGCGCGTGAACCTCGAGCGTGCCATGAAGCTGGGGGACCGCCTCGGGGGCCATCTGGTATTGGGCCACGTGGACGGCCTGGGCCTGGTGCGCCGCACCGCGCAGGTCGGCGATGCATGGCTCATCGATCTCGAAATCCCCGAAGCGCTGCGGCCGCTGATGGTCGATAAGGGCTCCGTGGCGGTAAACGGCGTAAGCCTGACCGTCAACGCCGTGCTCGACATCGGCGTGCAGCTATCGATCATCGAATACACCAAGCAGCATACGACGCTCGGCCTGCTCGAGGCCGGGCATTCCGTCCATGTGGAAGCCGACGTGCTTGCGAAGCACATCGAACGACTGCTGACCCCCTATCAGCGCGCGCACGGCGCGCGCTCCGAGGTGGCGGCCGTCATGGAGGTGAGGGCATGACAGAGCAGGAGCAGGAGCAACACGCAGCGGCGGAGCCGGTGTTCGGCACCGTCGAACAGGCCCTCGCCGATATCCGTGCCGGCAAGTTCATCGTGGTGGCCGACGACGAAGACCGGGAGAACGAGGGTGACCTCGTCTGCGCGGCGGAGCTCGTGACCCCCGAGATGGTGAACTTCATGCTCGAAGCCAAGGGGATGATTTGCCTCTCGATGACCAACGAGTGGGCCAACCGCCTCGGGCTCGAGATGCAGGTCGATCACAACACCGAGGCGATGTCCACGGCCTTCACCGTCAGTATCGATGCCGCGGCCAAGTTCGGGGTGAGCACGGGCATCAGTGCCAGCGATAGAGCCACCACCATCCGCGTGGCCGTTGATCCCAGCGCCACGCGCGCCGACCTGCGCGTGCCTGGTCACATCCACCCGTTGCGGGCGCGTGACGGCGGCGTGCTGCAGCGTGTGGGGCACACCGAGGCCGCGGTGGACATCGCGCGTCTCGCCGGCTTGCGTCCGGCGGGCGTGATTTGCGAGATCCTCAACAAGGACGGCACCACCGCACGTCGCCCACAGCTCGAAGTGTTCAGCAAACAGCACGGGCTCACGTTCATCACGATTGCGCAGCTGGTGGCGTATCGCCTCCAGAACGAACGCCTGGTGCATCGCGTCGCCGACGCACGCCTCCCCACCGCCTTCGGGGAGTGGCGCATCGTCGGCTATCGCAACGAGGTGGACAGCCGCGAGCACATTGCCGTGGTCTATGGCGATGTCCAGGACGGTGAGGACGTGCTCGTGCGCATGCACAGTAAATGCCTCACCGGCGATGTCTTTCACTCGCACCGTTGCGACTGCGGGTGGCAGCTCGAGAAGGCGATGCAGATGATCCAGGCCGAGGGGAAGGGGGTGATCGTCTACCTCGACCAGGAAGGGCGCGGCATCGGCTTGCTCAACAAGCTGAAAGCGTACGAACTGCAGGACACCGGCGCCGACACCGTCGAGGCCAATGAGCGTCTCGGCTTCAAGCCAGACCTCCGCAATTACGGAATCGGTGCCCAGATCCTGCTGGATCTGGGAGTGCGCTCGATCCGTGTCCTGACCAATAACCCGCGCAAGCTCGTGGGGCTCGACGGCTACGGTCTCGTGCTCAAGGATCGCGTGCGCATTGAGGCGCCGTCGACCAGTGAGAACGCTTCCTATCTTGAAACCAAGCGCACCAAGCTTGGACACCTTTTCGCCGTCTGAGATTCCCGTGGCCGAATTCAATGGAGATCCGCGCGGGGAAGGGCGCCGCATCGTCGTCGTCGCCAGCCGCTTCAACGAGGGCATCACGGTGCCACTCGCCGAGGGCGCCGTGAGCGCGCTCGTGGGCCGGGGCGTGGCCTTCGATGACGTGGACGTGCTCTGGGTGCCCGGCGCGTGGGAGTTGCCGGTGGCGGTCCGTCGTGCCCTCGCGACCGGTCGCTACGATGCCGTTGTGGTCGTGGGGGCGGTGGTGCGTGGTGACACGCCGCATTTCGACTTCGTGGCCGGTGAGGCCTCCCGCGGCATCATGGAGGCGTCACGCGACTTCGAAGTGCCCGTGACCATGGGGCTGCTCACCACCGACACCATGGAACAGGCCGAAGCGCGCGCCGGTGGAGCGCACGGCAACAAGGGCGCCGACGCAGCGCTCGCGGCGCTTGAAATGCTTGACCTCTTCGATCGCGCCTTTGCCGACGATGGCAGCGAGGAGGACGCGTGATGGCCACCCTTCACGACGAAGCCTTCTGGGACGGCCCATCGCAGGAGCCGCTGCTCCCCAAGCAGGGGCGCCGCCAGCGCAGCAAGCCCACCAAGACCGAGCGCGTGGAAACGCGCGGGCGCGCCCGCGCCCTGCAGGCACTCTATGCCGCCGATCTGCGCGATCAGGCGCAGCTGCGTCGCATCGCCACCACGGTGTTCGACGATCTTGCCATCGATCCCGAGGAGCGTGCCTTCGCCGCACGCCTCGTGGCCACCGTCGCTGATCGTGGGGCCGACCTCGATGCCGCGCTCGCCGAGGTGACCAATAACTGGCGGCTCGAACGTCTCGGCGCTATCGAACGCAGTGTGCTGCGCCTCGCCGCCGCCGAACTCGCGCGGGACGAAACGCCGGTGAAGGTGGTCCTGCAGGAAGCCGTGCACCTCGCCGAACGGTACGGCACCGAGCGCAGCGCGCGCTTCGTGAACGGAGTGCTCGACGCGTACGCCCGCAAGCTCGGCAAGCTGTGACGGCGGGGGGCGAGCGGCTGCGCATTGCCGTCGTCAACTGGCAGTGCCGAGACAATCCGTTGGCGGGCGGTGCGGAGATTCACCTCCACGAGATCTTCGGGCGCCTTGCGGCGGCCGGCCACGAGGTCGTCCTCTTGTGCGGCGGGTGGCCCGGCTGTCCGCCGCGTGCCACGCTCGACGGCATCGAGGTCCATCGGGTGGGCACGCGACAGAGTTTCCCCTTCCTCGCCCGCCGCTATTGGCATCGGCAGCTGGTGCCGCGCGGCTTCGACGTCCTCGTCGAAGACATCAACAAGGTGCCCCTCTACACCCCCACCTGGCGTACCCCGAAGCTGGTGGGGCTCGTCCCGCATCTGTTCGGTGGCACGGCCTTCCAGGAGCTCGCCGCTCCGCTGGCCACCGCCGTCTGGCTGTCCGAGAAGCCGCTGCCGTGGTGCTACCGGGGGCACGCCTTTGAAGCGATCAGCGAAAGCACCAAGGACGATCTGGTGCGGCGCGGGGTGGCCGCCGATCTCATCCGGGTCATCTTTCCGGGAATCGACAGCATGCACTACACGCCCGATCCCTCCCTGCGAGCGGATCGACCCGTATTTGCATATCTGGGTCGGCTGAAGAAGTATAAGGGCGTCGATCTTGTGCTTCGGGCCTTTGCGGCGTGTCCGGTACCGGAGGCGACACTCGAGATCGCCGGGGCCGGTGAGTTTCGTGGCGATCTCGAGCGGATGGCGGGAACCCTCGGGGTGGCGTCCCGGGTACGGTTCCTTGGTCGTATCGACGAGACGGAAAAGTGCGCCCTGCTGCGACGAGCGTGGGCGACGGTGTTCGCATCACCCAAGGAGGGGTGGGGCATTACCAATCTGGAGGCGGCAGCGAGCGGAACGCCGGTGATTGCGTCGAACTCCCCGGGAATTCGCGAGTCCGTGCGGCACGGCGACACTGGATTTCTCGTGCCCCACGGCGACGTGGCTGCCATGGCTGCCTGCATGACGCGCCTCAGCGGCGAGCGGACGCTCGTCGAACACCTGGGGGCTCAGGCACGACGCTTCGCCGAGGGGTTCACCTGGGCGAACGCCGCGAAGGAGACAGAAGCCCACCTCCGCGAGGTCGTGGGAAGGGAGGAAGGTCGCTAATGGATATCATCCTGCACGCGCACCATGCGGACGTCCCCGAGTCGCTCCGCGCCCAGGCCGAGTTGGCCATCCGCCGTATTGCCGCGCGCCTGCATCGCGCCGCGCATGCCCTCGTTCGATTCGTGGGCGACGGGCCGACTCGTCGCGTCGAAATCGTCTTGCGCGGATCCCGACACCGTGAGCTCTTCGCCGAAGCCGATGCGTCCGCCTTCGCGCCCGCGCTCAGCACCGCCGTCCAACGCCTCGAAAGCCAGGTGGCGCGGGTGCGCCGCTCGCGTCGCATGCCGCGGAATGGAGGCCGGACCGGGTGACCAGACGCCTGACCGTGGGCACGCTCTACGAGCGCATGAAAGACGTGCTCGAGCTGGAGCTGCTCGGGCCGGCCACAGGTCTCGATCGTGAGATCACGAGCCCCGAGGCGTCCAGCCCGGGGCTCGTCCTTGCCGGCTACATCAACCGGTTTCCGTACCAGCGCATCCAAGTGCTCGGCGAAACCGAGATCACCTATCTGCAGTCGCTCGATGCCGCCACACGCACGGCCAACCTCGAGCAGTTTTTCGGCTTTCCCATCCCCTGCGCCTTCGTCACGAAGGCGCTCGAGCCCCCTGAGCCGCTCATGCGTCTCGCCGAAGCAGCCGGCGTGACCATTTTGCGCTCGCGGCTCAAGACGGCCGAGCTATATCGTCTCATCAAGCCATTCCTCGCCGATCAGTTTGCCCCTACCACCACCATGCACGGCTCGCTCGCTGACGTGTACGGGGTGGGGCTGTTCTTCACGGGCAAGAGCGGCATTGGCAAATCAGAATGCGTGCTCGATCTCGTCGAGCGCGGGCATCGCCTCGTGGCCGACGATCTCGTCTTCGTCTCCCGCCGCGGTAACGATGTGCTCATCGGCAAGGGGCACG
>Ga0315899_10008862_pt1 | contig 10784 bp, 5 predicted proteins | sample LakEriMetagenome_2_FD_203518 | JGI IMG/M metagenome (GOLD analysis project Ga0315899, IMG submission 203518) | Freshwater fungal communities from buoy surface, Lake Erie, Ohio, United States - Buoy 4 MA112 | ecosystem: Environmental > Aquatic > Freshwater > Lake | place: USA: Lake Erie, Ohio...
CAATATTCGAATCCGAAAATTCGAATATTCATTCGACCGATGTTTTCGCAATATTCGAATCGATTGTTTTTCGCAATTCGATCACGTTACCAGTTAGTTATGAGTTCAAACGATCGTAAATATTTGAAAAGTTACCTCCGAGCTAAAAATTAAAGGCGTTCGTTATTTTAGGAATTCGAAATTTCTCGTCAACTAGAAAGGTCGAGGGAGTGCATGGAACAGGTAAAAAGATCTAATGGGGCATAATCTGGATTAACCGTTGTGTGTTCACATGATGAGTATGTGTACATGTGTGAGTTGTGTTGTTCGGATTGTTAATGCCTAGGTGAGGATATGGAGATTTGTATCTAGCCAGTGTCAATGATAATTTTGCAATGGTTCATGCAGCAGGACAATAATATAGTCAAGTTTTGTGTAGTAAATCAAGACGAAGATATTTTAGGGAAGTGATTATTACTACACGATTGGTCAATTTTTGACTACAAGTGCAACGCAACGCGTGCAATACAAAGATATCAGTCAGGGGTATTACAGAATACAGGGGCGCAGAGAAGCGTGCGGGAGGGTAGGCAACGGCCAGTCCCTGGGCATTGTCGAGTGATCCTGTTCAACAGGCACCCGCAGATGCGTTTAACTCCTGGACACCCTGAGAGTACGCATTGTCAGAAGTGTTTCAGTAATCAACCCTATCTCCATATATCAGCATCCCAACGCCCCAAACAGACACTGGAGCGACGGCCCTGAGAGAGCCACAGGACGCCGCACCAGCCCAAGCGTCCACGCATGACCGACTTTGCACCTAGGGGACACACCATGCCGTCCGGCCAGCCACACGCCCACGCGCTCGCACACCACCCCCCCAGGCGTGTCTCGCAGTGATCAGGACTCGACCAACAACCTGCGCCCACCCGTGGTGCCAGGCACCGCCTCCCTGCACCCAGGGCGTCGCTCGGACTCCTGCCGCCCGCCCACACCGCATGAGCGCACCCTGCATGCAGGCACGGGCCGAGAACGTATGCCCCCAGCGTGTAGCAGGGTTGGCCCTGGAAACAGGGTTTTCTGCCTATGGCGTACGCGCTCTGGCTAAGGCCATTTTCGAATTTTCCCCAATGAGGAGCTGAAGACTCCGGGAAGCAGGCACGAACTTAAGGACAGAGTGGCCCAAGGAGGTAACAGAGAGAGAGGACAATCTTGTGAGTACTCCGAAGCCCCGAGGCCGGTATGATAAGGGGCGTGAGGACGGAGTGCTCAGTGGACCCCTCTAGAGACAAAACTCCCGCCCTGTGATGGTCAATCCTGGAACCTCCGTGTAGGAGTGCAAAACCAAGCAAAACCGCTGTGTGAACGGCGACAACAGATAGCCGCGACCAGGCACTGACGTTAGAGTCTACCCCCGGTCTGGGATGTCCGCGTAAACCCTCTTTCCGTGACTTTCGGGCGTCAGTCTACATCCCCGTCTTCTTGCACGTCGGCACCACATTACCGCCGACTTCTGCGTAGGCACTCGGCGCGGATTGAGAGAGATCGAGGGAGTTGAAAGCGAACGCGCGGCGCCAGTCAGAGCATCAGGACAGAGTGCAAACTTCTTGGGGTGCCGGGGGATGTCGTCTTTCGCCAAGCGGCTCTTCGGGGGCAAGAACGCCTCGACGTCGCCGGCACACGCCGGCGGCAAGAACGCTGCGACGCCGCCGGCATACACCGGCCTCCCGCCGCACTTTACGTGGTCAGGGGAGGGGACGAGAGGGGTGATCGCCGCGCACGACGAGCACGCGGGCGCGAGCGGCCTCTCGCCAGAGGCGCTGTGGTTCTCGGACAGCGCGGGCGCGTCGCCCGCGCCCGCGCCAGCTGGCGCCGCGGGAGGCGGCGGCGGGCTCGGCCTCGGCGGCCGCGGCACCTTCGGTACGGGCGCACCGCGCGACACCGCATTGCGGTTGGAGCAGGAGCGGCTGCGAGAGCAGCGCGAGAGTGAGCAGTTGGAGCAGGCGCTCCGGGTATCTCAGGAGATGGCGCAGCAAGAGGAGGCCTCACGGGCCGATGCGGAGGCGAGGACGCAGGCGCGACAAGCCGGTGCTGCGACCGCGGGGGCGCACGGCCTGTTTGCGGGAATGCACGTGGGCGCAAGCCCACACGTGGTCGGGGCGCTCGCGGGTGCCGCTGTGCCGTCGAGCATCTACAGCGTGGGGCCCGCAGCAAGCTCTACGCCGGCATACGATGGGAGCTTCGCGCCATCATTTCAGCAGCCAGAAGCGGCAGCGTACACACCCGCCGCCAGTCAAACGCCTGCAGACGGAGGAACGTCATCCGCGTTTAGCTTTATGCAGTCAAGCTTTCTGCAGGATGGCGAGGCCGCTGAGGACGGTGCGGGGTCTAGCGAGGGCGCGGGTGCAAGAGGCCTTTTCCCTTCGAAACAGACGATGGAGCCATCTGGCGCATATCCTGATCCCAACAGCATGGTATTACCCCCACCCTGTGGTTGGTTGTCTGTGTGAGGAAAGAGGAAGCCGAGGCGTGCGCATGCGAGGGCGACAAGCTCCGCGTGTGGCGCCAGACCCTGAGCCGAAAACCTGAATCGACGAAGCCCCAGCACCGTAACCACTTAACCTCACAGCGTAAACGCACCGGCTGACATGCGCTGCGCGTTTGGCTGGAGCAGCAAAACAGCGCTGCGCAGGTGCCGACCATCCACCCTCACACACCGCAGCACACGCCGCAGCCCGCCGCCGTCGGTCCGACGCACCCACCGTCCAGCAGCACACCAGGTGCCAGCGCTGCCTTGAAGAAGAAAAAGATCCTCACTCGACGCCCGGGCTACGCCGCAGCGCCAGGTGAGGAGGCGGGCTCCGCGACAGGGGCTCCTTCTACGCCAGTTCCCCCAACGCCACCACCCGCTGTGACGACGTCGCAACCTGGCCCCGTGGGGCCAACGGCGTCGACTGCATCCACATCGGCTACACGCATGTTACCCGAAACCCCAGCCCCCGCCGGCCACGTGGCCAGGGTGGACGCGCATACGCCCCTGGACACACCTTCGTCTTGGCCTTCAGCACATCAACAACAGCAACACTCGGAAAATTTGGACGCACACACACGTGCAGCGCAGGTGCTGACGCCCCAGGGAGGAGGCTTCGCAAGTGTGGGATGGGAGCCGGGGCAGACGCAATCTGGTGCATACTGTGGTGCTCGTGGATACGTGTCCAACGGGCACCTGCCGCAGCAACCATCAACGAGAATTCACACACAAACACACACACCATCAACGAGTATTCACGCTGCGTCGGCCGCGCCTCCTCAGCAACCTCCGCAGCCCGTGCACTTGGATGCAGCGGGGGCTGCTGGTGGGGCCATGGGCACGAATGGCCTGGCACCGCCCCAGGACATGCGCACGCACGCGCTATGGATGCAAGATGGCGCGTATGAGGACGAGGATGAGCCGTCAACTCCGCCGCCTGCGTACGAGGAGGCGGTGCCAGCGTATCCTGTGGCTGTAGGTGGGGAGGAGTATCCTGGTGCGGATGTGGTGGTTCAGGGTGCCTTGACAACTACAGCACCTTCCGAAACCGCAGACTCCTCCATCTACTCCCAGCCCGCGCAGCCCTCGTCGCTCCACGCCCAGCACGTCCAAGCTTGGTCAGATGCTGGGAGCTCTGTGTACAGTCACGAACATAATGCGGGGGGCTCTATATACAGCCACGAACAGGGTGCGGGGGAATCTATATACCACGAACAGGATGTGGGGGTCTCTATATACAGTAACGAAATACGCGCGGGCTCGATGTACAGCCAGCCCGACGCCATTTACTCCCAGCCCGTGCAGCCTCCGCTCCATGCCCAGCACACTGAGACAGAATATGTCGCCGACACACACACTGCCGGTTCGATCTACGAAGAGGACGCTGGGGGCTCTATATACAGCCACCAACAGACTGCGGAGGGCTCTATGCACAGCAACGAACAGGACGCGGGAGGCTCTATATACAGCCACGACATGGTCACAGGCTCGATATACTGCCAGCCTAACGCCGAAAACTTGCGCTACCATGAAGCCACGGCGGGGGACTCAGTATACAACCAACATGTTGAACATGCTTCTGCCGGGTACTTGCATCCTGGGGATGCCGAGGTCGCTGGCGCTTCTGCCTCGCCTGCGCCTGGTGCCGCTTCTATTTACGCGCGCGCGGATGGGGGGGCAGTTGCGCACATGTCAACACCTGCGTCAACTGATCCTGCCTCCGGACACGACGCGTATCTGGTACAGCAACAAGTACAGCAGCAAGAACAGCACCATGTACAGCAACACGCCCACGCAGCAGGCGCGGCTCACACGGCAGGGGCCATGGCTGCCTCTCAGAATTTTGCGGGGGGGGCAGCCGCGGCGGCAGCGGACGAGGAGCAGGAGCGACGGGTGCGGGAGCACGAGGCGGAGAGAGAGCCCGAGCGCGAGAGAGAGGCTGCAATGCAGCGACTCGGCGACGGGGCCGGGGTGCTGCCACAGGTCATGGAGTTTATCACACAGAGCTTGGACACAGAGTTGAATGCCCTTGGCGCAGAGGCTTCGGCTCTCACGCAGCACCAGTGCCGTGTTCGGCAGGGTCGGGAGGCCATCATGTCGAGGCTCCGTCAGGCTATGAGGGAGGTTTGTGCTGTGGAGTGCGCGCAGGCTGCGGCGCAGGAGCGGGAAGACTACGAGGCGGCAGAAGACCTCCTCGTCCGCGCCTCAATGCTGGCCGGCGAAGTGAGCAAGCTCGAGCTTGCGAGCACTCAATTGACACGGGAGCTGGAGAGCTTGTCGGACAACCGCATGCTATTACATGCAAGACAAGCGGGAATGTGGGCACGCGCCGCTGAGATGATGGAGACTGAGCTTCTGAAGCGTCGCGCTGACAACGCCAAACATGCTGAGGCCCTGCTTGCGCAGGAAACACGCGTGGAGGAGGCGCTCGCACAGCGATTTGATGAGTTGGCCCACCAACTGCAGCACCTTCGCTTTGACAAGGAGAAGGTGGCGCAGGAGCGTGAGCTGCTGCAAGACGCCTTGGACGCACGTACTTGGGTGGAACGCGCAGAGATGGACAAGCTCGAAGCAGCACGCGCCACAGTGCGCGAAGAAATCAAAGAGTTGATGCGGTTGCTCAAGATCAAGGAGGACGAGGAAGCCACGCTCTCACAGCAGCTCGCTGCCGCGGGACAACGCGTTCTCGAGGTGCGCCAGTCATTTGCCCCCAAGTTGGGCAAGCTGGAGGAGCTCGCAGCGCAGACCGCGCAGCGGGAAGCAGAGTACGCGTCCAAACAGGCGGCCGTAACATCAGCGCAGGAGGACCTCCGACAGGAGCGCGCCCGGACTAAGCAGCAGCAGGCGTTGGTATCTGCTTCTATTGACCAGGCTGAGCAGACAGTAAGCGCCACACGCGCTCGCGCCCAGCAGACTAGCCTGCAGCTGAAAGAGCTGGAGGAGAATGCTGCGCGCAGGCGTGAGCTGGTGCAGGAGGAGGAGGCCGCGCGTGCGGCGATCGCCCAGGTACGCTCGCTGTTGGGTGAGGTGCGGAGTGTGAGGGAGAAGACTGCGGAACAGATGTTGTTGGTGCAGCAGCAGGTCTCACGATCTCGCTCCGAGCTCGCCTCGCTAGAGGCCCAGGTCCCAGAGCTGGAAGAGCACAAGAAGTTGGCCGTGATCGCCAAAAATTTCAAAGAGGCTGCGCGCCTTTCTCACGCAATCAAGACCGTAATCGCTCAGCGCGACCAGCACACGCACGCCCTCCACGCACAGAATGTTACCTTGCTGCAGCTCAGCGCCGCGCTCGCGCAGCATGAGGAAGAGCAGCAGCTGCAGTCTGTGCGGCTGGTTGAGCTGGAGGGCAAGGCTGCTCAGCAGCGCCTCAAGTGTCTGCGTTGGTGGTGTCTGAGTCTCTCGCGCTTCGGCGAGCAGGCGCACACAAATTCTCAAGAGTATGCTCTATAGTGACTTTATATAGAAAGTAGACCAGGGAGCTGACTTTTGAGAATGGCGCGCAGGCACACGCACGCGGGGATAAGGAGGCTGCGCGCGAATGGGGAGAGCAGAAGAGTATGTGCGAGGTAGAGCTTTCTGAGCTTATCTCGCGCATGCCACCCGACCTCATGCACACGGATACTGTGCTGCACGGGAGAAATAATGGGGAGAAGGCTGACGCAGATCAGGACCGGTGGGGGAGTGGGAGTGCGCAATGCGAGGGTGCGGAGCCAGGTGCTGTGAATGCAATAGGGACTACCAGCAGCTTCGATTTTATTGATGGTGTTGCGGGGAAGGAGAGCCAAGGGGCTGGACACGACGCTCCGGCTGAGGTTGGGGAGGGAGAGGGAGAGGGCCGGCCGGATGCGCAGGGAAGTGGGGAGGGAGAGGGTGACGGGCTGGATGCTCGGTTGACGCAGGACGAGGAAGACGAGGAGGCGGTGGAGATGGAAATGAGGCGCGCGATGTTTGTGGCTGAGATGAAGCGTCTGCAATTGGAACAGGAGTGGGAGGCTGAGCAATTGGTGGAAAGGGAGAGGCAAGAGAGGGAGAGGCAGGAGAGGGAGAGGGAGAGGGAGAGGGAGAGGCAGGAGATGTTGGAGCGTGAGAGACAGAGGGAGAGGGAGAGGTTGGAGGAGGAGGCTGAGGATTCAAGGAGGAGGGAAGAGCAGGAAGTCGCACGAAGGAAAAGGGAGGAGGAAGAGGTGGCTGCGGTTATGAGGTGCGAGGAGGAAGAGAAGCAGCGCCGGAGGGAGGCGGAGGAGCGTGCAGCGGCAGAGGCAGCAGCAGCTGCGGCTGCAAAGCAGGCGGAGGAGGCGGCGGAGGCGGCGAGGAGGGAGGAGGAGCGGCAGCGAAGGGAGCAGGAAGAGAGGGTGTGGCAGGCGGAGGAGGAAAGGCAACGGCTGCTGGAGGAGGAGCAGAAGAAGCAGGAGACGGAGGCGGAGGAGCGGGCGGCGGCAGAGGCAGCAGCGGCGGCTGCTGCTGCAAAGCAAGCGGAAGAGGAGAAGGCGGAGAGGGAGGCGGAGGAGCGTGCAGCGGCAGAGGCAGCAGCAGCTTCGGCTGCAAAGCAGGCGGAGGAGGCGGCGGAGGCGGCGGAGGCGGCGAGGAGGGAGGAGGAGCGACAGCGAAGGGAGGAGGAGAAGAGAATGAGGCTGGAGGAGGAAGAAAGGCAACGGCTGCTGGAGGAGGAGAGAAAGAAGCAGGAGGCGGAGGACGAGGAAGTTGAAATGGAAATGAGGCGTGCGATCTTTGAGGCGGAGGAGCGGCAGCGAAGGGAGGAGGCGGAGGAAAGGGCGAGGGAGGCGGAGGAGCGTTTAGCCGCCGAGGCAGCAGCAGCTGCGGCTGCAAAACAGACGGCGGAGGCAGCGAGGAGGGAGGAGGAGCGAAGGGAGGAGGAGGAGAGGACAAGGCGGGCGGAGGAGGAAAGGCGACGGCTGCTGGAGGAGGAGAGGAGGAAGCAGGAGGCGGAGGCGGAGAAGCGGGCAGCCGATGAAGCAGCAGCTGCTGCTGCAAAACAGGCGGAGGAGGAAAGGCTGAGGAGGGAGGCGGAGGCAGCAGCGGCGGCTGCTGCAAAGCAAGCGGAAGAGGAGAAGGCGAGGAGGGAGGCGGAGGAGCGTGCAGCGGCAGCAGCAGCTGCGGCTGCCAAGCAGGCGGAGGAGAGGTTGAGGCGGGCGGAGGAGGAAAGGCGACGGCTGCTGGAGGAGGAGCAGAAGAAGCTGGAGATGGAAGAGCGTGCAGCGGCAGAGGCAGCAGCAGCTGCGGCTGCAAAGCAGGCGGCGGAGGCGGCGGAGGCGGCGAGGAGGGAGGAGGAGCGGCAGCGAAGGGAGGAGGAGAACAGAATGAGGCTGGAGGAGGAAGAAAGGCAACGGCTGCTGGAGGAAGAGAGAAATAAGAAAGAGGCGGAGGACCGGGAGCGAAGGAGGGAAGAGGAGGGGAGGGCAAGGATAGAGGAGGAAAGGATGAGGAGGGAAGAGGAGGAGCGGGTGAGGAGGGAAGAGGAAAGAAGGAAGGAGGAGGAGGAAAGGGCGAGGAGGGAGGAGGCAGAGAGGGTGAGCAGGGAGGAGGAAGCAGAAGAAAGACGACGGGCGGAGCAGCAGCGGCAGTTGCAATGGGAGAGTCGGCGGTTAGAACAGTTGGAAGAACAGCGCCGGCGTCTTGTGCAGGTGTCAGACAGATATATAGACAGACAGGCAGACCGACAGATGATATATACACACACATACATACATACATACATACGTATTACATACATGCATACATACATTCATACATGCATACTTTCTCTCACGAAGTGAACAATAAAAATATTTGTGGATGAAGTAAATCACATCATGAAAATAATGGGTGGTCTTGTTAGGACGAAATATAAACGTTTATTTTTCAGTTTGTAATTCACACATGTATATACACTTACATACATACATACATACATACATACATTCATACATACATATGGGTAGCTGCACGAGCAGAAAGCAGTGGAGGAGCAGCGCATCATGACGCTAGAGCTGCAGCTGCAGAAGCTTGTTGAGAATGAACAGTATGACGAAGCTGCTGAAGTTCAGGAAGTGGTGTGTTATGTGGATGTGTCTGTGTGGTGGTGGGGTGCGTTTGTGTGTGTGTGTGTACCATGTGTGTGTGGTGTGCCATGTGTCATTTGCGTTTGTGTGTGTGGTGGTGTGTGTGTGTGTGTGTGTTTATGTCTGTATGCGTATGAAGAGGCTGAAGTTTAGAAAGAGGTCGTATGTAGAAGACCCCGCCCTCTCCCACCCCTACCCCCCTCTCCTTCCTCCTCTCTCTCGCACACACACACGTGAGGCTCATACCAGGTGGATAAGATCGGGCTCTCAGTTCGTGAAATCGACGCAAAACTGGCCTCGCTTCCGGGAGGTGGTGCGCTTTCAGGGCCACATGAAGAGGCACATAATTTTTCCTGCTTTCTTCTTTCTTTTCTCAAAGAAATTTTTTCTTCCCCAACCCCCCCCCCGTACATGGTTCCTGCATGTTATGTATGTGTATGTATATAATTGTACCCTCAGTGTGTAGAATAATAGTGGTATTTGGCGCAATCGCTCGTTTCCCTTCCAAATCTCAAAATACCTCAAAAAAATCTCTTACGAACCTCGTCGTAATTTCTCACAGTCTCAAACCAGTAAGAGATTCACTGTCACTCCACCGTATGTGTATGTATACAATTGTACCCTCACTGTCACATACATATACATACACATACATAACATGTATACAATTGTACCCTCACTGTCGCTCCACCAGTTTTGAATATAGACATGTACGCTTCATCTATACATATATAAAGAAGCAGGGCAGCAAGCACTGTGCTGAGTGCATGCTAGCATTTAGAATTTCTGGAAACTCAGAATTTGTGGAAACTCAGAATTTCTGAAAACACTTCTCTTCAGTCTTGCGGATTGGCACGCAGGCTAGACACATGTGTAACTGGCCTACAGCAAGTCACTGACACACACACACACACACACACACACACACACACACACACACACACACACACACACACACACACACACAGTCTGCTCCCCTCGCTCTCTACCCAACTGCACACGCAGAGAGAAGCCATGCTTTTTCTGGGCAGGGAATTCTGCAGGGAAGGCAGGGAATGCAGGGATTAAGTGCAGTGTCTGGCACGCCGCAGCCAGCTCATGTGAGCATGCTACCAGTGCCTGTCACTCGCAGTCAAACACATTCGGCCAGTGTGGTCGAGGGCACTGCGGATTCTTCAATTTGGGGTGGCCTGGGGATTGCGGGGCAGTCGGACGGCGGGGGGATGGATAGAGCGGGGGGTTTGAGGGGAGGAATGGCTGGTCAGGCATTCTACTATGAGGCCCAGGCTGTGGTTGAAGAAGGGGGTTGGGATGCAGCAGACCCTCTGCCCCTCGCTGTTGCTCTGCCGGCTGGCGATGGCGTCGCTGAAGGTGGGGTGGGGGACAGCTCGGCGTTTTCGTTCATTGCGTCGGCTTCCACAACGCCCGCAGTCCTGCGTGCGCCTGCGCCTCTTCCCTTGCTGCACACCCCTGTGCTTCCACTTCCATCATCTCGAGCGGCCAACGGTGGGATTTGGGAGTCGATCGATGCCGGTGCAGGCGGTGGCGATGAGGTGTCTGCTTTCGGGTTTCTTGTAGAAGATACCGGTGCAGATGCGAGCCACCTGCCAGGCACATCAGAAGGCAGCGCCCCGCAGCACGATTACACGTCGGCATTCTCGTTCCTGGGCGACATAAACGGAGTCGGGGGTCAGGGGGCAGCTTTCGGTGCAGCCGCTCCTTTTGTGCCGTCTTTTGAAGGGGTCGAGGGCGTGGGCTGGGGCTGCTCGCAGCACGACGTCGGGCCGTCAGCATTTTCGTTCCTCGGAGGTCAAGAAGGGGATGGGTTGGGCGGGCAGTCGCACGGCGACCACGTGTCTGGTGTGCAGAAGGCAGGATTTGCAGGCGGCAGCGCCTTTAGCTTTGTGCAACATTGACATGACGTGCGCGTTCTGTCGCATGTCTATGCGGCCCACGGAATATTTCCCCTAGAAACAGCCCCGATAAAAAGTTGAGAAAATACACGGTGACACGTGTCCAGGCGTGATCCCGCTGCCTAACCCCCCGTCTCTCTCTCGCCCAGTTCCATCCACTCATCCTTTCCCACATAGCACTATTAGTAGTGATTAGTGGAGCGTTTATAAATTTTTTGCTTCACAATCACAGCGTAAATATAAAATAATAATTTTTTTTTTCCGGCGATGTAAATGACGAAGCAAAATTTTCCCTTTTATTTTTTG
>Ga0315899_10008863_pt1 | contig 10784 bp, 18 predicted proteins | sample LakEriMetagenome_2_FD_203518 | JGI IMG/M metagenome (GOLD analysis project Ga0315899, IMG submission 203518) | Freshwater fungal communities from buoy surface, Lake Erie, Ohio, United States - Buoy 4 MA112 | ecosystem: Environmental > Aquatic > Freshwater > Lake | place: USA: Lake Erie, Ohio...
CCCGAGAGCGAGAGGGAGCGCGACAACGAGCGGGATCGGGAGGGAGGGAGACAGACTAGCATTCCTGTCTGTTTGCCATCCTCTATCGCGTCTGTCGATGCTCAGCCGCTTTTTCTGCCTCCAAGGGGTGTTTGGGTGCGCAATGCTCTGTCGGAGTATGCGGCTAATCGTGTGGCGACGCCAATAATTTGACTCTTGACCCTCTCTCGTGCGCAGCGATTTGGCACCACCGTCGAAGGCTTGCTCGAGGTGAACGCTGACATTCACTCCGAAGACTCCATTTTCATCGGACAATCCATTTGCGTAATCCCAAACTCATGTGATAGGGACTGAAGGCCCTTGACACTGACACTGACACTGATACCATCTTTGTGGTGTGCCACATGCAACTTGATGATTTTAATACCGGTAACACCTGCGCTTTTGTAATGAATGAGTTTTTGAGGCACACCAGGACGGCTCTTGTTGGACTCGAGACCTGCCCAACAAAACACAAAAATGCTATTTTCTTTAGCTTTATTGAGGCAGGCCTGACCGACAAAACCTTTTCCGCCCCCTTCTCTGACCATCGTCTTGGCCAGCCGCTCTTCCAACACAAAACACAACTCCGGCTGCGGAGTTCCACGCGCCGCCAACCGCGCGCCAACAACCGCGTGGCTTGTCCAGAGGCAGGTGACGTCAAACGTTGTTGGCACCAGCAGTCGGCACACCCGAGTAGCCTCCACCTGGTTTAGGGTTGGACCCCGTGAAGCGAGAGAATTGCTGCGAGAGCATCGACGACGCAACCGATGACGCGATGCCTCCCATCCGCTCTTTGGCAGCGCTGCTGCACTTGGTGTAGCCATAGAGGTTTGCCCCCGAGAGGGATAAGGCCACCTGCACGCGGGAGTAGAGGGCACGCGGCACTGGTCAGCGATGCGAATCTTGAGTCTGCATCCACGGGCGCAGCGACCCCGCGAGGTCGTGAATGCCCCGCAAAGGCGGGAATTGGAATACCCGGCCGAGGCAGATGCCCCAAGCAAGGGTCAAAGCGGCTCCAAAAGGCGCGCTGGCCCTTTGGAGCCGCTATGACCCGAAGGCTTGCACCACCGCGCGCACCAGCATGTTGCGGGGAAAAGAGCAGCGCGAAAAAGAGGCAGCGCAGGAGGAGCGATGGACACGCACCAAGCAGCACAGCATCCAGCCATAATTGAAGGAGAAGAATGTAGATACAGTGAAGATTCCCCAGATGAGCGGCATGACCCAGAGAGTCAACCAAAAGACGCGCGAGTCGAGATCCGATATCCGCGAAGTGTCCTCGCGACTCTCGAAGCGCCACTCATTAGTTCCATCCTCCCGCACTTCGTTCCACCACCGTAGGCCTACCAGCAGCCTCCCCGACACGTTCTTGACAGTCCAAAAGTCGAAGGCGAGCAGCAGCACCACCATGACAAACGAGACCACAAACGACTTTGAAAACAGCCCTCCAAACATGTACACAATCAGCGCCGCTAACTTGAACCCAACGTGAAACATCAGGGCAGTCGGGTGGTTAGACTGCTGCAGCATGTTGCCCTGCGGCTGATCGCCGCTTTGTGTATTGCCCGCCGGCATGACCGCCTTTCCGATCGCGGACGCCACCTGCCGCCGCAGGCACGTCAGAGCACAGCAGACAAGGGGAAAATGCCTGCTACACCTGTGAGGGCCCATCACGCGCATGGTCTTTTGCAGAACGCCTGCGCAGCGCCCCGCATGTCCGCCCTTGCTTGCCCATCCGCACCTCCATCACGCGCGTCCCTGTGTGAAGGGCGATGGGAACATGGCACGCTGGTCCCTATTCACGCGGCGGGGCGCACGCGTTGGTTCTGAGCGCTGCCGGGATCCCAATAGATACCATCCGTGCGCCACGTGCCCACGGATACCCAATCCACACTCACCCACAACATCAACTTCTCACCTCTCCCAACATGCTGGAACAAAAATATTTTGATGATGCACGAAAAAAAAAATCCCCGCTGAAAATGAGAGCCCACATCCTGTTTGTTCTTGTCACGGCGGTCAGGGCGGTGCCGGTGAAGCCCGTGGTCTCGGACTCCACCCTGGCTGTGACCGACGACTTTGGTGCGTGGCGTTGCGTCCACGTTGGGCGGTGGGAAAAAGTTTGCTCGCGAGTTAACTTCTGGGCATGCGGTGCGCAGTGCACGCGGTGGCCGCAAAGGCCAGCACGTGGACGGCAGGCAAGAACCAGCGCTTCCATGGCATGACGCTGGGGGAGGTCAAGACCCTTATGGGCGCGCTGCCCGAGCCCGCTGAGATGAAGGCGGGCCCCAGGACCGACTATCCGGTGGAGCTGTCCAAGATACCAAAGAACTTCGATGCGCGGAAGCATTGGCCCCAGTGCCCCCAGATCGGACACATTCGCGACCAGTCAACGTGCGGCTCGTGCTGGGCGTTTGGCGCTGTTGAGTCCATGGGTGACAGGCTGTGCATCGAGACTAACGGAACTGTTCAGGTGGAGCTGAGTACCGAGGACATGCTATCATGCTGCCTCATTCAGTGCGGGATGGGGTGCAATGGCGGCTTCCCAACTGGGGCTTGGCGCTTCTTCAAGGTGCGCCCATCCTCGGACAGTCCCCTCCGCCCCCCGCTTCTCGCCGAGTTTAGTTCTGCTTTCTCCCTCCTGCAGTGTCGTCCCTGTGTGTGTGTGTTTGTGTTTGTGTGTGCATACATACACACATGCGTGCATACATCCGAGCATACATACATGCAATCATGTGTACATACATACTCTAATATGCATGCGTACATACATACTGCAATATGTGGAATTTTGCGGCACTCTGAATGCATTCAGAGCAATATGTGGAATTTTGCGGCACTCTGAATGCATTCAGAACGCATTCTGCGGCGCTCTGAGAGAGAGAGAGAGAGAGAGAGAGAGAGAGAGAGAGCTTTATTAGGAAGTACGCACACATATGCTGAACGCATGCTGCGGCGCTCTGACTCCGACAGATGCACGGCCTGACGAGCGAGGCAAAGTACCCATACGCCTTTCCCCCCTGCGAGCACCACATCAACGCAACGCACTACAAGCCTTGCGGGCCGTCGAAGCCAACGCCGAGTTGCGACCGTGCAGCAGAGAAGGGCCCCAGGTACCACGGAAAGAGTGTGTACTCGGTTGCCAGTGCTGACATCCAGCAGGAGATCCTGCTCCACGGGCCAGTTGAGGGAGCCTTCACAGTCTATCAGGATTTCCTGACCTATAAGTCCGGCGTTTACCAGCATGCGACGGGGCCGCAGCTGGGCGGCCATGCCATCAAAATAATGGGCTGGGGCGTAGAGGGCGGGGTCAAGTACTGGCTGGTGGCAAATTCGTGGAACGAGGACTGGGGAGATGCCGGCACCTTCAAAATTTTGCGCGGCGAAAACCATTGCGGAATCGAGTCAAACATCGTCGCTGGGGCGGTGGACACGGCGCCCAAGTGATGAAGAAGAGTCCTGAACAAAAAAATCGCAGCGCAAGCGCAATCTTCTCGCGTCTGAAGTGCAAAATTTCCGCGCCACTGCGCCAATTTCTTGTAGTTAACCCCACCTTGGGATCTATGTGAGGATACTGCTAGGATATCGTGTCATGTAGTAACTTGTAGGACACCCGTCATTATCACATAGGAGTATTTGAAACTATCGTGTCATCTAGGACACCCGTGATTCACCGCGATACTGCAACTTCCATGTGAAACTATCGTGGACACACACACACACACACACACACACACACACACACACACACACACACACACACACACACACACACCCGTCCTTTACCGCGATACTGCAACAGGCATAATTTACTGCACCAAACGGCTGCGCGGCACCTCCAGCGCATTGCCTGCGTCTTTTGTGCTTCCAGAATAAAAGCCTGAGAAGATCGCAGATCTCTGCCTTGTGCGTCAGTGCTGCCGCGGCCTCCAACCTGACCTAATCTTCCAGAAGGAGAGGGAGGAGGGGAGTAGGAAGAGGCAGAGGAGGACCTCGAGGAGAAGTGATTCAAGGGCGAGTCAGAAACAGCGTTCCTCGCCGTGCTGCGGCTGCGGGAACCATCCCCTCAGTAAACGCCAAAACCCAGAACTCTACAGCTCTGTAGTCCCCTCAACTCGTGGTATTTCACTTGGGTGTTTTTGCCCCGCGTTGCGCGCGACCTTAGCAGGATTACGTGGGAGGAGGGCAGGGGTGTGGCAAAACTCGCAGCGAGTTTGAGGTTGCTGTGCCGGTCGCGGCTGCCCCCCCTTTCCCCCCGTTTCTTTTGTTTCATTTCGTTTTCCCCCCTTCTTGTAGAGACCAGTGCGGGCTCTCTCACTGCCGGGCAAGTCAGGACAATTGTCTTTCGTACTCCTGGCGCGCGCCCTGGTTCAGCATTATCAAGAAACGAACTACCTCAAGAAAATTTAATTTCAAGTTCAATATACATCGTACAGAGTTTTTGAAAAGCCCACTCGAGCCAGCTGCCCATTGCGCTCTTCTGGTCCATGTTGCCCACGCATACGCTGTCTCTCTCAGCGAATATAGCTAAATTTTGAACATGCGGGCAACGATCAAATGACACCGAACCCTTTGGAGGAAAAAGGGTCGTCTTTGACCGGCGCGTTTGATAGCAGCTCCCGTGCGTACTGCCATTTGTGTGGTCCACCCATTGGTCAGACCCTGACAGACGCAAAGGTACAGGCACCGGCAGAAACGGGGTTCATATCAACCTCGTTGAGGGCCTTGCGGAACTTGCAGTTTTCAATAAAGAGGCGAACCGCCTCGATGTGCAGCCGCTCATCCACGGGCACCTATAGTGCATATGTCAGTGCCGCTCACGCGCGATCTGGTACGAGGGGTTCTGAGCGACACAGGCGTGCAGGGGAGACAGCTCAAGGGTTCAGGTGGTGCCGCGGGGCGATGCATGTGGTAGGCGCATGCGCAGTACACTATGGGCTGCTCACCCTCAGGGCTTCTTCCATGATCCGATCAATGCGCTCGTCGCTCAGCAGCAGCAGGGTACGGATACCCTGGGGCGTTTGGCTGCGGCTACTCAGTCGCTTAATCGAGGTGTCCATCAGCTCCTCCCGCAGCGACCGCAGTGTCATGCTAAAGGTCTCCTCGAACGCCTTCCGCTGTGCGAGCGCCTCGGCCAGACTGTCCGGGAGGGCACCGGCAGAGGCCATCCGCGCGGGCATCCTCTGCTGGTTGCTTGAACTCAGAGCTTGCATTCGCCGGATGTCTGCCTGCAGCTGCCGCACCTCTGTAGCCAGCACCTGCTTCTGGGCGTTGGCCTGCGCTACAACCTCGGCCTTCTCGGCCTCCTTGCGCTCCTTTTCGATTCGCGCCTGAGGCGGACAACAGCGCAGTGAGCGGGCTCGGTCGCGTGCGTGCGCGGGCGGGTAGAACGCGGGCGGGCTCACCGCCTTGAGAGCCTCCGACGTGCCGCCCAGCGCATTCCTGCCCTCGCTCTGCTGCTGCTGCGCCCGCAGGGTCGCCAGCTCCTTGCGGAGCTGCGCACACCACACCACATCCGGGGCGCCATCAGCAAGGTCACCTGCAGGGTCGTCGGCAGCGCGCGACCGGCGGCAGGGGCCGACAACCCCACCGCAAGCTGCCGCAAGGCCTTAGGTATTCGCGTGAGACACAGGCGAGCGCGCGCGGGTCGGCCGCACCTTAGCCACCTCCTGCGCGAGGAGCTGCTTGTGGAGATTTGCGGACGAGACAAGGGCAGACGACGGCTTGGACTCGTCTCCGGGCTGCCCGCCCACACTGACGAGCGCCAGCGCGTCGCTCCTCCTGGCGATGGACGCGTCTCCTGCAATCTCACCAGCGCCAGTCTGCCTTCCCGCACTGACAAGCGCCAGCGCGTCGCTCATCTCTCCGGTGATTGTCGAGCCAGGCCCCCTTTCAACCTCCACACGGCGCGGCTCCTCGAAGGGGATTCTTATCGAGGGTAATTTAGGTATTAACTTTACTATTAAGTGCTTTCCAGTACGTCGCATGTTGGTACCAAATTGGAACGTTTAGTCGGGTACTGGAAAGTCCCGGCAGGTGCGACGCTGCAAAGAAGGTGGCAGCGACATGCCGAGATTGAATATCCGGCGCGTCAAGGGAGCTGGGAAGAGTCAGGGCCAGGGCAAGAAAAAGAAGACTGCGCTCCTCCAGGACGTCGTCGACCCGGACGAGGGCCTGGTGCTGCTCGCCGAGGCGCCCGACTTTCTGGGCCACGGCGAGACCCTCGCGCGCCGTACCAGCCACTTTGTGCGCAAGGCCAGTAGCGCCTACGGTATGCCCCGCGGCGCGCGCTCCGCGGTGCACGGTGTAGGCGCGCGCTCCGAGGCGACTCGGAGCGTCCTCCACAAGGCACTGACAACCACGGTGCCGCGCACGACCCTTCCCCTTGCGCGGCTGCGGCCCTCTGCACAGAGCAAGCGAAGGCTGCGCGCAAGACCCTCCACTCTGTGTTCTTCATTGTCTATCTCTCAATCTTCACCCTCGCGGTGCTTCTGGTCATGGAGGGCGAGACCCTTTATGAACATCACCGTTCCCTCGTCGCCGCCTTGACCGAGCAAGAATTGGATCCAATTGATTCCCACCTCCCAAAGGTATCGATCATGCGGCGCATGGCACGCGCGCGCACACACGAAAACACAGCGCGGCAACATACGCACGCAAGCATGCATGATGCACTTGCCCGCTCACCCGCGCAGGCAGCCCTTCTTGTTGCTCACTCGCATGCAAACCCATCGACAGTTTATGGCTGACGTCTCCACGATACCTGACTTCTGGTTGTGGTTTCGAGGGCCTTTCATAAATGAGGTTTTCGCTTCACTTCCCTTTTATGCAGCAGCGCCCAGCTCGCTGGCTCCAGCTAGTGCGCGCTTCATTTTCAGGCTATCTCACACTGCCCTTGCGCCCATAGGTTCTACCGACAGAGACTGGCGGCGTTCCATGGGACGCATGGCAGGGATACAATGCTAGCAGGCCGGGAAACTTCTATACCAATCTCTGGCTCCTCGCCCCCATTACCTTGCGGCAGCTTCGCGTGCGCTCAGGTGAGGGAGGGAACGCGAGCCTGCGCCCGTGGGGAACGGTGCTTGTTTTTGAAGATCCAAACTGCGTGAGGTGCGAGTGCACATTTATTCTGATTCTGGCTCCTCTGCCAACCGCAGACTCTTGCGAAGTGAGCTCGAAGAATGTAATCGCGTCCGAACGCACGGAGCTGGACTACATGCTGGCGCCTGCATACCAAGAAAAGTTTGCCCTATTTTCTTCAGAACTTGCGCTCGATGCATATGTCTCGCAGTGCAAGACGATTAACTACAAGCCCCCGCCGGCTGGCTGCGGTCACAACCAGACAAAGGCTGGTGATTGGTCTACGCGAAATCCACGGGGACAAGTAGGCATGACGCCCGGTTGCTACGCCGAAATCAGCAAGGATAGCGAGGCTAGAGACCCTTATGGTCCCATAGACCCGAAAACAAACAGGTCGATCTGGACATGGAAGTCTGAGAAAGAACTGAAAGCCAGCAAGTGGGTTGGTCGAAGTGAGAAAATCTATCCGGGATCAGGTTATAACATCACTATCCCCATGGACCCTACGAAAGCGAGAGACACCATCGAATTCCTCGACATGGAGAACTGGATGGACCTGGCCACCAGGGCTGTCTTCGTCGATCTGCTTGTCTATAATCCCAACGTCGGCTTGGTCTCCCTTGTCAAGTTGTCTTTTGAATTTCGGCCAACGCAGGTGCTTGCTGCTGGATGCATTTGCACAACACCTTGCATATCACATCAACTTGTTACCGATCTCTGTGCGTGCTGGCAGTAGTGGTGTGCGTATACCTGTGTGCGTGTTGAAACGTGCACGTAAACTACACACAGGAAACGCTGGTATTCGCGACCTATCGGCATATGAGTATACATCAGATGTACTGGAGCACGCAGGCTATCATTCAGATGCGATTTGAAGTGACAGGTAGTCGATTGGCCTTCAAGAGGAACAGGGACGGGAGAAAGAAATAGTAAGGATGAGCATGAGCGCGGTCTGAGGGTACTGAGGGGAAATGATGTCGGTTTTGTTATGATAGATCGCGTGGCTGAACACTGTGTTTGGTGTTGCAGTGATGATCATGGCCATTATGTTCTGCATCAAAGAGATTTATGTGCTCCGGAAATTGGGCGTGGCCTACTTTTACGACGGGTGGCACTACCTTGCCGTCTGCAACTATTTGCTCCATTTTATTGGTTTTGGTTTCCGAGTGAGTACTCGTGTGAGGGTGAATGTGTTTTTGCTTGTGTTTGGGTGCCCATTCATGTATTAGGACTCTTGCATTCATCTTTCCCATGCTCTCCACAGTCTGTGTGTGTGGGGGGGTCGTTGACGGACGCGGTCGGACGCGCAGCTGATTCCATTCGTCGAAGCTGAGCGACTCGGCTTCCCTCCGCCTCTGGACACCACAAACAACTACGAAGTAAGATTCCCTTGAGCGTCCCCAGCTCGCATGTGTGGCAACTCCAATTGCATGTAAAATCGAACATGCTCTGACGTTTAAACATTGCGTAGCCCGTGTTTGTGGCTGCACAGAACTGGAAGTTCTGCATGGCGATCAATACTGTTCTAACTTGGCTGCGGGCCTTCGAGCATCTCCGCATGTTTCCTTTCATGGGTTATATTGTACGAGTGCTGGCAAATGCAGTTTCGCCAGTGCTGGTGGTCATGCTTTCCTTCGTTGTGGTCACCTTCTCCTTCGCCTTAGCCTACGAGCTGGTGAGCAGTGTATCCTCACCTCTCACAATTCTTATCCCTTGATTTGAATCTTTCAAAAAGTTGGCGATCTTTTTATTCGAATCTTTCTCAAAGGTTACTATCCCCCCCCCAAAAAAAATCTAAACGGCGCCCGTCATTAACGTGAAATGCTCACGGCTAACCTATGGTTTTTTTTATACGTGCGTTTCGAGCGTATGCGCAGACATTCGCAGGAGGGGTCCACGGTTACCGTTCCCTTGGCTGGACGATTACTTCAATGGCACGTCAGGTTTTTTGGCCATTCCCTATCCAGGCCACACCGGCTAATAATGAGAAAATGAAAAAGAAAGTTGCAAGAACATACTTGAGGCCGTAAGCTCACTAAAACACTGACAGGCTAAACAAGCGTAGATCGTCTCTCTGTGCCAGCCCCATTTTCTGTCTACCCTACCTGTATTTGTTTGTACCGACTATTTGACGATTTCCTCTGCACACGTGCTGCCACGTGATGACTGAACGTGCATATCGCAGATGCGAGGCATGGATGATTTCGACGAGCTATGGGAAGAAAATAGGGTGCTGGGTCCAATCTATTACATAGCATGGACCATCATAGGGGCATTCATTTTTCTCAGCTTGTTCATTGTGGTGCTGCTTGAGGAAGCAGGTGACATCTCAAGTCAATTTAACATGCAAGCCATCCTCAAGACAGTTGCAGTAAGCTGTGTGTGTGTGTACATGTGTGCGTGTGCGTGCGCGAATGTGGTGTGTGTGTGCGCGCGCACGCACGGGGTGTGTGCGTGTGGGGGTTTGTCTTCGTGCATCTGCGCGCGCAAATATGCACGCGTTTCTGTATGCGAATAAACTGACTCTAATGAGATTTGTCTTTGTGGTGCGTGCACTCCTGATCATCTTTCCGCTGTCTAGGGTGTGGTGGTCATGACCACAAAGGCGAAGCGTCCAGGAAAGACAGATATCTTCAACGGACAACCAACGACTGCAGGCGGCGATCTGACGACGGGGCTTGAAGCGGAGCTTTCTGCCGCCGTGACGAAGAAGGCACAGCTTGAAGGCAAAGTTTTCGAATATGGCCGACAGGAGAAAAGGCAAAACTCTCTTGACAAGTTTGTTGCCCTCATCACTGAGGTGTGTCTCCTCGTCACGCGTTGTACAGCTTCACAAATATTCAACACATATTTTCTCGCCGTCCTTTGTTCCACAATGTCGCTCCTGTTGATCAGTGCCACTAACGATTTGGCATTTTCTATAGGCCGCCAAGAAGGCTACCACCGACTACTGCGAAATCACAAAACAGCACTTCCGTGAGTTAGAAGAGACGGTGCAAAAGGTGTCAGACGCAGCAGACGAACTCAACGCCAAAATCGGTAGAAAAATTCCGAAAACTTCGATGACAAGGCTACAAACAAATACCAGTGTTCGTACCCTGACTGGCAGTGTCCGCTCTGGGTCGGCTGATGTTCGAAGTACGAACCCTCCCCCGAACCCATCCCCTCTGCCCTCTAATGTTTGTGTCTGACAAACAGCTGACGCGGCGAGAATGTTCGCAGGAATTGTAACCGCGCGGAAGACAGACACAGGCGTGAGCGCGCTTGATGTTTCTAAGCTACGGGCCCAACTTCGATGACAAATAGTGTGTTCGTTCCCTTCAATTATTGTAATAATAAATGACGATTTGAATCCATTGGATACCTTTTTTGTGCATTCTGTCTTCCGTGCCAAGCTGTCTCGTAGGCGATGGGGAAACAGAGCATCGGAGCAGGTGTAATGTTTGCCACTCAAGTCACAGCTGTTCGCTACGTGTGTATTAAAGCACTACTTATCTTCGTGCAGTGGTCCGGAATGCGACACGCCCGCGCCCACCTGCTTGTGGGTGGGGTCATTCGTCCTCATCCCGTTCCCCGCCTTGTGTATCGCTGGACCTCTGCCAGGTTTTGTAGCCGTTGCAGGGAAGCCTCTCTCTACGGACACTCCCTTACGATTCATCGCAGCTTCCTCACACCGGAGCAAGTCT
>Ga0315899_10008865_pt1 | contig 10782 bp, 9 predicted proteins | sample LakEriMetagenome_2_FD_203518 | JGI IMG/M metagenome (GOLD analysis project Ga0315899, IMG submission 203518) | Freshwater fungal communities from buoy surface, Lake Erie, Ohio, United States - Buoy 4 MA112 | ecosystem: Environmental > Aquatic > Freshwater > Lake | place: USA: Lake Erie, Ohio...
GAGATAGGTGATCTAGGGCACGAACGGCCCCATTGCGATAAGTTTTTACGAGGTCTTCAGCGATTACAGATTTCACGGAGTAAACTTACCGCTATTAACAGCAAATTGAAATCACTTGAAAAGCGCCTGAAAGGCATAAGGTCATAAATTAATTGAATCTTTCGGCTCGCCTCAAACGCTCCAATCCTTTCGCAGAATTTCCGCGAGAAGTTGGTGTTCTTGTCTTTGCTTCTTTCTTTGTTGCTGTTGGCTTTGGAATCATCGCTCCAACAATTCCACTCTTTGCTAAATCATTTGGAGTAAATAACGCACAAGTTGGCTCGATTATCGCGGCCTTCGCCTTTGCACGCTTTGCTAGCGGTTTATTTGCTGGAAAGCTCGTAGATAAATTTGGCGAAAGACTGGTTTATACAACTGGAGTTGGCTTCGTTGCAGTTTCCTCATTTGCTGCAGCCTTCTCACAAAATTATGAACAGCTACTTAGCTTCAGAGCTGCAGGCGGTTTAGGTTCATCAATGTTCTCTGTCGCAGCCGGATCAATCATGTTGCGCGCAACAGATGACTCAAAGCGTGCTCGCGCGCAATCGCTCTACAACAGTAGCTTCCTTGTGGGAATGATGGCTGGTCCAGTCATTGGTGGTTTTCTAACAGCAATTTCACTGCGCGCACCACTGCTTGTCTATGCAATTCTCTTAGTTGTATCAAGCATTGCTGGCGGCTTTTTACTTCGTAATTCAGTACTTGCTGCTCGTCCTACCGAGAAAGCTGCCAAGGAAAAAGGTGCGATTCGCGAAGCGCTTTCAAGTAAGCCTTATCTAATTGCGCTAACTATCTCTTTCTGTAGCGCATCTATCCTCTTTGGTATGGCTCGCTCAATCTTGCCGCTTTTCATGGTTGAAGAAATGAAATCAACTGCAGGATACATAGGGCTAGGTTTTACGATCTCTTCTGTAATCCAGGGTTTATTACTAATTAAAGCCGGCGGTCTCTCTGATTCACGCGGTCGTAAGTTCTCAGCGATCATGGGAACTTCTCTCCTGGCTATTTCCGTAGTTGTACTTGTAGGAACCGTTCACCCTTGGATGTTCTTACTTTCGATGGTTATTGGAGCTTTTGGTTCGATCTTCCTCTCATCTACTGCCGCAATTGTTGGAGATGTAATGAAAGGTAAGGGAGGCCAAGTAATCGCCTTGTTCCAGATGTCCGGTGATGCTGGCGCGATGATCGCCCCGATCGCACTTGGCTTTATCGCTGACCACTATGGATTCCGCCCAGCTTTTGCCGTCAGCGCAGCTCTTATGTTTTTTGCACTATTTGTAGCAACAAAATTGCCCGAGACGCGGGCTTCGCATCTCGGGCAATCTAGTTAATCTATTTATTTAGTCACTGTTACGAAGGATTGAGAGCAGTCTCAAGACTTCTAGGTACAACCAGACGATTGTTACCATCAAACCAAATGCCATGCGCCATGACTCTTGCTGTGGCACGCCTGCAGCAATTGACTTTTCGATCTGATCGAAATCAAGTACTAAGAAGAATGATGCAAGTGCAACAGCTGCTACTGCGATGAGTAGACCAGTTGCTCCACCAGGACGTCCTGTGAACACTGTGATTAGCGAGAACACTAAGTAACCGATTAGCGCACCAACCATGATGCGTGTGAACTTAGGTGTTACGCGAATCTTTCCGCTGCGGTAGGCAACCAAGATTCCACCGAATGCACAAAGCGTTCCGATGACTGCTTGGCCAACGATGCCTGAATACGCTTCGTTGTAAATACGGCTGATTGTTCCGAGTGCAAGTCCTTGCGCTGCTGCATAAGCAACGATTAGAGGTACACGAACTTTCTTGGAAAAAGTGTTAACCATTGCAAGAACAAAACCACCGAGGAAGCCAACAAGTGCAAGCCCTGGGCTGTTAGCGCCCCATGCAAATGCACCGACTGCAACCAACACTGCAAACAAAGTTGCGGTGCGCATAACGACATCGTCCATGGTCATGCGACCGGTACGAAGTGATGATGCTGCTGGTGCTGCGTAAGTTTCTTCCAATGAATCGTTACTCAAACGAGTTGGATCCATTTGAGCAAAACCACGGTTCGAACGAGTTAGAACTGGATTTGAACTGCGCACTAATTTCCCTTTCTAGGAAATCTCGACCCATTCGGGCCGAGGTAGGTAAGCCCTATTTAAAACCACTTTCCTGAGAATTTCATTCCAAAAGTCAGGCCGCGCTCAAGTTGAGCGTGAGAATGGAGCGTGCCGAGCCCCTAGAGCCGCTATGCGACCTTCCTATAGCCAGACGGACACTTTGGCTTAATCCCAGTCACCTTCTTAGTGACATTCCCCTTTAAACATTTGATCGACTTTTTAAGCTTAACTTTCTCTACACTGGTTGAAGCAGGGAGATCAGATTGAGTGATTCTCAACTTAATCTCTGGAGCTGAATAATGAAACCCCGAAAGATTCACTCGAAGAACTTCATTGACTTCACTCCAGCTTGAAGTCGCTACTTGCTTCTCGCCATTTTCTTCCACAATTGAAACTGTCACTTGCAATGGCGCATTGTCGAAGTTATACAAACAGCGCATTACTTTTGTGCTCAGCTGTAATTCAAATAAACCCAAATTAACCTCTTTTTTGCTATTCAAGTGGGGGGAAGCAACTCTATAAGTTATCTCGTTGTCGAAAATCTTTGGAGGATAAGCGTCATAAACAAGTGCGTTAGTGCTCAACATTCCTATGTAGCTACCGGTATCTAGACAGGTACTCTTAGAACTTTGACTCGAACTTTGAAATGACCAAATCTCGGGTTCGAAAGAACTGCTTCCTATAGATTGCAAATACGGTTTGAAGAGAGATACATTGTTAGAAAAGGGTGTGACTGAAAAATTCGTTGAGCTCATGGTTGTTGAATATGAACACGCTTCTCTGGCATCACTTCCTACATCCCATTTGTTTACCGGAAAACAATTGTCATACCGACTTTTCGTGGCGGCACAAAGTTCACTCAAAGTTTTGGGGCTTATAGCTGGGAACCTCTTACTGTAAGAATCGAGATCAGAACATCCGCTGGCTACAAATCTATCAACTCCCAGAGTTTCAAGAAGGACATGAGGCACTTTTAGCGCTCCACCAGAAATCACAAGCTCTGATTGACTATTATCAATTTTATTGACAGTGACTTTTGCATCTTTAATTCTACCTGCAAACCAAGTTGAGTATTCATTTGAAACATACTGTGAAATTTTGAAGCTTGCGCCATCAAAAGAAACTCTTTGTGCACATAATGAATCCGCAACAAATACGCAATCATCAATGTATCCAGGATTTGTTAGTCGATAATCCGCCGTTGGATGACCCATCTGATTGTATCTATCATCACGAACACGGCTTTTTATTTCCTTGAAAGCGTAAATCGAACTTGAAAATAGACCAGGGCCAAGAACACTATGGATGGCAAACATTCTCTCGTCGCCGCTCGGTGCCATAGCTGACCAAATACTTATTGCAGATTTGACCACATTTGAATTTACGGGTGGAGTTTCTTGTGCAGATGAATGTTTAACGTACCTTAAGAATTTTGCAGACTTGAATTTCCCATCACCGAAGTTAACATCTAAAGAATTGATACACCATGATTTCTGCAACGCATCACACCGGGGAAGAATGCTTGTCCAGCCACCAGATATTCGATTTTGCGAAGCGCCACTGTCAGTCACGGCAATAAATGAAGTGTTGCTCGCGTCAGAAATAGGGAATTCAGTTGCTGCCGAAAGCGGCAAGGAGCCCAACATTAGACAAAATGTGATGAAACCAACGAGTGTTAACTTCTTTGACACGGGAGAAGCCTACCTGGCTGTTTGGACCGTCTTAAAGCCAGTTGGGCATTTCGGTTTAATACCAGTCACTTTCTTAGTGACTTTACCCTTGACACACGAGATGACTTTTTTAATCGCGGCCGGTTTAACTGCAGCGACGGTTGGGGTGGGTGTCGGAGTTGGTTTCACCTCTGAAGTTGATGTTCCCGAAAGAACTACGCGAATCGTTGGACTTGAATAAGTGAAATTGTATGCTCCGAGTGAGAGCCAACCATTTCTTTCGTTGACAACCACTGTCGCCGCACTTTGAGTTCCAGCATCAGAAGTAACTGAGACTGTTGCACTAATTGGTGCCTGAGTGAAACCATAAATACATCTCGCCACTTTTGAACTCATCACGAGATCGTAGGAACCTTTAAAGACTGTAGTTCCATCAGGCTCGTAGTGAGTCGCGGCAACTTTGTAATCTAGTGAGCCAGACGCTTTATCAAAGACAGGTGGCCCATCAAAGTACTCAGCGGCATTCGTTGTGACTATTCCGGCAAGTGAGTCAGTCTGATTTAGACATTGCTGTACCTGATCTGCGACTTGATAGTTGCTCATAGTTGCAATGGTCCAAGCAGTCGGCATCGCTTGCGCTTTATCACCTAGCGCTGGGAGCCAAGCCAAATACTCTTTGAGTGTCTCCGCACTATGCCCCATATTTCCATCACGCAACAGAACAATCTCACTGAGGGGCTTTAGCTCGTCAGACTGTAACCCGAAAATTCTGGCACCGTAATTTGGCTTATCTGAGTAGTAGTCCTTGATGCTCTGCGGCGCCTTGTCGTTATTTACCCATGCAGCGTTTACAGGAATCTTGATTGGCTCGGCAATAACTTTCACCGTTGAACCGCCAAAGCTATTGGTACTTACTTCAACCTCTGGAGCCCTAACGCGTCCATGGAGCCAGCCCGTTAGCTTTGTTGTGAGGTCTACGGTTAATCCAAATTGCAGACCTAATGGAAGAGAATATCTAACTGCACATTGCGTATTGGATGTAGCTGCACAATAACCAGGGACGGGACCACTTGACCACCCGGTTTCAACGTTCCACTTATCAAAGTTAATCAAGTAAGGACTTGGCCCTCTAAATGAGTACTTTCCCTCGATAATTTTGACTGCTGATATAGAAATGGTAAATGACCTCGTCGTGAATTCTAATTGCCCTTGATTCTTCACCGCGTTCATTTCCGCTTTTACTAGGTAGGTATCCCCACCTTTATGTGGCGCTCCTGGAATACGAATTAAAGTTAGTCCACCACCATTAGGAACTTTCATTGATGGACTACCTTTGAAGTATTGAGAATTGCCTAGTGGGAATTGGCCTTCTACTATGTAGTTAAGTGACTTTCCACTCGCATCCTTCACTATGAAATCTTTAAAGCAATCTATCGAATTTGAAGAATCACAGATAGGTAATATGGCGCGATATGCAACTTGTGTTCCGGTGCAATCACTCGATGCAATGTCTTTACATGTAACAACGGACGTTGCACTTCCCGCCGCATCACGTTTAATTGCAATTGCATATGAAGTAAAGCGATAAACGCCATCTAGATCATTGTGGTAATAGCCTTGATAATTAGGAAAACCTGGAACCCAGGGAATCAAGTACTGCTCATCAGCCTCTGCAACATATCCTGCGCAGGCATATCTATCTGGTTGGCAATACTGCATGATCGGAACGTTGGGGTCAGGAGTTACAGCACTTCCACTTTGAATTGGAACCAGCGCAATTCCAACGAGAGCGGTAATCGTAATAAGTGCAGCGCTAATTCGATTTTTCATAGTTTTCCCCTAACGGCCAACTCGATCACCGTAATCTAGGTGGGCTTTTATGCAGCGAGGGATACTTGGATAAGCGTGCATCAATCTTTGATAATTACAGTGCCCCGAGTGGGGGTCGAACCCACACTTGGAGGATTTTAAGTCCTCTGCCTCTGCCATTGGGCTATCGGGGCCATGCGAAGTTCAGAGTCTACTTCAGAAATGGAGGGCTGCAGAATTGCCATTTTTGGGGCAAAGCAGTGGTTATTCGAAACTAATTGTAGATTTCCATTGAAGTACTTTCGAGAGTCTTTTCTCTCGCTGCTCAATCAGCGCTGTCTCGGCTTTGATGACAGCAGCAATCTTCTCGTAGCTATCAATTTGTGAAACAGCATACTTCCGCAACTTATGTGTAATTAATGTCGGACTTTGATTAGGGATTAGTCCTACGGCCAATAAATCGTTTGCGTGATACCCGCTCAGCTTCAACCCCTCACAGAGTGAATCCAAAATAACGTATTTACGCACCACTTGTTCAACAATAAAGATCGTCGTTTCTTGTTTCTTAATTAGCGCAGTTGCGCTTTCGTCAATCATTTTTACGTTTATATCTTGAATAACGTAGTCGTAATTTTTCTTGGTAACTCCGTAAATTTCAGCACTATTAAAACTGTTAAAAGTAATTGGGACTGAATCTGATATGCAATCAAAAATTTCTTTTTGAGCTAACTTTTTTTCTGCTAGACGCTTTGCTTCGGCAATGAGAGCTGCCTGGCGTGCAATGTCAGCGCTATCAATTGAGACTACAACCGATGCGGCGGTAACCGTTATCGTCTTGCCTGGATTTGAACTGGACCTATACGTTCCCGGCATTACATTTATGGTCTGGCTTGACATGAAGTCAACGTAAGTTGATGGAACGGTAAATGTAAGTTGTGAAGATGTGCGATTCTCTGTCGCAACCGAGAAAAATTTACTCCCATCTGAGAAGAACATATTTGTGACGGAAGATAGGTTGCCGCCAGTTACGGTTACTTGCTGACCAATACTCGCGGGTGAGGGGCTAATTGTTTCAATTTGCTTATTGAAGTAAATATCAAGGGTCACTCCTCCACCACTAAATGTGACTGAGCTGGAGTTTGTGGAAGTAAGCGTCAATGTGAATGAATCTCCAGTACCAATGGCGGCCGACTGCAAGTTAATTCCTTCGGGATCATACGAGCCTGAAGTGGTTGTGCCACTACTGGTTTGAGAGTAAGTCCACGTCGAACTTCTTCCGTTAGAAACATAGAACCTAGGAGATCCACTACAGCCATTTGGGTTAGTAATTGTGATGGCGCTGACGCCGTACTCCAGATAGACATTAACGCGACCGGAAGATGCGCAAATTATTGAATAGGTAGTTGGATCACTCGAAGATGCTGCAGCACTTCCTGAAAAGATAGTAGCTAGCAGCGTGGAGAAAAAGATCGATAAAGCTGCAGCAAAGCCTAGGCGATGTCTCATTTGGTTCTTTCGTATGTAGGAACCATTTGAGACGACCTGATGTCATCTGGATCTGGATTTTTGGAAGAGTATCAGGCAAATCTGGAAACAGTTAGTGGTTACTTGCCTTTTTTATGACGGAATCCAACATCTTTTCAGTTAACTTGCCAGTGAAAGTGTTCTGTTGGCTGGGATGGTAACTACCGATAACCCGACGCTTGATGCCATCTGGTCCGATAAATGTTGCAGTAGCTCCGTGGCCAAACTTTGGCTTTGGCCTAGGAATTTCGCATCCAAGTTCTGTGAGTGTCGCAAGAAGAGTGCTCCAGGCAAGATTGCCGAGTGCTAGAAATGAACGTGCGGTTGGCATTAGAAGTGCGATCTCTTCCTTGTAGAAAGGTGCGCAGGTGTTTTTTTCTTCAGTGGTTGGTTTGTTGTCGGGTGGTGCGCAGCGAACTGCGCAGAGAATACGAGTGTTGATTAACCTTTGACCGTCATCTTTACTCTTGCTGGTTGCGATCTTGGCAAGACCATTTTTGTGCAGTGATTTGTAAAGCCAATCTCCGGATGAATCTCCAGTGAAAACTCGCCCTGTTCTGTTTGCACCGTGCGCACCTGGAGCGAGTCCGAGAATAACTATTTGTGCATTTGCGGGCCCGAAACCTGGAACCGGCTTTCCCCAGTACTTTTCATTTTCATAGGCTTTACGTTTAGTTACAGCTACTTCTTCGCGCCACTCGACAAGTCGCGGACATTTCTTGCATTTAACAATTGCTGAATCAAGCAGGTCGAGCGATTTATACAAGCGACCAAGCCATTCCATCGAGAATGTCTGATTCGGATGCAACGAATTCTGTTGCGCCTGTTGCGCGCATAATGCGTGAGAGAACTAGAGAACCTGCAGAGATAACGTCTACGCGGCCAGGGTGCATGTAGCCAAGTGATTCGCGTTGGGTGCGGGTCATCTTGATAAAGGTTTGTGAAACTTGGTGAACTTTTTCAGTTGGAATGTGTGAAAGATGGATTGCGTAACGATCGTATTCAGGAAGATCTAGTGCGGCTGCGGCAACTGTTGTTGCAGTCCCAGCAACAGCGATGAGGGTTTTGGCCTTAGTAATTGGAACAATTTTTGCAGCTTGGGCAATGGCTTCATCGATATCTTCAGTCGCGGCAACAACTTGGCCCGGATCAGGAAGATCGCCAGTGAAGTGGCGCTCTGACATGCGCACACATCCAATGTTTACGCTCTTTGCGGCTTCAACAGTTTCTGTCCCGAATACGAATTCGGTTGATCCCCCACCAATATCGACGACTAAAAATGGCCCATCAGTTGCAGGTAAATCTTTAGTCGCTCCCATAAATGAAAGGCGCGCTTCTTCATCACCTGAGATAACTTCGGGGCGGATACCTAAGCGTTCAAATACGCCTTCGATAAATAGGTCGCGGTTGGTTGCATCACGAGTAGCGCTGGTTGCGCAGAAGCGAATCTTTTCAACTCCGCGCTTTGCAATTTCTGCGGCATAGATATCAACTGCAGCAAGTGTACGAGCGATTGCATCTGGGTGGAATTGACCTGTTTTGTCGACGCCTTGTCCAAGTCGAACAACTTCCATGAGTCGTGTGACTTCGCGGAAGCTAGTGCCTTCAATATCTGCAATTAGTAAACGAATTGAGTTGGTGCCGCAATCGATGGCTGCTACTCGCAAGGTTCGTCCTTCCACCATTCAGGTAGTTTGGCCAAAGCTTCGTCACCGAGTGGATTAACGCCAAGACCTGCGGAAAGTGAATGTGCAACTAAAGAATGTAAACACTTAACACGGTTAGGCATTCCACCGGCAGAGATTCCTTCAACTTCAGGAACATCCATCTTTAGCGCTGCTCGCGCGGCGAGGTAATCATCATGTGCTGCAGCATATTGTCCAGCTAGTTCTGCATCGACTGCTAGACGTTCATTCATTTCTGCCATCAAACCAGTTGATTCAAGCGTTGAGATCGCACCTGTTAAGCGTGGACAAGTTGCATAGTAGAAAGTTGGAAAAGGTTCACCATGGCTAAGTCGTGGTGGTGTTTCAACAACGGCTGGGTTGCCACATGGACAGCGATAAGCGATTGCGTGAACATCGCGTGGAGTACGACCGAGTTGTAATTCGATGCAATCTAAATCTTTTTGTGATGCCTTATCGGTCATTGTTAAAGACCTGATTCAGTAACAGATGCGATCAACTTGGTGTACCAAGGAGCGCCTTCGGGTAGCTGTGAAACTACCTTTGTTGTATCAGGCAGTGTCGGATCATCTTTGGTGCCGGTAACGATGTATTGACGCTCACCAGGTAAGACAAAGTGCAGACGTTCGCGCGCTTGCGACTTTATGTAATCAGGATCTTTCCAAAGTTCGAGTTCGGCACGTGCGGCATCAAGCGCAGCGCGATCTGTGACAACTTGAGATTTGAGTGCGCTGATTTGTGCGCGCTGAGTGAAGTAGTTCTTAATCGGTGGTGCAAGAGTTAAAGTGAAGACGAAGATGATTGCAATAAGCGCGAGCGGACGTGCATTGCCGCGTGATCTGCGGCGGTTGGAAGAAAGGCGGCGAGACGGACGACGTGAAGAGTAACTACGTCGCCCGCGTCGCATCTTTAAGCCTTAACTATCCCTTGAAACGTGGGAAGGCAGCGCGGCCTGCGTAAACAGCGCCATCTGCGAGTTCTTCTTCAATGCGAAGAAGTTGGTTGTACTTAGCAACGCGCTCTGTGCGTGAAGGTGCGCCAGTCTTGATCTGTCCGCAGTTTGTTGCAACTGCAAGATCTGCGATTGTTACATCTTCAGTTTCACCTGAACGGTGCGACATCATGCTGCGGTAGTTCGCGCGGTGCGCAAGATCAACCGCATCTAGAGTTTCAGTAAGCGTTCCGATCTGATTTACCTTAACTAGAAGTGCGTTTGCGGTATCAGTTTCGATTCCCTTAGCAAGGCGAATTGGATTAGTTACGAATAAGTCATCGCCAACGATCTGGATCTTTGAACCGAGTGATGAAGTCATTGACTTCCATCCAGCCCAATCTTCTTCATTTAGTGGATCTTCGATTGAAACGATTGGGTAAGCGGCAACTAGCTCTGCGTAATACGCGATCATTTCATCTGATGAACGTAGTGAGCCTTCAAACTTGTACTTGCCGTTGTCGTGGAATTCAGTCGCTGCAACGTCCATCGCAAGTGCGATTTCTTTGCCTGGCTTAAATCCAGCAGCTTCAATCGCTTCGAGGATCAAATCAAGTGCTGCGCGGTTGCTTTCAAGGTTTGGTGCAAATCCGCCTTCATCGCCAACAGATGTAGCAAGTCCACGCTTCTTAAGAACTGCCTTGAGTGCGTGATAGATCTCTGCGCCCCAGCGAAGTGATTCGCGGAAAGTCTCGGCGCCAATTGGAGCGATCATAAATTCTTGAATATCAACGTTGGTATCAGCATGTGCTCCACCGTTGAGAATATTCATCATCGGAACTGGAAGAACGTGTGCGTTTGGTCCACCGACGTAACGGAAGAGTGAAAGATCTGCAGATTCAGCAGATGCCTTAGCGACTGCAAGTGAAACGCCAAGAATTGCGTTTGCGCCAAGACGTGATTTGTTTGGTGTTCCATCAAGCTTGATCATCTCGTTATCGATTAAACGCTGA
>Ga0315899_10008866_pt1 | contig 10782 bp, 10 predicted proteins | sample LakEriMetagenome_2_FD_203518 | JGI IMG/M metagenome (GOLD analysis project Ga0315899, IMG submission 203518) | Freshwater fungal communities from buoy surface, Lake Erie, Ohio, United States - Buoy 4 MA112 | ecosystem: Environmental > Aquatic > Freshwater > Lake | place: USA: Lake Erie, Ohio...
AATTGTCTTTGTCGTTGCCGTAACGATTTGGATGATGGGCGAAACTGGACCATGCGGTCCGTGCTCCGAACTTCATGTCGATCTAACACCTGAGGGAAATCCAGTGACAGGTCGCAATCTAGTCAATAACGACTCCGATCTCTGCATCGAAATCTGGAACCTGGTTTTCATCCAATACAACGCCGAGGCTGATGGCTCGTTCCGCGAGCTTCCAGCTAAACACGTCGATACCGGAATGGGTTTTGAACGTGCTTGCTCGATCATTCAAAACACCAACGGTTTCACCGATTTTTCCAAAAAACCTTCGAACTACGCCACCGACGTTTTCCAACCCATCTTTCGCAAGCTTGAGGAACTCAGTGGGAATACTTACGTTAACATCTACCCAGAACTCGGCGCGGATCGTTCGGCGTTTTCCGAGGAAATGAAAACCGCCATCGCGTTCCGTGTCATTGCGGATCACTTGCGCACGCTTTCCTTCTCCATCGCCGATGGCATCATGCCCGGCAACAACGGCAGAAACTACGTTCTGCGCCGCATCCTTCGCCGCGCGGTGCGTTACGGACGTCAGCTTGGTTTCTCTGGTGAAAAACCTTTCTTTGGCGCGCTCGTGGAAACGCTCGTCGCTGAAATGGGTGTTGTGTTCCCTGAATTGAAAAACCGCCAAGAAGTTGTTAGGCAAACGCTTGAGCAAGAAGAATCGAGTTTCAACCAGACGCTGGATAGGGGATTGAATGAGTTTGAGTCCATGCTTAAAGCATCCAATGCTAACTATCAGGAAGGCAAAAGAGTTTTAGGTGACTCAGATGTAGCGAAAGCTGTTCACACTCAGAATTCAAAGTTTTCGGGAACAAATGCATTCCTGCTATATGATACTTTTGGATTCCCAATTGATTTAACAGAACTTCTCTGTGCAGAGCGAGGAATGGAAGTTGATATGCCAGAATTTGAGTTTCAAATGGAGCAACAGCAAGAGCGCTCCCGCGCTGCGCAAAAATCCAGCGTCGTTCGCGCACTCGATATTTCCACTGAAGCCGTCACCGAATTCGTCGGCTTCGACTCCGATTCCGTCGAAGCCACAGTGTTAGAAATTCATCCACAAGAAGACAGCTTGTTCGTCATCACCGACAAAACCGTCTTCTACGCCGAAATGGGCGGCCAGTCCGGCGACACAGGCACGCTAAACGACATTCCCGTCACCGGAGTCCAACAAATCGGCAAAGCCCGCGCTCTGATCATTCAAAAATCAGAAATCAACATTCATCAATCGTCAATCAATCTGGGCGATAAGGTTGTCCTTAAACTAGATACCGCGCGCCGCCGTCCCATCGAAGCTCACCACACCGCCACCCATCTTCTCCATTGGGCGCTCCACGAAGTCGTTTCCAAAGACGCGGCACAACAGGGTTCATCGGTCGATGAAAACCGCCTGCGCTTCGATTTCAACAGTGCCGCCGTTACACCCGAGCAGCTCGCGGCGATGGAAGAAAAAGTCAACGCAGCGATCAAAGCCGACGATTCGGTTTCATGGACTGAGGTCAAACACGCCGACATCAAAGGTCGCGCCGATATCATGCAGTTCTTCGGTGACAAATACGGCGATGTCGTTCGCGTCGTTCAGGTTGGCGGTGAATCGAATAAACTGAATGGTTATTCCCAAGAGCTTTGCGGCGGCACACACGTTCGTCGCACGGGTGAGATCGGGCTGTTCAAAATCAAATCCGAAGGAGCGATCGCTTCCGGTGTTCGTCGTATCGAAGCCGCTTGCGGAGATGCCGCATGGAGTTATCTAACAGAATCGGTCGAGAAATGGGATGCTGAGCTCAATGCTGCTAAGGAAAAACTACAACTCGCTAACGCCAAACTCGTCGAGCTAGGAGAAGCGCCCGTCAGCGTGAATGATTTCCCTTACATCATGAGCGCGATGTTGGTCGAGCGTGCGGATATTTCGCAAATCAACGCCACCTTCGCCCACGGTCAGCGCACCTTGGAGGAAACCAAGGAAGCTGCGATCGAAGCAGAGAAACGCATCAAAAAAATCCAATCTTCCCAAGCCGCCGCGCTTGCTGATGAAGCCCTTGCCGAACTCATCGCCAAAGGTGATCCTATTATCGAAAGTTTCGAGTCCGATGCTTCATTGCTTCAGGAATTACAAAACGGCCTGAAAAAGAAAAACTTTGCGGGCCCAGCATTGCTTGTCGTCGACGACGGAGAAAAACTCCATCTGGCTGTTCATTGCGGAGCTGATGCTCTAACAAAAGGCCTGAAAGCCGGAGATATCCTCCGCGACCTAGCTGCCATTGCTGGTGGCAAAGGTGGCGGCAAACCCGATCAGGCAAGAGGAGCTGCGCCAGATAGAAGTAAACTCGAAGAGATCAAAGCTGCGGCGACTCAGCTTTTCAAAAACTAAACGGTCCAATTCTCATGAAATCGATCGCTCTTGTTTTTCTGGTTATCTCGAGCTTGTTGTTTGTTCAAGCCGCTGAGCCTGGACAAAATCAATTTACCACAAAGATTGAAGATGTGGATTGTGTGGTTAAGGCTTACTCGCCCTTAGAACCCATCGTATTCAGCATGTTGGTGAATAAGGATTCGTTGCCGAAATCCCAGTTGATGATTTCGATCATGCTAACCAATAGCGATATTACATCTTACATGACGGATGAGATGATTTCTCAGAATGTAAAAACGGATCGGTTTGATAAGGCTGACTTGAAGGCTGAATATGAGAAGATGAGGGCGGGTATGAAAAAAAGGTCGGAACTGACAGGGCCGGATGCTGAGGATAGTCCATGGAAGGGAATGAAATATGCGCTCGATCAAGTTTTCATCATAGAATCAAAGTTAGGAAAGTATTTGGTCTATCAATTGTCTCCTCAAGGCACAAAGGAAGTTAACGGTCGTGTATATAGCATCAGAAAACACGAAGATGGTAGGTGGTTAATGAGCGGAACCAAAGATGAAACGATTGATAAGTTTAAACAGTCTCTCACATCAATGATCCCAAAAGAATTCGAGAAATTACAAAAGGAGTCGGCTGTAGCTACATTGCCGCTTGAGGAATTGCTCAAGTGAAAGTGAAGTTTCGAGCGTGGCGGCGCTTTTCAAGCGCCATGCCATTCGGAAATAAATTTGTCATGGCGCTTACAAAGCGCCGCCACGTTTTCTCTCATCCAAACGTCCCTCCGCATAGGCAGTGAAGACTTTTAAATCTCATCGCGCACCTGACGGAAGACGGCGAATTGTTCCTCTTCGGTGCCTGTGGCGTGGGCGGGATCGTAGAAGGGTCAGTGGTGACGGTTCATCTGGCCGGGATACATCGGGCAGGCTTGATCGGCGTTACCGCAAACGGTGATGACGGTTTCAACCTCATCATCGAGGAAAAGATCCATGTGCTTGGAGTGGTGGCCTGTGGTATCGATTCCGATTTCTTCCAACGCGCGGATGGCCAAGGGATGAACATATCCAGCAGGTTTTGATCCGGCGCTTTCGACCCGAAAATTTTCACCGAGCGCGCGACGCAGGATAGCTTCGGCGAATTGAGAACGACAAGAGTTTCGGGTGCAGAGGATAAGGATGAAGGGAGATTTCATTGTGGAGAAAGGGGATTAGATGGTTTCCTTGCGGAAGTAGCCTTTCGTGCGTTGACAGAAGCGGACAAGCATCAGCATCAGCGGAACCTCAATGAGGACACCAACCACAGTAGCTAGGGCCGCGCCAGAGCTGAGGCCGAACAGCATGACTGCTGTGGCGATCGCAACTTCAAAATGGTTAGACGCTCCAATCATCGCTGAAGGAGCGGCATCTTCGTACGAGAAGTTTAGTAGTTTTGCTGTGACGTAAGAGATGGAAAAAATTAGGATGGTTTGAATGGTCAGTGGAACCGCGATCCAAAGGATGGTCAGCGGGTTAGCTAGAATAGTTTCTCCCTTGAAGCTAAACAAAAGCACGAGCGTGGCTAGTAAAGCAATGATGGACACTGGCGTGAGATAGCGCAGAAATTTCTCCTGAAACCATTCCGCACCCTTGGTTTTCATGATCCATTTGCGTGAGAAATATCCAGCTACTAATGGCAACGCGACATAGATGCCCACGGAAAGCAGCAAGGCCTCCCATGGCACAGGCATTTTGTTCACTCCTAACAACCAACCACCGAGTAAGCCGTAGAGAAAAAGCATAGTTAATGAGTTGATTGCAACCATGACAAGGGTGTGTGCTTGGTTTCCTTTTGCTAAATAACTCCATACCAACACCATGGCAGTGCAGGGCGCAATACCTAACAAAATAGCTCCGGCGATATATGATCTGTAAAGTTTCACTTCTGTGCCGTCTTTCACGATTTCTGTCCCGGGTAGAAAATCTTTGAAAAAGACCCCGAGGAACAAAGTCGCAATGGCGAGCATGGTGAATGGTTTGATGCCCCAGTTGATGATCAATGTGAGCAGCACCGGCTTGGGATTGCGGCTGGCTTTGGCCACCTCGCCGAAGTCGATTTTTACCATGATGGGATACATCATGAAAAACAGGCAGATGGCGATGGGAATAGAAATGATAGGAGCTCCGTTCACATAAATTGCAATACCATCGAGGCTCTTCGCTAAGTTCGGTGAGATTTTTCCAAGCGCGATTCCGGCAATAATGCATAAGCCGACCCAAAGTGTAAGTAGGCGTTCGAAAAATGAAATGGATTTTAGGGACTGATTCATGGTTATTTTATTGATAGATTGATTTTCGAGACACATGGCATAGCCAAGTGGTAGAAGATCCTTTTGCCACGCTTTTCATAAGAGATGATCCCTGCATTTTTTAGAACCAAAAGATGCTGAGAAATCGTAGGGCCGCTGAATTGTGTGAGCTGACTCATCATCATCAACTCACACACACAACGCTCGCCTTTGGCCAGTTTGTCAACCATCGCCAAGCGCGCCGGATGACCCAACGCTTTGAAAATCTGTGCACGTTCTTTTAAATTCATTAATTTGTTATTTAGCTAAATACCTAATATATTAAGTAGTGATTTTTGGGTTCTTTTTTATGGGAGAGTCGTGAGTCGAGAGATTAGAGATTAGAGATTTTTACTGGGCCTTATGGATAGTTGCTCGGTTTGGCCTTGGAAGTGTGAGTGAAATGACGCCAGTGATGAACAGGAATCCTGCGGAGGCGAGCAAGCAGTAGATGAGGCCTAGGGTGCCGTCGGTATGCATGCCGAACTGATAGAAAAGTCCTGATAAAACGGTGCCGATTAAGCGACCGCAGGCATTGGCCATGTAGTATATGCCGACGTTCATTGCGACTTTATCGTGATCAGTGTAGTCAAGGATCAGGAAAGAGTGCACGGCTGAGTTTAGCGCGAAAGCGATGCCGAATATAACGAGTCCGCAAAGAACGATGGTGGCGGGATGCCAGCCGAAATACAGCCCCGCACCGATGAGAAGGGGAATGATAGAGAGCGTGAAAGCCAGCCACGTTGCCGTTTTACCAGTGGGATCTTTTCCGCTCAGAATTGTGGGAGCAAATGCTTGCACAAAACCGTATCCAATCACCCAGAGCGCCATGAATCCACCAGCTTGCCAGAATTTCCAACCGAGCACGGTGGAGAGGAATACAGGTAATGCGACAACAAACCAGACATCGCGAGCACCGAATAGAAAGAAGCGTGCGACTGAGAGTAAATTCACTGCGCGGTTTTTTGAAAAGAGCTGGCTGAATTTTGATTTGTTTTTCACATCTCCCAAACCACCACGCATCAACACTGCCGCTGAGATCAACGCGATTCCGACGATACCCATTAGAGCGGCGCAGGATGTTTGAAAGCCAACTAGCGAGAGAAGTAAACTGCCGATAAAAAAGCCTACTCCTTTGAGGGCATTTTTACTGCCAGTGAGAAGCGCGACCCAGCGGTAAAGTCTGCCTTCTCCATTACCCGCAACCAATTTCACCGCGCTCTTGCTACTCATTTTCGTGAGGTCTTTCGCGATACCGGAAAGGGCCTGCGAGGCCATAACCCATGCGATAGTAAGTCCTGAAACTGGCATAAAAACAAGCATCGCCAGTGCGAGCATTTGTGTGCTGAGTCCCATGAACAAGGTGCTTTTAAGACCGAAGCGTGAAGCTAGAACCCCACCGACAAAATTGGTCACAATGCCAAAAAACTCATAAAACAGAAACAGCGAAGCAACTTGAAGTGCGTTATAGCCGAGTTGATAGAAATAGAAAAGCACCAGCATACGGATCGCTCCGTCGGCTAGGGTGTCTGCCCAGTAAGCCATCGTGACAATGGCGTAGTTGCGCGTTCCGGATGCGGTGCTCATGAAATTGTTAAAGAAGTTTGGCAACTTTTCTGGCAAGCTCGGCGTAGCGGCTCGCGTAACCCCATTCGTTGTCATACCAAGCGAGAATTTTCACCTGCGTTCCATTGGTGACCATGGTCGATGGAACGTCGATGATTGAGGAGCGCGGATCGTCTTTGTAATCGATAGAAACCAGCGGTCTCGTCTCGTAGCCAAGAATACCTTTGAGCTGGCCTTCCGCAGCGGATTTCAGCAAGCCATTCACTTCTTCCACGGTGGTTACTCTGGAAACTTCAAACACACAATCGGTGAGTGAGGCGTTGAGTAATGGCACGCGGATCGCGATGCCATCAAGTTTACCTAACAGTTCAGGAAAAATTATCGCGATCGCGGTCGCGGATCCCGTGGAGGTCGGGATCAAGGAAAGGCTGGAAGCACGAGCGCGGCGGAGATCCTTGTGCGGGGTGTCGAGGATCGACTGGGTGTTGGTCATATCATGGATCGTCGTGATCATACCATGTTTAATGCCGAGCCCTTCGTGGATGGTTTTGACTATCGGCGCGAGGCAGTTGGTAGTGCATGATGCGGCAGTGAGAATGTGATGCTTTTCCGGCTGATACAGATGATCGTTCACACCCATGACGACGTTGAGCGCAGCGTCTGATTTTACCGGCGCAGCAACGATGACTTTTTTGACGCCTGCTTTAAAATAGGCTTCCAGTTGTTCAGGAGTTCGGAATTTTCCACTGGCTTCCAATACAATATCCACACCCAGATCTCCCCAAGGGACGTTTGAGAAATCTTTTTCGCTAGTGTGACTCAAAGATTTTCCGTCGATCGTGACCTTATTGCTTTCACCATAAATTTCTTTTTTCCATCTGCCGTGGACAGAATCGAACTCCGTGAGATGCGCAGAGGTGATGCCGTCGCCGCCAATTTCATTGAGGTGGACAAATTCAATTTCAGGGAAGTCCCAGCCAGCGCGAAGTGCGAGTCTGCCCATTCTGCCGTAGCCATTGATGCCGATACGTATTGCCATAATTCCTATTTTTAAGTGTTGTATTTTTCTAACAGCATCCAGATGTGCCGCATGAGTTTTTGCCTTTTCCGTCGATAGCAGGGAGTCTGCTAATGGTAGGAAGGCCGCAAAGTTCCTGTGCCAAGCACTCTGTGTGTTTGTGCGCGAGTTGGAGAATGACGGCTTCATCGGTCAACTCGTGATCGATGATGGTGTATTGGGAAATGACCTGATCCTCGTATTCGATTTCCACCGGCACGTTGTCATCTATCAGAACCGCTTTGCTTTTTTTCAAAATGCCCGCCATTTTTCCGGTTTCGATACGATGATCGTAATCCTCACCAACCCAGATTTGGAGTTGGCAGGTTTGCGTTTCACGTCTTGTTCCGCCACAATCGAGAAAGGTTTTATGCACATGACCGATCTCAGTGACGTGGAAGGATAGAGGAATCGCATCGCCTTCAGGAAGACGGATGCGGAAATGGCGCTCCGAGTATTCGGCGAGGAGTGATTTTAGTTCTGAAAGTTTCATGATTGGGTTGGGTTAGCGTTTCAAAGGTTTAGCGAGTTTGATCGGGCCAGGGCAGCAACTACTCGCTCGATCGGCGAGCCGGGCCTCGGCTTTTTTCATGTCGGATGCGTGGTCAATTATTTCGGGTAGAGTCGCGATGATTTTAGTAAGTAGCGGAAGGTGGGTCGCGTTGATGCGGAAGTAAGTCCACTTGCCGCATTGTTCGCTATCGAGCATTCCGGCCTTGCGGATGATCTGCACGTGACTGGAAACCGATGACTGTGGCATTTCCAAAATATCCGCAAGTTCACACACGCATAGCGCTCTATCTTTCACAAGACGGACAATGCGCCAGCGGGTGTCGTCAGCGAGCGCTCGGAAAAGGGATGGGGCAGTGGTCATAGTGACGAAAACTATCGTGACGACTATTTTCGTTATGTAAAGAAATAACATAGCTGGAGTTTTTCAGTCTTTCCCGAGAATTATCCGATTTCCAAGTTCCTTCTACCTGTTTAAATTGAGTGATTTTCAGGTGATAAAACGATCCCTAAGAGTTGCCTTTGTTTGCGTCATCTCCTCAGCCACGATTTTGGCTGACTGGAGAGATGATGTTGGCTTTACGCGCCTCCAATCGACAGTTGGGGGTGATTTGCCAACAACGGTCGGCGACGGATTTACCCAAGTTGAGGCGCAAGACACCGCCAGCAACTACATGCCCAATACACTACAAGCGATCTTTCAGGGCAAAACCTTTGTCAATAAAACCAACACATCCCCAACCACTAGCAATCATGCTAACAACGTCGCGACTTTTTTCTACAGCACATCAAGTCTTCTTCCTGGAACTTCGGCGACAACGGTGGATGTTTATTCTGCGGATCACTGGCTCAATGCAGGATTTTTAAAAACCGGCACGACGAATGAGCCAGCTATTGAGAGCAGAGCGATTCAGAATCATAGTTGGATTGCCACGAGTGGTGACACTGTAGTCTTTGAAGAGGTCAATCAACGGCTTGATTACGCGATCGATCGCGATGGGTTTGTTTCTGTTGTCGGTGAAAACAACGGTAGTAGCACCGCGCTTCCATTGTTGTTAGGTCAAGGCTACCACACGATTGCTGTAGGTCGTACGGACGGTTTACACAGCTACAGCACAACCACGATTGATGGCATAGGCCGGATTAAGCCCGATCTTGTTGCGCCAGGTTCTGCGACAAGTTATTCAACTCCGATGGTTAGCAGTGCGGCGGGTATTCTTTATCAAAAACTCCAAGCTAGCCCATATTCGCTTACTGGAGCGGATTTGCCTCGAACGATAAAGGCCATGCTGATGGCATCGGCTCGTAAGGATACGGTTTCTGGATGGAATAACACGACCACACGACCACTTGACGATATCTATGGAGCAGGTGAACTGAATATTTATCATGCATACATGATTCTCAGTGAGGGTCGGGTGTCGTCAGGAAACTCACAACACGGTCAGCGCGCATGGGCGGCCGAATCGATCACTTCGAGTGCAACCAAAAGTTACTTTTTCACCATCCCATCCGGCGCTCCATCCACTCCATTTTGTACGGCGCTTGTTTGGCATCGTGTCATTACCGATAACTTGGGCGGGCCATTCAACTGGGGTAATCTGACTACCAGCATGGCAAATTTAAACTTGAGTCTATACCATGCCACAGGAACGACTCGTGGATCTCTTGTTAAACAAAGTTCCAGTACGGTTGACAATGTCGAGTTGATCTATCAGGCGACTCTCGCCCCAGGTGATTATGAAATCGTTATTTCCAGCGACACTGCAACTGAAACTCCTTACGCGTTGGCATGGCATAGTCTCCCTGCGGTTATGGTCAGTGCGACCAGCGCACAGGCCAAAGAAATCGACGGTCAAGATGGTGTCCTTACGTTTACTCGAACCGGTGACACGGCGTATCCACTTTATGTCCCCATCACGGTCACAGGAAATGCGGTTGCTGGCACTCATTACCAATCGCTTCCGAGTAGCTTGACCATTCCGGCGGGTCAAACATCAGCAACTCTATCTGTCGACCCTATCCCAGATAGCACGGCGCAAGGTGATCGATCGGTCACGGTCACAATCGCATCCGACTTTGCCATCGTAAGTAATTCATCCTCGCCAGGCACGATTATCATCAAGGACAAACCCGCAGACGATTGGAAATTCAATATCTTCTCTGGGGCTGAGCTTGCGGATTCAGCCATCAGTGGTAACACCGCCGATCCGGATGGCGATTCCATAGCAAATCTTCTTGAGTATGCTTTCAATATGAATCCCAAGGTTTCAAATACTTCCACAGTTGTTACTGGAGAAAACAGCGGCTATCTATCGTTAAGTGTCGCCAAAAATCCAGCTGCCATCGATTTGACGTGGTCTGCGGAAGTCAGCTCTGACCTTACTCAGTGGTTTCCTGCGACTACGATCACTAATACCCAGGCTAACTTTGTGGCGCGTGATACAGTTTTGAAAAACTCGGCGCCCATTCGGATGATGCGCATTAAAGTCACTAGGCCTTAATTTTCCTAGTTAATGGCGATTAAACTTCATACTCCAGAGGACCATAATTTCGGGAAATTGCTTTTGAGAAACAGTCTAAAAGTTCCGATAGTGGAGAGGTCCCAGCGTGACCGTGAGGCTCAGATGTTTGTCGTTATGATAGGTCACGCATTGTGGGGTTTATTTTGGTTTCAGTTTGTCATCGGTGTGGTTTCGGATATGCCTGCGATTTACTGGTTAAGTGGTGGAAATTGGTTTCCACCACCGCATGAAATGTATGTCAAAAACTCAGGCCCCTTTCCATGGTCGTTGGCGTGGACGTTTGTTTTTGCCTCTTCCGCAAAATCTGTGGGTTAAAACTGGCTTCTGAGCGCTTCAGATCGGCGCGAAGTTCTTGGAAGTTGCCCACAACAGGCCGATTCGAGAATGGGTCTGAAACTCG